>UMEZ01098511.1_pt1 | contig 17675 bp, 21 predicted proteins | sample 1964841 | NCBI WGS metagenome assembly UMEZ01 (sample SAMEA4836029, study PRJEB28245) | human gut metagenome | biome: gut microbiome; material: fecal sample | place: Denmark | collected 2008 | reverse complement strand
AATTACGCGGCATCGCCCGTATCGTAGGGGCGACCGCGTGGGGTGCCCGCTATGCGCCGCAGGGGATACCCGAGGACGCATTATCAGTTTGAGTCGAAAGGCGCGCAGCGCCATCTGAGTCCGAGGCGATGAACGACGAACGAACTACGATCAACGATCATCTCGGTCCGCACGTGCTATTTTCGCCCAGGTCCTGGTTGCTGAGGCCCAGACGCTTTAGCATGGCCATGTCTTCGACGATGGTCGAGCCCGAGGTGGTGAGCATGTTGCCCGTGATGGACGCGGAGGCACCGCTTAAGAGGGCTGTAGCGCCGTTTTCGGGCAGGAGTTTGCGGCCGGCAGCGAGGCGGATGTTGGCTTCAGGATTGATGAAGCGGAAAAAGGCGATGGTCCGCAGGACGTCGCGGCCGTCGAGCTGGGCCCTGTTTTCCAGGGGCGTGCCGGGAATGGGCATGAGGGCGTTGACGGGGATAGACTGGATGCCCAGTTCCGCCAGGCTGAGGGCCATGTCGAGACGGTCTGCCCAGGTTTCGCCCATGCCGATGATGCCGCCCGAGCAGACGCAGAGACCTTCTTTCTGGGCCGCCTTGATGGTGCGGATGCGGTCGTCATAGGTGTGGGTCGTACAAATCTGTGGGAAGAAGCGCCGCGACGTTTCGATGTTGTGGTGGTAGCTCGTCACGCCCGCTTCATGGAGGCGGTGCAGCTGCTCCGGCGCCAAAAGGCCGTGAGAGGCGCAGAGGCCGATATGCAGGGTCCCCTTCATGGTCCGGTACGTGTCGAGGGCCTTTTCGAAATCGGCACCTGTCAAAGCCCGGCCGGAGGTGACGATGGCAAAGCGGTTGGCGCCGGCCTTTTCATTCGCCTTGGCATTGGCAATGATTTCCTCTTTCGGCAAAAAGCCGTATTCTTCACAGCCTGTATGATGGCAGGCCGCCTGAGCACAGTACTTGCAGTCTTCCCCGCAGCGGCCGCTGCGGCCGTTGATGATCGTACAGAAATCAATATGTTTGCCGCAGAAATGGCGCTGCAAAGCCCCTGCTCCCTGCTGCAGCTCGTCTAAGGGTGCGTCCAAAAAAATCTGCAGGTCATCCCCGCGCTTGATCCGATACCCCTGTAAAATCGCTTCTGTCCATGCTGCAATCGTTTTCATTGTCAACCATTCCCCACTTTCTGTTTTGTAAACTATGGGACTATTATACGCGCTGGTGGAGTGTTCGTCAACGGGTGTATTTCTATTCAAGTTGACAATAAAAGAGAATGTTCGTTCATTGTAGGCCGTTCATCGTTCGTCGAGATGGCGCCTGGCGGCGCCGCCGTTCGCGGCCCGCAGTTCACAGGCCGGAAAACCATGTGCTGTCTGTCATGGATACGGCTGTGCACAGGATTCGCGCGGGTCGCCCACACGGCGACCCCTACGGCACGAGCCTGCGGCCGTGTAATTATTTAATATCGCCTGTATGCGATATCGTAGAGGCGGCCGCTCTGCGCCGCAGGGGCTACCCGAGGCGTCATTGTCAGTCTGAGTCTGTCGCGGCGGCACGCCGATCTGAATCCGAGAAGGTGTGGCGAATACGTACCCCGAGACCTGTAGGGGCGCCCATAATCGGGCGCCCGCTATGCGCTGAGGGTATCCCGAAGCGTCATTGTCAGTTTGAATTTAAAGGCGCGCAGCGCCATCTGAATCCGTCTTACAAACGACGAACGGCCTACTACGATGAACGACAAAAGGGGCCGTCGCAGATGCGACGGCCCCTTTTTCCAGTGTTCTTGCCAATGAATTACCGACGTTCGCGGATACGGGCAGCCTTGCCTGTAAGACCACGGAGGTAGTGCAGTTTTGCACGACGGACGATACCGTGGCGAACGACTTCGATTTTAGCGAGGCGCGGGGAATGTACCAAGAAAGTACGTTCAACACCAACACCGTAGGAAACGCGGCGGACAGTGAAAGTTTCGCGGACACCGCCGTTCTGACGGCCAATTACGACACCTTCAAAAATCTGTACACGTTCGCGATTGCCTTCAACAACCTTTACGTGAACTTTGACAGTATCACCAGGGCGGAATGCCGGGATATCGTCACGAAGCTGTTCCTGTTCAAGTACGCTGATAATGTTCATTTTCTTTTTTCCTCCTATAAGACATTCGTGCCCCCGTTGCCGCCACCTTTCACGACAATCGTGTTATCGAGCAGAGGACTGCCTAAATTAACAAGGGAATTATATCATAAAAAAAGGCTTTTGTCAAAGTCTTTTTTCACACTTTACATCTGGACGTGCGGCATGAAGCTGCGGGACATGTGGGCGATGATGGCCTGGTACTTATCTTTCTTGCTCGTCGGGTAGGTGACGGAGAAGGCCGTGTAGGTCTTGTTCTTGTCGTTGACGTAGAGTTCGTGGTAGTACGATGTCTTGCCGTCCGTCCAGCCGATGGCGTAGCTGTTCTTGGTCTTGATGTTCGTCGTCAGCGTCGGCGAGCCGTTCATGCCGATGGCCATGTTGTAGAGTTCGTCGATGGAAAAGCCCATGCTGTTCTTGGCGGCATAGGTCATGTAGACGGCGTTGTCCTTCGGATCCTGGAAATAGCAGCCGTCACCGTCGGCATTCATGTCAGCTGTCGTAGCCGCTCTGGGGATATCGACGGCATACTGATAGGCACTGTTATAATACTGATAGTATTTCTTGTCTTTTGTCGTCATGACCTGGACGACTTCATAGCTGTCGGCACTGGCACTCTTGATGTTCACTTTTTCTTCAGCCATGACTGTCGAGCCGGCAATGCAGGTAAGGGCAGCAGCCAACATGACGAGATTCTTGAATTTCATAATGATCACTCCTTTATAGTAGGTGCGGAAAAGGAGCTGTCGAGTGAAGACAGCTCCTGCAATACTCCCTATTATTATACCATATTTTTCATTCTTAGCCATGATGTTTTCGCGCAATCCATGGGATTCACAGCAGGCCCTTACTACGATAATTTCTTGATGTCGCCTAAGGGCTGGATGAGGCTGTAGGTCAGGGTCAGGAGATGGATGCGGTTTTCTTTGACCGCTTCATCTTTGTGCATGACCAGGACGTTGTCGAGGAAATCGTTGATCGCCGCAATGCCTTCAGAGAGGACATTGGCTACGCCTTGATAGTCGTAGACGGCGTATTTCTGCGGCAGGTTGACCTGCATAGCCTGGCAGGCGCTGTAGAGAGCCTTTTCTTCTTCCGTTTCGAAGAGGTCCGGATTGACGTCCGTGTCTTCGGCGTCTTTAATCATATTGCCGACACGCGTGAAGGCCTGGAGGAGATCCGTCTTGCCCATGATGTCCGCATCGATGAGGGCTTGGGCGCGGCGGGCTTCTTCGTAGGCGTTGAGCGTATCCGAGGCGAGGACGCAGTCGATGATGTGGTAGTCCATGCCCTTATCCTGGAAGATGTTCTTCAGGCGCAGCGTGAAGTAGCCGTCGAGCTGGTCCATGACTTTCGCCGCTTTTTCCCCTTCTACACCGAGGAGGTTCAGGACGAAGGCGAAGACTTCGTGGCAGTTGAGGTTCCAGCCGGCATCCATGAGGATGTTGAGGATACCGATGGTCTGACGGCGCAGGGCAAAGGGGTCCTGGGAACCCGTCGGGATGTAGCCCTGGCTGAACATGCCCGTAATGGTATCGAATTTATCGGCAATGCCGAGGACTTTGCCCATGTCCGTCTGGGGCAGGACATCGCCGGCAAAGCGCGGCTGGTACTGTTCGTTGATGGCTTCGGCGACACCTTCATCTTCGCCGTCGATGAGAGCGTATTCCTTGCCCATGACGCCCTGGAGTTCCGTGAATTCCATGACCATCTGGGTGGCAAGGTCGGCTTTGGCCAGGAGGGACGCGCGCTGCAGTTTGGCATCATCGAGGCCGAGGTCGAGTTTCTGATTGAGGAAGACCGTGATCTTTTCCAGGCGCTGGGCTTTATCGAAGAGCGTGCCCAGGCCGTCCTGGAAGACGATTTTCTTCAGTTTTTCCGTGTAGTCCACGAGGTGATGCTTCTTGTCTTCTTCGAAGAAGAACTTGGCATCGTCCAGACGGGCGCGGAGGACGCGTTCGTTGCCGTGCTGGACCGTTTCCAGGTGGTAGTCGTTGCCGTTGCGGACGGTCAGGAAGAGGTTCATCAACTTGCCGTCTTTATCGCGCATCGGGAAGTAGCGCTGGTGGTCCTTCATGGGCGTGATGATGGCCGCTTCCGGCAGTTTCAGGTAGTCTTCATCGAATTCGCCGCAGAGGGCCGTCGGGTATTCGACGAGGTAGACGACTTCTTCCAAAAGATCGTCGTCCATGATGATCGTGCCGCCCTTTTCGTCCGCCAGTTTCTGCAGGCCTTCGAGGATCATCTGCTTGCGGACTTCCGGATCGACGATGAGGAAATGTTCTTTGCACGTTTCTTCGTAGGCTGCGGGGCTTTCGATTTCAAAATCACCGGTGCCTAAGAAGCGGTGGCCGCGGCTGACCTTGCCCGATGTGACGCCGGCCAGTTCAAAGGGAACGACGTCCGTGCCGTAGAGGGCGACGAACCAGCGGATGGGACGGACGAAGTGGAAGTCCAGGCTGCCCCAGTGCATGCTCTTCGGGAAGTTGAGGCCCGTGACGATGCCTTTGAGGATGTCCGGCAGGAGGCTCTTCGTTGCGGCGCCGATGCTCGTGACGTTGGCGTAGACATAGCCGTCTTCGACGACAAGGTCGCTTACGTCGATCTTCTGGCCGCGGGCGAAGCCCATGGCGGCTTTCGTCGGTTTGCCGTCGGCATCATAAGCGATCCTCACGGACGGACCCTTGTGTTTCGAAGAAACGTCGGCCTGTTTTTCATCGACGTCTTTCACTAAGAGGGCAATGCGGCGCGGCGTGCCGATGGTGCGGACGCTGCCGTAGGCGATGTTGCCTTCGTCGAAGGCCTTTTCGGCCAGGCCTTTGACCTGGGCCAGGATATTCGGCATATAATGAGCCGGGATTTCTTCAGTACCGATTTCAAATAATAAGTCTTTGCTCATCTTATTTGTCCTCCTTCTTAAGCATGGGGAAGCCTAATTTTTCGCGCTGTTCCAGGTACGCTTTGGCGCAGGCCCGGGCCATGTTGCGGACGCGGCCGATGAAGGCAGCTCGTTCGCTGACGCTGATGGCGCCGCGGGCGTCGAGGAGGTTGAACGTGTGCGAGCATTTCAATACGTAGTCATAAGCAGGCAGGACGAAGCCGGCTTTGATGACGCGCATGGCTTCTTTTTCGTATTCGTCGAAAAGATGGAAGAGGAGGTCGGCATTGCTCAGTTCGAAGGCATACGTCGACTGTTCGACTTCGTTCTGGTGGAAGATGTCGCCGTACGTGACGTCGTCGTTCCATTTCAGGTCATAGACGTTTTCTACGCCCTGGATATACATGGCCAGACGTTCCATGCCGTATGTGATTTCCGAGGAAACCGGAGCGACGTCGATGCCGCCGACCTGCTGGAAGTACGTGAACTGCGTGACTTCCATGCCGTCGAGCCAGACTTCCCAGCCCAGGCCCCAGGCGCCGAGGGTCGGCGATTCCCAGTTGTCTTCGACGAAGCGGATGTCGTGTTCGGCCGGATCGATGCCGAGCGTTTCCAGGCTCTTCAGATAGAGTTCCTGGATGTTGTCCGGCGACGGTTTGCAGATGACCTGGAACTGATGATGCTGATAGAGACGGTTCGGGTTGTCGCCGTAACGGCCGTCGGCCGGGCGGCGCGACGGTTCGACGTAGGCCACGTGCCACGGTTCCGGACCAAGCGTGCGCAGGAAAGTCGCCGGGTTCATCGTCCCTGCCCCTTTTTCTACGTCATACGGTTCATAAATGATACAGCCCTGTGAAGACCAGAAGTTCTTCAATGCAGATACCATGTCTTGAAAATTCATTCTTTTCCCTCCTAAATACAAAAAGTCCCTGTAACATAGTGACTATGTTACAGGGACGAGTATGCGTACCCGCGGTTCCACCCTGATTGGTCAAAAGACCCGCTTGATTGATCGGCCATACACATCCAAAAAGACTTCCGGCCGCGGCCTTCAGAGCGCCTTCCGCATCAGCAGCAGGCTCTCACCTTCCCTGCTTCGCTGACCATAGATGCGTACTTACTCTCCTGCATCGCCTTGCTTGTACGTCACCTATCATAACAGAGATGCGGAGAAAAGTCAATGGATGGTGGTTCGTTTGCCGTTTGCCGTGGTTCGTGATTTTTCTGCCGTAGTTCGTTCATCGTTCATCGTTGGTCACATGGGTTAAATCTTCGACGAACGATGAACGACAAACGACAAACGAACTACAAAAAAAGCTGCCGCATAAGCGACAGCTTTTTGTAGTTCTATTGCTTGCCGTATTTTTCGGCGACGTCCAGGCGTCTGAGGGCTCTTTGCAGGGCCGCTTCGGCGCGGGTTACGTCGAGGTCGGCAGCGCGTGCAGCCAGGCGGTCCTGGGCGCGTTTTTCAGCCGCTTTGGCGCGGTCGACGTCGATGTCTGCCGGCTTTTCCGAAGCCGGCGTGATGACGGTGACCGTATTGCCGTGGACTTCTAAGAAGCCCGAAGCGACGGTGACGCACTGGCGTTTTCCGCCTTTATCATAGCACAGGGGCCAGATCGACAGGGACGCGATGAGCGGCGCATGGTTGGGCATGATGCCCAGGTCGCCGTCCAGGGCGCGGACGAGGACGAAGTCCACGTCTTCATGGAGTACGGCAGCATCGGGTGTAATGACTTCCAGATGGAGGGTCTTTCCTGCTTCTGCCATAGACTATTCCCCTTTCAGTTTCTTCGCCTTTTCGTACGCTTCGTCGATATTGCCGACCATGTAGAAGGCCTGTTCCGGCATGTCGTCGCATTTGCCGGAGAGGATTTCCTTGAAGCCTTCGATGGTTTCCTTGAGCGGTACATAGCGGCCTTTCTGACCGGTGAACTGTTCAGCGACGGCGAAGGGCTGACTGAGGAAACGCTGTACCTTACGGGCACGGGCGACGGTCAGCTTATCTTCTTCAGACAGTTCGTCGATACCGAGGATGGCGATGATATCCTGCAGGTCTTTGTACTTCTGGAGGATTTCCTGTACGGCACGGGCCGTGTTGTAGTGATCTTCGCCGATGACGTGCGGGTCGAGGATACGGGACGTCGAATCGAGCGGGTCGACAGCAGGGTAAATGCCCAATTCAGCGATTTCACGGGCCAGGACGGTCGTGGCATCCAAGTGGGCGAAAGTAGCCGCCGGAGCCGGGTCCGTCAAGTCGTCGGCAGGGACGTAGACAGCCTGGACGGACGTGATGGAGCCGTCTTTCGTGGATGTGATGCGTTCCTGCAGGGCGCCGACGTCCGTGCCCAGCGTCGGCTGATAGCCAACGGCGGACGGGATACGGCCGAGCAGAGCCGATACTTCGGAGCCTGCCTGAATGAAACGGAAAATGTTATCGATGAAGAGCAGGACGTCTTTATGTTCCTTGTCGCGGAAGTATTCTGCCATCGTCAGGCCTGTCAGGCCGACGCGCATACGGGCTCCTGGCGGTTCGTTCATCTGGCCGTAGACGAGGGCCGTCTTGTCGATGACGCCGGATTCCTTCATTTCGTTCCAAAGGTCATTGCCTTCACGCGTACGTTCACCGACGCCGGTGAAGACGGAATAGCCGCCGTGGCCGGTAGCTACGTTGTGGATCAGTTCCATGATGAGGACGGTCTTGCCGACACCGGCGCCGCCGAAGAGGCCGATCTTGCCGCCCTTAGCGTACGGGCAGATGAGGTCGACGACTTTGATCCCCGTTTCAAAGATTTCCGTTTCCGTCGCCTGGTCCTGGAATTTCGGGACCGGACGATGGATCGGCCAGTAGTCATCGGCTTCGACTTTGGCATCGTTCTTGTCGACAGTCTGGCCGAGGACGTTGAAGATACGGCCCAGGACACCTTTGCCGACGGGGACCTTGATCGGGCCGCCCGTATTTTCAGCAGCCATGCCGCGGACGAGGCCGTCCGTCGAGTCCATGGCGACGCAGCGGACGACGTCATCGCCCAAATGCTGCATGACTTCTACGACCAGGTCGATCTTCTGGTCGCCTTCGCCGCCCGTGATATGGATGGCGTTGTAAATGGCGGGCAAGTCTGCTTCCGAGGCAAACCGCACGTCGACGACCGGGCCGATGACCTGGACGACTTTCCCAATATTATTACTCATGAAGAGGTTCTCCTCTCTTTCAGAATAGTGATCAGCAGGCCTTACTGCAAGGCGTTGGCGCCGCTGACGATTTCCGTCAATTCGTTGGTGATACCAGCCTGACGGACTTTATTGTACGTAACAGTCAACTTGTCGATCAGTTCGCCGGCGTTGTCCGTAGCCGACGTCATGGCCGTCATACGGGCACCGAGTTCGCTGGCAGCGGACTGAAGGAGACTATTGTAGACAAACAGATCCAGATACTGCGGCAGCAGGGCGTCGAGGACGAGCTTGGGATCCGGTGCAAAGAGGTATTCTTCGCGGGGCCCTTCGTCTTTCTTCGCTTCGGGCTGGCTGATGGGCAGCATCTTCACGATTCTCGTATCCTGTGACAGGGCGGTCTTGAAGTGCGTGTAGATGACGTAGACTTCGTCGACTTCGCCGTCGAGGAATTTCTGCACCGCCAGATGAGCGATCTTCTGGGCGTGAGCAAACTGCGGCTTATCCGAAAAACCGGTCCATTTCTTTTCCGGCACGATGTGCAGGTGCTTCAGGTATTCCACAGGCTTGCGGCCTGCGACGAGGAGCATGGACGCACTGCGGGGCTTATCCTTTAAGACAGAGACGATGGCCTTGTTCACGTTGGAGTTGAAGGCCCCGGCCAGGCCCTTGTCGGAACCGATGATGATGTAGCACGTCTTCTTGACTTCATCACGAGCCGTAAAGAGGGCGTTGCCGGCATCCGGCGAAGCCGCCGAGAGGCGCTGCAGCATGCCTTCCATTTTTTCGGTATACGGGGCAGTCGCTACCGCCCGTTCCTGTGCACGGCGCAGTCTTACGGAGGAAACCATCTTCATGGCCTTGGTGATCTGCTGAGTATTGGTGACGGATTTGATACGTCTGTTTATTTCGCGTGCACTCGGCATAGCTTATTCCTCCTCTTTGATCAGTTCGTGAGAAGCGCCGTACTGCTTGGTGTATTCCGCAATGGCTTTCTGCAGCGTGGCTTCTGCGTCTTTGCCGAGTTCCTTCGTCTTCTTGATGCTTTCGCCGACTTCCGGATAGTTGCTGTGCATGAATTTGATGAAACCATCGGCGAACTGGGATACTTCATTGACCTGGACAGGCATCAGGTAGTTCTTGACGGCCAGGTAAATCTGCATGACCTGATCTTCGACGGGCATCGGATGGTACTGCGGCTGGATGAGGAGCTGCATCGTGCGTTCGCCGGCATCGATCTGGGCTTTCGTGCTCTTATCGAGGTCGGAACCGAACTGGGCGAAGGCTGCCAATTCACGGTACTGAGCGAGGCTCAGGCGGAGCGTACCGGCAATCTTCTTCATGGCCTTGATCTGAGCAGAACCGCCGACACGGGAAACGGAGAGGCCGACGTTGATAGCCGGGCGGATCCCGGAGTTGAAGGCTTCTGTTTCCAGGAAGATCTGGCCGTCAGTAATGGAAATGACGTTCGTCGGGATATAGGCCGAAAGGTCACCGGCCAGGGTTTCGATGATCGGCAGGGCCGTAATCGAGCCGCCGCCCAAATCATCGGACAGTTTCGCTGCGCGTTCGAGGAGACGGGAATGTAAGTAGAAGACATCGCCCGGATACGCTTCACGTCCTGGCGGACGACGCAGGAGCAAACTCATGGCACGGTAAGCCTGTGCGTGCTTGGACAAGTCGTCGTAGACGCAGAGGCAGTCTTTGCCCTGGAGCATGAAGTATTCCGCCATGGAGACGCCGGCATAAGGAGCCAGGTACTGAAGCGGAGCACCGTCGGAAGCCGTAGCGGCGACGACGATGGTATAGGCCATGGCGCCGTGTTCTTCGAGCGTGCGGACTACGCGGGCAACGGTCGAGGCTTTCTGGCCGATAGCGACGTAGACGCAGATGACGCCTGTGTCCTTCTGGTTGAGGATGGTATCGATGGCGATGGCCGTCTTGCCCGTGCCGCGGTCGCCGATAATCAATTCACGCTGGCCGCGTCCGATTGGGACCATCGAGTCGATGGCCTTAAGACCTGTCTGGAGCGGCTGCTTGACCGGCTGGCGGTCGGCGATGCCGAAAGCCTTGACTTCGATAAGGCGTGTTTCTTTGGTCTTGATTTCCCCTTTGCCGTCAATTGGCATACCCAGGGGATTGACAACGCGGCCGATCATGGCTTCACCGACAGGTACACGCATTACCTGACCCGTACGGCGGACCGTGTCCCCTTCTTTGATGAGGGCATCATCGCCGAGCAGTACGGCGCCGACGTTGTCTTCTTCCAGGTTCAGGGCCATGCCGTAAACGCCGTGCGGCAGTTCCAGCAGTTCCCCGGACATGGCTTTGTCCAAACCGTAAATGTGGGCAATGCCGTCCCCGACTTCCAGAACGGTGCCGATATCGTCGACGTTCATTTCCACATTATAATCTTCGATTTGTTTCTTGATTATAGCCGTTATTTCTTCTGGCTTCATTTTCATTATTCGTCCGTCACCCCATTCGTCACGTCAGCCTGGAGGAGGCTATGCTGCATGTCCTGCAGCTGCCGCTTGAGGCTGCCGTCGATTAATTTGTCGCCGATCTGGATGACCATGCCGCCGATGAGCGACGGGTCGACGTAGTACAGCGGTTCGATGCGCTGCCCCGTCATGGCTTCCAGGCCTGCAACGAGCTTGGTTTCTTCTTTCTTGGACAGCGGTTTGACGACGCGGATCTTGGCCACTTCGATGTGCTGGGCCTTGCGGGCCAAATCGATGAACCCGTCGATAGCCAGCAGCAGGGCCGCTTCACGGCGCCGGTCGATCATGACGTACATGAACTGCAGCACCAGCGGCGAAACGCTGTCTGTGAAAATCTTTGCAAGTGTGTCTTTTTTTGACTGCGGCGGTACGAGGGGATGATTCAGGAATTTCCAGAGATCCGGATTTTCCTGGAATGTATCCCGTACGCCTTTCAGTTCTGTTCCGAACTCTTCAAGCTTCTTCTGTTCGCTGGCGATATCGAACATCGCCTGGCTGTATTTGCTGTAGATCGTTTCGGGTATCATAAGATCAGTTCCCCTTTGCGCGGCGCGTCTGGAGCTGGTCGATGCAGTCCGCTACGAATTTCGCGTTCGTGTCGCTGTCGACATTTTTCTGGAGCAGTTTTTCTGCCACAGCCATAGACAGTGTAACTACTTCCTTACGCATTTCGCGGATTGCAGCTTCCCGTTCGTTGGCGATTTCCGTCTGGGCGATTTCTTTTTCCCGGGCGATCTGAGCGCGGATGGCTTCGAGCTGGGCCTGTGCTTCTTTGTTGGCCTGCTTCGTCGCCTTGTCGACGATCGCCTGTGCTTCTGCGCGGGCATCGCGGATCTGTGCTTCGTAATCGGCTTTCATCTTTTCAGCCGTTTCCCGAGCCTTGGCTGCGTTGTCCAGGTCGGAGGCAATCTTATTGCGGCGGTCTTCGAGGACTTTGAGCAGCGGCTTATAGGCGAAGTGTGCCAGAATGGCCACTAAGACGAAGAAGTTGATGAACTGGAACAGCAAGGTACCATTAATACTAACCAATGTACTTCCCTCCCCGGCTGTATAGTGGAATCATCAGATTAAAGCAGGCTGATGTACGGATTGGCGAAGACCAATACGATGGAGATAACGGCTGCGATAATCGGCATGGATTCGATCAGGCCGATGGAGATAAGCATGTTGACGAGGAGTTTGCCGCCCATTTCCGGCTGACGGGCTGTACCTTCGAGCATCTTCGATGCGGCATGGCCGTCACCGATAGCAGCGCCGAGAGCTGCCAAACCAATACCTAAGCATGCACCAAATGCAGATAATGCCAATACGAGAGCTTTTTCCATAATAAATAACCTCCTAAGTGGTAATGAGTATCAGGCTTTCTTTTATTCTTCCGAGAAGGACGGTGCCAGATACGATGTAGTCAGAATGGTGAAGATGAATGCCTGGATGAGGCCGATGACGAAACTGAAGAGCAGCCAGATCATCGGGACGGCGACAGGCACGAGGAAGTACAGGACTTCCAAGAGGATTTCCCCTGCCAGGATGTTGCCGAAAAGACGGAAGGCCAATGTCAGCGGTTTCGTGATTTCTTCCATCAGATTGATGACGACAAACGGTGCAAAGGGTTTGAAGTAACTCTTGAAATGCTTTTTGAACCCCTGGTTCTTCAAGGCCATGAAGTGGACCATAAAGGAAGAAACCAGTGCCAGGGCGACAGTCGTGTTCAAGTCATTCGTCGGCGAAGCCAGGATGTGCGGATTCGGCACCATGCCCAATTCGTTGGCGAAGAGGATGAAGAGGAACATCGTCAGGAGTACCGAGACGACCTGGCCGTATTTCGGGCCCAACGTTTCCTTGAACTGGTCGAGCAGTGCTTCGATGACGATTTCCATGGCATTCTGCAGCCCTGACGGGACGAGGGACCGACCCCTTGTCGCGGCGACCGTGACGATGATGACCAGTGCTGCGACGAGCCAGGTCATCATCAGCGTATCCAGGTTGACATTCAGACCCAGGAGCTGGACGACCAGATGATGCCCTGCATGTAATTCCATACGCAATACCTCCTTTCCTTTACCGCTTGAGGCGCGCAGTCAGTGCATCCGCAAAAATGAGGACGCGGTACGATAAGATACCGGCCAGGACAGCCCCGAGTGAAATGGACGGGAACTGTGCGATGACGATGACGGCCAGGCAGATGAAGAAAAGCCTGAACACGGCACCGCCGCGGATAAAGGCTGCAGCCCTTGCAGGCGGCAATTTTAAGGCCCGTACCGAACGGCTGCTGAGCATGAAAAAGTAAATGATGTTCAAGCCGCTGCCGATACACCAGCCACTGATGTACTGCCACCAGCCGCCCAGAAGAAGGATGGCCGTGACGATACATGTAAAACCAATGAGTTTGAAGATAGTTGCCTTGACATATGTGTAAAATTCTTCCATATTCCCTTTCCCCACAAGCGGGCTCGCCACGTGCGAGCCCTTACGCTGCTACCTGCTGCGGTGATGCGTGTCGCCTCGCTCGTAGCTCATCGCTTTTTTATAGAGCGTCCAGAATCCCGAGACGGCGCCGATGAGGGAGAAGATGATCGTCCCCCAGGGCGTGGTCCCGGCGTGGATGTCGATGAAGCGGCCGACGGCGACGCCGACGCAGATGCAGACGAAAAGAGACAGGCCCAAAGAGCCGGCAATGACAACGATATCCCAAAGCTTCATATGATTCAATTTGTCATCGTGAGAATCATCATGATGTCTCATATTACATACACTCCTGCTCGGGCGATGGCATTTTTTCCATAATCGCCAAGTATAGTATGCATATACTGCCTGCAACGATTATTGGCTTATTTTAGCACGGAAAATCTGGAAAAGCAATATAAAACTTAAGAAAATCAAACGTTATAGCTAAAAACAATTCTCATTATAGCTACAAATAATCAAGCCTGGCTAAAATCGTCAGGAAGGGTCCCTTCACCGGCAAAATCATGGAGGATAGCCTGGACGATGCGCTGCGAAGCCTTGCCGTCACCATAGGGATTGACGGCGTTGCTCATGGCATCGTAAGCGGCCTGATCCGTCAGGAGGCGCTTCGTTTCCGCATAGACGACGTCCTTATCCGTACCGATGAGACGTACCGTCCCGGCTTCTACGGCTTCCGGCCGTTCCGTCGTGTTGCGCAGGACCAGGACGGGCTTGCCCAGAGACGGCGCTTCTTCCTGGATGCCGCCAGAGTCCGTGAGGACCAGGCTGCTCAAGCTCATGAGGTTGGCAAAGGGTTCATATTCCATAGGGTCGATGAGATGGATGCGGTCGACGCCGGCCAGTTCTTCTTCGACAACCTTGCGGACAAGCGGATTGCGGTGGACAGGAAAGACGATTTCCGTATCGGGTATTTCTTCGATGATGCGGCGTAAGGCCTTATAGATATGGCGCATCGGTTCGCCCAGGTTTTCCCGGCGGTGCGTCGTCAAGAGGATGACCCGGTGATTCTGGAAATCGACCGATTTCAAGTCGTCACCGAAGTCATAATCGCCAGCAACAGTCGTCATCAAGGCGTCGATGACGGTATTTCCTGTCACATAGATATGGGACGGGTCCACATTTTCCTTGAGCAAGTTGGCCTTAGCCGTCGACGTCGGCGCAAAGTGGATGGCCGCAATGGCACCGGTCAGTTTACGGTTCATTTCTTCCGGGAACGGCGAATAGATGTCACCTGTGCGCAAGCCCGCTTCGACGTGGCCGACGGGTACCTGCTGGTAGTACGAAGCGAGGGCGCCGGCAAAAGTCGTCGTCGTATCGCCGTGTACCAGGACGAGGTCCGGCTTTTCCTTGGCCAGGACGTCCTTCAGGCCCATGAGGGACTTCGTCGTGATGTCGTAAAGGGTCTGACCCTGGGACATGATGTCCAGATCATAGTCCGGCGTAATCTTGAAGAGATCCAGGACCTGGTCGAGCATCTGCCGGTGCTGAGCCGTGACGGCGACGACGGTCCGGATCTTGTCGGCATGTTTCTGCAGTTCCAGTACGACAGGGGCCATCTTGATGGCTTCCGGCCGCGTACCGAACACAGTCATTACCTTGATCATAATAAAAATACCTCCTTATAAGACAACCAATCCTACCCACTTACTGCTTGTGGGTAGAATCGGTCGTTGACTTGCGCAATATGCCAATGCGTTTCGCCGAATAGATGATGACGGCAAGAACGACCAGGACAGTCACGATACCCGTCTTATAGCTCACGTTGGCTACAAAGAGGGCTACGATGCCGAGAATCATGCTGACGAAATACATTATGAGTACTGCTTGCTTCTGTGTCATGCCAAGAGCCAGGAGACGATGGTGCAGATGGCCCTTATCAGGCTGGAAAATGGGGACACCGCTCATCTTGCGGCGGATAATGGCAAAAGTCGTGTCAAGAATCGGCAGACCTAAGGCAATGATGGGCACGACGAGGGCGATGGTCGCCGCCGTCTTGACCAGGCCGAGGACGGCTGCGACGGACAGGGTATAGCCTAAAAGCATACTGCCCGTATCCCCCATGAAGATTTTGGCCGGGTTGAAATTGTACTGCAAAAAGCCCAGGGCTGCGCCTGCCATAGAGACGATGACCAGAGCCGGCAGATACTGGTTCAGGTGGAAGGCCAGAAGGAACATCGAAATGGATGCGATGAAGGCGACGCCGGCTGCCAGGCCGTCGAGGCCGTCGATGAGATTCACCGTATTGGTGAAGCCGATGATCCAGAAAATCGTCACGGGAACAGCAATGAATTCCGGCAGGACGATGATATCACCAAAAGGATTGGTCAGCCATTCAATCTGGATGCCGAAGGCAATGGGGATGCAGGCCGCCAAAATCTGGCCGACGAGCTTGACCTTGGCCGGGAGATTGCAGACATCATCCCAGATGCCGACGGCGACGATGGCTGTACAGCCAAGGAGCAGCCCCAAGAGTTCATGATTGATGGGCACGCAGAAAAGAACCGCTGCCATAAAGCCGATATAGATTGCCAGCCCGCCGAGCCGCGGGATGACATGGGTATGTACCTTTCTCGCATTCGGCCGGTCTACGGCGCCGATTTTGATGGCGAACTTCTTGACGCCCGGCGTCAGGACGTAGGCAACGACCAGAGCAATTACAAAGGGTACAATATATTGAAGCACAACACACGCCTACTTTCCGTTAATCTATCAGTTCGTCAGACTGCGCATCGGTGCCGGGATACGGCCGCCGCGGGCAATGAATTCATCTGACTTGTATTTATTGACGTTGATGATCGGGCAGTGGCCGAGGAGGCCGCCGAATTCAACATTGTCGCCGACGTCCTTGCCCGGTACGGGGATGACGCGGACGGCTGTCGTCTTGTTATTGATCATGCCGATGGCTGCTTCGTCGGCGATGATGGCCGAAATCGTCGAAGCCGGCGTATCGCCGGGGATGGCGATCATGTCGAGGCCGACCGAGCAGACACAGGTCATGGCTTCCAGTTTTTCCAGGCTCAGGCTGCCGCGGCCGACAGCTTCCAGCATACCTTTATCTTCACTGACAGGGATGAAGGCACCGGAGAGACCGCCTACGCGGGACGAAGCCATGAGGCCGCCCTTCTTGACGGCATCGTTGAGGAGTGCCAGGGCCGCTGTCGTGCCGCAGGCACCGCAGCTTTCGAGCCCCATTTCTTCGAGGATCGACGCGACGCTGTCGCCCACAGCCGGTGTCGGAGCCAGCGAGAGGTCGATGATGCCGAAAGGCATGTTGAGGCGCTTCGACGCTTCCATGGCGACGAGCTGGCCGACGCGGGTGATCTTGAAGGCCGTCTTCTTGATCGTTTCGGCGACGACGTCGAAAGGCTGGCCCTTGACCTGTTCCAGGGCAACTTTGACAACGCCCGGGCCGCTGACGCCGACGCTGATGCACGAATCGCCGTTGGTGACGCCGTGGAAAGCACCGGCCATGAAGGGGTTGTCTTCAACGGCATTGGAGAAGACGACGAGTTTGGCACAGCCCAGGGCATCCTGGTCCTGCGTGCGCGCAGCCAGGTCCTTGAAGACGCGGCCCATTTCCGCGACGGCATCCATGTTGATGCCCGCTTTCGTCGAGCCGACGGCGACGGAGCTGCAGACAAGGTCCGTCACGGCCAGGCTTTCGGCGATGGAGTCGATGAGGATGCGGTCGCCTTTGCTCATGCCCCGTTCGACGAGGGCCGAGAAGCCGCCGATGAAGTTGATGCCGATTTCTTTGGCTGCTTTATCGAGGGTACGGGCGACAGAGACGTAGTCCGTCAAATCGCTGGCACCGGCGACGAGGCTGATGGGCGTGACGGAAACGCGCTTATTGATGATGGGCACGCCGTATTCACGGGAAATGGCTTCCCCTGTTTCTACGAGATGTTCACCGTATTTCGTAATCTTGTCATAAATATTGTTGCACAACGTCTTGCCGTCGCTGGAGCAGCAGTCGAGGAGACTGATACCCATGGTAATGGTGCGGACGTCAAGGTTGTTCTTCTGAATCATCTGATTCGTTTCAAGTACGTCTTGGATTGTCAGCATGTCATATCTCCTTAGCCTACACGATGCATTGCGTCAAAAATAGCCTGGTTCTGCGCTCTAATTTCAACGCCGAGAGCATCGCCTTTTTCTTTGAGCAAGTCCTGCAGGGTATCTAAGGTAATGTCCGATTGATCCATATCGACGATCATGGCCATATTGAAGATGCCATCTAAGATGACCTGGTTGATGGTCAGGATATTGACTTTATTTTCTGCCATGATCTGGCTGACGGCGGCGATGATACCGGTACGGTCCACGCCTACTACGGTGATTACAACTTTCACAGCTGTCCACTCCTTTTTCGTTATTGAATTCCATGCTTCCCTATTATAGCACAGGTAGCGCACTCAATTCCACTGTCTGTATACGAAAGGGCATAATTACTTACAAAATGTAACAATAGGCGCTTGAAATTGAACCTCTCTCGCTTATAGAAGCGGGAGATTCTTGAGAAGTTTGATACATGGA
>UMEZ01007940.1_pt1 | contig 17706 bp, 18 predicted proteins | sample 1964841 | NCBI WGS metagenome assembly UMEZ01 (sample SAMEA4836029, study PRJEB28245) | human gut metagenome | biome: gut microbiome; material: fecal sample | place: Denmark | collected 2008 | reverse complement strand
AAATCAACCATAATTGTACAAACTAATAATAACCGTCACCATCCGGACCGCCGTATGGCAGAATGTTACTTACTTTGACCGAGAAATATGTTGAGGTGGGAGGCTTTGCGGTCAAATATTATTCTTTTTGTAATTATGGATAGTAAGTCGTTTTGCGTTTTTAAGGGATAATTTTCTTTAATCGAGAAAGCATCATTAATTAAATTGTTCTTTATGAGAATATTGATTGCTTTAATTACAACTTTTTCAATCTTTTCAATTTTTACGCTGTGTGACGAATGGCAGTTGCCGTGAATGTAGGCGGAGCATTGGAGAAGATTATTTTTAATCGTAACGAGGGTTGAATTACAGTTTGAACACTTGACAAGATTTTGAATAAGGTGTCTAATTTCGGTTTGTTTATGGGAATGTTCTCTATTTATTATTCCTTGCAAGAATAATATTTGCCTTGTTTGTTCAAAAATTACTTCATCAACAATCGGTTCGTGAGTGCCGTTTGAAATTATCAAATTTTCGTTATGGAAATCTCTGCCCGTTTTGCAGATTGGATTCCACCTGATTTTGCCGATATAAACGGGATTTTGCAGAATATATTCAATGGCACGGCAATCCCAGCGGTTGCCCTTGGAAGTTCTGATTTCTGACGAATTCAAGTTGTCACAAATCATATTTATATCTTTATTATTCAAAAAATCGGCAAAAATTTTACTGACAATCCGAGCTTTTTCGGCGTCAACCACAAGCCTTCCGTCTGTCACTTTATAGCCAAAGGGCGCAATGCTGACGATGCCGCCACGCTCGGCTTTTTCGGTCATCCCTCGCCTTACCTCACCCGAAAGCCGAATCGAATAGTATTCGTCCGACCATTCGATAATGCGTTCAATCAGCTTGCCGAAAGGACCGTCATCAACGGGTTCGGACACGCTGATGACTTCAATACCGTTTTTTCTCAACAGCGATTTATAGAAAATGCTTTCCTCCTGATTGCGGGCGAATCGTGAAAATTTCCAGACAAGTACGGCTGAAAACAGGGGAGGCTTTTGCTTTGCAAGGCTTATCATTCGGTTAAATTCAGGTCGCTTGTCGGCATATCTTCCCGAAATTCCGTTGTCACGAAAAATGAAATCCTCATCAATCAGATAACCTTTTTCATCTGCAAATTTTCTGATGATTTTCAGCTGACTTGACGGTGAAAGCTCAGTTTGATTTTCGGTTGACACCCTTATGTATGCCGCCGCAAAGTGATTTTTATTGTGATTTCCCGACAAATTAATCACCTCTTTAAATAATAATTCTTTTATGCAATAATATGTCTGCGATTGGAATAAAATTCTTCGGCAAATTTCTCGAAAACACTTTACTTTGCTAACGCACTAATGTATAATATACAGAGATTGTTTTGCAAGGTGATTTGCGGAACATAGGTAGAGAGTATATCAGATTACGGAGGAATAATTATGAAAAAGAAAAAGTTACTTTCATTACTTCTTGCAGGTGCAATGTCAGCGTCAATTTTTGTAGGTTGCGGTTCTTCTGCAACGGACTGGGATTATATCTCAAATAAGGGAGAGTTTGTTATCGGTGTTACATATTTTGAGCCGATGAACTACCTTGATGCAGACGGCAAGCTTACAGGTTTTGAAACTGAGTTTGCAGAGGCAGTTTGCGAGAAAATGGGCGTTACTCCAAAGTTCCAGAAAATTGACTGGGATTCAAAAGAGGTTGAGCTTAACTCAAAGACAATCGACTGCATCTGGAACGGCCTTACAATTGATGACGACAGAAAGACAACAATGGATATTTCAACTCCTTATATGGAAAACAAGCAGGTTATGGTTGCAAAATCTGATGTTGCAGACAAAATCAAGTCAGCAGATGACCTCAAGGATAAGACAGTAGTTGCAGAGAAGAAGTCAGCAGGTGAAACTGTTGCTCAGACAGACGAGTTCTTCTCAAGTGCAAAGTATGTTTCAGTTGACGCACAGGCTAAGGCTCTTCTCGAGGTTAAGTCAGGCACAGCAGATGTTGCGGTTATCGACTATGTAATGTCAATCGGTACACTCAAGAGCGGTTCTGACTACGCTGACCTCAAGGTTGTTGACGGCAAGGACTTTTCACCTGAGCAGTACGGTATTGCACTTCGTAAGGACAGTCCCGAAACACTCAAAAAGCTTAACGATGCTATTCAGGCAGTTGCCGATGACGGCACACTTGATAAGATTGCAGAGAAGTACAGCCTTCAGGATCTTCTTCTTGTAAAAAAGAAATAATTTAATTAAAATAAGTTTGTACATACAGGGCGGACTATGTTCGCCCGTTGTGCTTTTTATTGATTATAAATTTACAGGTTCAAATTTGTAAGCCTTTTGATATATTCAAAACTGAAAATACTTGGATAGAGTGGTATATAAAATGGATCAATTTTTTAATGTAAGCGGTCAGTTGCTTGAGGGATTCGGCGAAAACTGTATAATTTTCATTGTAACCCTGCTTGCGGCAATTCCGCTCGGACTTATTATCTCAATGGGTTCAATGTCAAAATTCAAGCCGTTAAAATGGCTGACAAAAACATTTGTGTGGATAATCAGAGGTACTCCGCTGATGCTCCAGCTTTTCGTAGTGTTCTATGTTCCGCCGCTTGTGTCAAACGGCAGTGTGACATTTGCACGAATGAACGCCGCACTTATTGCATTTATAATCAATTATGCCGCATATTTTTCTGAAATCTTCCGTGGCGGTATCGAGTCTGTTCCAAAGGGACAGTACGAGGCAGGTCAGGTGCTCGGCATGACAAAGGGTCAGATTTTCTTTAAGGTTGTGCTTTTGCAGGTTGTAAAGAAAATTACTGCACCCATGGGCAACGAAATTATTACTCTTGTAAAGGATACTTCGCTTTCAAGCGTTATCGCAATTCCGGAAATTCTTATGAGAGCAAAGGACTTCTCAATGCAGGGACTCATCTGGCCGCTTTTCTATTCGGCAGTATTCTTCCTCGCATTCTGCGGAATTCTCACATTGCTTTTCTCATTCATCGAGAAAAAGCTCGATTACTACAAGGGTTAAGGGGGAAAGGTTATGTCTTTGTTAAATGTTGAAAACATCCGTAAAAGCTACGGCAAAACAGAGGTTTTGAAAGATATCAGCTTTTCTCTTAAAAAGGGCGAGGTGCTTGCGATTATCGGCTCATCGGGTTCGGGCAAGACTACGCTGTTAAGGTGTCTTAATTTTCTTGAAACTCCGGGCAACGGCAAGATTTCCGTCAATGACAAGGTGCTTTTTGACAGCAATGACAGCTCTGCAAAGAGCGACAGCGAAATCAGAAAAAGACGACTTCACTTTGGACTTGTGTTCCAGTCATTTAACCTGTTTCCGCAATATACGGTTATCGAGAATATTATGCTTGCTCCAAAGCTTGCCGCAAAAGAGCAGATAAAGCAGACAGGCGAATATATGGGCGCAAAAAGCTATAAAGAGGCTCATGAAATTATCAAGAGCAATGCAAAGTCTTTGCTTGAAAGGGTAGGACTTTCCGAAAAGAGCGAGTCATATCCTTGTAATCTCAGCGGCGGTCAGCAACAGCGTGTTGCAATTGCAAGAGCGCTTGCACTCAATCCCGATGTTCTCTGCTTTGACGAGCCTACCTCCGCACTTGATCCCGAACTCACGGGTGAGGTGCTTAATGTTATCCGCAGTCTTAAAACCTCTGACAGCACAATGATTGTTGTAACTCACGAAATTGAGTTTGCAAGAGATGTTGCCGACAAGATCATTTTTATGGCTGACGGTGTAATTGCCGAAGAAGGCACTCCCGAACAGGTAATCAACAATCCGCAAAATCCAAGAACCCAGGCGTTTTTGTCAAGGTTCAACTGATAACTGAATATTAGGTGAGGAAAGCACTCGAAAGGGTGCTTTTTTACATATTTTTACAAATAACCTTGAAAAGTTTATGCCATTGTGCTATAATAATCGTGTCGTTCACTGACAAAGGCGCAAAGCCTGAAAAAATGAGAAATCCCGATAGGGAAAACGGAGGAAAAACAAATGAAAAGAATTTTCACAATCAGCGTTGCGGCTGTTATGGCACTTCTTATGGTGCTTTCACTTACAGCTTGCGGTAATTCAACACTCGGCTATTACAAGCTTACAAGTGCAGAAGCAAGCGGTATGAGCTTTGACAGCAGTACTCTTGCCGCTGTCGGTATGGACAAAGGCTATATTCTTCTTAAAGAAGACGGCAAGGCTAAGCTTTCTGCAGCCGGTCAGGAGCAGGAGCTCACATACGATGACAAGAACTTTACAGCAGGTAGCGAGAGCATTCCATACACACTCAAAGACGGTGTTATTACAATGGAAAAAGACGGCACAAAGCTCGTTTTCACATTTGATGCTAACTTCAAGCCCGAATCTTCTGCTTCAGAATCATCAAAGTAATAAAACTTAACGGTGCAAAAATTTCGGCAGTCCAAATCGGACTGCCGTTTTTGTATATCCAACCCAAAAAACAAGGGCAGCGGAATTCCGCTGCCCATAATTTTTATAAGATTTTATCAGTCTGAAAGACACTCGTCAAGCGCATCAACAATTGCGTGCCTGTCCATATGCTGACCGATGAATACAAGCTTGATTTCTCTGTCGCCGTATTTTTCGTCCCATTTTTCAGCCATATCCGGATACTCTGCAAGATAGAGCTTCTGCTGTTTCTTTGGGAATGCGGCAAGCCACTTGCCCTGTTCCGTAGCAGTAATCTGAACGCCTGCCTGCTCGAATACATAAACATCTTCTCTCTTGTCATCAAACCAGAGAACACCCTTTGCACGGACTACGCTCTTTGGCCAGTTCTCAACAAACTGCTGGAGCTTGTCCTGATTGAAAGGACGAATGCGGTGGTAAACAAATGAACCGATGCCGTACTCTTCTTCACCGTCCTCATGATCGTGGTCGTGGTGACAGCAATGGCCGTGTTCGTGGTCGCAATGAGAGTGGTCAAGGCCGTCCTCATCATGGTCATGATCGTGATGCTCATGTTCGTCATGGTCTTCATCGTGGTGGTGATGGTGGTGATGATGACCGTGACGGTCTGTATCCTCGTCATCTTCATCCTTATCATAAATCTGAGCCCAACCTGCGGATGCGGCTGTTTCTTCAAAATTAAAGCACTTTGTATCGAGAATATCCTTAACTTCAACCTTGCCGAACTGTGATTCAATAATTCGTGCCTTTGGCTGAAGTGTCTTAATCATAGCCTTAACTCTCTTGAGCTGTTCCTCTGTTACCTTGTCAACCTTGTTGAGGATGATTGTTGAACAGAATTCAATCTGCTGAATAAGAAGGCTTTCAACATCCTCTTCGTCAACATCTTCCTTGAGGAGATCATCACCGCAGCCGAATTCCGTTGCCATACGGAGTGCGTCAACAACTGTAACAATGTTGTCAAGACGGACAAGCTCGGGAATATTGTTTTCCTTATCGCCCTCAAGAACTGAGATTGACTGTGCAATCGGAAGGGGTTCACAGATACCGCTCGCCTCAATGAGAATGTAGTCAAACTTGCCTGACTTTACAAGGTCTGTAATCTGGTTGATAAGGTCAACGCTCAAAGTACAGCAGATACAGCCGTTTGTAAGCGGAACAAGGTTTGTATCTTTCTGAGTAACAACGCCTGCCTTTTGAATAAGCTCTGCGTCAATGTTTACTTCACCGATATCGTTTACGATAACGGCACACTTGTAGCCCTCCTGATTGCCGAGGACATGGTTGATAAGAGTAGTTTTGCCTGCACCGAGATAACCTGTAAGAAGCGTTACGGGAACAGGAAGCTTAATGTTAGCCATATATTTCATTTCCTTTCGTTGAATTGTGCTTATTAATGCGGATTACCGCTGTCCTTAAATATAACACTTTGCAAAATTATTGTCAATACAAAGTACGGAGTGCGGTCAATCCGAATAGCTGATTATTGCTGTACATTTTGTGTTTTTTTGTATAATCACCTTTTATTTATTTCGGTTTTATGTTACAATAGTCAAAAGTAATTTTACGGAGATAGATTATGATTGTACTTGCATCTGCTTCACCACGAAGAAAAGAGCTTTTAAGTTTTATAACAACCGACTTTAAAATTGTTCCCGCAGACATTGACGAAACGGTTGAGAACAATGTTCCGCTTGAAAAGCGTCCCGAATATCTTGCCGTCAAAAAGGCATTGCATATTTCAAAAAACGGTTATGAAAAAGATATTGTAATCGGTTGTGACACGGGAGTTTTTGTTGACGGCAAAATGCTCGGCAAACCTAAGAACAGGGAAGATGCCGAGAATATGTTAAAACTGCTTTCGGGCAGACAGCACAAGGTTATCACGGGTTGTTGTACCGTCAAAAACGGTGTTGCAAAATCATTTTCCAATGTAACGCTTGTTGAATTTTTTGAACTTTCCGATTCGGAAATAGAGGAGTACATTGCAACGGGCGAGCCTTTTGACAAGGCAGGTGCATACGGAATACAGGGCAAAGGTTCTCTGCTTGTAAAGAAGATTGACGGCGACTATTTTAATGTTGTCGGACTTCCCGTAAGTGAATTAAACAGGATTTTGAAAAAGGAGTATTCATATGAATGATAATATAAATAAAACAGTCAATGAAATTCTCGAAAGCTATTCAAAGCATGAACAGACTTGCAGACTTTCGGAGGATAACATTATCAACAAATCTGTGCTTATTCAGGTGCTTGAAGAAATCCGCAAGCTGTTGTTTCCGGGCTACTTTGACAAGAACAGAGTAAGAGAAGAATACATCGGCTATATTGTAGGCGACAGAATAGAATTTATTCAGTACAACCTTAAAAAACAGATTGCAAAGGCTTTAAAGGGTTGCGAAAAGTGCAACGACCTTTCATATGACGAGGTTATGGAAAAGTCAGAAAAGCTGGTTTATGAGTTTCTTTCAAAGATTCCGTCAATCCGTGATTACCTTGCAACAGATGTTGTTGCAGCCTTTAACGGCGATCCTGCCGCATACAGTACGGATGAAATCATTCTTTGCTATCCCGGATTTTTTGCAATCACGGTTTACAGAGTGGCACATGAATTGTGGAAACTTAAAATCCCGATGATTCCGAGAGTGCTTTCGGAGTACGCACACGGGCTTACGGGAATTGACATTCACCCGGGTGCGACAATCGGCAAGTATTTCTTCATTGACCACGGCACAGGCATTGTAATCGGTGAAACTACCGAGATAGGCGAGAATGTAAAAATCTATCAGGGTGTAACCCTCGGTGCGTTGTCAACAAGAAAAGGTCAGCAGCTTAAAGGTGTTAAAAGACATCCTACTATCCGTGATAATGTTACAATCTATTCGGGTACAACTATCCTCGGCGGTGAAACCGTAATCGGCAAGGGTGCAACAATTGGCGGTAATGCCTTTATAGTGAACTCAATTACTGAGGGTATGAAAGTAAGCATTAAAAACCCCGAACTCCAGTTCAGTCCCGACCTTTCGGAAAACAATCAGGACAAGTATTGGTATTGGATGATTTAAGCCTATGTTTTAATTGAAAATTGAAAATGGAAAATTGAAAATTTTGGTCGGGAAGAAAGTTTTGTGTAGAACAAACTTCACATTCCCGACCGTATTCGTATTGATTTGCTTTGCAAATCATTTATATGAACAAAATTCTATAAAAGAACAATTTCGTAGGGGCGGATATCATCCGCCAGTTTGATGAAACCTTATGTTTATCAAAAATGTTTTGATGTAGAAAAAATTGTGTATCGCAATAACTTTGTAACAGCAAACAGATTATACGAACAGGAGAAATAAGTAAATGCGTATTGAACATATTGCAATGTATGTGGAAAATCTTGAAGATGCAAAAAACTTTTTTATAAAATATTTTAATGCAGTACCAAGTGAAAAATATCATAATAAAAAAACAGATTTCCGTTCGTATTTTTTAAGTTTTGAAGATGATACAAGGCTTGAAATTATGAACAAACCAAGCCTAAATGATACCACAGACAAATTGTCAGGTACAGGATATGTACATATTGCTTTTAGCGTAGGAAGCAGAACTGCTGTTGATGAACTCACTGAAAAAATGAAGTCTGACGGCTATGAGGTGTTGAGCGGACCGAGAGTTACGGGTGACGGCTATTATGAAAGCTGTATTGTCGGTATTGAAGGAAACTTAATTGAAATTACCGTATGATTTTTTAATAATCGAACTTGAAATCACAAAATCAGATTATATAAACCACAACAAAAGGAAGTGACAATATGCCCGAATTTACAGTACGGTACGCTAAGAAATCAGAACTTGAGCGTGTGAATGAAATTCGTTATCAGGTCAACAGGGTTCACTCAAACGGCAGACCTGTATATTCCGAGATGATTTCTGCGATGAGATGAAAAACATAGTATACAAAGTTTTTGACGGTGAAAATTCCGATGTTATCGTTGCTGTGAACGGTGACACAATCTGCGGATTTGCAACCGTTGAATACATAGTTAAGGAAAAATCTCCGTACGGTTTGCAGAGAAAATTCTACCGGATTGCTGAGTTCGGAGTTGATGAAAACTTCCGCAGAATGGGTGTTGCAACAAAGCTGATAAGTTTCTGCAAACAAGAGGCTAAGAACAGAGGCTTTGACAGGCTGGAACTTGATGTGTGGGAATTTAACGAGAGTGCAATGAAGTTTTACGATTTCGTAGGATTCAAAACCTACAGAGAATACAAGAAAATGAATATTTAAACCGAAAAAATCCGTATGAAGATTGCTCCATACGGATTTTATTTTGTGTATCAAATTTTATTTATTGCCATTTAAAGGTGACGAGTCCGTAAACATAGATAAATGCGATAGCTGTAGGAACTACATATTTGAAAATCGGTTTCATCCACGAACGCACTTTCATACCGATGCCCATGTTGGCTTCTTTAATGAAGTTATCCCAACCCCAGCCGAACTTGTTGCAACAGAACAGAGCAAGCACAAGAGAACCGAGAGGAAGAACATTTGTGGAAACAATGAAGTCCCAAAAATCAAGCCATGTTGTACCCTCTGCAAACGGCTGAAAATGAAGAACGCTGAATCCGAGAGCCGTTGTGAGTGCAAGCACAAACACTACAATTCCGCAAATAAGACTGCCTTTTATTCTTGACCAGCCTGTCAAATCACGAATCATTGCAAGAATATTTTCGCAAACACCCAAAACGGTTGACATTGCCGCAAACACCATAAACAGAAAGAAGAGCGAACCCCATATTCTTCCGCCTGGCATATTGTTGAACACGGTTGCCATTGTGTCAAACAAAAGGTTCGGACCTGAATTAACTTCAAGGTTGTAAGTAAAGCAGGCAGGGAAGATGATTATGCCTGCAAGCAGAGCTACGAGTGTGTCAAGAGAGATAACATTGATTGCTTCGCCCATAAGTGAACGGTCTTTGCCGATATAACTTCCGAAAATAGCCATACCGCCCATACCTGTTGACAGCGAGAAAAATGCCTGATTCATCGCACCCACAACAACATCACCGTTGATTTTTGAAAAGTCGGGTTTGAGGTAAAATGTCATACCCTCACCCGAACCGCTCAAAAACAGACTGTGGATTGCAAGCACAGTCATAAGTGCAAGCAAAGCAATCATCATATATTTTGTTACCCTCTCAAGTCCGCCCTGAATGTTGAACGAGAGTATAACAAAGGCGATAACAACCGTTATCATCATAAAAATAACATTGACTGACGGATTTGCAATCATTGTGGTAAATCCGAGGTCACGGTTGTTACCCGTCAGAAAATTTATGAAGTAGTAAATTATCCAACCGCAAACAACTGTGTAAAAAGCCATAATTGCAAGGTTGCCCACAAGGCATGCCCAACCGAAACCGCCCCATTTTTGCTTTGGCTTTTCAAGTTTGCGGTACATTTTAATCGGACTTGTCTGTGCCGCTCTGCCCACCGAAAATTCCATTATCAAACACGGAATTCCCAAAACAATAAGACAGATTATGTACACAAGCATAAAACTTCCGCCACCGTATTGTCCGCACATCCACGGAAACTTCCACACATTTCCGCAACCGATTGCACAGCCTGCCGAAAGCATTATAAAGCCGAGTCGGCTTCCTAATTTTTCACGATTCACAACACAAGTCCTCCTGCCGAATTTATTTTATCTACACAATATTTTTTCGTCATAAATACTGCTCCCTTGTTTATTTTGCAATACAAAGAGTAGTATAGCAAATAAAATACCATTTGTAAAATTGATAAAACTGTGCTATAATAACGAAGATATCGTTCGTATAAAAGAGGATTTAGTTATGGATACCAATGTGCTTAAAACCTTTGTAGCTGTGTGCGAATATTCGGGATTTTCTGCTGCAGCGGAAAAGCTCGGCTATACCCAGTCAACCGTTTCATCACAGATAAAACAGTTGGAAAGCGAGCTTAACACGGTGCTTTTTGACCGCTTTTACCACAGAATCAGCCTGACTTCCGACGGCATAACGGTTCTGCAACACGCAAGAGAAATTCTTGAATCTCACGAAAAGATGCTTGAAGATTTGCGTACCCCCGAAACAATTGAGGGCAACATTCGCCTTGCAATGTCAAGTTCTGTCTGCAACCGATTTTTTAAAGATGATTTTCTTGAGTTCAGAAAGCATTTTCCTAATATTCACCTTGTCGTTGTCGAAAGCGGTACAGAGCAGATGTTTGATATGTTACGCAAAAATGAGGTTGATTTGATTTTTACGCTTGACAGCCACATTTATGATTCGGAATTTATAATTTGTGCAGAGCATGAGGAAAAGGTTCACTTCTTTGCATCAGTTGACAATCCACTTTTGAATAAAGAAAATATTTCGCTAAAAGAATTATGCACCGAGGATTTTGTACTGACCGAAAGTAATATGAGCTACAGAAAATTGCTCAACAATGAACTTGCCGCACAATCGCTTGAAATTCACCCTGTTTTGGAAATAGGAAACCCTCTACAAATTTGTTCTCTAATCAAAAACAGCAAAATGATCTCGTTCTTGCCTGATTTCATCACGGAGGATTACTACAATTCGGGAGAGATAAAACATCTTCCCGTCAACGATTGTGATGTTTCGGTGTGGACGCAGTTGCTTGTCCACAAAAACAAGTGGAAATCTCCTGCGCTTAATGCGTTTATTGATTTTTATCGGGATGTTATACGAAAATAAAAAGTATCACATTTTGCCCTACGCACCGCCGTATTGCGTTATGATAATCTTGGCAAGCTTTGCGTTCGGCTTTTTGATATTGACGGGGTACTGTAACTTTTTTTCATAGACAAACATCAGCAATCCTCCTCGTTTTCCCACGGCCACGGTCCCTTTATCCAGCTCCACATATTGGTGCTTGTCATACTCTTTTTCAAAGGACCGAATTTTTCTTCATATTCTTCAACAAGCGGTTTCAATTTTTCTTTGAAACCGTTCATTTTTTGTATCATTGCCGTATCGTGCGGATGAGTGTCAAGATAAATCTGAAGGTCAAGTGCGGCAAATTCGTAGGTTGAAATTTTCTTTAAAAGAATTTCTCTTTCAGTCAAGTCCCTCACCGCATTTCTTTCCGTAGAATGGTTTGTTGAGAACGGGGAACATTGTACCCGACTCAAGTCCCTGCAACGGGCTGTAGGTTGGGGAGTCGAACTGCTGAAAGGGAACATATGCCATAGCCTCGCTCGTTCTCTTTGGCAGACACGGTATTCCGTACTGCTGAGAAATAATTTCTTTAATATCCAATTTAATTCTCCTTTTTGTTCAAACTTATGAACATTGCTGTTCATTCTCATAATATGCCCGTTTCATACTTGTGTTTACATAATAAAAAACAGAGCCGACAGCAATGCCGTCAGCCCTGATACAGAGGTTTTACCGTGAATATCCGATTAAATGTTAATTAACCTTTTTGGCAGAATTTGAAGTAACCTTTGCAATGATTGCAAAAACTACGCAAAGCACAATTCCGATTGCCGAAACGATGCCTACAAGAGTGAAGTTTGTGTTTGAAATGAGTGAAAAATCAAGTACACCGCTGTCGGGATTCTGAAGTGACGCAAAAACTGCAACAGCGTCAATAATTACGGCAACCATAAGTGAAAGAATTGAAATTGATGCCGTAACAGTTTCTGTAAGGTTCTTTTCAATTTTCTTTGCAACGCTGATTTTTTCACTTCTGAAGTTAAGACAGCCGAAAAGCCAGAATACAGCCGCCGCATTGATTATTGTTTCGGGAATCATATATGTAGCGTTGTAGCTGAGTGAATAGAGAAGTCCGTCAGTTGACGGGATTGAAACACCTGCCCATACGGTACAGCCTGAAATTACATGACAGATATATCTCAAAGCACAAACTCCTACCGTGCCTGTTACGGCAGCGGCAGACGGATTGCTGACCTTGTTTCTGAGAAAGCCTGCAAGGCCGATAACCGTGAATGCGAATATATAGTCCAAGAAAATGATTGTTACAGCTGCTAAAAATGATGTTGCGTATGAGAGGGTTGACGCAGTTTGAATAAGCTGAATAATGCTGAATACAAATCCCGAAAGCAATCCCCATTTTACACCGTGGCGATATGAGATAATTACAATCGGAACAATGCTGAATGCGGTAACACTGCCGCCGTAGGGAAGTTCAAGGATTTTTACAAAGCTTAAAACTGCCGCAAGTGCAATCATAATTGCACATTCGCACATAACAAGTGCATTTTTCTTACCGTTCGTTTTCATTAAAACTACTCCTTAAATAAAATTCTTTCAGAGAAAAAACACAACAAAAAAGGAGTATGCCAAAAAGACATACTCCAAGTGCGTACACTTCAAGCTTAATATGTCCCTTCGTTGGCATTATCCAAATCAGGTTTACGGTCGAAATCGAATTTCCTCTCAGCCGGTAACAGCTCCCGTTTTGTATGTGATTATTCTCACTCTGATCACAAATCTTACACATCTTTAGGTTGTGTAATATCTACACTATGATTATAAACTGTATTTGACAATTTGTAAAGTCTTTTGTGTGCAATGTTACAGATAATCGCATATTAATTGACAAACACTTTGCTTTTGTGATAATATGTATCCTGTGATTTTGCGGTTTATTGCCGAATGGCAGTAAATTTTGCAACAATTGATAAACTAATTGAAGAAGGTTTTTTAATGGACAGCAGATTTAATTCACCGGCTGAAATTGCGTCGCTGGTGTCAAAATCAGGTGTAACAAAATCAATGCTTTCTCTGCCGAAAATGATTTTGCTCGGACTTATGGCAGGCGCATTTATCGCATTCGGCGGTGCGGCAAGTGATGTTGCAATGCACGGAGTTGCCGATGTGGGGCTTGCAAGAGTGGTTGCAGGCGTAATCTTCCCCGTGGGACTTATGCTTGTTGTGTTTACGGGAAGTGAACTCTTTACAGGTAACTGCCTTATGATTATTCCGACACTTGAAAAGAAAATTAAGCCTGTTTCAATGATAAAGAATCTTGTTACGGTTTATATTTCAAATTTTGTCGGTGCAATGATTATTGATTTGCTGATATTTTTTTCGGGACAGCTCAATTATTCAAACGGCGGACTTGGTGCTTTTACAATCAAGGTTGCACTTGCCAAAACAACAATCAATCCTGCAACAGCAATTATCAGCGGCATACTTTGTAACATTCTCGTGTGCCTTGCAATCGTTATGGCAACAGGCGCAACAGATGCAACAGGTAAGATTTTCGGTGTGTTTTTCCCGATTTGTGCATTTGTAGTCTGCGGATTTGAACACTGTGTTGCAAATATGTTCTATATTCCGACAGGTGTTATGGCGGCAATGAATCCCGAATATGTTGCAAAAGCTCAGGAGCTTTACGGTATTACGGCACAGCAATGTCAGAATCTTGCAAATCTTTCGGGTTGTGAATCTCTGCTGTTCGTTACAATCGGCAACATAATCGGCGGTATGGTCTTTGTGGGACTTCCGCTCTATTTTGCCTATATTCGCAAAAAGAAAAGTGCTTAAAATACATAAACATAAATAATTCATGAGAGCAGTCGTTTTGACTGCTCTTTTTCTTTTTAGTGCAAATTATTTAAAAGTATGTTATAATAAGCCTTACAAAACAAAAACGGAGGATATAATGGATTATTCACAGATTCTTTCACAGCAGTTTAATATTAAAGAGGAGTATGCAAAGAACATCATCACATTGCTTGATGACGGCAACACTATTCCTTTTATTGCACGATACAGAAAGGAAATGCACGGTTCAATGGATGACCAGTTGATTCGTGAATTTGCCGAAAAGCTTGAATATTTAAGAGGACTTGACAAGCGCAGAGATGAAATCCGTTCACTCATTGACGCACAGGAAAAGCTCACGGATGAAATCAACCTTGCACTTGACAAGGCTGCCACGCTAAGCGAACTTGAGGATATTTACCGTCCGTACCGTCCAAAGAGAAAGACAAGGGCGTCAATTGCAAAGGAAAAGGGACTTGAACCGCTTGCTAACGATATTTTAAAGCAGGAAAAAGGTTTTGATCCGTCAAAGTCGGCAGTCGATTATATTGATGAAGAAAAGGGAGTTACCTCCGTTGAAGATGCAATTCAGGGCGCAATGGATATCATTGCAGAACTTGTGTCGGATAATGCGGAAATCCGTAAGAGAATAAGAAATCTTACAAACGCAAACGGTGTGCTTGTGTCTGTTGCAACAGATGAAGAAAAGGACAGCGTTTACAAAAATTATTATGACTACAAAGAGCCTGTTAAAAAGATTGCAGGTCACAGAGTACTTGCCGTGAATCGTGGCGAAAAAGAGGGATTTCTCAAAGTCAGCGTTGAAACCGACAGCGAAAAACCGCTTAATTCAATTTTCAGAGCAATGATTACAGACAAAAATCAGCTTTGTTCAGATATTATCCGTGAGGCTTGCACAGATGCTTATCAGCGACTTATTTATCCCTCAATTGAGCGTGAGGTCAGAAACGACCTTACAGATACCGCCTCCGAAAATGCTATGAAGGTTTTTGCCGTAAACCTCAAGCAGCTGCTTATGCAGCCGCCTGTAAAGGGCAAAACCGTGCTTGCACTTGATCCGGGATATCGCACAGGCTGTAAGACTGCCGTTGTTGACAGCACAGGCAAGGTGCTTGATACAACCGTAATTTATCCTACACATTCAGACAAAAAAATTCAGGAATCAAAGCAGACCTTACTCCGCCTCATCAAAAAGCATCATGTTGATATTATTTCAATCGGCAACGGTACTGCAAGCAAAGAAACCGAGATGTTCACAGCCGAAACAATCAAAGAGGCTGACCACCCCGTTTATTATATGGTAGTCAGCGAGGCAGGTGCGTCGGTTTATTCGGCATCAAAGCTTGCCGCAACAGAACTTCCCGACCTTGACCTCACACTCAGAAGTGCCGTGTCAATTGCAAGACGACTTCAAGATCCTCTTGCAGAGCTTGTTAAGATTGAGCCTAAGGCAATCGGTGTCGGTCAGTATCAGCACGATATGCCGCAGAAAAAACTTGGTGAAACACTTGACGGTGTTGTAGAGGACTGCGTAAACTCGGTTGGTGCAGACCTTAATACGGCATCGCCTGCACTTTTGTCGAGAGTGTCGGGACTTAACGCAACCGTGTGCAAGAATATTGTTGCTTACCGTGAAGAAAACGGTGCGTTCTCATCAAGAGCAGAACTCAAGAAAGTTCCGAAACTCGGACCTAAAGCGTTTGAGCAGTGTGCAGGATTTTTGCGTGTTCCCGAAAGCAGAAATCCGCTTGATAACACAGGCGTTCACCCCGAAAGCTACAAGAGCGCAAAAGAACTTTTAGGACTTCTTGAATATTCCGACAAAGAAATAAAATCAGGCAACTTCTCCGATATTCAGCAGAGAGTAAAAGCAAAGGGAACAAAGTCACTTGCCGATGTTCTCGGAATCGGACTTCCAACCCTTGACGATATTGTAAAGGAACTTTCCAAACCGGGCAGAGATCCCCGTGACGAACTGCCTGCACCAATGCTCAGAAGTGATATTCTCGACATCAAGGATTTGAAAGAGGGAATGGAGCTTAAAGGCACGGTCAGAAATGTAATCGACTTCGGCGCATTTGTCGATATCGGTGTTCATCAGGACGGACTTGTTCATATTTCGCAGATTTGCGATAAGTACATCAAGCACCCGAGCGAAGTTCTCAAAGTCGGTGATGTTGTAAATGTAAAGGTTCTTTCAGTTGATCCCGAAAAGAACAGAATTTCTCTCACAATGAAATTTTAATGCGAATAAATCAAAAAGACAGTTCTATTGTTCCGCAAGTCGCCTTTGCATTATTCCGCAACTGTTGATATTGTTCCGCAAAAGTGGTATAATAAGCAAAAATCAATGCTTATTGTACCGCTTTGTTTTTTACACGGAGGTGTGACTTATGTTTATGACAGTAAAACAGGCTTCTGAAAAATGGGGCATTTCCGAACGCAGAATAAGAACGCTTTGTTCCGATGGCAAAATATCGGGTGCATATCAAAAAAAAAGAATGTGGCATATTCCGATTGATTCCGTGAAGCCTGTTGACGGCAGATACAAGTCGCAGGAAAGTATTCTATCGCAGATTGACCGTAAAAAAGCCGAGCTTGACAAATGCAGACCTTTGACCGCGGGTGAAGTTGAAAGGCTTAACGAGGAATTTATTGTCGAATACACATACAATTCAAATGCTATCGAGGGCAACACGCTGACCTTGCGTGAAACCGATTTGGTTTTAAGAGGACTCACCATTGCGCAAAAGCCGTTAAAAGACCATATGGAGGCTGTCGGTCACAAAGAGGCTTTTGACTATATATCACAGCTTGTAAAAGAAAAAGTTCCGATAAGTGAAAGCATAATAAAGCAAATTCACTTTTTGGTGCTTGCCGATAAGAGAGATGACCGTGGAGTTTATCGAAGAGTTCCCGTGCGAATCATGGGAGCACAGCACGAACCCGTTCAGCCGTATCTTATTGAGCCAAAAATGGAACAGCTGTTGATTGATTTTGCAGAAAGCAAGGAACATATAATTACTAAACTTGCCCGTTTTCATATTGAGTTTGAGGGAATTCATCCATTTATTGACGGAAACGGCAGAACAGGCAGATTGCTTGTTAACCTTGAATTGATGAAAGCAGGCTATCCGCCGATTGATATTAAGTTTGCCGACAGAATTGCCTATTATAATGCTTTTGACGAATATTATGTAAAGCATAATCTGTCTGCAATGGAAAAGCTTTTTGCAGGTTATGTCAACGAAAGATTGGATACCTATTTAAAAATGCTTAAAAGTAATTAAGGAGATGTTCTTATGAAAAAGGCAGTTGCAATAATTTGTACTATTGTTATTTTTGCGTTTTCGTTGATTGGGTGCGGTGATAAAGATACGGTCGCCTATAATCTGAAACTCAATGTTTCAAACGGTGAAGTTGCGGAATCTTTTGACACGCACGGTGGATTTAACGGTGACGGAGCAACCTTTGCCAAAATTAAATTTTCAGATGACAGTGCTTTAGCACAAATCGAAAATAATAATGTATGGACGCCGTTGCCATCAGACGAAACAGTACAGTCTTTGTTATACGGCGATTACAGCGGATTTGTGTGTGATGAAAACGGCAATTCGCTCATACCCGAAATTAAGAACGGCTATTCAATGT
>UMEZ01048777.1_pt1 | contig 17817 bp, 18 predicted proteins | sample 1964841 | NCBI WGS metagenome assembly UMEZ01 (sample SAMEA4836029, study PRJEB28245) | human gut metagenome | biome: gut microbiome; material: fecal sample | place: Denmark | collected 2008 | reverse complement strand
TTTTAAATAATACTCTCTGTTAAATTTTCATTGGTTTATAATGTAATTTTTCTGAAAAGGATTTGAAATAAAAATGGATATAAAAATACTTGTAGCAACACATAAAAGATACTGGATGCCAAGTGATGATGTATATTTACCAATACATGTAGGTAGGGAAGGCAAAGAAGATTTGGGATATATGGGTGACAATACTGGAGAAAATATATCTAATAAAAATGCAAATTATTGCGAGCTTACCGGTTTATATTGGGCATGGAAAAATTTAAAATGCGATTTTATAGGCTTATGCCATTATCGCAGGTATTTTTCTATAAATGATATAGTAAATAAAATAAAAGTATATAAAAATTTTAAAGATGTGGAGAAATACATTTTTAAGAAAGCTGATTATGAGCATCTGTTAAAAGATTATGATATTATTTTACCACAAAAAGTATTTTCAAAGAAATTAACAATGTATGAAAGTTATAAAAAAGATCATCATATTAGAGATTTAGATGAATGCTATAAAATTATTTGTGAGTTATATCCGGAATACAAAAGTGCCTTTAATAGTTCTATGAATAAAAAATGGTTTTATCCTGCTAATATGTTCGTAATGAAACGAGAGTATTTTAATAATTATATGGAATGGCTATTTAAAATATTATTTGAGTTAGAGAAACGTATAGATATTAGTGATTATGATAATTATCAAGCAAGAATATACGGTTTTTTGAGTGAGAGGTTATTTACAGTGTGGTTAGAAAAGAATAATTTAAACAAAAAGGAAGTTACTATGTTATTTGTAGAAGAATTTAATTTACCGTTTGCAACAGAAGCTAATATATTTAGGTATTATAGGCGCAAGATAAAAGTGTTTTTTAAAAATAAATAAATCAATATTATTTATGTATTTGTAAACAAAAAGCACCGTACTAATCAGTACGGTGCTTAATTTTTTAGTTATACAATTTACCACCGGCGTGAGGAGCCGCCGCCCCCGCCGCTGCCGCCTCCAAAACCTCCACCGCCGCCGAAGCCGCCGCCCCCGCCGCGCCGGAAGATTGATAAAATCAGCATTTGGGTAATAAAACCGCCTAAAAACACGTTATCTATTACGAGAAGCAGCACTATGCCGATGCCGATAGCAAGTTCTGCCCACAGCGGCAGGCTGTCATTCTGCTTCGGTGCCGGTGGGGTGTAGCTTACGCCTTCCAGCTTAACGTTGTATTCTTTGGCAACCGTGGCAGCCGTTGCGGCGTAACCATTAACAATGCCTTTATCGTACTGTCCCTGTTTAAAGTAGGGCAGCATGGTGTCGTCCTGCAAGCGTCCGGTAAGCCCGTCAGGCAGTGCGCCTTCCAGCCCATAGCCGACTTCAATGCGGCTTTGCCTGTCCTGCGTGGCAACAACTATCAGCACGCCGTTATTTTTATCACGGCTGCCGATGCCCCAGCCGCGCAGCACTTTAAGCGCATAGCTTTCAATGGGCTCGCCGTCAAGCGTAGGCACAGTCAGCACGGCAACCTGCGCCGTTGTTTTGCTGTCAAGCTCACGGCCGATAGAATAAATTATTTTTTCGGAATCAGGGGAAATAACATCCGCGTAGTCCTGCACATAGATATTAGTGCCTGCCTGCGGTTTAGGCGGTATTTCCGCTGCTTCCAGCCCTGCTGCGGCATAAAGGGTTTGTGCCAGTACCAGCAGCAGAAGTAAAAAATGCTTAATCATGGTTTAAATCCTTAACGCATTTTAAAATTGTACCTGCGGCACTGCTTTGGCGCTTTCGGGCACTTCAAAGTAATCACGCTGGCTAAAGCCTAAAATGCCTGCATACAATACGGTTGGGAACTGTTTGATGCTGGCGTTGAATTCCTGCACGGCGTTGTTGTAATCCTGGCGGGATACGGCAATGCGGTTTTCGGTGCCTGCCAGTTCGTCCTGCAGCTGCGTAAAGTTGGCATTGGCCTTAAGCTGCGGATAGTTTTCGGCTACCATTAACAGGCGGCTCAGTGCGCCGGAAAGTTCGCCGTCAGCCTGGCTTGCTTCCTGCACGGTTTTGGCTCCGCCAAGTTTGGCGCGCGCGTCGGCAACAGCTTTAAACACATCGCTTTCGTGTGCAGCATAACCTTTAACGGTATTAACAAGGTTGGGGATTAAATCGTTGCGGCGCTGCAGCTGGTTTTCAATCTGCGACCATTTGCCGTTAATGTTTTCATTCATGCCTACAAGGTTGTTGTAACCGTTCATTACGAGCCCGAAAATTACGAGCAGTGCGGCGATAACAATCATTAAGTTTTTATTCATTGTGTAAGTTAACCTCCTTAATTATATTAACTATATTGTAACGAAAACTCTGCGCCGGTGTCAACTTTATCATAGCGGCGGAGTGTGAATTTATTGTGTAGAAAATTTTACATAATTAACAATTACTTAATGAAATTTAAAGTTTTTTAACCAATACTTAACCTGCTGCGCACATTGCATTTTAAATTTTAATGTTAATATGAAGAAAATCAAAATCACGGAGGTTCTAATAATGAGTTTAAAGAAAAAAATTGCCGGTGTACTGCTGGCAACCATGTGTACCGCATTCTTTGCCGGCTGCGGCGGCGATAACAAATCTGCCGACAGCGCCAGCGGCAAAAAAGTACAAATTGAATATTGGCATGTAGCGTCAGAAAGCTTCGGCGGCCAGACCGTTAAAGAACTTGTAAAAGATTTTAACGAAAAACATCCTGATATTGAAGTAGTTGAAAAATACAACCCTGATATGTATAAAGGCCTTACCCAAAACCTGCAGGCAGCCATTGCTTCCGGCAAAAATCCGGACGTAGTGCAGATGGGCTGGTCTTACCTTAACTATGCTGCCGAAAACCTGAAATACCAGGATATTAACGAATCCTTTGAAAGCGCCAAAGACCCGAACTTCTTAAAAGACAACTTCCTGCCTAACGTACTGGCGCTGGCGCAGACCGACGACGGCAAACAGATTGGCGTGCCGTACTCCATCAGTGTGCCGGTACTGTACTACAACCCGGAAATTTTTAAAGCAGCAGGGCTTGACCCCGCTAACCCGCCCAAAACCTGGGACGAAGTTAAAGCGGCTGCGAAACAGATTAAAGACAACACCGGTAACATGGGCTTCTTTATGCAGGAATATGCCGATAACTGGACCCAGCAGGCTATCATCGAATCCAACGGCGGCAGCATGCTGAAGAAAGAAAACGGCAAAACGTTGGCAGGCTTTGATACTCCGGAAGCTGCCGAAGCATATCAGCTGCTGGCTGACATGGTACAGGAAGGCACCGGCCTGCACGCTACCAACGAAGAAGGCTTCCAGGCTTATCTCAGCGGCAAGCTGGGCATGGTTTGCACCACCATCGGCAAACGCGCCAACTTTGAAAAGAGCGCTAAGTTTGAAGTAATGGCTGCTCCGTTCCCGAAATTTGAAGGCAAAGAGCTGAAAGTTCCGGCAGGCGGCAACTTCTTGATGATTTTCAGCAACGACGATGCTAAAAAAGCAGCAGCCGTTGAATTTATCAAATATCTGGAATCCCCGGAAGCACTGCTGAAATGGAGTACCGGCACCGGTTACCTGCCTCCTCGCAAAGGCGTAGAAAATGACCCGAACGGCTTTAAGAAATTGGTTGACACCAACAAAAACGTACAGGTTGCACTTTCCTTAATGCCTAACCTTGTACCTTGGGCAAGCTTCCCCGGCGCTAACGGCTTACAGGCTGAACAGCTTCTCATCGACGCCCGCGACATTATCCTGAGCGGCAAAGAAAGCGCTGCGCAGGCTCTGCACGAAACCGCAGAAAAAATTAACAGCCTGATGTAATAAGGGCTGATGAAGTTTCAGGCTGCTGCTTGCTGCGGCAGCCTGATTTTTAACTAAAGGAGAAATTAAGATGGAAAAGAATAAATGGCACGCGTTTTTGTTTCTGCTGCCAAGCATCTTCTTTTTTGTAGTATTTTCGTACTGGCCGCTGCTGCAAAACCTGTATTTAAGCTTTTTCAGCTGGAATATGGTCAGCCCAAACATGACGTTTGTCGGTATCGAAAACTACACCGCCGTGCTGGGCAGCGAGGAACTTATCAAAATACTTGCCAACACTGTTGTGTTTGTAGCCATCATGCTGGTGCTGAATTTTGTGCTGCCATACCTGTTTTCGTTTGTGCTGGGGCATTTAATTGAACGCGGCAAGGGCTTTTACCGTTCAACTTTATTCATGCCGGCAACGCTGTCGCTGGCTGTTGCCAGCATTTTGTTCCTGTGGATTTATAACCCGCTGGCAGGCCCGTTAAGCATTGTGCTTTCGTGGTTCGATTTGGAATCGCCGCGTTGGTTTAAGGAAAACTGGCTGGTAATTTTTGCTATCTGCACCATCATCGGCTGGAAGGTTTTCGGTTACAACCTGATTGTAATGCTGGCCGCCATGTTGGCAGTGCCGAAGGAAATGATTGAAGCTGCCAAGCTGGAAAACGCCAGCAACTGGCAGATTTTTAAACAGATTATCGTGCCGATGACGTCTTCCACCGCTATTTACGTATTTACAATAACTGTGGTGTTCGGCTTGCAGTATGTGCTGGTGCCGGTAAACATGCTTACGCAGGGCGGGCCTGACCAGGGCAGCTCCAACCTTGTGTACATCATTTACCAGTATGCGTTTGTATTCTTCCAGACCGGCAAATCCGCAGCCTTTGCCATCATCACGATGATTTGCTATATCGCGTTCCTGCTGTTCAGGACCAAATATTTAGAGAAGAAGGTATATTATGAAAACTGATAAAAAAGAATTAATGTGGCATATCCCGCTTTTAATTGCAGTTTTTATTCAGCTGTGGCCGATAGTTTTTATGATATCCACTTCTTTAAAGGATATGGACCAGATTTTCCAGGCTACGCTGAACCCGCTACCCTTCCCGCCGACGCTTAACAACTACACAACGGTGCTGGAGGACTTTCCGCTTTTAACCTACATCTACAACACCTTCATCATCGCTGCGGGTACAACCGCGATGAAGGTTATCACAAGCGTCCTGGCGGCGTTTGCCTTTATCTACTACGATTTTAAATACAAAGAAACGATTTTTAACAGCATGCTGCTGACGTTCTTCATCCCGGTAACGGTGCTGATTATGCCTAACTACCTGCTGATGAGTAAGCTGAACCTGTTAAACCACCCGCTGGGCGTAATGCTGCCCGCTTTCGCGGATGGCATGGGCATTTTCCTGATGCGCCAGACGATGCGCGGCATACCTAAAGCGCTGTTGGAAGCGGCTATCCTTGACGGCGCCAAACCGTTTGTCATTCTGCGCCGCGTTATTCTGCCGCTGATTAAACCTTCCGTTATCGCGGTGGCGATTCTGTTCTTCATCAACTCGTGGAACGAATACTTCTGGCCGCTTTTGGTTTTGCAGGACAAAGAAATGTACACCCTGCCGCTGGCCTTGCAGATGTTTATCAGCGCCGAGGGTGGCAGCGAATGGGGCATTGCCATGGCGGTTGCCGTGCTGACAAGCCTGCCGCCGCTGATTCTGTACGTGTTCTGCCAGAAGTTCATCCTTAATACATTTATGCAATCGGGGGTTAAAGGTTAATGAATAGCATAGTTTTTAAAGACGTCTGCAAATCCTACGGCGACGCTAAAATCGTTAAATCGTTAAATCTTGAAATTAAAGAAGGTGAAAGGCTTATTCTGCTCGGGCCTTCCGGCTGCGGCAAAAGTACAACCCTGCGCATGATTGCAGGCTTGGAGGAAATTACCAGCGGCGAACTTGTTATGGGCGGCAGGGTTATTAATGACGTGCCTCCCGGAGAGCGCAACGTGGCAATGGTGTTCCAGAGCTACGCGCTGTTCCCGCACCTTTCCGTATGGGATAACATTGCCTTCGGCTTAAAAATCCAGAAGCTGGGCGAGGACGAAATTAAAAGACGTACTACGGAAGCACTGAAAATTTTGAATTTGCAGGGCTATGAAAACCGCAAGCCGAAAGACCTTTCCGGCGGCCAGAAACAGCGTGTTGCTTTGTGCAGGGCGCTGGTAAAACAATCGCCTTACTTCCTTCTGGACGAACCTCTTTCCAACCTTGACGCGCAGCTGCGCCAGCAGGCAAGGACTGAGCTTGTCCGTATCCACGAAATTTACAAACCGACCATGATTTACGTAACGCATGACCAGATTGAAGCGATGACCGTCGCTAACCGCATCGTCGTTATGCGCGATGGTATTTTGCAGCAGGCAGCTACGCCGGACGTTATTTACCACCATCCGGCCAACACTTTCGTTGCAGGCTTTATCGGCTCGCCCGCGATGAACATCGTCAGCGGCTATTACAGCAGCGGCAAGCTCAAAATCGGCGATGTGGTAAGCGATGTGCCGGAGCTGTGGCAGAAAATTCTGGCAGGGCATACCAATGTGCTTGTTGGCATCAGGCCGGAGCATTTAAAGCCTGCGGCCGACGGCAAAATTAAGGGCTGCGTAAGCTACCAGGAAAACACCGGCAACCAGCGTACCGTGACCGTTAACGTAAATGGTGAAACGGTGTTTGTAACGCTGCCGGGCACTGGCGCGGAAATTAGCGGCAACATCGGCCTTGACTTTAACTGGGACGAGGTAAGCCTGTTCAACGCAGAAACCAAAGAGAATATCGGTTATGTACAAAAGGGTGAGATTGTAAGATGAAATTTTCGGTAAGCGATTTGCCTTTCGGCAGTTTCAGCAAAGCATTTTTAAAAGCTTTGCCGATGCAATATGATATTGAAATTTTTTATGAATTCGGCACCGACCATTACTGGGATTATGTGCTGAAAGATTTAAAAACCAGGGACGGCGCGGAACGCAGGTTCAGCATTCACGGGCCGTGTGTTGCCGTAAACCTTGCCGACCCGAATGATACGGCATATCTGGAAGTGTACGAAAAAACTTTTGCCTATGCTGCCAAAATTAATGCGGCTTTTGTTGTTGTACACAGCAACGAAGCATGGCATTTTGCCGGAGAAAAACTGGCCGTGCAGGAGCTTGTGTGCAGCCGCATTGAAAAACTGCTGCAGCTGGCAGGAAAATACGGCGTAACCGTTGCGCTGGAAAACGTAGGCCTGCGCACAACAGGCACGCTGCTGTTTGAATATGAGGAATATCTTGGCTTGTTTAAACGCTTCCCCAATGCTGCTGCACTGCTTGATACAGGGCATGCGCATGTTAACGGCTGGAAATTAAGCGATGTGCTGCGCGATTTAAATAAAAAATTAGTAGGCGTGCATATTCATGATAACGACGGCACAGCAGACAGCCATTTGCCGGTTGGCTGCGGCAATATAGACTGGAACGATTACTTCACCGCCCTTAAAAAATACGCGCCTCAGGCAACGCAGGTGTGCGAATATGCCGCAATTAACCAGTATGCTATGGTAACGGAAAGTTTGGCAAAACTGGAAGAAGCAGTGAAATAAATAAAAATTTAACGTCTTGCAAAGCCTTACGTAGCTTAAGTAATTTATCAGTAAAAACAGCGGACAGAATTAATCTGCCCGCTGTTTTGCGTTAATACCGTTTTTAGTTATTTATACAAAAAGCCTGCCGTCATATCAAGGTAGTTTTCGCCGTCATAAGCAGGAAAGGCAGCTTTCATATTTGCTTTAAATTCATCAGCGGTTTTGCTCTGCTGCATGATTTCTTTGGTTTTGTTAAGATAGATGATTTTTTCGGCAACAGCATCCTGTCCTTCAGGGCCGCCGTGCGAGGTTAAAATCATTGCATAGCCTGCTGCCTGATATTCTTTTAACATTTGCAGGAAGGCTTCGATATGTGCCGCACTGGTTAAAATGGAATGGGTTGTTTTGCCAAGCATGTGGGTGTAAATAACGTTTATGGAAGGAATTGCCAGGTCGTAGCTTTCGCCGCGGTCAATAACTTCAAAATCTACACCGGCAAGCTGTACTTTGCCGCTTACGGTATCGGTAATTGCCGCCGTATCGTCGCCGCCGTGGAAATCAGCCCCGAAGGCTGCAAAAAGTCCCTGCGTGGTTGCACCGGTGCTGCCGGAAACAATGGATTTTTGCGCGCCTTCCGTGCCGTAAACGTTCATGCCTTTAATATAGCTTGCTCCGGCAGGATGGCAGACGATAAAGATATCGTTCATGGGTTTGCCGAGCGATTCAACATAATCTTTCCAGGTATCAAGCCCAGCCTGCCCGGTAGCTACCACGGTGGCTTTAATTGGCAGCAAATGGAAGCTTTTGATTATGCGCAACCTGCAAATGCGTACCTGGCGTTTTAACGAACTTAAAAAAGATTTGGACGGCATCAGCCAGAAGGTACTTACCGACAGCCTGCGCTCAATGGAAAAGGACGGCATTGTTGTGCGCACGGTTTATGCGGAAGTGCCTCCGCGCGTGGAATATTCTCTGAGTGAGCTGGGCAAATCCATGCACCCCATTATCGACGCTATGGCAGATTGGGGCAGGGCCTATCAGCAAATGGTTAACAAACAGTAAAACTGAGCTATATAAATAAAACCCGCACGGCAAAAAGCAGTGCGGGTTTTGCATAATAAAAGCGGTATGGCGTTTGCCATACCGCTTTAAGTTTTAGTTAATCAGCCATTAGGCCTGATGACGCATTTTGCGCTGAATGAATTTTACGATTTCTACAATAGGAATTACGGAGAAAGCCATACCCATTGCAACTACGTATTCTTCAAAGGAGATATGCTGGAATTTGAACATATCGGAGATAACCGGCATGTAAACGATACCGGTGCTGAGTACCCAGCTGAATACCATGGAGCCGTACAGATATACGTTATGGCCTTGTACGGAGAAGATGGAAGCGTGCTGAGTACGCATGTTGAAGGAGTGGAAGATTTCAGCCATTGCCAGGGTAATGAACGCCATGGTCATACCGTCAAGGCTGTCAACAATTTCCCAACGCCCGGATTCCAGATAATGGCCTACGAAGTAGGATACCAGCGTTACGCCTGCCAGCATAATGCCCTGGTATGCGCAGTCAAAGCCCATGCCGCCGGCAAAGATGCCTTCGTTGGAGGAACGCGGTTTGCGTTTCATAATATCGGCTTCGCCTTTTTCCATGCCCAGTGCCAGTGCCGGGAATGCGTCGGTAATAAGGTTAATCCACAGAAGGTGAATCGGCAGCAGGATGGTAAAGCCCATCATGGTCGATACGAAAATACTGATAACCTCGGAAAGGTTGGAAGAAAGCAGGAACTGAATGGATTTACGGATGTTGTCGTAAATGCGGCGGCCTTCTTCAACTGCTGCAACGATGGTTGCAAAGTTATCATCGGCAAGTACCATATCGGCAACGTTTTTGGTAACGTCGGTGCCGGTAATGCCCATGCCGATACCGATATCTGCGTTTTTAATGGAAGGAGCGTCGTTTACGCCGTCGCCGGTCATGGCGGTTACTTTGCCGCGTGCCTGCCATGCTTTTACGATACGAACCTTATGTTCAGGCTGTACACGTGCATATACGGAGTATTTTTCAACAGCGCCGCCGTTGAATTCAGCTTCGCTGATTTCGTTAAGCTGTGCGCCGGTAATTGCCTGCGAAGCATCTTCAACGATACCGAGCTGTTTAGCAATGGCAACTGCGGTGTCGATATGGTCGCCGGTAATCATAACCGGGCGGATGCCTGCGCTGTGGCATTCTTTAATAGCGTCTACAACTTCGGGGCGAACCGGGTCAATCATGCCGGTAATGCCAACGAAGATTAAATCATGTTCCAGTGCTTCCGGGCTGAAGTCCGTAGGCGGTTTTTCATATTCGCGTTTAGCGCAGGCAAGTACGCGCAGTGCGTTGTTTGCCATGCGGCGGATATGGCTCTGGATAAGTTCGCGTTTGTCGTCGGTCAGCGGTTTGATAACGCTGTTTTCGTCAAGGTAATGGGTGCAGAGGTTCAATACTTCGCCCGGAGCGCCTTTGGTAAACTGAACATAGTCGCATACCCCCGGGAGTTTTAAGTATTCTTTGTTCAGGCGCTCATGCACCGTACTCATCATTTTTCTTACGGAATCGAACGGAGCTTCGCCGATACGCGGATATTCCGGAACGAGTTTATTTTTCGGGTTGCCTACGGTGTAGGAGTAGGTAACGAGCGCTGCTTCGGTAGGTTCGCCGGTAACATTGCCGTTATCGTCAATTTCGGCGTCGCAGCACAGGCTCATGGCTTTTGCCAGATACGGACGGTCTTTGGTGAAGTGGAAGTGGTCAACAACCGTCATTTTGTTCTGGGTTAAAGTACCGGTTTTATCGGAGCAGATAATTTCCGTGCAGCCGAGGGTTTCTACCGCGGTGAGCTTACGGATAACTGCATGGCGTTTGGACATTTTGGTAACGCCTATGGAAAGTACAATGGTAACAACGGCTGCCAGGCCTTCAGGAATAGCTGCAACAGCAAGGCTTACTGCAACCATGAAGGATTCCTGTACCAGACGGGTGTCGATAGCGTCGGCGCGCCATACGCTGAAAGCAAAGATAAATGCGCAGATGCCCAGTACCATGTAGGTAAGGATTTTACTGAGCTGGCTCAGTTTTTTCTGAAGCGGGGTTTCGCCTTCGCTTGCTTCTGTAATAGCGGTTGCGATTTTGCCCATTTCGGTGTCCATGCCGGTGCCTACAACAACAGCCTTGCCGCGGCCATATACAACGGCGGTGCCGTTATAAAGCATGTTTTTGCGGTCGCCCAGCGGAACGTCTTTCTGGTCGCCAAGGGAAAGGGTATCAACCTTTTTGTTTACAGGTACGGATTCGCCTGTGAGGGCTGCTTCTTCAACCTTCAGGCTTGCACATTCAATAATGCGCGAATCGGCAGGAACAGCGTCGCCTGCTTCCAGCGAGATAACGTCGCCGGGAACGAGGTCTTCACTTTTTACGGTAACAAGGTTGCCGTCGCGGTAAACTTTGGAAGTTGCGGCGGACATTTCCTTCAGTGCTTCAATGGCTTTTTCAGCTTTGCTTTCCTGAATAACGCCCAGCACCGAGTTTAAAATAACAACGAACATGATGATAAATACGTCAACCGGGGATTCACCGGACAGATAGTTGGTGATGCCCGATACAACGGCTGCTACCATCAAAATAATCAGCATCGGATCAGACAGCTGCTCTAAAAAGCGCTGCAGCAGGGTAACTTTCTTCCCTTCGGCAAGTTTGTTCTTGCCGTACTTTTGCAGTCTTGCTTCGGCCTCCTGTGCTGAAAGACCGTGTGGGTCTGAAGAAACTTCTTTAAAAGTGTTTTCCACAGATTCCAGATAGAATTTCATTCATTTTGCCTCCCTTAAATTTTTTTGAAGATCTGCGCAAGTTCATAGCTTTATGGCATTTACGCATGAGTCTCGTTAATTAAGGCAAACCAGGCAAATTGCTTCCGTGTTTGTTGAGATGCCCCGCCGGTTGTCAAGCGGTAACTACTCCCTCATCATTCAGTCATACAGCTATATATAACTTTGAAAAAAGTATATCATTTTTTTAAGAAAATATCAATAATTATCTATGTTTTGGTAGTTGTTTTGTTTTTCTCCTGTGTACATTTTACAAAATAATGCTTGACAAACAGACGTGCTTCTGTTAGAATTTTTTACATTCCTAAAGGGGAGTAGTTCCCGGCAATAAGTCAACATACTAGCCGCCCAGCGGTTTGGCTTATTCTTTAGCAATCAAGCTAAAAACGAGACACTTTAGTACAGACTTATGCCATCTGTACTAAAGGTCTCGTTTTTTTATTTTTTATAGATATATTTTTATGAGGGATGTGGTATACAGGCAGATACGCCATAGCGCTGACTATTTATTAATAATATGTATGAAATTTAGGAGGGTATTTTTCATGACAGCGTTTATGACAGCATGTATTTTTGTAGTATTAGCGGAAATGGGCGATAAAACCCAGCTGGCAACTGTTGCACTGGCAGCGCAGTTCCAAAGCCTGATACCGGTTTGGATGGGCACCACTACCGGCATGATGATTGCTGACGGAATCGGCGTTATCGTTGGCAACGTGCTTGGCAAACGTATTCCGGAGCGTACCGTTAAATGGGCTGCGGCTACGATTTTCATTTTATTCGGCCTTATTGGCATTTATGACTGGTACACCGGCGGCAGCCTTATGGGCTGATTGCAGGCGTTTTGTAAGTAAATAAAAGCAAAATAAATGATAATTGTTTTTTTTGAGTTTGCCTTATAATTAAAAGTAAGTAACATATATTTTAAGGAGGCGGTTTTATGAAGAAATTATTAATGCTGGCAATGGTTCTGGTAATGTTTGCAATTGTTGGCTGCGGTGGAGGCAGCAGCAGCAAAAATATGTTTACCGAGCAGGGCGAACTTGTGCGCATTATGGACGAGCTGAAAAACAAAGACGGCTTTAAAGGGCATGACCTGCTGGTATTTCAGGATATATCCCTGATGCATTTTGAACAGGAGGGCGTTAGTGATTCTATTGATATTTATATTGTTAAGCCCGGCACGGAAGATGTTGACAATTATAAATACAGCAATGGTAAGTGGGAAGGCCCTAACCCTGTGCAGCTTACCGGTGACGGGCGTATGGAAGATAACGTAACGCCTATGAGCAAAATTAATTTTGCCAAAGTTCCCGATATGTATAAACAACTGGAAGCCAAAGCCAAGGACGTTGAAGGTGGTAAAGTAAGCAACCTTCTTGTTTATATTTTAGGCAGAGACGGCATGTATGCAAGCTGGGGCGTTGAAGGCACACGTGAAAAATATAATGCTGATTTTGATTTGAACGGCAATTTAACAAGTTACGAAAAACAATAACTGTTAATATTGTGTAACGATAAAAGGACGGTAAGCGTAAGCTGCCGTCCTTTTATAATAAAATTTTATTTTATAAAGTTATGTTGTTAACCGCCAAGAACGGTATATGCTGATGCGGCTCTGCAAAAATGCTGCGGCTGCATCGATTACGTCCGGGCGTGGCACCGGACTCTCGTACATAGGCGTTTTGATTTTAGCCGCCGCAGTTTTTGTCTATCGCCTTGCAGCATATACTGTTCTTGGCTTTTATATTGTTCTGCTGTAAAGCATAAAATAAGATCACTGGGTGAAGTTTTGAAAATTTAAAGACAAAACAACGGCGGCTTCATGTCATTAGTAAACTTCATGCGCCAAACCGCTACGAAGTCGTGTTTGCGCACGGTGAAGCCGTTGCATTTTGCTAAATTTGAAAAACTTTATCCAGTGATCTTTTTGGTCAAGTATATTAAGTTTTTTATAATAAATGTAGGATTACAAATTTTGCTGACACAATTATTGCCTTTGCTGCTGTTTGGCACTAATTGGCGGCTCAGTAAAATAAAAAAACACCGCATATTCTGCGGTGCTGATTTTTAATTGGTGGCCCCGGCAGGATTCGAACCTGCGACCTTTTGATTCGTAGTCAAACGCTCTATCCAACTGAGCTACGGAGTCACATTTGTCATCGCTCTCGCTGCTGACAAATGATATTATACTGGTTATTGGCGCAACTGTCAAGCATAAATTTAAAAATTTTTTAAAATTTTTTTAGCGGCAGCAGCATGGCTGTTTTGTGTACATTATTTTACTGTTTACAAAAGACGGCAGGTATTTTTATGCATAAATTAACACAGCCTGCTGTATATTCTATTGACTTTAGTGCATACTTTGCATAAAATTAAAATGTTACAATTATTTTGAAAGCTGTAATAAGGGGAGGATTTTAAATGTCAGTTTCATTAGCAATATTAATATTGTATATTGCCGCTCTTTTTGCAATCAGCTGGTATGCTAAAAAACGCAGCGAAGGCGAAGCGGAAAACTATGCCCTTGCCGGGCGTAAGCTCAACACTCCGCTGATTGCCGTAACCATTATCGGCCTTGCCGTTGGCGGTGCTTCAACCATCGGCGTTTCGGAACACGCCTTCCGCGTTGGCCTTTCCGCCGGGTGGTACACTATTGCCTGGGCCCTTGGCGCCATTGTAATGGGCATGTTCATGGCAAAAAAATACCGCGAACAGAACATTACCACCATTTCGGAACTTATTGAACGCCATCACGACATGAAAGCCGTTGTGCTTGGCGTATTCTGCCAGATTGTCATTCAGCTGGTTATTATTTCGCTGCAATACATTGCGGGCGGCAGCATTCTGCACGCCATTATGCCGGATGTATTTGACTTTAAAAGCGGCATGATAGTAAGCGCCATAGTATTTATCGGCATTACTTTCATCGGTGGCATGTGGTCTGCTTCTCTTTCCAATGTTATGAACATTGTATTAATTTACGTTGGCATTTTAATTGCAACGGTAGTGCAGTTTTACCGCGTTGGCGGAATGGAAGGGCTGGCTGCATCGCTGCCTGCCGGTGTGCCATGGTTCAGCTTTACGGAAGGCGTTGGCATGGTAACCATTACCAGCTGGGTTGTAACCTTAATTACCGTTAACCTTTCCTTGCAGAGCATTTTGCAGATTTCGCTCGGTGCTAAAGACGCAGAAACGGCTAAAAAAGGCTTTGTATGGGGCGGCATTATCATGCTGCCGGTAGGCGTTTTGGCGGCATTCCTCGGCATTTGCGCAAAGGCCATGTATCCGGACGCTCAGGCTGCGCTTGCCCTGCCCGAGGTTATTGTAAGCTTGCAGCCGCTTCTGGCCGGTATTACTCTTGCGGCGCTGTGGGCAGCCGATGTTTCCACCGCGTGCAACCTGCTTTTATCTGCCGGTACGCTGTTCAGCAACGATATTTACAAACGCTTCATTAACCCTGCGGCAGACGGCAGCAGGCAAATTTTAATGACGCGCCTGTGCGTAATGCTTACCGGTTTAATGACACTCGGCCTTGCCATGACTGTATCGAGCATTTTGGGCACCATTATGATAGGCCTGAGCCTGACGGCGGCGTTTACGGTAATTGTTATCGTGGCGCTGTTTTTCCCGCAGCACAGCTGCAAAGAAGCAGGCTTCTGGACACTGCTTGCCGGTTTTGTAATGCTTATTTTGTGGCAGTTTTTCCCGGCAGTGCGCATTCTGCCCAACATTATTTACATGGAGTGGCTGGTGTGCATTATCGCTTATGCGCTGGTGGCTGTTATCAAGCCCGGCAAAAAAGCGGCGTAAAACTGTTTAACGGCGGCGGGGCATACCCGCTGCTTTTTTATTTCTGCGGCGTATGGTATACTAATATCAGAAATTTTTGGGAGGCTGCTATGAAAAATACCGGCATTAATCCTGTTGTAATAAAAGAAATACGCCAGATGGCACAGCAGTGCGGGCTTGTGCGGGTAATTCTTTTCGGCTCCCGCGCGCGCGGAGATTTTACCAAAGTAAGTGATATTGACCTTGCTGTTACCGGCGGAAACACTGCGCGATTTGCGTTGGATATTGAAGAAACGTCAACGCTTTTGTGCTTTGATGTTGTTGATTTGGATAAACCGGTACAGAAAGAACTGCGGCAGGCCATTGCTGATGAAGGGATAGTGTTGTATGAAAAAGTATGAAAATTTTAAAGCCGCACTGAAAAACCTTAAAGATATTTACGATTACGAAGAACCGTACAACAATGTTGTGCTTACGGGGCTTGTGGCATTGTACGAAATTTGCTTTGAACAATCATGGAAAGCAATGAAAGAACTGCTTGTAAACGAAGGCGTTAGCGAAGCGGCAACAGGTTCGCCTAAAAGTATTTTAAAAGCAGCCTATAAGGCCGGGCTGATTGATGATGAACAGCTGTGGCTGGAAGCTCTTGCCACTCGCAACAATGTGGCGCACGCTTATAACAGCGCCATTGCCCTGCAAATAGTGCGCGATGCCAGGGAAAAATATTACGATATGTTCTGCCGTTTGGACGAAGTGCTGGCAGGCAGAATTTAATCAGCACCGCAAAAATTTATAGACACACAAAAAACGCATCCGTGCCCGGTAAAGGGTGGGATGCGTTTTGTTTGTATAAAGTTTGCGTGGAATTTTACATTAAAAGATTTTTTGGGGGTAGGGGGTGTGGCTTTGTAGTTAGGTTATTATATTTTTAATTTTTATTTACATTTTTATTCATGTAACTTTTAATTTTGTTTTCGTCTTTGATTATACGTTATCAATTTTTTATTTCTTTTTATTATACATCTTCATTCTTTTGAATGAGCAAAAGAACGAAGCAAGAAAACTCACGCGGCTGAAAAAATTTAAACGCGGTACGCAGAAAGCGATAAAATTTTCCGCGGAACTCGCTTCGCTCAAACACCGGGAAAATTTTATCGCTTTTCAGTAAATACCGCTAAATTTTTAATGCCGCGCTCTGGCGTAAACCGTACTTTTTAAGTATCTGATTTAAAGTAGTCTGCTCTTATTTTATGTTCCAAAATTGCTTATTATAAAAAATGTGCAACTTATGATATTTTACTATTAAAACCTACGGCAACATTGCTGTTGTTCATAACAATTTACTAAAGTACGAATTTGGGCGGAGCGCGACTTTCAAAAAACAGGCGAAAACTTTAAATAAAAAGGCACTTGCAGCAATAGCCGAGGATGTTTGAGTTTGCGCAGAAAACGAGTTCCGCAGGCGCTGCAAGTGGCAAACTGATTTGATACTGAGCCGTTAAGTTTTTTGAGGAGCGAAGGCTTTGGGCTGAGTCGCCAATTAGTGCCGAGTGATAGCGAAGGCAATAATTGTGCCAGCGAAGCTACGCAAATTTTGCGATTGAATAATGAGCAAAATTTACGTTACCTTAATATTTTGGCCTACAAAAAGTAATATGACATAAAAGTAAATAAAAATATAATAACGTAAATACAAAGCCGCAACATAAATAAAAAACAAAAATTAAAAGATAAACGTAAAATTTTCGCCGCCAGGCAGGTAATAGCAAATTTTTGCCTAAATAAATAAGTAAATTATATTGCATTGGCAGGTGTTTGAAATGGCCAAACAAAGTAACCAGAAAGCAAAATTATTATATTTACAAAAATTTTTAACAGAAGAAACGGATGCACAGCACGGCATTACCATTGCCGGGCTTGTTGACAGGCTTGCAGAAGCAGGCATTGCCGCAGAGCGCAAAAGCCTTTATGACGATATTGAAGTGCTGCGCGCATTCGGCCTGCAAATTGAAACCGTTCGCGGGCGTGCCAACAGTTATAAATTAACCGGCCGCGTATTACAGGCGCAGGAGGTTGTTAAAACCGGTTTGGCATTAAAAGCCGCGGGCGTGGAAGGCGCCGAAGCGATTATTGAAAGTTTGTGCGGCTTGCTGAGCAAATATGACGCAGAAAGCGTTAAAAACGAACTTGCTGCCGCCGTTATGCCGCAGCAGGATAACGCCACCGGCGCAGAAGCGCAGGAAGCACCGGCAGAAATTCTGCCTGAAGCAGCACCCGAAGCAGAGCAGGCAAAGTGCGTAAAAGAAGCTGCGCTGCCGGAAACTGATAAGGCGGAAGAAAAATTCGTACCGGAAGCGGAAAAAGCAGCTGCCGCTAAAGACGCCGGCACCGCCGAAACTATTGAGCTGAAATGCGCTGCGGACTTGCAGGACGCTATGCTGGCTTACCTGGGCGCAGGGGCTAAAATTGTAAAAGTAAAAAGCAGCGGCATTGTTATAAAAGCAAAAACCGTAGTTAACGAAGATTTTTATGCGCAGCTTATTAAATGGGGCGGCGTAAAATTAAGCGAGCCTTCGGAACGCCGCAAAGAATTTAAAAAATACTGCAAGAAAATCATCAGCCAGTATAAATAACGGAGAGTGAAAAATGGAATTTATTGAACCTGACCGCAGTAATTATATTGTATCGGCGCATAAGCCCAACGACGAAGGCGTGCGCGACATAGGCTTTGT
>UMEZ01034783.1_pt1 | contig 17919 bp, 18 predicted proteins | sample 1964841 | NCBI WGS metagenome assembly UMEZ01 (sample SAMEA4836029, study PRJEB28245) | human gut metagenome | biome: gut microbiome; material: fecal sample | place: Denmark | collected 2008 | reverse complement strand
CCTACCACAACGAAGAAGGCGTCGGCAATGCGATTGAAAAATCCGGCGTGCCGCGCGAAGAACTTTTTATTACCACCAAAATCTGGATTGCCAATGCCGGTTATGAAAAAGCAAAGGCCTCCATTGCCGAATCGCTGCGTAAACTTAAAACAAGCTACATTGACCTGCTCTTAATTCACCAGCCGTTCAGCGATTATTACGGCACCTGGCGCGCCATGGAAGAAGCCTATAAAAACGGGCAGCTGCGCGCTATCGGCGTTGCCAATTTTTACCCCGACAGGCTGATTGACCTGTGCCAGTTTGCCGAAATTGCGCCGATGGTAAACCAGATTGAAACCCATGTGTTCCAGCAGCAGCAGAGCGCCCATGCCATTATGCAGAAATACGGCGTAACGCACCAGTCGTGGGGCCCGTTTGCCGAAGGGCGCAACGGCTTTTTTACCAACGGCGTTTTAAACGAAGTTGCCGCAAAGTACAATAAATCGGCAGCACAGGTTGCCCTGCGCTTTTTAATTCAGTGCGGCGTGGTTGTTATACCCAAATCCGTACACAAAGACCGCATGGTACAGATCTTTGATATTTTCGATTTTAAACTTTCCGATGACGATATGGCAAAAATCCGTGCGCTCGATACCGGCAGGAGCCTGTTTTTCTCCCATTACGACCCTGCCACGGTTGAATTTTTAACAAACATGGGCAAGCATGCTTAAACAGTAAAGTTTAATCTGCCATAACTTAACCCGCTATAAAACAGCATAAAAAAACAGCGCCGGAACACACCGCCCGGCACTGCTTCTTTGCAGCCCTTCCGCACCGAAGGGCTGTTTTTTTATAAAGTTTTAACACCTTTAACTTCGTAGCCTGCGTCCACAACGGCTTTGGTCAGAACGTCATCGGCCACGTCGGCGTTTAAGGTTACGGCTGCGGTTTTATTTTCCAGCGAAACTTCCACCGCTTCTACGCCTGCAATGCCCTGCAAAGCTTTGGTTACATGCGCTACGCAGTGCTGGCACATCATGCCTTCTACATCAAGAACTTTTTTCATAGTATCAACCCTTTCTTTTTTAATGTTGGTTTTTATATTTATCGCCGCCGTCCTGCATTCGTGCGCAAAGCCTGCCGCCGCATTATCCGCGGCAGCGGCATACGCCGGTTTAAAGAACCTTAAACGCAGGGCGTTGGTAACAACAAAAACGGAACTGAAGCTCATGGCCAGCGCGCCCAGCATGGGGCTGAGCTTAATGCCGAGCCACGGATAGAACACGCCCGCCGCCACCGGAATACAGATGGCATTGTAAAACAGCGCCCAGAACAGATTCTGCTTAATGTTGCGTATTACCGCGTGCCCAAGCTGAACCGCACCGGCAACGTCCAAAAGGTCGCTTTTCATCAGCACTAAGTCTGCCGATTCAATGGCTATATCAGTACCGGCGCCAATGGCAATGCCCACATCGGCACGCGCCAGTGCAGGTGCGTCGTTAATGCCGTCGCCAACCATGGCAACTTTTTTGCCCTGCTGCTGCAAAAGGCGTATTTCCGTTTCCTTATCCTGCGGCAAAACCTCTGCCACCACGCGGTCAGCGCCTACCTCCTTCTGTATGGCCTGCGCCGTGCGCGCGTTGTCGCCAGTAAGCATAACAACCTCCAGCCCCATGCGCTTCATTTCTTCTATGGCCGCGCGGCTTGTCGGTTTTACCCTGTCTGCCAGGGCAATAATGCCGAGCAGTATGCCGTCACAGGCAAAAAACAGCGGTGTTTTGCCTTCGGCCGCCAGTTTTTCTTCCAGCATTTTTACGTTATCATCATAAAGCCCGGCTTCTTCCAGCATTCTGCGGTTGCCGCCAAAACAGCCCTTGCCTTCCATTACGCCTTTAATGCCGCGCCCGGCCTGCTGCGAAAAACCTGTTACCGGCACAAGCTGCACGTTTTTTTGTTCCGCATATTTTACAATCGCCTGTGCCAGCGGGTGTTCGGAATATTTTTCCAGCGACGCCGCCGTTTTAACAAGCTGCGCTTCACCGGCGCTGCTGCTGTATAAAACGTCCGTCACTCCGGGCTCGCCCTGCGTTATGGTGCCGGTTTTATCAAGCACTATGGTGTTAACTTCGTGCACCGTTTCCAACGCTTCCGCCGATTTAATCAAAACGCCGCTGGCCGCACCGCGCCCGGTGCCCACCATAATTGCCGTAGGCGTTGCCAGCCCCAGCGCGCACGGACACGATATTACCAGCACGGCAATAGCGTTGGAAAGCGCAAACTCAAAGCTTTCGCCGAGCAAAAGCCATACCGCCGCCGTTACAAGCGCAATGCCGATAACGGCAGGCACAAACACGCCGCTAACTTTATCCGCCATTTTAGCAATGGGCGGTTTGGAACTTGTAGCGTCATCTACAAGCCGCACAATCTGCGCCAGCGTGGTATCTTCGCCAACCCTGTCGGCACGCATTTTAAAAAAGCCCGATTTTACAACCGTTGCCCCGGTAACCTTGCTGCCATTTTCCTTTTCCACAGGAATGCTCTCGCCGGTAATTGCCGATTCGTCAACCGCTGCATGCCCTTCGGTTAAAACGCCGTCCACCGGCACGCTCATGCCGCTGCGCACCACAAGAATATCGCCTTTTTCAACTTCTTCAACGGGCACTTCCAGCTCCGCGCCGTCACGCTCAACAACGGCTGTTTTCGGCGCTAAATTCATCAGTTTTGTAATGGCGTCGCTCGTTCTGCCTTTGGCGCGAGCCTCCAAAAATTTGCCGAAGGTTATCAGCGTTAAAATCATACCGGCGGATTCAAAATACAAGTCCATCGAGAACCGGTGTACCAGTGCAAAATCGCCGTGCCCAAAGCCGTAAGCAATTTTATAAAGCGCGTACACGCCATACACCAGCGACGCCGACGCGCCAATGGCAATAAGGGAATCCATATTCGGCGAAGCCGCAAAAAGAGTTTTAAACCCAACGCGGAAAAACTTAAAATTAATAAACACTACCGGAATAACCAACAATAAAAGCGTCAGCGAAAAAATCATCGCGTTTTCCACGCCAAGGAAAACCTCCGGCAGCGGCCAGCCCATCATATGCCCCATGGAGATATACGAAAGCGGCACGGCAAACACCAGTGAAAGTTTCAGGCGTTTTTTCACCGCCTCATACTCCTGCCGCGCAATATCGTTTGCCGAAGCCTGCATTGATTTAGAGGCTTTGCCCTGCTGCGCAGCTTCTTTCAGCGACGCGCCGTATCCGGCTTCTGTAACGGCGCCGATTATTTTCTGCGTATCAAGTGCCGTTTCATCATATTCAACCACCATGCTGTTTTTTAATAAATTAACGGCTATTTTATCCACGCCCGGCAGTCTGCCCACAGCTTTTTCCACACGGGCACTGCACGCGGCACAGGTCATGCCGGTAACGTTAAACTGTTCTTTTTTCATAGCGCTGCTCCTTATATAACACTTCATTGACGCTCTTTTTTATTCCTGTTATTATTATATTAATACAATATCTTTTAATCAAGAATGCACTATTTGGTGATATAGTACCCAAAAAGATACTTAGGAGCATAATTATGGAAAAGAACATCAACGTAAACTGCCCCGTTGCCGCCACGCTGCACCTTATCGGCGGCAAATACAAAGCGCTTCTGCTGTGGCACTTATCGGGCCGCGTGCTGCGCTTTAACCAGCTGCGCCAGCTTGTGCCGGAAGCAACACCAAAAATGCTTACGCAGCAGCTGCGCGAACTGGAGCAGGACGGGCTTATTAACCGCAAGGTTTACCCCGTTGTGCCGCCCAAGGTGGAATATTCCCTTACAGCACTGGGCGAAAGCCTCTTTCCAATTCTTAAAGCCATGTACGAGTGGGGCAGCGGTTTAATGCAGAGCCAGGGAAAATGCCCTTCGTGCAGCATGACGGCGCAGCCCGGCACCTGCCACTGCAAGGATTAAAGCAAAACTTAAATACCGTAGCAAAACGCCAAAAACTAAAAGCAGGCATCCTGTCCGTTTAAACGGATAGTTTGCCTGCTTGATTTTTATATGCTATAATAATTTTCCGAGATAGCCGAGTCGGTTCCTTCCGCAAAGGGAGGTGATGGCATGACTGTTTACGAAGCATTATCTTTGATGATTGCTTTCGGAGCACTCGTTGCTGTTATCTGCTTATCTAAAAAGTAACAATACTTTAAGATAAAAAGAAACCGCATACTGGCGGTACGCGGCTTCCTTCTGAACTATAAATTCTAACAGGGAGAGCCGACGTTCCACCAATCGGCTGTCTCTTTCTTTATATTATACCAAACCAAAAACATTGTCAAATTACTTTTTACCATACCGCTTACGGTATTCTGACGGCGCAAGCTGCATTACCTGCTTAAACGCCGCCGCAAATTTGCTTTGGCTGCCGTAACCGGCTGCCGCTGCAATTTCTGCCACACTGCTGCTGCCTGCAACCAAAAGCGCCGCCGCTTTCCTCATGCGGTATTCCTTCATATACTGTGCCATCGGTTTGCCGTACACCATTTTAAATACTTTTTTCAAAACAGAAGCATTAATGGAATCTTCGCGGGCAAGCTGTTCAATGGTATAATGCTCCTGCCAGCTGCCGGTTATTTTGGCGTGAATCTTTTTTATAATTTCCATATAACGTTCCTCGCAGCTTTCGGCCGTTTTTAGATGCGGAACACCGTACACAGCCAAAAATAAAAGTATTTCCTGCGCTTTCAGTTTAAAATACGCCTGCCGGTATTCACTTTTTACACGCGGCAAAAGCGCAAACATATCTGCAATTTCCGCAGCACCCGGCCAAACCGTAACTTCGCCGCCGCGGCAAAACTTTTCTGCCCATTCAGGCAAATCTACATCCGAAAGGTTTAACGTTTCAGCAAAAGGCTGCGCAGCCATATTTAAATCCACAAACAGTGCAATACCGCTGTAATGCCCCAAAGGCAAGGTTATGCCCGATACGGTGCAGCAGTCCATCATATGGAACGATACATCACCCTGGCCAAGATAAATGCTTCTGCCGCCCTGCATCACCCAGCCCATACGCCCGTTCAGGCAGTAATTAACCTGCATAACGCCGCTGACGGCAGGATGATAAAAATTCATGGTGCTGCCGTTTAATTCGGTTACTGCCAGCTTAAGCCCCGGCAGTACATTATAAAGCAGTATCTTCCCGCTGCCGTTTTCATTTTCAAACAGGTATTTTTCAGCGCTGCTGCTTTTGCCGCCAAACTTCCAAAACGGCAGTTTTTCCATAATACCGTTATCTTTTATATAATTCATTACCAACACCGCCTTTTAGTCCCAAACGGATTTTTTCCTGCTCCAAAAGGAACAATCTGCCTGTAAAAGCCTTGCAGCCGACAGGCGTTTATTTATAATAAATATATGAGCGATTGCTCAAGTATAAAATTATAAGCAGCATAAATTAAGGAGTGTATATCTATGAAAAAATCTGTTAAACTCATTGACCTTGACTGCGCCAACTGCGCCGCCAAAATTGAAGACGCCGTTAAAAAAATCGACGGCGTAACCAATGCCAGCGTTAGCTTTATGGCACAAAAAATGACACTGGAAGCACCGGATGACAAATTTGCACAGGTGCTTGACGAAGCCGTTAAGCTCATCAACAAAATCGAGCCCGACGTTACTGTTAAAGCGTAAGGAGTTATACTATGAATTTTCAGCAGATTAGAAACGCAACGGCAATTATTACTTACGCAGGCAGCAGATTTTTGATTGACCCGCTGTTTGCGCCCAAAGATTATTTTGACCCCATCCCCGAATGCTTTACACCCGATAAACGCTGGCCGCTTGTTGAGCTGCCAATGCCTGAAGATGAAATAACCAGAAACCTTAATGCTGTTATTGTAACACATTCGCATATCGACCACATAGATGAATTTGCAGCCAAAACCCTGCCAAAAGCCATAAAAATTTTTGTTCAGGACGAATATGACGAAAACTTTATGCGTAAATTTGGCTTTACGGATGTGGAAGTTTTAAAAGAAACCGGCATTGTTTTTAACGGCATAACGCTTTACAAAACCGGATGCATCCACGGCAAACCGGCTGCGGCAATGCCTTATTATAAAAAATACGGTTTCCGCCCGGATGCTATGGGTGTTGTGTTTAAAGCCGCCGGCGAAAAAACCGTTTATCTTGCAGGCGATACCATTTGGTGCGATTTTGTAAAAAATGCCGTTGATAAATTTTCACCGGAAATTATTATCGTCAACGCCGCAGCGGCACAGTTTATACACAGCGGCCCGATTATTATGGGTACGGAAGATATTGCCGCACTGCGCGGCTATGCCCCCAATGCCGCAGTAATTGCCACCCATATGGATGCCGTTGGGCACGCAACCTTAAGCCGTGACGGCCTGCGTGCATTTATCACCGACAATAAACTTAACAAAGATTTTTATATTCCGGCAGACGGTGAAACGCTGGAGTTATAACATTTATTTAAATACATTAGTCAGGCTGCAATAAAACAAAAGTGCATTTTATTGCAGCCTTTTTGTAAGGAGATTTTAATATGACCAAAAAACAGAAAAAGCTTTTGCAGCGCATTACCGCCGCCGCAATTTTATTTGCCGCCGGTATGCTGCTGCCGCTGTTTGCAGAAGTTCCTGCTTATATTATATTCGCTTTGTTCGGCATAAGCTACATTATTATCGGCTGGGATATTATCTGGAAAGCCTTTTGCAATATCCGTCAGGGCGAAGCGTTTGACGAAAACTTTTTAATGACCGTTGCCACCGCCGGTGCTTTTATACTTGGCGAATATTCCGAAGGCGTTGCCGTTATGCTGTTTTACCAGATTGGCGAATGGTTCCAGAGCTATGCCGTTTCGCGCTCACGCCAGTCCATCACTGCGCTGATGGATATCCGCCCGGACTACGCCAATGTAGAACGAAACGGCGAACTGGTGCAGGTTGACCCCGACGAAGTTGCTGTCGGCGAAATTATTACCGTTAAACCGGGCGAGCGCGTACCTATCGACGGCGAAATAATCAGCGGGCGCAGCGCGCTTGATACCTCAGCCCTTACCGGCGAATCGCTGCCGCGCGAGGTTGAAGAAGGCATGGAAGTCATCAGCGGCTGCATTAACCAGACCGGCATATTAAAAATTAAAACCACCAAAGAATTCGGAGAATCCACCGTTGCCAAAATTTTGGATTTGGTGGAAAACAGCAGCGAGAAAAAAGCCCGCAGCGAAAACTTCATCACCCGTTTTGCCAAATTCTACACGCCGATTGTTGTTTTTGCAGCACTGCTGCTGGCAACCATTCCGCCCTATGTTTTAAACGAGCCGTTCTCCGGCTGGATTTACCGCGCGCTGACCTTTCTCGTTATCAGCTGCCCGTGTGCGCTGGTTATATCCATTCCGCTCAGCTTCTTCGGCGGCATTGGCGGCGCTTCCAAATGCGGCGTGCTGGTTAAGGGCAGCAATTATTTAGAGGCGCTTGCCGATACCGAAACCATTGTTTTTGATAAAACCGGCACCTTAACAAAAGGCTCCTTTGCCGTTACCGCCATTAAGCCGGTTGGCATGACTAAAGCAGAGCTGCTGGAGCTTGCCGCTTATGCGGAGGATTATTCCAACCATCCCATTTCCCTTTCCATTAAGCGCGCTTACGGTAAGGATATTAAGCACGGCATGGTTAAAAATATAGAAGAAATTGCCGGCCACGGCGTGCGCGCCGTTATAGGCGGGCAAACCGTACTGTGCGGCAACGGTAAACTTATGCAGCGCGAAAAAATCAGCTACACACCATGCACTGAAGCAGGCACGGTTATTTACGCCGCCGTTGACGGTAAATTTGCCGGTTATATTTTAATCGAGGACGAAGTAAAAGCCGACGCTGCCGCCGCCATTAAAATGCTTAAAACCTGCGGTGTGCGTGAAACCGTAATGCTGACGGGCGACAGCGACGCAGTAGGGCAGAAAATTGCCAAACGCCTGGGGCTGGACCGCGCCTTTACGCAGCTTTTGCCTGCGGATAAGGTTGAACATGTTGAACGCCTGCTGCTGGAAGCGCTGCATAAGCGCAGCAACCGCGGCAAGCTTGCCTTCGTGGGCGACGGCATTAATGACGCGCCGGTGCTGGCACGCGCCGACGTCGGCATCGCCATGGGCGCGCTGGGCAGCGACGCCGCCATTGAAGCGGCAGACATTGTGCTGATGACGGACGAACCTTCAAAAATCGCTTCCGCCATCAAAATTGCCCGCAAAACTTTGAGCATTGTGCGCCAGAATATTATCTTCGCAATCGGCATTAAAATTGCCGTACTGGCACTGGGCGCGCTGGGCTACGCTTCCATGTGGGCGGCTGTTTTTGCTGATGTCGGCGTATCCGTCATTGCTATTTTAAACGCCGTGCGCGCGCTTAACGTAAATAAATACAAAAAGGAACAGGCACGCGCAGCAGCTGTAAAAAGCAGCATCACCCCTGCCGCAGAAACCGCTGTTTAACAAAATTACACCCAAAACATTAATACCCCAAAAGCATTATGCCTTTGGGGTATTTTTATCTTTAAACTATTATGCTGTTATAAACCGCTGTTCAATCAGTCGATACTGATAAGTTCGTACTGCGGGTTGCCCATTTTCAGTTCGCGCATGGCGGTAAGCTGATGCAGCCCGTGGCGGCTTTCAATACGCTCTACCAAATCGTGGCGGTATTTTTCGGGCTGTGCGTAAACAAGGTCAATGCTGGCCTGGTCAATCGCCAGAAGGTCGGTAGATGCCAGAATGCCTATATCCGGAATGGTCGGCTCTGCTGCTGCAACGCCCGCGCAGTCGCAGTCTACGGACATGCGGCGCATTACGTTAATAAATACAATGTGCTTGCCAAAATAATCAATGGTTGCCTTGGCAGATTCAGCCATGTTTTCCATCAGCATTTCTTTGGCGGGCCATGCGTTCCAGTCCTCCGGCAGCGGCTGTCCGTAAACGCCGTGTACCATTGCTTTGCCAATTTTGCCGTCAGCGCAGCCAATGGCAATGTTCTTCATGCTGCCGCCGTAGCCGCCCATGGCGTGGCCTTTAAAATGGGTTAATACAATCATGGAATCGTAATTAACGATATGACCGCCCATGGAAATTTCTTTAAAGTGCTTGCCCCCGCGTACCGGCAGCATAACGGTGCCTTCTTCGTCCATAATGTCAACCGGGCAGAAATCCCAGCCGTTAAGGGCAATAGTAGCGCGGTGCTTTTCGGTAGTATCGCGCCCGCCTTCGTACAGGGCGTTGGTTTCAACTATATTGCTGTTGGGCACATGTGCCTGAAAAGCCTTTACCATTTCGCGCGGCAGAATGTTCGGGCCGTGCGGTTCGCCGGTATGCAGTTTAATTGCAACCTTGCCGTAAATACCTTCGTTAATCATATCATAAAGTTTAATCAGAGTATCAGCGTTGATGTTTTTGCTGAAATATACTTTGGCACGGCTGCCTGCGCCGCCGTTTGCGGAAACCTTTACGCTTCCTTCGCCTGCTGCAAACACGTTTCTTACCCCCTCAAGATTATACGCCGCAACACCGACAGCGGCAGTTCCGGCTGCTTTTAAAAAGTCGCGTCTTGTCATTTTTTTCATTTTGCATTCGCTCCTTTAGCCATAATTTTGCTGTCAGTTATATCCTACTACTTGAAGTTCAGTCCATGTCAAGCAAAATTTCAAGCGCTTGTAAAAGCTCCTACAAGGCTGTCGGTACGCGGGCGCAAAACCGTGTCATAGCTCATCAGCTGATAATCAGCCAGACGTGCCATTTTCTGCAAAGCCTCAATTTTTTGCAGCAGCACATCACGCGCCTGCGCCAGTATTTTTTTGCGCTGCTGGCAGGTCTGTTCGCCCAGCCTGGCAAGGTTTATATAATCGGCAATGGCCTCCAGCGACATGCCCGCGCCTTTTAAAGTCTGAATGAAAGCAACCCACTCCACAAAATTTTCGTCATAATTACGCACGCCGCCGCTGGTGCGCGGTACGGCGGGTATAATGCCCATCCGCTCGTAATATCTTAATGTATCTGCCGATACGCTGGTTCTTGCGGCAATCTCTTTAATAGTCATTTTCAGCCCCTCCTTACAATGTTCCCTGACGGATTTTATAAATAATATAGTCTATCAAATCCAGCGATTTTTGTTTGCTGTGTATTTCTTCCAGAAGGTCCAGGCGGTGCCTGCGCAGAATTTTTATCGGCCCGGCCGAGCCGCCCTCTGCCAGCAGCTTTAAAAAGCGGCTGATGCTGAAGGCATCAAGCCCGGTGCTGCTTAACGATGCAGCCAGTGCCTCCGTGCGCTGCTCATCTATATTAACCGGTTTTTTATTCATTATCATCACCCGCCTGCATAGATTAGTTTTTTGTTGCTTTAATTATAAAACTCACCTTAAAGCTGCGTCCAATACTTGTATTTCATGATTTACCATGCCTGATAAACATAATTTGCTTGCAGGCGCAGGCTGCGCTATTTTATAATAAATATACAGTGTTTACAGGAGGGAATGCCATGGAAACAAGGCTTTTACGTTATTTTTTAACCGTTGCCCACGAAGAAAACATTACCCGCGCCGCCGAAGTGCTGCACATTACCCAGCCGACGCTCAGCCGCCAGCTGGTACAGCTTGAAGAAGAAACCGGCGTAACGCTGTTTATCCGCGGCAAGCGCAAAATTACGCTGACGCCCGAAGGCATGCTGCTGCGCCGCCGTGCAGAAGAAATTTTATCGCTGGTAGACAAAACCGAAAAAGAACTTCTGCAGCAGGACGCACTTGTGGAAGGCACTATTTCCATAGGCTGCGGCGAATTAAATTCCGTTAACCTGCTGGCGCAGATTATAAAAGACTTTAAAGCCCTTTACCCGAAAGTAAAATTCAACCTGCATACCGGCAATTCCGACCGGCTGAAAGAACAGCTTGAGCAGGGGCTGATTGACATTGCCCTGCTGCTGGAGCCCGTAAGCATTGAAAAATATGATTTTCTCCGCCTGCCGGTAAAAGAACGCTGGGGCGTAATTATGCCAGCCAGCTGCGCGCTGGCCGCAAAAAAGAGCATTACCGCCCGCGATTTAACAGGCCTACCGCTTATTACCGGCCGCCGCGCCACCATTAACAACGAACTTAACAACTGGATTGGCCGCGAGCTCAGGAATTTAAACATAGTGTTTACCACTGACCTTGCCGCCAACGCCATTTTAATGGTAACAAGCGGCCTTGCTTATCAGCTGACTCTGGAAAACCCCGTTCCCGCGCTGGACGGAACGCGCGTTACCTTCCGCCCGCTGGAACCTGAACTCAGCTTCGGCACGCTGCTTGCCTGGAAGCGTTATGCCCCCGGCAGCCCTGCCGCTGAAAAATTCATCAGCCATGCAAAATGCTTTTTAAGCATGAACCAATCTCAAAGATAAGCATTGGAATTTTTGCCTTTGCCTACATTATAATAAAAGCACCGGGAGCATCATGCCGGTGCTTTTGCTATTGACTTAAAGCGTACTTCAACTGTTAAACTAAAGGCAGGGAAAAATTATGCAGAACAACAGCAAACCTTCACACCTTTCTTTTGCGGCTCAACGGACAGCTGGCTATCTACTGGGCTTTGCCCTTTTATACGCCCCGTTTGAACTGTACCGCCGCTTTTTGGAAAACGTTTTAAACGTGCAGCCGGCATTTTTGCCGCACGCTTTCTGCCCGCGCATACCCACGGCAGAAATTTTTACCGGCGGATTTTTCGAGCTCAATAATTTAATGCTGGTATCAACTTTGCTTTTCTGGCTGCTGTGCCTGCTGTTCGGCCCGTTTTTCTGCGGCAGGCTGTGCGTAGCCGGCTATTTTGCCGAAAGCCTCAGCCATCTGGTGCCGGAACGCTGGCAGATTGAATGGGAAAAATATGTGCCGGTGCCTTATATCCGCTTCGGCATGCTGCTTGGCTATATGCTGCTGCCGCTGTGGTACGGCTTTTACCCCTGCGCCTACTGCAACTTTTATCTGTTTGACAGCCTTGTAAGCATCCTTTTCGGCGCGGCCATTTCGTTTACCGTGCCGCTTGCCGCAACAGGCTTTTTATACCTGGTGCTGTTTGGGCTGTTTACCAAAGGCGGGCGCGGCTACTGCCGCTTTATGTGCCCGCAGGGAGCAATGCAGAGCCTGTTTTTCATCATCGGCAGCAAACTGGGCATAGCCTCCAAAATACAGGTTGACAGAAAAAAATGCGTAAAATGCCGCCTTTGCGTTAAAAACTGCCCCATGCGCGCCATGAGCCTTAAAAACGGCAGCATTAAAAATGACGTAAGCCTGTGCATAAAATGCGGCGTATGCCAATATAACTGCCCCGTAAAAGCCATTACAACAGGAGGCGGCAGATTATGAAAAAGAATGTTTTAACAACGCCAAAAGATAAACTTTTAAATTTAGCCGTTGGTGCCGGTATACCGTTTGGAACCGCTGCAAGCGGCGCTGCCGGAGGCTGCACTGGTATCTGCGGCAGCTGCGGCGGCACATGCCTTGGCGGCTTCGCGCTGGCAGCCTGGCTCTGCGGCAGCGTGTATTTTAAGCGCCGCCGTAAAAGTTTAACCGCTGACGGAAAACCACAATCCGTTCAGCCTTAAATAAAAAATTTAAAGGAGAGATGAATATGAAAAAATTTCTTTGTGCTTTGACGATGGCCGTACTTGCTTTGGGCATAACCGCCTGCGGCGGAGCAGCGGAACAATCCGCACCGGCACCAGCTGCCAAAACACAAACGGCTGCACCGGCAGCTGACGGCGGCAAAAAAGTCCTTGTAGCCTACTTCAGCCATACCGGCAACACCGAAAAAGTAGCGCAGCTTATTCAGAGCAAAACCGGCGCCGATATTTTCAAAATCGAAACCGCAGCCCCGTATCCTTCCGTTTACCGCGAAACAACGGAACTGGCAAAGCAGGAAAAAGCCGATAACGCCCGCCCTGCGCTGAAAAACAAAGTGGAAAACATGGCCCAGTACGATGTTGTTTTTGTAGGTTACCCCATCTGGTGGTATACCGCGCCGATGGCAGTAGCAACCTTTGCCGACAGCTATAACTTCAGCGGCAAAACCGTTATCACCTTCTGCACCAGCGGCGGCAGCCCCATCAGCGACAGCACGCCCGATATTAACAAATGGTTTAAAGGCGCAAATGTTATTGAAGGCATCCGCGCTTACCCAGACGATACCGCAGCTACCGAAAAATGGCTGGCAGGCCTGAACCTGTAAACCCCCATAAAAAGTTAAACCTGCACTTTTAACGGTGCATAAAAAAATCTTCTTCCAAACAAGGAAGAAGATTTTTATTTTATATTATTTGCGCAGCACAAGTTTAATAAATACCCTGCTGCCTTCATATAATAAAATCATCGGCACTGCCAGAAGCGTCTGCGTCACAACGTCAGGGGTCGGCGTAATTACAGCCGCCAGAATAAACGAGGCCACAACCATATAGCGCCGCCCGCGTTTAAGCACGGCAGAACTTACCACACCCATCTGCGCCAGCACAATAAGCACCATGGGCAGGTTAAAAATAAAGCCGAAAGGCACAACCAGCATCAGGAAAAAGTCCAGATAGCTTTCTATCGAAAGCATCGGCGCAATATTGCCGCCTGCAAAGGTTGTAAAAAAGTGCAGCCCCTGCGGAAATACAAAAAAGTATGCAAAAGCAATGCCCGCCCAGAACAAAAGCACCGACGAAGGCACAAACAGCATCAGCGCCGAGCGTTCCCTGCCGGTTAGGGCAGGCACCAAAAACGCCCACATTTCATAGAACAAAACCGGGGCCGCAAGCAGCACGCCGCAGGCAAGCGCTATTTTTATGTAAATAAAAAACGCTTCCGCCGGGCGCATATAATACAAATTGGTGGCAGGCGCCGTCAGCACTGCCACAATCTCATCAATATAAAAGCTGCTTACCAGCGTACCGGCGGCAAGCGCCGCCAGACTGTGCAGAATTCTGCGCCGCAGTTCGCCCAGATGTTCCGTTAAGGTCATTGCCTCATCATTGTTATCTAACGGACGGCCATTATCCATAGCTTGCGCCGTCACTTTTTGGCTTCCGCCTGTACAGTTTCCGCACCGGCAGACGCAGCGTCTTTGGTTTCCGCGGTTTCGGCAATTTCACCTGCTTTTTTAATTTCTGTTTCCGTGCTGTTTACAGCCTGCTTAAATTCCTTCATGCTTTTGCCAAGGGCAGAACCGATTTCCGGCAGTTTGCCGGGACCAAAAAAGATAAGCCCTATAACCAAAATAAGCAAAAGTTCGGGTAAACCTAAACCAAACATAATAATTCCTCCTTGCAGCCGCTTTATTATAAGTTTTATGCTTTGCTACATATATAGTAACACTTGCAGCTAACTCTAAGTCAAGCCTTATTTAAAATTTAATCTCGGGCTAACCTTCGTTTTACTTATACTATACAAAGCGCCTTAATCAATGCTAATAAGCTCATAATTGGGGTTGCCCATTTTCAGTTCTTTCATGTAACTTAACTGGCGCAGGCCTTCGCGGCTTTCAATGCGCTCAATCAGGTCTTTGTTGTCGCCGCCCGGTTTGTCATAAACCATGTCCACGCACGCCTGGTCAATGGCCAGCAAATCGGTGGAAGCCACCATGCCGATATCGCCGATGGTCGGCTCTTCCGCATCAGGCCCGGCGCAGTCGCAGCGCACAGACATACGGCGCATAACGTTAATATAGGCAATGCGCTTGCCGAAAAAGTCCGTTACGGCTTTGCCGGCTTCCACCATGTGTTCCATAAAATGCGCACCGCGGATGGAAAAATCGGCATTGTGCTGCATGGCCTTGCCTACTTTGGCATCGGCACAGCCAATGGCGATATTTTTTAGCGAGCCGCCGAAGCCGCCCGCAGCGTGCCCCTTAAAATGCGTCAGCACAATCATGCTGTCGTAAGTGGGCAGGCTTTTGCCTTCAGACATTTCCTTAAAATGTTTGCCCCCACGCACCGGCAGCAGCGGCAATAGTGCCGTTTTTTAGTTTTTCCGTTTCGCCAAGCAGTTTTTTGCCGTGGCTGTACAGGTATTTTCCGGATTCAGTCAGCGTAAAGCGGCGCGTGCTGCGCACCAAAAGCTGTACCCCCAGTTCTTTTTCCAGCGACAATATCTGCTGGGATATTGCCGACTGCGATATAAAACATTCTTCGGCCGCTTCTGTAAAGCTGCCGGTGTCCACTACGGTTACAAAATATTTAATCTGCCTCAGCAGCATAAGCCGCCCCTCCTCTCTCAGGAACTGTATTTTTATTGTAAAGTTTTGACTTTACTTTCAGTCAAGCCGTTACGCAAATTTTTCAAAAACTTTTCTTATTTCTGCTACAAAGCCATACCTTGCCGCATAAAAGCATGTTTTTTAGTTATTTACTATCATATATAACAGAGTAAACTTAAAACAAATTGTATTTTTAATGCTATTTATAAGAAATTTTTATGAACATTTTTCAACAGCCCTTGACTTAGAGCCGTCTTCAACTTTTATAATAAAGGCGTAAAAACAAATCCTGCCCAGGGCAGGCTAAAAAGGCAGGGATTATTATGAAAAAAACAGCCAGAATTTTGCTTGCGCTTTGCGCTTGCATGCTTATAGGAGGTAATGCCGCTATGGCACAGGACAGAATGGAAGAAAGCTCCGCTGCCGTTAAAGCCCTTTACGGTGCGGAAAATCCGTGCAGCATTAAAGGTGCGCCGGAACTTGGCGAGATTATGCAGAAATTTATTTACAGCGATGTGAATAATCAGGTAAAAATGCCTTTGGCGCAAAAAGAGCTGCTGACGCTGGTGGTTTTAACTGCCAACAACACTCCGGAAGATATCGGTATTCACGTTAAAGGCGCGTTAAATGCCGGGGCAACGCCCGAAGAAATACGCGAAACCCTTTACCAGTGCACGCCTTATGTTGGTTTTGCACGCAGCAAGGCCGCGCTGATTGAAATGCAGATTGCTTTTGAAGAAGCAGGCGTAAAACTGCCGCTGGAAAACCAGGGCACAACTACCGACGCCGACCGCATTGCCAAAGGCGAACAAACGCAGGTTGACATCTTCGGCGACCGTATGCGCGGTTTTGCAAATTCCGGCAAAGGCGACCAGGCTCACATTAACAACTGGCTCAGCGGCAACTGCTTTGGCGATTACTACACCCGCAAAGTACTTGATTTAAAACAGCGCGAGCTGATTACCTTTACCGCAATTATCACACTCGGCTGCTGCGACCCGCAGGCCAAAGCACATGTTAACGGCAACCTTGGCGTAGGCAACACCCGTCAGGATTTAATTGACGCCGTTACCGTAGCGCTGCCCTACATCGGCTATCCGCGCACGCTCAACGCTATCAGCGCCATTAACGCCGTTGTACCGGCAGAATAAAAAAGTTCCCCCGTTCCGCAAATAAAAAATCCGCCCTGAGGCGGAAATTTACGAAAGAGGAGAAATACATATGAAAACAAAAAAACTTTTATTAGCATTATGCGCATTTATGATTATGGGAGGTAATGCCGTTATGGCACAGGAACAAACAATACCTAAAGAATTTGCAAAAGAAAACATTTTTGGGCTTGGCGAAAAAAACGTGGCTTACCAGCAGTATTTTATCGGCCAGAGCTATTTAAACCCGCTGACCAAAGAACGTGTGGGCACAGCCAACGTAACCTTTGAACCCGGCTGCCGCAACAACTGGCATATTCACCACAAAGGCGGGCAGATTTTACTGGTAACCGCAGGCCGCGGTTACTACCAGGAATGGGGCAAACCCGCGCAGGAACTTAAACCCGGCGACGTTGTAAACATTGCACCCGAAGTTAAACACTGGCACGGCGCCGCACCGGACAGCTGGTTTGCGCACATTGCCATTGAAGTACCGGCTGAAGGCAGCAGCAACGAATGGCTGGAACCCGTTACCGACGAAGAATACAGCAAATTAAAATAAACCGCAGTAAACAAGTACGAATAAAGAATCCGCTTACACAAGTACAAACCCCCTCCGCTGTTAAAACGTAGGGGGTTATTATTATGAGTACCGCAAAATCATTTCAGCTGCCTTTGCCATATAAAACAAAAAGCACTACAATACTGATTACAGTGCTTTGGCTATAAAATAAAAATGGTGATCCACCCGCGACTCGAACGCGGGACACCCTGATTAAAAGTCAGGTGCTCTACCGACTGAGCTAGTGGATCACATCAGTTACTAAAACGTCAAGCCCGTTCCAGCAACAAAGTAATTATACAAATTAATCATTACTTTGTCAAGCATTTTCAATAATTTTTCTGCAAAAATTTTTATGCGCGCTGTAGGTTTCCGGCAGGCCTGCCTGCATAAATTCTTGCGCACACAAACGCAAAACACAGTGCAAGAAAAATTATGCCGCCAAACAACATGCTGCCCATTCCCCAAGAGGCTATTATTTCGCCGCACAGCATAGTGCCGAAAGTTGTGCCGATGTTGGCTGCCGTTAAAAACAGGCCGTTGGCAAAATCAGGTGCTTCCGGCGCGGCAGAGGTAATCCAGTATTGGTTTATATTTACATTAACGCCGCCAATAATGCCCCATACAAGCGTTAATGCCACCACGGCCGGTGCGTAAGCGCCCGCAAAATACACCGCCATATATACGGCCGCCAGTGCCGGAGCAAACAGCACTGCCGTGCGCAGCGGCGCTTTGGTAAGCAGCCAGCCGCCGATAATATTGCCCAGAATATTGGCGCAGCCGTATATAAACAGCACCGCGCTGATATTGTTCCACGAAAGGTGCGTAATTTGTTCAAGATAGCCGGAATAAAAACCGAATACGCCAAAAACAGCGCCGTTCATAAAAATAATGCCCGCAATAGAAAGCCAGAGCACCGGGCGTTTTAACAGCACAAGCTGTTCTCTGCAGGAAGCGCGCTCCTGTACCGGCAAACGCGGCAC
>UMEZ01076942.1_pt1 | contig 17987 bp, 15 predicted proteins | sample 1964841 | NCBI WGS metagenome assembly UMEZ01 (sample SAMEA4836029, study PRJEB28245) | human gut metagenome | biome: gut microbiome; material: fecal sample | place: Denmark | collected 2008 | reverse complement strand
GAAACATGGAAAGCGGCAGGTTCTTATGGGTCAGCGAGGTCATGGTCCGGCGCAGGTTGCCGCCGGACATCTGATCGTAAAGGCCGGCCTCGGTGGCCGTCATACAGTAATATTGGCCGTTGTGGGTAAAGTAGGCGATGGGCTCGATCAGCAGCTTATATTCTCCAGCGATCATCCGCTCATAGTCCACACCCGCAGCCTGGGCGACCATCATGCAGGCATATTCCGAGCAGAAGTACCGCTTGATGGCGTCAATGTTGCTCTGGCCCTTGCTGCTGACGATGGTGGGCATGGACTGCGCGGGCTTGATGCAGGAATAGGCCACCCCGGACTGGAGGGAGAGGCCAGTGCCGCTCAGGTACTGCAGTTTGTTGACTTTGCCAAAATGAAGGATGCTGCTTTTCTGCGTCCGGTTGGAAAAGTCCAGCGGTGAGGACACGGCAGCACCGCTTGCTGCGTCTACAACCGTGATACGCACGCCATCGTTGCCGGGATTCCAGAAGTTTGAGGATGTGCCTTGCCCCATCCCGCCGCCGCCACCGTCAATGTTCCCGTTGCCTCCTGATGCAAATGCCGTGGAAGGGACGAGACAGAACACCAGGGCGAGGCTGCATAAGAGGGCGAGAAGTCGTTTCAAATACATCACGCTCCGTTCTTCTTGAAAATAAGAAGGCCGCCACAATCCTGTGACGGCCCTTCAGGTCCATATTCAGTTGTAGGTGGTCAGCCGCCCATGTTGCCGACCTGCTTGTTCAGGTCACCGTCGCTGTCGCCGGTGGACTGCTGCACATCGCCGGGGACTACCCAGCCAAATACCGGATCATAGACAGCGCCGCTGCCATTGCTGGAGCCGGGGGCCGGCTCATTGCTGGAAGTGGATTCCTCTGCGGGAGGAGCAGTGACTTCCGGTACTGCCGGGTCGGGATTGACCTCATGCTCTTCGCCGGGGTCTGCGATCTCCGTCTTGCCTTCCGGCACAGGGGGAGGCGTTTCTTCCGGCTTCTCCGTATCGGTAAAGTCGATTTCAACCTCGCCCTCAGATTCTGAGGTCACCTTGGGATATTCCTCTTCGGCGCTGGAAGACTGACCGGGCGCATAGGCATCTGCGCCCCCGCCTCCGTCGCCAGACTGCACACCGCCATCCGACCAGTCGCTGCTGGTACTGCTGGGAGGAGATTCATCCGGACGGAATTCATCCGTGCGGTCCCGGCTCACGAACCAGCAGACGCCCAGGATGGCGACGCAGAGGACAGCCAGGGCCGAAACAATAAAGCCTTTGGATTGGAAAAACTTCTTCATGTGTGTCCACACTCCTTTTTGCTGTTATATAAAGCCTATACTGCGGAGCTGACTGGAATTTCAACAGCGCCGCTAAAATTTGGTGTTGTGGTAGCCGGTCAGCTCCACCCGCTGTGTGATGGTGGGGTAGCTATGGCCGAACATTCGGATGTAAAAATCTACATCACAATAGAAAACATATTCCACCCGGTCGCCCACCACATTGAACTCCAGGCTGATGTCGGATACCTCATAGTCCTCGGTGGAAAGCGGGATCTTCTCCGCCAGGCCGCCGGCGACAGTGGCCTCCAGCATTTCCGTATAGTCATTGCTGGAATAGAGGGTGCGCAGGTACTCCTCGAAGTTGGTTTCCCGCTGGGAGCGGTAGGTGTCCGCATAGATGGTGGCGCTCAGGTTGTTCAGCTCCATTTTGGCGCCGTTGCGGATGTTGATGCAGGTGATCCGCACCGAGGCGTACAGGAGCAGGAAAGAGATGAGCATGACGACCCCGACTACAAAAAAGCAGGCAAAGAAAGTGATCTCGCCCCGCTCGTTGCAAAGCGGCCGGCGCAGCCGTGAAAGAAAACGCTTCATAGGCCACCTCACTTCCAGTAGTGCTCGCTGACGCCGGAGCCGCGTGCCACCACCGTGATGTTGACCAGATCCAGGTTCCAGAAGCCGCCCAGCTTGGCCTCGCCCTCAATGGTGATGTAGAAGGGCGTCCCCAGCTGGATGGCCCGGGACATCCCGGACGGCGTAGGCGTCTTGTATGTGGCGTCGATGGAGTATGTGATATTCTCCGCGCCCTCGATCTCCGAGCACAGGAAGTCAAAGAGCGAGTCGGTCTCGCTGTTGATGCCGCCGGACAGCTGGATCTGCTTGACCATCTGATCTGCCGCATGGTCTAACTCCTGTTTTGTGGAGATGATGCCGAACAGGTCGATGATAAAGGCCAGCAGGATGACGGCGATAAAGATGAACACCACCGTAGAGAAATAGTTGGCCTCGCCCCGTTCGCTCTTCAATGTCCTGCGGACTTTTTGCAGGAAAGTATGAATGTGAACCACCACCTTTACTTACAAATGAAAACAGCCGTCCCGACCGGAACGGCTGCATTACAAAGTTTTGACTGTACCAAGTATAGCAGATTTGGATTTACGGCGAAAGGGCAGGACTGCGCCAATGTATGGGCAATCCTGTGCCAATTCAATGTGTTGTTAAAAGCAGGAATGACAATCACACATCATCTTATTTAAAAATAATGTGTGATTGTCGAAGCAACGGAGACGAGTTCTATACGGTCTGCATGATGCTCACGAGAAATCCTACGCACAATTACAGCAGTGATTCAACCAGTTGATAGATGTCGGTGAATGGATTAACGGCGATCCCAAACGGTTTATTGCAGTCATTTTGAATATGGTATTGTTCTACACGCTTGGCGTTCTGGATCGCATCAGTTGTATGTTCAGATAACTGCGCATACACATCGCCGGCTTTTTCATAATCCGGGAGGTAGGCGGTCAAGGCTGTCTTCACTGCAGGGTAATCTTTGAAAAATTTTGTTGTGTACTGGAAATGCAGCAGATACCAAAACTCAAAGCAAGGATTCGAGATCGCAATGTGAATTCCCTTTGCATCTGCCAGTTTCCTTGCTCTGGAGAGTAAGTTGTCTTTGGCGGCGATAGGATCAGGATTATTATAGTTTACATCACCGTCAGCAACGACCCACACCGCATCCCCATTTGATGCAGAAATCTGATTTTTACTTTGATATTCCACGGCTTTCCGAATCAGGCCAAGGTAATCGGTTTCACCTCCTTTGGTGCGGCTGCCGACTACACGAATGTCAATATTGGTCTGGCGGCTGCGATAATGTTCAAAATATTTCGGTTCAGTTTGAGAACCCTCCGTCACAATCAGAATGACAGGTTTTAGTTTTCTGCGCCGCTGCCCACGCTTTTCAATTTGTCCGCGTGCCATTTTACAGCCCTCCCTTGATAAAGGGAATCGCACCAAAACGGCCGATCAAATAACCCTTTTCTACTTTAGTGTCTTTGCGAACAGAAAAATCGTAAAGGGAGAACAGATCGGTGGCTGCTGTCTGCTCGTCTTTTTCTGTGAACCAAATTTGATCTCTTCTCAACAAATCCAGATCAAGAAGATTGGTGCTGTGAGATGTGAAGATCAACTGAGCACCCTTTGGATTGAATTCTGTGCTGTCAAACAGGGATACCAGATGCCTGGTCAATAGAGGATGCAGATGTGCGTCCATCTCATCAGCCACAAGAAGCGTTCCCTGGTCTAAAGCCTTTTTCACAACGCCGATCAGTTTGAAATAACTGTTGGTGCCGTCAGATTCCTCTGCCATATTTAACGCATAGGATAATGCATTTCCATTGGTATCCTGTACCGTGTGAATGGCCTCAATATTTGCAAAGCTGTCACCGTGCTGCGAAGGAGCAGGCTCTGCATCGCGCATTTGCAAAGCCTGTATTCCCAAATCTGCAACACGCAGCATAGATGCGATCACGCGCCGGTAATCATCATCTTTCAGCTGCTCTGCCTCAAGCCCATAAGCGTCCGCCACGGAATTCTTCGTGATAATCTGACAAGAAGCGAACCACTCCAAAACCGGAATCACTTTAGAGTAACTCCAGTTTGATGCAACTGACAAGTAGAGTTTGTTCGCAGAAGTGCGCTCCTTGAGCGTGTTTTGTTCATCTATATCCACCGTAAAACGAAAATCTTTGGTATTTTTTCTCTCAAAAATAAGCGCCTGTCTGCCGTTGGGATAGTAATATAGGTATTCTTCTGTAACAGCCTTATCTGTCACAGAAAAACCATACGCATATCGGATACCTTCAGTGGTAAAGATGACCTCAAAGCTGCTGGGGCGCGTTGGCGTTTCCGGATCAAACTTGAAAGGCGAACGGTCAATGGTCTTATGAAGCTGCTGGTTATGTGAGGTCAGCACATAGTTTACCATGAACCAGAACGCGTTTAGGACATTAGACTTCCCCGAAGCATTGGCTCCGTAAATGACAGCAGACTTCAAATAGCTTTTATTTCCATCCATGATAAGATGCTCTGGATGCTCATTATCCTTGCTGGCCAGCAGGGATAATACAACTTTATCTTTGATAGATAGAAAATTCTCTACACTAAATTGAATCAGCATAAGCGACCTCCTAAACCTTTATTTTTATATATTATAACTCGGATTTTGTGAAAAATCAACGCAAACACAAAATAAATTCTTTGAAATAGGGATTTGAAAGGAAGCCTATGTGATAAAGATATACAGTGGTGGATCTGATAATGACAAAAAAGAAACCTGGAGAGCAGTTCGTCACTACTCCCCAGGCACTTTTGCTTTTACAGGTTCTGCCGGATGATCCGCGTGATGATGCCCACGGCCACGCCCCGCTCCATATCCAGGCGGGTGACAGCAAAGGACACATCATCCTTCTTTCCGGGCATCCGGTAGTCGTAGCAGGAGTGGGCTACCGCATTGACGCCATTGGCGAGCCGGACATAGACCACACCTTTATGAACATCGGTGACCTTTCCTGCATACTTACCCTGGATGCGGCACTTCTGCAGGTTGTCCCGGTCAGTGTTTTCCGAAGAGCTCTTGATGTCGGCCCGGATGCCCAGGTCCTCCAGGCTGTTGCGCCGCACACTGAGGATGCGGACCAGCACTTCATCTCCAACAGCAAACCGCTCATGGGCGTCTCCGATCCAGTCCCAGGCAAGGTCGCGGGCCAGAATGGAGCATTCCACGCCGAACACCTCCACACGGACGACCTTTTCCGCCACAGCGATGACCCTGGCCTGGACAATCCGGCCCTCGTAGACGCGGTACATCCCATCCGGGTCCAGATCGAAATAGAAGGTCTGGCGCTTGCGCATCATGGCCTCCCGGCGGCTGGCTACCACGCTGCGGGTCTTGGAGTCGATGCCCCGCACCACAAAGTCAATGTCGGCGCCCAGCATATTCCCCAGAATCTTGTTCTGGCGCAGCATCAGGTCAGTGTATTCCTGGCCGGAGGGGCTGCGGCCCAGATTGATCATCATTTCCTTCAGGGGGATGATGATGCGGAATCCCTTGTAGTCCACCACAGCCACCGTCTTGCGGTTGTCCAGCTGCTCAATGCCGCCCAGCTTGCCGGTGAGGATGCGGCGGGTGCGGTAGGCGTTGTGGATCTCATGCCAGATGATGTCCTCACGGTCTTCCTGCGTCTCCACATCTTCCCGGCTGCGGATGGTCAGGATTGAAGGCTCACTGCGGCGGGGAGCGGCGGTGCGTCTGGGAGTAGAAGTGGGAGCAGGGGCGGCCTCTGCCAGCGGTTCGGCCAGAGAGGCAGGAGCTTCTGCCACAGCCGCTTCACTATCATCAGACGGCACATCTTCCTCAGCGGGAGCCATCGGCGCAGGAGGCTCTGCTCCTGCGGGAACTCCTTCCGCCGGCTCCGTACTCTCAGCCGGTGCGGTCTTTTTCCTGCGGGTGGCCCGCTTGGGCTTGGGCGGTTCCGGTTCCTCAGCCGCTCCAGAAACAGGCTCACTGGGGACATCGGCTGCACCATCATCAGCGGGAACAGCAGAGGCACCTTCGCCATCATCACTGTCAGGGCCCTCTGTCAGAGCGGCGTCATCATCGCCGGGAAGGGCGTCTGCCGCCGTAGCATTGGTGTCCATCTCACCAAACATTTCGCTTTCGGTGAGTTCCGGGAGGCTGCCGTCATCCTCAATGGTGGCTGCCTCTTCATCCGGCTGGTCCATAGAGGCCAGCAGCTCATTCAAATCGCCGCCATCAGCGGGCGCCGCCATATCAGCCTGCGCTTCATCAGGGGGCGGAGTGTTCTCCACGGGAACCGTGGTTTCAGGAACGGAATTTTCCTGCTCCAGCAATTCTTTTTTCTTGGTTGCCATAAGTAAAAAACCTCCTTATGTTGTGAATTTAAGAAAGGATTGAGTCCTTATCTGTGGTGATGATCCCGTCCGGGGCCTCGGTGGAAGGGGCCGGAGCTGCCTGCTTGGTGCCGGCGGGTGTGCCGACTGCCTTGGGCTTCCTCTTTGCCGGCTTTTTGGGGGCGGTTCCCTGCGGCTTGGGGGCCGGGGACGGCGCGGCGGCAGGCTTCGGCTGCGCCTGTTCCTCCAATTTGCGCCATTCAGGAATGTGCGCCGAGGCTTTGCAGTCGCGGAGCTTGGACGATTCCGGGTGCTTGGAGTAGTCCATCTTCTCTACCTTCAGGGCCTTTTGGCCGCGGATAATAACCAGCGCCTGTGTAATCGGCAGACGAAGCACTTCATCCGGGGTGAGGACGGGCCGCTTGCCGACACCGGAGGTCTCCCGGTACTCCGGCGTATAATTGGAAATGCGCCAGGTGCCCAGCTGCTTGGATTTACTGGACACTGACACAGAAGCCAGACCGGTGCGCTCGGAAATGAATTCCGCCGTCAGGCTGTCTGTGCAGCCCAAAAACAGCTGCGCGTCGCAATTCCCCAGGATTTCCTGCCAGAGATTGAGCGGGTATCTGTTTTGGAGACCCGCAAGGTTTTGGAAGACGCAGCTCATGGATATGTTTCTGGATCGAATCACACTGAGACGGCGGGAGAGGTCCGGAATGGTTCCGCAGGCAGTGAGCTCTTCCCCCAGGATATGGACGGGAACCGGCAGCTTGCCGCCCTCGCAGTTCTTGTCTGCATACCGCACCAGTTTAATAAAGCAAAAGGACAGGAACAGGCTTGCCAGAAAATCAAAGGTGCTGTCCTGGTCGCTGGTAACGAGGAAGTAGGCGCACCACTCCTGGCCGGGCAGTTCCAGGTCAATCTCATCCCGGGTGGTGATCTTCTTGATAAGCTCCGACTGGAACACCTGCAGCCGGGAGCCAAGGCCGATGATGACGCCGCTGCGCACTGTGTCGCTGGCTTGCTTGAACAGGCTGTAGGGCGCTTTGGCCGGATGGGTGGGCGGCAGAACATCAAACAGACTATCCAAATCGGATTCCCCGTTCAGCGTCAGCAGCCGGTACACCTCGCCGATATTCCGGTTTTCTTTGGCATAGCTCTGGTCCACATAGAGGACGAGGGCTTTCAGCAGGTTCATCTCACAGGAGTCCCAGAAGTGGTCGCCCTTGCCGGTGCTGTTGGTGTTCTTGATAATGACATCCACAAAAAGCTGCGCCATCAGTTCCTGCCCTTCCACTTCGGAAAGGCAGTTCCAGCTGTCTGAATTTTCCGGCAACACCAGGTTGAAAACCTTGACACAATAGCCCTGCTCCCGCAGGTATTCGCTGGATTTTTCATAGAGTTCACTTTTCGGATCTGAAATGATCAGCGATTCCCCACGGATCACCGCCTGAAGGATGCGGTTCATACAAAATGAGCGGGTCTTCATGCTTCCGCTGGAGCCGTACACGGCCAGGTTGCCGTTGATGCGAGGATTTTCAGGAATACAGACGGCTTTCCCGTCCAGCATCCCCAGCACAATGCCCTTATGCTTGCGCAGATCCGGCACCAGATCCAGCACACCCTTCATTTCCTTGCGGCCCATCCAGCCGGAGGTGCCATAGGTGCCCTTGGCCGAATAGACAAAGTTCCGGTCCGTGTCATACTCGCCGGTATCACTGTAGCCCATCCTCATGACCATGAGCAGCAGAACCGCCAGCAGGCCAATGCAGATCAGCACCCCATACACCCCATAGGGGGGATGGAGCACAGAGGTCAGGCAGGTAATAAAATCGGGCGACGCTGCCGCCGGAGATGTGCCGTCTCCGGGGATGCCGCCGCCCTGTTTCCATGCCGCGTAGTTGCCCAATATCTGCCCCAGAAAGCCGCCTGCGTAGAAAATCGCAAGGATGGCAAACGGCGCAGCGATCAGGCCTGCAATGAGTTTCTTCTTATCTATGGGAACAACCTCCCCTCGAATTTTGTGAAATCAATGGTTTGAAAGCGGACCCGGCTACCGCAGTAGCGGCGCAGCACATCTGCCTGGAAGTCGAAGCAGATCAGCGTGCCGGGGCGCTCCATCAGGTCGAGGGAGGTGCTGAAGCGTGTGATCCGGGGCAAGTCGCAGGAGTAGCCGAACAGCACCGGCGTTCCGTCCTGCTCCGCGGCATCCTGCTCAATGGCCCTTCCGGCGTTCCCGGCAATCAAGCCTTGGGACAGAATGCGGTTAAGCTCTGCGGTTTTCAAGGGATCACACAGTAAAGCAAGGATCACCTCCCCCTGGTGGTTATTTGGGAGAAAATAAAAATGGTCGTAGCTGCCGTCCAGCATGAAATAGTCGTGCTTGGCCCCGCCGGTGCTGGTGAGCATCTGGTAGGCCAGTTCCATGCTGTCGCCCAGCACCAGCCCATGCACATCTTCGGCGCGGTACTGCCCGGCCAAACGCTGCTGGCACAGGACGCTCCACATCAGCGCCTTTACCCGCATCTCGGATTTGCAGCGCCATTTCATCAGGGCGGCGCCGCTGTTGTAGGTGACAAAAATGCCGGTGGGCGCAAGAAGCACCCCTGCGAACCGGGAACTTCGCACCTGCGTGGTGTCGATCCCCATTTCCTTGACTTCACGGGAACTGTAAAAGGCGGGATACTCGATGGCTTCGCCGTGATAGCCCTGCGGCGAAAAGACCTTCGGCTTTTCATCCTGAAAGAGCCCGATTCCCGCATTGTCCATCGTGACATAGGTTTCCGCGAGGCGGTGGAGCCGGAGCCGCCGGTTCACCTCGCTCTTGAGGCGGTTGGTGTCGGTGTCGCCGGTCAGGTAGGGAGAGAAACGCTCCGGCCAGCCGTCCAGCAGGGCGGCCTTGGCTTTTGCCCCCAGCCGATAGCCCCGGAGCCTGTCACGATAATAGGTCCGCAGCAGCCCGTTCTTTTTGAGCGAGGTCACGACCGCCTCCAAATAGTAGGGGCTGGACGGGAGACGGTTCAGCTGGCTGGTTGGGAACTCTCCAGAGATGGCGGTCAGCGATAAAAGCCGGAACGGGAGCGTATCCGGCTGTGGAAAAGTGCGGCTGCTTTTCCCAAGGGATCACCTCCTTTGTCGGTGCTGGATTTTTACCGTAATGACTGAGAACTTCGGTAAAATAAAGCTTCTCTCAAGTGGCCGCAAGCCCGAAAATCCGGGGCTTTCAGCGGCTTTGCGGGATGTCGGGCCGCAAGGGGTCCAAAATGCTCAGAAATCCGAGATGGATTTCAGGCTTGATTTATGCTCTGCAAGCCACCCGGGAAAGCGGTGTTTCTCCATGACGAAAATCATCGTGCAGTCCTGCTCGCCCAGCTCGGCGGTGTTATAGGCATCACACAGCAGGCCGGTATCATCAGCCATTACAAAAGAGGACAGCAGATCTAAAATCTGCTTTTCCTCCAGATTATCATAGTCGCGCACCCGCCTGGTGGGGAGCGCCTGGTCATACACCTGGGCGAAGCAGACAACACATTCCCGGTAGTGGGGCAAAGTGTTCTCTTTGGCGTACTGCTCCAGGGCAAAATAGAGGGGGTCCAGCAGAAACTCGGCGCTCTGCCGCTGCCTGCGCTTTGGCAGAAGGCTGGGCAGCGTCACCGCAAGCACCTCGTTTTCATAGGTGATGGTGATGCCGTGCATCACACTGGCGGATTTAAGATAATCGCCCTTGCGGATGGTCGTGCTGGAATAAATCAGATGCCGCAGCCGGCAGGCGATACGCTCTGCCCGCAGTGCGGCATCGGTGGAAAGAGTCTCATAGTTGTCGGGATAACGCTGGATGTCGGTGGTATCCATGGCATACAGCGCATTGCTCAGCCGGGATATATCATCAAGAATGCTCCCGATCCGGCGGGATATAAGTTTTCGGTCCAATCATGTGCCTCCTGCTTTCTTGAAATAGTGTGTCTGGCCGTTTTCCTCTACGGTGCAGAACCCGGAAATGCCGGGGCAGTCGATTTTGGCGATCTGCGCCGGTGAATCGACCAGAATAATGCGGCGGCTGCCGCCCTTATTGCCCCGCAGGGCATGGCAGACAAGCGCCTCCTGCCCGTCCTCAACGCAGGCCACTTCGTAGAGTTCGCCATCGGCAAAGAAAACGAGCTTGACAGGAAAATCAGCGGGAGCATGGTAATCGGCCCGCTGAATGAAGTCCAGCAGGACCCACACTGCCCGGACAAGCGCCCGGTCAAGTTTTGCCGGCTGGCCGGCTGGGAAATAGCCGCCGCTCTCTGCTTGAAAAATGCGGCCCTGCCTCTCCAAGTGGGAGAGCAGGGCCTTGGCCGTATCTTCTTTGCCAGGGAGAAAACAAAGAAGCTGCTGTTCACTGAGGCCAGGGTACATTGTGACTGTCCGCAGCAAGTCCGCAGCCTCATTTCCATAGATTTCAGCCCTGGTCTTCATGGGGCTCACCTCCTTTATCAAATGGCGTCATCAAGGCGTCATCGGAACGCCTTATCGAATATTGGAACGCCGGAAAGACGCCATCCGGGCGTCAAACCGGCGCTTTTCTTCATGGAAGGCGTCATATAGACGCACACCCAGCGCAGCACATCAAAACATGGGATTCACCTCGCATATATCATTTGAACCTATGCAGATTCCTGCTCACGGCGCTTGCGCTCCAAAATTTCACGCAGCTCGCGGCGGTCGGTGGTAATCAGGTCCTTTTCCAGCGGGCTGGCCTTAAATTCCACCATGATGTTGTTGTTATTGGTGGAAATCAGGCCGTTGCCGCGTTCAAAGTGGGTGACCTCCATCGTTTCCGCATCGGACAGGTGCAGGGTCTCCTGGACCCGTTCTGCCTCGTCATCCTCCAGATTGAGGATAATTTTGGTCTTGCTGTTGTTGATAATGCCTTTCCCAAAACGGCCTTCGTCCAGATTGAAAAAGTCGTTCAGGTCCTGGCTGGCGCAGACCGCTGAACCGCCATAGCCGCGGATGGTCTTAAAAATTTCCAGCACGAAATCGCCAGCCAACCGGGTGCCCGTGGAGCCGGCGCCGGAAAGAAGCTGCCAGCACTCGTCGATAAAAATGGCTTTTTCCTCGGTGCGGTCGGCTTTGGCGCGGTCCCACACGAAATCGAGCACCACAAACATCCCCACAGTCAGCAAATCGCCGGTGAGGGAGGAAATGTCCAGTACGGTGTATTTGTTATCCAGCCGCACATTGGTCTGCTTGTTGAAGGTGCTGGCGGAACCGTTCACTAGGCGGTTAAGGATATGGGCCATGCGGATGGTTTCCGGGGCGGCCTTCAAAATCTCATACAAATCGCCCAGCACCGGCATTTCCCGGTAGCAGCCCGGATTGGCCGGGTCTTCCAGGGAGGCGTTGTCGTGGGTGATGCCTTTGGCATTGTAGGTGCGGATCAGGGCCTCATCCAGAAGCTGCCGTTCCTCGTGGCTCATATCGGGAATGAGCAAGCTGAAGAAAATGTGCAGCTGCTGGATCTTAGCCGCCAGTTCCGAGAGCTGGATACCGGGGCCGTCCAGCATTTCGTTGACCGACCGATCCACCTTGCGGATCTCCATAACATTGATGCAGTGCGGGCTGGCCGGGGAGATCTGGATGAACTCACCGCCCACATTGGCGCAGGCCCGGTGGAACTCATGCCCCTTCAAAGGAGCGATGATGAAAACGGGGATGTTTTTGCGCCGCATCCTGAGTGCCATCAACTGCATGGTAAAGGTTTTGCCTGCACCGCTGGTGCCCAGGATCGCCATGTTGGCGTTCTTATAGATCGCGGAATTGAAAATATCCACGATAATCAGGGAGCTGTTATATTTGTTGACTCCCAAAAGGATGCCATTGTCATCGCACATCTCAAATGAAGTGAAGGGATAACAGCTGGCCGCACCGCCCGTCAGCAGGTTACGCTTGCCGCGCTCGTAAAGCCCTTTCTCCATAGAGACCAGCGGGAGGGCAGAAAGAAACGCCTGCTCTTCACGGAAGTGGCAGGCGCTGACATTCATATCCTGCGACAGCAGGAGTTTTTTCATTTCGCTGACTTTCCACTCCAAATCCTCCACAGAGGGGGCTGTCACGGTAATCAGCAGATTCAGGTAATAAAAATCTTCGTTGTTGGCAAGACCCTCCTTCAAGAAATATCCGCTCCGGATAGCGCCGTCGATGTCATCAAAATCTGTATTGGTGTCGCTGGCGTCTTTGATTTTAGAGCGGTTGATACGGAGCTGCTGGCCCACCCGCTGGATGATGCGTTCTTTAGGTTGGCGGGCAAGGAACATATCCATGTCGATGCCGTCGCCGGCGTTGACGATCAGGCTCAGCCAGCCAGCAGGCACCTGCGTTTTGTACCCGTCCGAAGGAATCAGCAGATAGGCATAGTACAGTCCATCCATGCAGATATAGCGTCCATGGGAAAAATCAATGCTCCGGGGGGCGGCAAACTCCGCCGCCGGAATATGGTCGATCTCATTCTCCCGCCCGTGTTCCATATACTGCGCCACCACCTCCTGCGCCCGCACCGACAGCGGCTTGACGGCGCTCTCGTTCCTGCACAGCAGATTATAGAGGACATCAACGGTAAACTCATCCTCATTTTCAGGGACGATGACCTCATTCCCACACTGGCGCAGATAGTTGGAGGCCGTATGGACGGCGCTCTGGAGGGACTGGATCGCTTCATCTTCCTGCTCTGACCGCCGGGTATTGGCCCAGGGCTCATACTCAAAAATCAGGAAGAACCGCCGAGTCACAGCTTCACGGGAACCGACCTGCTGCACAAAGTTCAGGTAATCCTCCTGCATCAAGCGGCACTGTTCGTTTTCCTCATGGGCCATCTCCTGACGCACCGTGTCCAGGTGGCGGTTAATATCCGCGCGGCGGGTCAGGACCTTGATTTGCAGCTTGATAGGCGAGATTTTCAAGTACGAAACGAAGGAGTAGATGATATTCCTCTGCTCTCTGGCGCTCCGCAGCATGAAATTGATAGGGACAACCTCGACCACCTTGACAAACCGATGGTCCTTGGTGTAGATAATGCCGTTCTCCACCTTCTCAATGGGCAGATAATCCGCCACCGGATTGAGGCAGGCGAGCTTCTGCTCCTTGATATGGGCGGGGCGTCTGGGCAGGCGTTCCTTTTCAGGGCGCTTCTTTGCTTTCTTTTTCGCCTTATTGGCCTTGGCAGGGCGCTCCTTTTTGGCTTTTTTCTTGGGCCGGAGCTTTTCACGGATCTCATAGCCGCGTACTTCGTCAAACTCGGCCGGGAAATCCGCTTCACCGGACCGCCGGCGCTTCGGGGCCTTGGGCTTTTTCTCCTTGGGAGGCCGCTGCTTGAGATGCTTGCCGGTCGATTTGGAGGGGGCTGTCTTTTCCTCCGGCTGTTCACCGTCACCGCCGACAACGCGGCGGTTCCGCAGGTACTTCAAAAAGATGACCAGGAACTGCGAAAGGCTCTCACCGGATATGCCGATCAAGGCAACCAGCCCTACCGGAAGAGCGGTCAGGCACAAAATAATGATGCGGGTGGTCAGCCCAAACGGAAGGAACAGAAAAACCGGCGCCCCGATGGCAAACACCAGGATGCCGGCCTCGATCACATTCCGCGCACGGAACATACCGCCGAAAAAAGTGCCTGTTTCTATAAAATTCGGCGGTATGATATAAGTATCATGGTCGTTTTTGTTGCTCATGTATTACCTCGTTTCCGCAGCCGAGGGGCAGGTCAGCCTATGATCCAGAAAGGACCGCCTGCTCCAGCACGGCGGCTTGCTTCGTTTAGGATGATGGATAGATCCCAGAGCTGTTCGCTGCGCTTGTAGCTGGCCGGGTCCGCCACCATGATCTGACCGTCTTTCACGCCACGGAGAACGATAAAATGCCCGGATGAAGTAAAATGGCCCTCTGCCATAATCGCCACCACCAGCTTTCCTTCAGCCAGGGCGTCCAATATCCGCTGGGGCTCGGAAGTCGTACAGCCGGATACCGGCAGGCCCCATGCTTCAGCGGCGGCGGGGATCAATGCGTGATAGGAGCCGCTGCTCTTGCACCAGTAGCCGTTTTCGTAGGACCACTGGGCCATCGCCACCGGGTCCACAGTTTCGTCCGTGAGGGAGGACACCACAATGGACATAGCGGTAGGCCCACACCCGTAGCCGCCGATATTGTCGGTGCCGTAGGGCTGGCTGGCATAACGCTCGTCCAGCTGGTTGAAATAGACCACCGGCGTCACGCCGTCTGTAAAGGTCACATCGCCCAGGGAGGGGATGCTGTTTCCAGTCCATTCTGTCAGGTTCTGCAGCAGGCCGTCCCCCAGGAACATGCTCAGGTTAGAGGCATAATCGGAGGCAAGCTCTTTCTGCTCATCCGTAAGCGCGAAAACATGGTCGGCAAGATAGGACTCGCCGTTGTAGCGGATGGTGTAGACCATCCAGATCTCGGTGGTTGTGGTTTCCTCCCCGGTCTCCGGGTCTTCGGATGTGACCTCGCGGCTCTCCCGCACGCTGGTATAAGAGTAGAGATGCTCTTTGTTCTCCCGCAGGACAGCGGCCAGATCATCCAGCGAAATGCTCTCAAAATCCTCATCCCGGGCAGCGCAATACTGCGAGACGATGAGGTTGGCGTTGTAGACGGGACCGGCCGAATAGGGATTTTTAACCTCCATCTGGTCAGCGCCGGAAGAAGCAAAGTCCGCTTCAATGCGGGCCATCACATCGTCCAGTGCCTCGCCCAAGATGGAGTTGATGGTAAAAGTGATGTCGTTGGCGTTCTCCACGATTGCAGTTTCGCTGTTGAGGACAGGCTGCTCCGTGTCTGCCGGCGAAAAAGCATTGATCAAACCGCCAAAAATCAGCCCGGGCAGCATCAAAATAAACAGGACCGGCAGCAAAAGCAGAATGATGATGACGGCGATGATCTTGCCGATATGCTTGCGCCCGGCCCAGACCGCCCCGGCCACAGCCCCATAGGGGCCTCCGGCGGCAGCGCCCTTGGCCGCACCGGAAATCGCCTTGCCGGCCTTGATGGCGCCTTTGACCGTGTGCGCTGTGGAGGCCGCAGTGTCTACCGTTTCAGCAAAGCTGTCCTTGCGTTCTTCAGCCATCAGATCTTATCCTTTCGTTTGGGGGTGGGCGGCAGCTTCTTCACGATGGACTCATTGTAGGCAATCGAACCGTCCGGCGCCATGTAGGGCGTCTTGTCCACAGCGTCCACTGCATACTGCTTATACCAGGCGGTGCCGTCTGCGGCGTGAACCGTCGTGTACTGGCCCTCCGGCGCTACATACTGGTCCGCATGGTACATACCGAAGGCAATGCCCTCCGGGTGTTCCGGCGTGACCTCCGTGCCGGTGATACGGCCGCCGCCGATCTCGACATTCTGGTAGGTGGGGATATTCTCTGCCCCAGGCCCAAGTGCCGTGTGGCCCATATAGGAGTGCAGGGCTTCGACGGCCTTTTCGCCGGTGATCGAGCCCATTTGAGTGATGTTCCCGGTAGCCACGGAACCGATGACATTATTGGCGAAACTGCCGCCCTTGCTTACCGAGGAAGAATAAATGTGGCCGCCGACACCGCCAGCAGCACCACCCACAAGACCGCCGAGGCCGGAAGGCTTGGCGTCCGAGGGCGTTGTGGCCGTCTTGACGGCATTGTTCGTGACATTCCGCTTAATCACGCCGGCCAGACCGCCGCTGGCAAAGCCTGCGCCGAATCCGGCGGCACCGCTTTTTCCACCGCCGCCATTGGCATTGACATGGGTGGAACTGCTGCTGCGGCCGCCGCCAAAGTGGTGGCTGGAAAAGTTCTTAAAGCCGCCGATGCCCTTGGCAGCAATCATGGCCTCAGCCAGCATACTGCCGCCTGTGTGGCCCACATTGACGCCCAGGCTTGCCATGAACGAGTCAATTTTCTGCGAGACTTTCAGAAAGCCTATCGCGCACATGAACCAGATCAGGACATTGCCGGAAACCGTCTCCTTGCCCACAGCGTCCACCTGGGTCTGCACCTCTTCCTCGGAGATGGCAAAAGCAGGCTGACAAAACAGGCAGGAGAGAGCAGCAACCATCAGCGCGAGGAATAGAATTTTCTTAAATTTTTTCAAAGCGCCCCTCCTTACAAAGAGAGCGGATTGGCAATAAAGGAGCCAACCATGCTCGTGAACAGGCGCAGGCACCAGGCGTTCATAATCAGCAGAAAAATCTGCCCGCCCAGCATCCGGCACCACGATTTCCAAATATTCGATGTGGTCTGGCTTGCGCCCATCGAAAAAGCGACCGGCGCCGTATAGACCAGCACGCCCAGCAGAACATACCGTTCGGCCGCCTCCAGCAGCAATTTCAGATAATTCCAGGCCAGGATAATGACGAGGATCAAGGTGATCAGCGCCACAGCGCCATTGGCGCAGACGCCGATGATCACCAGCATGACCGAGTTAAAATCGGCAAAGCTGAGGGGCGGCAGCTCCGAATCCATGATCCAGCCATACGGCGTGCCGCCGATTGTCAGGACGATGTTGACGATTTCATCGGAAAAGAGCGCCAGCAGGATGAAAATGACCGACCGGATGCTCAACTTGACCGGATCTTCCGCCTCAATTCCTGCGCCCAGGCCGAAGTTTTTGAACAGCTGCCAGACCCAGTTCAGCAGGATAATGCCGACAGCCAGCGCCACAAAGACGCTATACATCGTTTCGGCAGCGGGAAAGTACCGCAGAAACACAGCCATGTCACAGCCCAGAGCGCCCAAAACCGAAGTGGTCACCAGGTCAAGGCCGGCCATTACCTGCTCCGCGATCCATTCAACGATGCCATCCAGGATACCCATAGCTTACGCCTCCTTCCAGTGGGTATATTGCGGCGGCCATCAGCCTGTCCACTGACCACCAGAGAACAGAGGCGTCACATAAGCCATGATGAATCCGAGACCATTGAGGACGGCCCAGGTAATGCAGATGCGCTTCAGCCACGCCCGGCTCTCATCGACTGTCCGGCCGGAGCGCGAAAAGTTCATAAGCAGAAGCGCCACCGAGGCGGTCACGATGGCCGCAATGGTGGAGATGGCGAGAATCTGCGTGTAGACATCCTGCATAATTTCCTTGGCCTTCGTCCAAACATCGGTTGCAGCAAATGCCGGCTGACAGAACATCATCGCCATCATCACACAGAGGAACGCCGTATAGGCGATCCGGCCGATGGAAACTCGACGAGGCGGGCTACTGTCATCTTCCCGCCGCTGCTGTTGAGGTGTTCTCAGTTTTTTCAATTTTGCGGACCTCCAATCCAAATGTGATGTTCATTGCTCAAAAAGCAAAGAAGGAGCCCGCATCCGTTGTGCAGATGTGGACTCCTTCTCAGGCCAAAGACCGTTTGGGCAGCAAAAAAGCACCTCGAAAAAGGTGCTGTTCACTGCCTGTATTCAGTTTTGGGTGCAAGTTTGAGCATATTCAGTCTAACACATAGGGATTTACGGCTCAAGGGCAGGAACGCGCCAATTTCAGTCCCGAATTGTGCCAATTACTTGCCCGCCTGTTTCTCGGAGGATTTCGGCTCCGGGAAGAACTGCTCCAGCACATCCAGACTGTCCTTGGAGGTATAGCCCCACAGCACAGAACTGAGGGCTTCAATGGCCTCCCGCCGCTTGCGGTAGTAGGTGCGGAAGGAGATGTCTCGGATATGTGGGCGCAGGTTCTCGATGATTTCCTCCACATTCTTCAGCTGCTGAGGGGAGAGGAAGGAGTAGTACAGCAGCCAGTAATACGCCTCGCCGTTCTTATGGCGGGGG
>UMEZ01088044.1_pt1 | contig 18048 bp, 22 predicted proteins | sample 1964841 | NCBI WGS metagenome assembly UMEZ01 (sample SAMEA4836029, study PRJEB28245) | human gut metagenome | biome: gut microbiome; material: fecal sample | place: Denmark | collected 2008 | reverse complement strand
AAGAAAATGAATGACTCTTATGAAGGATTGTCCGACGAAGAGTTAAGAGAAATCTTCGAAGACATGGAAGCCGATTACTGGATAGACTATTATAAATCTAATCCAGAATAACACTTTTGGGCTATAGTGTAATGGTTAACACACAACACTTTGACTGTTGTATTACAGGTTCGAATCCTGTTAGCCCAACTTTGGATGTAGCAAATAGATTCTATTTATTAACAATTAAAAATGCATTTTTAGAATGAGTAGAGTACCACTAGTTCCAAGAACTCCAGTATTTCAGAATGGAGGATAGGTATCAGGCCTTAAACCTTTCCTCGATTTCATCTGTAAATTGGAAGGATGGAAAACAAAATGTAAGAACTTACACTGGGCAGCTCCTAAGAAGAACGTCCATGTGTATTTGGATGAGTTCTTAGAAGTCATCTCAGATTATTAGGATACTGTTGCAGAAGGCATCATGGGAGTGCTGAGTGTACATTTAGGACCGAGTGATGTTAAAGGAGATCCAGGTAATGCTTAGAATGCTCAACAATTCGTTGATGAAGTAAAAGCAGGAACTCTTAGCTTCTACAAACAAATTCCTGAAAATCCATTATATGCTGGATTGAAGTCAGAATGTGAGACATTTATTCAAAATGTTAACAAGTATAATTATCTGTTTAGCCTCTGTGATGGAGCTAAGTAATTTTATTAACTAAATTTATTTTGTTATGAAGAAATTGTTATTTATGTTTGCACTGATGTGTGGAGCAATGTTCACTTCATGTGGTAACACTGCAAAGAATGCTGAACAAGTTGATTCAGTAAAGGTTGATACTGTAGCTGTTGACACACTTGCTGTAGACTCATTACAATGACCCCGACTTGGCAGGATGGTCTCTATCCTTAAAGAGACAATGCACACTTCATGTGTGCCTTACACTGGCATATCCCCTCTGCCAGTACACAGTATTAACCTAAAAATAGAATAATATGTACATTTTGAAAATTAGTCCCAAGGCTTTTATAAAGCAAGGACAGGATGGAGAAATTATTATTGTAAGTAACCCTAATAAGGCTACGACATTTGATAACCTCGGAGATGCTATGCGAATAGCAGTTCAGGTGAACGAGGATCTTGAAACTAATAAGGTTCATGTATTCTCACTTTAGTAAAGTACCTCAGTTTCCAGTAATCTATAAACTGGTGACTTTGAAAGAGTTTCAACAAGAAACTGCTGGAGTTGGCTCACTCATTTATGTAACGAGTACAGGCTACTTTATGTAGTGACAGGGACTAAGACTATGTATGGTAGAGGTAAGCCTACACAAGCTAGTCTCTCTTTTCTTCCCAGCCCTCGTTTTAGTTGAGGGTTTCTCTTCTTTGCTGCCTTCCTAGGCAGTTCTAGCATATATGCTAGTTCCCACCTATTAGCCACGGCTTTTAGACTGGGAACACTCTCTCCCATAGCTCAACGGTAGAGCTCAGAACTTTTAATTCTGAGACCTAGGTCCGACTCCTAGTGGGAGAACAAGCATTGCCCCTATAGCTGAATTGGTTAAAGCAACGGTCTCTTAAACCGTGGACTGAAGGTTCGAGTCCTTCTGGAGGCACTATACTCTCTTAGCTCAGAGCAATACCCTTACAAGGTAAAGGTCGAATCTATCAGGGAGTACTAACATCGCGGAGTGGAGCAGTTGGTAGCTCGTTGGGCTCATAACCCAAAGGTCGTCTGTTCGAGTCAGGCCTCCGTAACTAAAGCAAATTTAAGATTATGGATTACGAGAAATTAACAAAAGATCAACTCCCACAGGAGTTTCAAGACAGAATTGAAAGATTCAATCGTCTGTTCAAAGCAGGTACTGATCATTCTTTTGAAGAAGATGATTTGTATGGATATGAAATGGGTTGTATAGCACAAGCTCTGTCGTTTGCTGAATACTTTAAGGATGTGTCAGCAGATGATGTTGTGAAAATGATAAATGAGAGATATGGTAGTGATGTCTTTGAACTTATTACAAATATAAAGGACAGTCTGCCATTCTTTGACGAAGGTCATAGTGGTAACAGCCTTTCTATGAGTTGGCAACTATTTATGTGTTATAAGAGTCATCCTGATTTGATTCCTTATATGCATGGATGTCTTGCTACTCTTGTTGGAGATAAAGGGTACTATGACGATCGTTCTGATATTCCAAAATTTGAATAAAGTTCTTGGGGATGTAGGCTTGGAAGTAGCCATCATTTAAAGAGTTGCGAGTGGAAGTTAATGGGAAATCCCATAAGTTGTGTCTAGCTAACACAATGTAGACAAGCGTGAAGGTATAGAACTTACTGGTCCTTCCGTAGAACCACAGGGAAATATAAGCATTAATCTCGGAGAGTAGTATTCCAAGTCTGAAATGGCGAGGGTTCCTATACGTTGCTCAATGTGATATTAAGTGTCGGAGTTAGTTATTGATAAGTTCCAACAGTACGAGAGGGTACCCTTAGCCTTTACTAGGAGAGCGAACTAGGCTAATGTGTAAATAAGTCAATGCACATATACGTTCAATGTCAGTAACCGCCCTTAGAGCATTTGGTGTAACAGCACACCTAAGAACGAAAATATTTGCATCAAGGCTTGCAGAAATGTAGGACTGTTTGCGTTACGAGTATAAGAATACCAACAGCAAATTTTGTATTTCTGAAGTGTGGTTTAGAATAAAAAGATGGTATTCTGATTTTTGAACTTTAAGTTTTCCATTTTATATTTGCAAGAAGACTAACAGCAATTTGCTCAGTGTTCTAGTTTGAAAGGAGGAATTATAACAGTCTTCTGAAATTTTAGTAAATTATGAAAGTATATACAGTAGTGGTAATCTTTCATCCAATGAATGCTCCTCAAAATTATAAGGTAACTTGTAAGAGTTTCCCATATTACACTCAGGCAGCAGAATATAAAAAGGAGAAAGAGAATGAATTTCCTCTTAGTTGGGGAGGGGCTTATAACCATGTTGAATTGTTTGAACAAGAACTGCTCTAAGGTGCATTGGTCTAACGGCTAGGATACGTGACTGTCTATCACGGGTTCGATTCCCGTATGCACCGCAGGTTCAAAACTTGATACCGGGTCTTAGTCTGGGCATCTAAGTGAAGTAGAGATAAAACCGCTCGAAGTTGGACTATAACAGCGTAATGGCTTATACCAAACAGTTGTGTCTGATCAACCTTCTGGAGCTGGCAATAAAAGTCCTCCGTACAAGGCGACGATACAGCCTTTATATTGCGGGATGTTAGCAGTGGTAGCTTAGCGGTCTCATAAGCCGATGGTCGTGGGTTCGACTCCCACTCCCGCAACTTTTAGATTTGTAGATAAAATTGATATTAACTAAACTAAATTGTATGTTGAAGTATTTGAAAAAGATTGCAAAGTGGTATTTCGAAGCGTAGGCCAAGATGTATCCAAATGGATACTATCCTCCTACGTTGTAAGATTTGTAGATTAACTTATTATTAATTAAACTTTTTTCATTATGATTAAATTGTTGAAGAAAGCAGTTAAGTGGTACTTAGAAAACAGTGCCAATCCTTATGTGTGGACTCCAAGCGGCATGATTCCTTATGTGCAGCCGAAGGTTGAACCTAAGAAAGCAGCTTAAAGACAACAAGATTATGATGTTTAAAGGACATACTCAAAGGGAGTATGCTCCTATCGCTGAGGTGAATGGTTAATTCGAGTTCGATTCTCGACACTGAACTAATAATTAATAATAAGTATGGAAGTAGTACAATACATACTAGGAGATTTTTGGCACTTTATAGGATTTATAATAATCCTGGGTGTAATGTTTGATGGTATTGAATGTATAATAAGAGCTATTAAGAATAAGTAACTTTATAAAAGTAAAGCAAAATGGTATTTGAAAAGAAACTTAGTTCCCTTATGGATACCAACAAGGGAGCTGAAAATCAATTTCTGAAAGAAGGGATGAAGGAAACTTCTGTAGTCCAATCTGGAAATGGAGCTAAGAAGTACAACACTTCTGGCAATGACTTTGTAGATAACTTCGCTGCCATATCATACTTTAAAGAGCCTCGCTCTTATAAGGAAGTAGCAAAGGATATGGAGTTGCTCTGGAGCCTTGATCCGAAGTTGTGCCTGAAACTTGCAGTGTATATCAGATTGATTACTCGTAAGTCAAAGGTAGTAAAGGATGATGGTTCTATCGAAGAGTTGGAAGTACAGAGAGGGCAGGGTTTGAAGAATGAAGGCATTATGAGAATGTTATGGTTGGCTATCAACCAACCGAAGACGTTCAAAGCAAACTTTGCATACTTCGTTGCCGCTGGTTCTTGGAAAGATGTCTTCCAGATGTTATCTCTTGACTTACAATATCATGGGTGGGAAGGCAGAAAGCTTGATTGGAATTTCTTCTTCCTTGTAATAGCTGCTGGATTCACAAATCCAGAGACTACTCACTTGGTAAGAAAGTATATGCCTACTATCCGTACTAATAAGAACTGTAAGACTGTAGAGTCTCAGGCTGATACCTTAATTGGTAGATGGATAGCTCGTAAGTTCTCTCCAGATTTGGAGAAAGAGTCTGCTTATAAGGCTTATCGTAAGATGAAATCTGAGGGAAAAGCTCACCAATGGCAACAGCTGATTTCTCAACAGTTGTATGATAAGATTAACTTCGATCATATTGCTGGTAGAGCATTAGCTATCCTTGTTGGTTCTGAGTTCTTGAAGAATCATAATCTTACTGAGAAGTATTCTAAGTGGATACAGTCCAAACCAATCGCAAAGTATACAGGTTTTGTATTTGAATTGTTTACTCCTCTTGGTAGTGGCTATCATTGTTACCACATTGAGGACTATAAAGAGAATACAATCAATGCGCAGTTTGCACAGCTTGTAAAGACTGGTAAGGAAGGAGTTAATACTAACTCTAGACTTCTTGTTGTAAGAGATACTTCCTCTTCTATGACCTCTAAGGCTAGAGGATGTAACGTATCAGCCTATGATATAGGTAAGTCTATGGCGTTGTATTTCTCTGAGTTCTTGACTGGTCCATTTGCTAACTCATTTGCAGAGTTTGCAGATAAGTGTAAGTTACATCAGTGGAAGGGTAACACACCAGTTGATAAGTATATCAATGATAGATGTGAAGCTTATGGTGGAACTAACTTCCAATCTGTCATAGATTTGTTTATCAATCTTAAACAGAGAGGAGTTAAGGAGGAAGACTTCCCGACTGGACTGCTTCTTGTATCTGATGGAGAGTTGAATCCTGCTGGAAGTGGAAATAACAGTACAAACTTCCAAACTGCTATTAGACGCTTAAAGGAAGCTGGATTCAGTGAAGAGTATGTGAAGAACTTCAAATTAATTATGTGGGATATTCCTAATTACTATTATGGTAGTGGAAACGCAGTTAAGTTTGAAGACTTTGCAGATGCTCCAAACTTCTTCTATATGTCTGGCTATGATCCATCAGCTGTAGCATTTATCATGGGAACTGGTACTATGAAACGTACTCCAAAGAATGCAGAGGAACTTTTCATGGTTGCAATGAATCAGGACTTGTTGAACAGATTGCAAGTCGTAGTAAATAAACCGAAACGTAAAACAAGTAAAAAGAAATAAGTATGTTAAAGATGAACACTTTGCTGGCCAAGGTAGAACATGGCGCAGCACAATTCAATCGTATGGTTGGTGATTACTTCGCATTCTTCAAGAACAAACAGGGAATGTTTGAAGGAATCAAGAAAACGTTCAAACCTCGTGAAGGGTATCAAGAAGATGCCCGTTACATGGGTACTACTAAGGTAGCAACAACTGTAGATGAGAAGTTACAATGGTTTGAGGAAAATGCTGTTCCTTACTTGAAGAATCTCTTCTCTATAGAATCTACCAACTCTAAAGGTGCTAAGAAAGTAGAACTGAAAGTAGGCAATGTCTCTTTCGGTTTCCTAACTGCTCTTGACCTTATGAGATTGAAGACTGTTCTCACTAAGAAAGAGTGGGAAGAAATGTACAACAACATTCCTGTTCGTTCTGATGCAGAAGTGTGGGAACCTTGCACTGATGGTGAGTATGCTGGTAGAGAAATCTTCCAAACTCCTATGCAGACAGGTGTAACTCGTACTACTGAGTCTGAGGAAGTCATCCTGAAAGATCCGAATCTCGATCCTGCTAAGTTGCCTGCAAACTACAATGCTAAGACAACTATCAAGAAGAGAACTGTGGAAACAGGAGACTATACTCTTCAGAAGTTTACAGGAGCGTGGACTCAAAGACAGCGTGCTGAGTTACTTCGTCGTAGAAGTCAGCTTTTGGCTGCTGTTATTGAAGCACTGAAAGAGGTTAACGATGTTGAATCTGAGGATCCAAACTTGGATGTTGAAGGCATGATTAACTTCTTACACTACGGAGAATAATAAATAAGACAAATATCGACTAGAGCTTTAGCTTAAGACTTAGCCTAAAATAATCCTAGATTTTAGCGTCAGCATTGAGTCGAGAGCTTTAGCTTTAGCGTTAGAGTGAGAAGCCAGTGGATATTTACTGATAATGAATAATTATTAAACCTTGCTATCGGGGGTTCGAATCCCCTATGCCCCTCTATTTATATTTTACTAACATGGGGCATTGGTGAAGTGGTTTAACACGCAAGGCATAAATAAAGAGCTTAAGTCTATTGAACGCATTTCTCACAGCCAAGGGCTATCATTGAGGATTTTCAAGTTAGTCCTTGGAGGATTAGCTTAATCGGTTAAAGCACAAGATAATTAATCTTGAGAGTGGGGGTTCGATTCCCCCATCCTCCGCATGAATTGCAGAAGTTGCGGCAGAGTTTCCTTCTGCAAGCCTGTATACGAGGCTAAAACTCTGTCACCGACGAGGAAGTATGCAAATGGTAAAGCAGATCAAATTCTAGGTATGATTGTTTTGAAAGTTCGAATCTTTTCTTCCTCACTTAATTGGCCTTATAGTTTAGTTGGTTAGAATCCGGGTAAGGCCTCAAGAAATATTTAAATGATTATGGAGAAGCAAATAATTTATCAAGGTCCAGGTGTACTATCTATTTTGTTAGTAGCCTTTATTGTGTTAAAATTGTGTGGAGTAATAACATGGTCTTGGTTATGGGTATTATCGCCTCTGTGGATACCTATAGCACTTGTTCTGGTAATTCTACTTATAGTAGGAATAATAGTGGGTGTAAATGTGCGATAGGTATGTAGTAGGAGAAATTCAAGGGTATGACGTAATTTATATTCCTGAGAAGGATATAGTGTTTTGCAAGAATACAGCTATAAGACTATCTGTTCTTGACGAAGCAGTTAAAAGTCATACTATTAGTTCTACCATAGAGGAAAAGAATTTGACTATTACTAAAGATAATGGTACTCTATGTTTAGGATGTTTAACAACTACGCTTGATAACTATCGAGCGATGAAAAGGAAAATAAGTAAACTGAAATTTTAAATTATTTTTAGATGGCAGAAATTATTCAAGGAAGCAAGAGTTCAGTGTTAGAACAGAAAGTAAATCAGTATGAAATGGCTATGAAAGACAAATTCGTAAGAATCATGTCCCAGCCTGGAATCAAGTACGCTGATGCACTTGATTACATTGACAATGAGCTCAAGCAATCCAAAAAGATGGCAAAGATCAATTATAGGATCCGTTGCTTTCGTAATGATGGTATTTATCAGCTTAATCAAGCTATCTCTCAAGTCTTTGGAGCAGTTGTTTCAAAAGAACAACGGAATCCATCTGGTGAATCAAGTGTTCAGACCGTGGATATTACTCTTGCAGATGGGACAAGAGTTAAAGCTCCATATGGCGACATCTCGTTAGAAGGACTTGGAGAAGGCTCTAGCATTAACATTAACTACGATAGTAGTACACATGACTTGGTTATTACTGGTAAGTGTCAGTTCCGTTTCTCGTCCTTAATGGATGATATTATTGAGGTTACTAAGCACAATTTGAGAACAAATTCCATTTACAAAGGACAGGCTTTGGAAATTTCAGACATTAATGATCCAAAGATACTCGACCTTAGCGGTATTGACCGTCAACTCATGGTTCTTAGCAAAGAAACTGAATATGCTCTCAGACCAATCTATGCTAGAATTATGAATCCAACAATGTGTTTGGAGAAGGGTATTCCTTTGAAATTTGGAGCCTTGTTAGAAGGTGGTTATGGTACAGGTAAAACTTTGTTAGCCTTTAAGTTGGCTAAGAAGGCTGTTGCTAACAATTGGATGTTCATTTACTTGAAGGATCCGAAACTGCTTGCAGAGGCTTTGAGAATGTCCAAGATAATTGATCAGTCTGGACATGGGGTCTTAATCTTTGTTGAGGATATTGATCAAGTCACGAGAGGAAATCGTGATTCTGCCATGCAGGATATTCTGAACACTCTTGATGGTGGTGATACTAAGGACATGAATGTCATTACTCTGTTTACTACTAACCATATTGAGCTTATAGAACCTACTTTCCTGAGAGGAAAGCGTGTAGGAACTATCATCTCTATGGGTCCGCTTGACGCTGAAACAGCAGAACAATTCATTAGAAAGTCATTCGAGATTGGATGTTATACTATTCTTGATGACCTTACTGATGTATGTAAGTTTATTGAGGCCAGTCATATAGCTCCAGCATTTATGGCTGAAATCATTGAGAAGGTTAAATCAATGATGGTTCTTGCCAATCAGTGCGAGGTTAAGGCCGACGACATTAAGTATTCAGTTCAATCCTATCTACGTCAAGTAGAATTGTCTAGGACTAAGGATATGTCAGTAACTCCTGAAAAGAAGTTTGTTGACGCTTTACTTGAAGTTCTTCACATAGAGAAGAATGAAAAGACATTTGCAACCTTCATCCGTATGATGGAATCGGCTCATGGAGAAGAGATGTCTGAGTATGAAGAGAAATAAATTATAGAATTTATAGTAAGAAGACCTACAGCAACTTCGTTTAAGCATCAATCTTGTAAATTGAAAACGCTAAAACAGGTCTTCTGTAGTATTGGGTGATGGCGCACCTGACTGATAATCAGGAGGTTCTGGGTTCAAGTCTCAGTCACCCAACTCGCCTTTTTGATTTAATAATAAGAATACTTACAGCAATTTTCTTGAGCATCAATTTTGGGATTTGATAAAGCTAAGAAGAAGTATTCTGAATTACTGGGGATGCTTGGTATTGACAGCGATTACAAGGTAATAAGACGTGTAGAGCGCGATCTCTTTAAACGAAGAAAACAATAAATGCAAACTACAATGAAGTAAGAATGGCTGCCTAAGCAGCTGGCTCAGCTAATGATATGTTGAGTCGGGTTACGGGAGAAACAGCAGAGGATTGTTTCAAAGTTATAGAGTGAAGCTTAGAGGAAATAATATCTCAGTACTCTAAGTTATAACAGAACGATTGGAACATTAACTTGAAAGCCAAAGGTTAGTAGAGCCGAATCTCCCACTATTGTCTTTAAACAGAAGGGATGTGCGCCTGCGTGGTTGACTCACCACAAACACTCGTTTTCCTGCTTTAGCGTTAAAAAGTAGGTGGTGGAGCGTTGACATTCTGGTCAGCCCTAGTTTGTTAGTATCATATAACTAAATAAGCTGAACCTCAACAGCTGATAAATAAAATAGAGACACACGTTATCTTATTATTAAGGATTGTTTGGACGAGGGTTCGATTCCCTCCATCTCCACGTATAAGGATAGTTTCACTTCAAAAAGGTCAAGTGGTTAGTCCATAAGGGAGTATGTTAGATATAGAATAGGCGGTGATTCTATACAGATAAGCCTTATCTGAGTTGAGAGCCAAGAACACTTAGAGCTTCAGCGGTGAGAGCTCACGCTCAAAAGCATACTCTAAACTATCTTTAAACTTATACTACACGTAGTGATTACGTTTAGAAAATCGTTAGTAGAAGAGTACAAACAGCAACTCATTTCGAACACCAATCTTTTAAATTGTAATGTTTAGAAATTGTACTCTGTAATTGGCTAGATGGGAGAGTGGTCTAATCTCACGGTCTGCAAAACCGGTGTTTCGTCAGTTCGAATCTGACTCTAGCCTCCACATGGTGTTATTAGTTCAGTTGGTAGAACGCAAGTTTGTGGCACTTGTAGTCGCTGGTTCGAGCCCAGTATAACACCCAAGTACTTTAATATAGATAAAATGGAAGAAAAAGATTTGAAAAAGGCTGGTATTGATTTGTTTTCAAGCCAGCCGAAGGTTGAAAGCGTGTTCTGCGTAGTAGATAATGGTGAAGTAACTTCTGCTATGATTGCCGGTACGGGAGAGGACCTCTGTAACTTGCTTGCACGAGTTATGGTAGACAACCCAAAAGTCCGCAAGTTCTTTGAACAGGCTTATCTTGCTACTGTCGCACATATAGCTAAGCAGTAAATTTGTGGTCTGGTTAATCCAGACCTTTTGGAGAGAGCAACTTGCAATGGAGCAAGGACAGACTGCTAATCTGATCGTGCATTTCGGTGCATTGGGGTCGGAACCCAGCCTCTCCGCTTATGGAAACTATTGAGAAAATAAATGTATTTAAACAATTACATGAAGTCTTTCTAGACATGGTTCTAGATGATACATGGTTGTGCGAAAAGCCCATAGATGAAGAAGAAATGAGGGCTTGTTGGCACTGGGCAGTAAACCTGAATGTTGAATCTGTCCCAGAAGAGAGATTTGAAGATGAATTTGGATTTACTTTTAAAGACTTAACAGATTGGTGGAATAAGTCAGTACTAAAGTTGGAGGTGTAACCCTAATTGGTAAGGGAGTGGTCTTGAAAACCACCAGTAGTCGGTAACACGGCGTGCGGGTTCGAGTCCTGCCACCTCCGCATAGGAAGTACTGCTGGTGCACAAGTGAGTACAACGTAACACCAAGGTTTTGACGAGTTCATGTAAGTTTAGCCCTTGCCTAGTTGTCCTTACTACACAGGATGTGGGTTGGTGTAGAGACCTTCTTTTTCAGCTAAGGTTAGAAGTGAAACAAACCTCAGCTTTACGCGGGCTTAGTTCAGTTGGTTAGAACGTCGGTCTCCAAAACCGAATGTCGGGGGTTCAAGTCCTTCAGCTCGTGCTGTTATTTAAGTGATATGAAAAAGAAATTGTTAATCGTAGCGTTGGTAGCAGGATTGTTGCCAACGCTTTTTTCGTGTACTGAAAATCAGAGAGCTAGACAATTTGGAGGAACCATAACTATAGAGTTGCCTCCTGGTGAAAAACTTGTAATGGCTACATGGAAGGAAACTGATCTGTTTTACTTAACTGAGCCAATGGATAGTAACTATGTTCCGAAGACTAAAACCTTTAGAGAGGATTCTAGTTGGGGAGTAATGGAATCTACTGTAATTTTCAAGGAAAGGAAATCTGTGAAAGCAGAATAGTAATAATTTAATTAAATTTTTATTTTATGAGCAACAAATTCTTAGTGTACACTTCGAATCTGCCTTTCATGCCGAAGAACATGGAGGAAGTAATTAACTTTGCTAAAGAGAACTGCAAGTTCAGAATCGCTCAAGTTGAGTTGAACGGCACTTTAGCTAACGTAAAGGCTGGTGATAACATCATTACCAAGAAGGGTAATTCTATCTATGTTATCAAGGCTATCACTGAATCTTTGGATAACTTGAGTGAAGAGACTCAGGAATATCTGAACACGCTTGCCCGTGAATATGGCATGAAGAAGGTTGGTATCACAAGTGTGGATACAATCGTCAAGTTTGAAACTTGGTGCAAAACCGCTAAACCCATTATCAACGCTAAAAACAACAACAAAATGACAAAGACAAATTCAATCAAAGGAATCTCAGCTCGTATCAAAGAAATGTTTATGCCGGTAGAAGCTACCGATGTTCGTATTGCAACTGATGGTAACATCTGTGTGGCTACTGCACAAGGCTATGTGTCTATTGATGAGAACAACAACTTGACTTCTTATCCTGAGGAACTGACTATCGACCTGCCGGTGTATATCATCAGCAAGCCGAAGGAGCAGTTGGCTGTTGGCGATGTTATCGCCCTTGAGCGTAGCTACGCTAAGGTGACGAAGATCTCTGATGGTAAGATCACAGCTATCAGCTATACTGGTTCTGGTAAGACTATTCACACCATCAAGGACTTCTTGTTCAATCAGACAATGGTACGTGTTGTTGTCTCTCTGGCAGGAAATGTTGGTGGTCAGATCAATCCGATGCTGTTGCTGGCGTTGTCTAACAAGGACGACAAAGACGCTTTGCTCCCGTTGTTGATGATGAATCAGAATGGAGGTACTCTAGGCATGAACCCTATGATGCTGATGATGCTAACTGACAAGGGTGAGGGCACTTCTATGAAGGGTATGCTGTTGCTTTCTGCTATGAGTGGAGGCAATATGTTCGGAGGAATGTTTGGACAGGTTCCTCAACCCGCTAAGGTGAAGGAAGCTCCGGCTGTAGAGCCTCAACCTGAAATTGAAGACTAACTAGTAACTTAGAAAAACGCTGCTCTTAGTGAGTAGCGTTTTTTTTTTCTTTGCGATGAAAGAATTTCAGTATCTAGATTATTGTACAGAATATTCATGTGAAGGTGATTTGGTCAAGGAGATGGATAAAGAAGCTTGCTTTGGATATGTATTTGATCGTATAGATACAGGTCATAATGTCAAGTATCGGATCATTCTCTATAGCGGTACCGAATTTTCTAAGAATGAACACCAGTCCAATGCCTGTTTGCTCACCAAGAGGGAAGTCAGACGTCACCTATTGTTGCTAAAGTCACTATATCCGTTTCACTATAAGGTCTCGGATTATAAAGCTGACGATGACGTAAAATATAATAGGATTGAGGTTTTCCTTGAGCTTAATGATGTTCCCCCGACGTTCCATAAGTACATCCTGACTTGGCTAAGATATACTTATGAATATCCCTATAATGTTATTTTGAAGGATGCTTATGCTCTGAAGAAGGATTCGACCTTTAGGTTTGAGTCTATCTCTAATCTATTTAATCTGGTAATAGGATGTTTTTGTTCTAATCCTAGAGACATCCACCAAATACCCAGGAATCAGGTCTCAACTCCGATGAAGCTCGCTGAAGTTAGAAAAAAAATTAAGAGAGTAAAACACCTCAACAATATTTATCAAAAACTGAGAGCTAAAAAGGATACAATCCCTGAGAAAATAGGAGAGTATAACACAAGGGATATTGAGTATTGGAGGGACGGGTTTGAAGTTCGCAAACCAATTTACATGAAAGTTTATAAAGAGATAAAGAGATGAAAGTATTTGTAGTGGGAGGCGCAACAAATTATGCTAACTTCCTTGAAGAAGCATCCTTGGTCGATAGAGTTGAGGATGCCGACGTTGTATTATTCACTGGGGGAAAGGATGTAGATCCGTCTTTGTATGGATGTGAGAGGGATCGATATACTCACAGTAATAAGAAGCGTGACCTTGCTGAAAAGAAAATCTTCGAGTCAGTCAAACCTACACAATTGTGTTTGGGAATATGCCGAGGTTCTCAATTCTTGTGTGTTATGAATGGTGGTATTCTTGTGCAGCATTGTTGGAATCATGCCATAGGATATACGCACGAGATTAGTGATGGCGATACACTGTATCAGATTACATCAACGCATCATCAAATGCAATATCCCTATAATCTGAATAGGGTAGATTATGATGTGTTGTTTACAACAGAGCAGAGAAGGTCTTATGAGTATGTAGGAGAAAAAATAGACCCTAATGCTATTATAAGCAACGGAGAACCTGAAATTGTTCTATATCACAAAGAGGGTTTCCCTAAGTGCCTTGCAGTACAAGGACATCCAGAGATGATTCCGGACTCTCCTGTCGCAAAAATGATTAGTGATCTTGTAAAACGTTTAATAGATGAGAATAAATAATATAACTATAGGAGCAGATCCTGAATTGTTTATCATAAATGAGAAAACAAAGAAGGTTGTGTCTTCTATTGGATTGATCCCTGGAGAGAAGGGAAATCCTTATGTAGCAGCAGATATGCCGAGTGGATTTGGGTTGGAAACTGATAACATCGTAGCAGAGTTTAATATACCTCCTGTTAATGATAGGGTATCCTTCATAAACAACATTGAGTATATGAAGGCATATATTGATAAATTTGTTAAGAACATTAATCCTGATCTCGGAATACTCTGTGCAGCATCAAAAACGGTAGATGCTAGTCAATTAAGAAGCCCACAGGCTAAACTCTTTGGATGTGATGTAGACTATAATGCTTATACAGAAGAGGCTAATCCTAAACCAGAAGGAAATAGAACCAATCTCAGAAGCTGTGGTTTCCACATTCATGTTGGATATGCTAACAATAACATTGATACATCTGTAGCACTAGTTAAGTACTTAGATATGTATCTTGGCATTCCGTCTGTTGTTAGGGATAGGGATAAGAGAAGACGTTCCTTGTATGGTAAGGCAGGATGTTTTAGACTCACTCCGTATGGTGTAGAGTATAGGGTATTGAGTGGTGCTATGATGAAGGACGTAGAAACTTTGAACTTTGTATGGGACCAGCTTTCAAAAGCAATATATCACTGCTCTAAAGGAAGTACTCTCATAAGTCCTGAGATTGCTTGTAGTGTGATAAACAATAGTGATTTGGAACTTGCTAAGAGAGTTATCTCTGAGTATAACATCATATAACCTATGTGTGGAATAGCTGGAATTATTAATAAAACTCCAAGGGAGTTTGATTATTCTACGTTTTGTACCTTGGGCATTGCTAATGATGCCCGAGGTGGAGACTCTTGTGGTGTCTTTATAGACGGTAAATGCGATTATGGTGTTGACAAGACCAAATTGTTCGCTAACTATTTTCCGGATAGTGACTTTTTGAACAATGTTAAGACGGCTAGAATAGCCCTCTTGCATTGTAGAAAAGCTTCTGTCGGGGTAATATCTAAGGAAACAGCCCAACCGGTTGTCTTAACTGAGGGAGGAGTTGTAAAGTTTGTAGTAATCCATAATGGAACTATTTACAACTATAAAGAACTTGCAGAGAAGTATATCCCTAATATTGACATTACTGGATTAACTGATTCTCAGGTCATGGCTAGAATCTTCTACTACGCTGGCTATGATGTACTTGATGAATATAACGGAGGGTCATCGTTCGCTATTGTTGATTATCGAGGAATTTCTCCAAGAGTACTTCTGTTTAAGGGAGCTTCTAAAAAGCATACCTATTCCAAGGAAGCGGAGGTAGAGCGTCCATTGTATTTTTGCATAGACAAAGCCAAAAGGGAGTTAGTATTCTCTTCTATTGGAATCTATCTGCTTGCATTGAGGAAAGATTGTACAACGTATTCAGTTCGGAGCAATGAGCTTCTAGAGTTTAGTGGATTTGCTCTAGTAACTATTAAGGAGTATAGTAGAGAGAAATGTATCCAAACTAGAAAAGTAGCAGTAGTTCCGACGTACAATACCTTTCCATACAGCAGGGACTATCTCGGAAAGTGGGATGATTATTCTGGTGACACTTTTGTTTATGACAATTATCTTAGCTGCAATTTGTTAGATAATACCTATTCTTATAAAGGGAAACGTATTCATGGCAAGCTGTGTGTCAATAGATTTGGTCGTGTTGAATCTAAACAAAAAAGAGGAATAGACATCTGGTTCTTTAATGGGGTTGCTATGAAGAATAGTAACTGCTTTAAGTTCTTAACTGGACTCAGAAAAGAAACCAAACTGTCTGAAAGCGAGTTTAGCAGGAAGTTTGAGAATGTAATTAGGTATCTTAGTGTTGATGGGGTTTTCTGTCGAGGAGATCTATGGTATAAGACTATTTCTCCTACTGGATCTATTCTATTTACAGGTACACTTCAACAGCTGACATCCGTAACTACCACTCAATTTTGCTCTGGAATGAGACAATCAACGGGTTATCGTAGAAATACTGAACCATTGGAGTCTAAGTTTCAGGACAAACTAGAACTTAATTTCAAAACCATACGAGAAGAATGCAAGTCTTTGATGAAATAACCAAGCAGTTCCTACCACTTTCAAAATGTGAACGTGTTATAGTGAAACATCTTCCCGGGCTGGTCATATTAGGTTATTCTAGTAGACGAGAGACTGTGGTAGATGTTATGATTGAAACTTCTAGTGGAACGGAAGTCTTTAGGGGAGATAAAGAGCTCTTGAAAGATCACTTAGTGTATAGTCAGAGTAAAGGCATATACATATCTACTATTGATTTTCCAGAAGAAGCTCTTGTTTATGAGACAAGTGTAAAAGGACAAGGAGGGTTTCCGTATTCTTTTGATAAAAGATATGAAGCTGTTGAAAGCTTTTGCCTTTTCGATGGAAAACAGAGGGTGCTTGATAAGAATACTGAATATACTCTGTCTAAGTACCTGAAGTATACATTTGGGTTAGAATTTGAAACTTCTATGGGATACATACCAGAGGATATTTGTTTCAGGGACGGACTAATTCCTTTGCGAGATGGATCAATCTCTGGATTAGAGTACTCTACGGTTGTCCTTAATGGTAATGATGGATTGTCTCTTCTAAAACAAGAATTGAAGAGTTTAAAAGAGTATACTGCTTTTAACAAGGAGTGTTCTCTACATATCCACCTTGGAGGGTTTCCATTGGATCCCAATGCAATTATCAGAGCTCAAGCGCTTTGCAGGTTATTGGAAAAGGACATTTCTCAACTAGTCCCACCATTAACCTTTAGAAGTTCTGAATACAAAGCTAATGGAAAGGATTATTGCTCAAAGTTGAGACCATATCGTGACTTTGGTCAGATGTACAAGGATCTTGTGGGAAGACCTTTCCTTGGAGATCTCACTCAACCCCACCCAAATGACGTCGAGAGGAGAGCTAAATGGAGAATACCTACACGTTACTACTGGGTAAACTTCATCAACCTTATCTGTTATAAAGTAAACAAGACTATTGAATTTAGATTGCTTCGTCCTACCTATAATTTTAAGAAGATTGAATTGTGGTTGTATATCTTTAATGCTATTTTGATGTATGCAGAAGATTTCAGTAATTCTATAGACAGTCGCATAAACATTCAAACTCTTCTTAGAAGGGTTTATCCAGAACCCATTGCCAAATCCGTATTCATGGGTACAGTAAGACTAAGAGCTCTTGTTGCTAATCAGTCTGCTAACGGTGATCATATAGGACATGACATTGAGTTTGAGAATGAGTTGTTTCCTGATAACTTAACCTTTTGATTTATGGAATGGTATTACATCCTAGGTATAATATCTTATGGCATATTTATTATTCAGTTCATCTTATCGAATCTTGGAATCTCTGATACTGACCTTGACGTGGACTTTGATGGAAACGTTGATTTCAGTGTTAGCGATCTCCTATCATTTAAGGGGCTGATTCACTTTGCTATGGGATTTTCTGGGTGGTTATAGGTAAAGTCACTGCAGTTACGATTGCTATAGCCTGTGTTGCTGGTATTGCTCTTATGTTTATTCTATATCTAGTCTATAAACTATGTATGAAGTTTAATTCAGAACCTACTAGGAAAGAAGGCGATGAGTTAGTAGGAAGGTCAGTAACTATTTATTGTCCCCTTGAGAATGGACTATGTAGCTGTGCTATTTGCAACCCTGACTATATAGAAATAATCTGTAAGGCTGATAGAGAGGTACAGCCTGGAGAAATCCTAAAAATAACCTCTTACAAGGATGGAATTTATTACATTTCTTAAAATAATTTTTTAATTAATGCTTACTTCAAGTTTAATTATCGCGGGAATTATAGTAGTTCTCTTGACCCTTATTGGTCTGATGTCGCGCTATCGTCGTTGCGCAAGTGATGAAATCTTAGTAGTGTTTGGTAAAGCCGGCAAGAAGTCAGTAACCAATCCCACTACTGGGAAGAGCCACTCAGGTAGCTGAAACTAAGCAGCAGCAAGAGGTACGTGTAGCTGAAATTAACCAGGAGAAGGAAATCAAGTTGGCAGAAGCTGACAAGGTTAAGGAATCTGGTGTAGCAAATCAGCAGGCTGAGAAGGCAGCTAATGTAGCTAAGGC
>UMEZ01080775.1_pt1 | contig 18372 bp, 17 predicted proteins | sample 1964841 | NCBI WGS metagenome assembly UMEZ01 (sample SAMEA4836029, study PRJEB28245) | human gut metagenome | biome: gut microbiome; material: fecal sample | place: Denmark | collected 2008 | reverse complement strand
GTTCCGACTTACAAGCTCCCGACTTTAGTCGGGAGTAGTTGACCACGGCACTCCCAAGGAGGAAGACTATGGATTTACAGCTCGCTCATGATATAATAAGTATATGCAATGCAGACTGCGGCGGCGCGACCGTCGAAGACTGCGCGGAAAAGCTCGGCATCAGCGGCCCGCGCCTGGCTGATGTCTTTGACACTTTTAATGAATTAGTGAGGAGTGAGAAACTCATGAGAATCGCAGGAGACCGGTATATCTCGACGCAGCAGCCTCAGGAGATCACCGGTATTTATAAAGGCTATACGCCGACCTTTGGCTTCGTCCTCAGCCCGGATCTGACGGAGGACGTCTATATTGCCGAACAGAACCGCAATACGGCCATGAACAACGATAAAGTCACGGTCCGCATCCTGCACCGCGGCGACGGCCGCCATAAACAGGAAGGGGAAATCGTCTCCATCGTCGAACGGGCCAATAAGACCCTGGTCGGCACGTTCCAGCGGGAAAAGCACAGCGCCTTCGTCACGCCTGATGACGAACGGATTCGCGAAGATGTCTACATTCCCCTCGATAAGACCGGCGGCGCCCGCAGCAGTGCCCGCGTCCAGGTGAAGATCACCAAGTGGCCGGAAAAGGACCGCAAGGCCGAAGGGGAAGTGACGGAAGTCCTCGGCTACGACGGCGACAAGGACCTGGACATCAAGGTCATCATGGCCCGTCACAACCTGCCTTTTGATTTTCCGGACGACGTCAAGAAGGAAGCCGAAAAGATCGATATGACCGTGACCATGGAAGAAGGGCGCCGCGACTACCGCGACCGCCAGCTGATCACCATCGACAGTGAAGACGCGAAGGATCTGGACGACGCCATTGACGTCGTACGCCTGCCGAACGGCCATTTCCGCCTTGGCGTCTACATCGCCGACGTCAGCTACTATGTCCGTCCCAACTCGGCCATCGACCAGGAAGCGTACAATCGCGGCACGAGCGTCTATCTCGTGGACCGCGTCATCCCCATGCTGCCGACAGTCCTCTCGAACGGTATCTGCAGCCTTAATGCCAATGAGGACCGCTACTCTATGACGTGCGTCATGGAAATCGATGAAAACGGCAAGGTCCTCAAAGCCGACATCGGCCCGGCCGTCGTTCGCGTCAAACGGCGCTGCAATTACGTCGAAATCCGCAAGGCCCTTCTGGAAGGCATCATCCCGGACGACCTGCAGCCCTTCATGCCCATGCTCCAGAATTTGCGCGCCCTCTCGACGATCCTCAAGAACATGCGCCTGCGCCGCGGTGCCATCGATTTTGATTTCCCAGAATATAAAGTCATCCTCGACCCGGACGGCGTGCCCCTGCGCCTGGAAAAGCGGGAACGTTCCATTGCCGAACAGATCGTCGAAGAAAGCATGCTCATCGCCAATGAAACGGTCGCCTGCTACCTGCGGGACAGCAAGAACCCGACGGTCTACCGTATCCATGAAATCCCGGAAGCGGAACGCCTGGACATGATGCGCACTGTCCTTTCGAGCTTCAACCTGCCCATGCCGCCGACGGAAGACGTCAAGCCCGCAGACTTCCAGAAACTCCTGGAAATGACCAAGGGCACGGATGAAGCCGCCGTCGTCCAGACCATCGCCCTGCGCTCCATGCAGCAGGCCCGCTACTCGACGGTTAATGCCGGCCACTTCGGCCTGGCATCGGAATGCTACACCCATTTCACGTCGCCTATCCGCCGCTACCCGGACCTCATGGTCCACCGCCTCATCCGCCAGTACCAGAAAGAAGGCAAGCTGCAGGAAAAAGAAGCTCAGCTGTCCCTGTCGTACCATACGATCGCTGCTGACCAGGCGAGCACGCGTGAACGCGTCGCCGTCGAAGCGGAACGGGAAACGGACGATCTGAAGAAATGCCAGTACATGCTGCCCTTCATCGGCCAGCCTTTCCAGGCGCACATTACGGGCATCACGTCCTTCGGCGTCTTCGTCGGTCTGGAAAACGGCATCGAAGGCCTGGTCCATATTTCCCTGCTTACGGACGACGATTATGAATTCGATGAAGCATCGTATACCCTGCGCGGCCAGCACGGCGGCAAGGTCTACCGCCTGGGCGACGCCATGGAAGTGACCCTGGCTCAGGTCAACGTCGAAAAATGCGAAATCGACTTCGTCCCGGGCCGCTATGAATCGCTGGACGACGTCAGGAACCTGATGGCTGCCAGCGCCGAACGGCGCCATAAGCGCAAGTCCCACGATAAGAAGGATACCGATACGAAGCGCAACTGGTTCGCCGGCGCCATCGGCAAGAAGGGCAAGAAAGACAAAAAGGACAAGAAGAGCCGTAAAGACAAGAAAGCCGGCCGCAAGGCAGCGCGTAAAGGCAAGAACACGAAGCGCGGCAAAGGCCGGGGCAAGAAAAAGAAGAAGTAGGAGGTAAGCATTTTGGCAAAATCACCGACAAAAGGTGTGAAATATATTACGGACAACCGCAAGGCCCGTCATGATTATTTTATCCATGAAACGTATGAAGCAGGCATCGCCCTGACCGGCACGGAAGTCAAGTCCCTGCGCCAGGGCAAGGTCAACCTGAAGGACAGCTTCTGCCGTATCGAAAACGGCGAAGTCCTGCTCCTGGGGATGCACATCAGCCCTTACGACCAGGGCAACCGCTTCAACCACGACCCGCTGCGGACGCGTAAGCTCCTTATGCATAAATATGAAATCATCAAGCTCCTGGGCAAGATCCAGGAAAAGGGCTACACCCTCATCCCGCTCAACCTCTATTTCAAGAAGGGCCGCGTCAAAGTGACCGTCGCCCTGGTAACGGGGAAGAAACTCTATGACAAGCGCCAGGCCCTGGCTGAAAAGGAAGCCAAGCGCGACATCGAACGGCGCATGAAGAGCCGTAATTACTAGAAGAAGGAGAACATACTATGAATTCTGAAGACCCAAAAATCCTCTCGGATCAGGAACGGGACAGTTTCCGCGGCCAGACCATCGACGAAGATGGGACGGTCCACGATCAGAAATCCCTTTATGAAGAACGGCTGCGCCGGGCGCAGGAAGAACATCAGGCCCACAGCGGCATCCATATCGTCACGTCGGGACTTTCCTGGCGCGTCAAGCTCGCCCTTGGGGTCATCGGCTTCTGCATCATCGCCGTCATCATCGGTGCCCTGGGCTTCATCGTCATGGCCATGCCCTATCTCCTGGGCCTCTTCGCTATCTACTGTGTCTACAGCATCGTCAGCTCGTTCCTGCACCGCTGAGAAAGGTGAATTATGAAAGAAAATATCGTCATCATCGACGGCAGCAGCCTCTTATACCGGGCTTTTTACGCCATTCCGCATCTGAGCGATGCCCAGGGGAACCCGACGAATGCCGTCTATGGCTTTTTGAATATGCTTTTGAAATTGTACAGTGAACTGGACCCGCAGTACGTCGCCGTCGCCTTCGATAAGGGCAAGCATACCTTCCGCAACGACCTCTACGACGGCTACAAGGCGACGCGCAAGCCCGCGCCGGACGACCTGCGGCCCCAGTTCGCCCTGATTCGCGAAGTCCTGGCCTGCCTGGGCATCCACGTCCTGGAAAAAGAAGGCTATGAAGGCGACGACATTATCGGCACCCTGGCGCGCCGCACGGCCGCTGACGGCTATGCCGTCGACGTGGTGACCGGCGACCGCGACGCCCTGCAGCTCGTGACGGACGAGGTCACGGTTTATCTGACGAAGAAGGGCATTACCAACATGCTCGCCGTTACGCCGGACGTCATGGCCGAAGAATACGGCTACACGCCGGCTCAGGTCATCGACATGAAGGCCCTCATGGGCGACTCGGCGGATAATATTCCCGGCGTCCCCGGCGTCGGCGAAAAGACGGCCCTCAAACTGATCACCCAGTTCGGCAGCGTCCACGGCGTCTATGAACACCTGGACGAAGTGAAGGGGAAGAAGCTCCAGGAAAAACTCGCCGACAACAAGGACAAGGCCGTCCTCTCAAAAGATTTGGCCACTATCCGCTGCGATGTCCCGTTAGAATATGAAATGGACGATTTCCGGCCCCAGCCGCGCGAAGCGGACGTGGCCGAACTCTTCCGCAGCCTGGGCTTCAAGAATTTGCTGGAAAAATTCGCCGCCTTCGACCGTTTCTCGAGCCTCGGCCAGGGCCATGAAGAAACACCGCTCCGCCTCATCGAACCCCTGGCGCCGGCGGACCTTAAAGACAAGACCATTGCCGTCACGGCAGTCTATGAAAAGACCGTGCCCATCCCGACGCTGCAGCATCTGGCCGTCGCCGCGGCAGACGGTGCTTTTGCCGTGCCTGACGATCAGCTCGAAGCCTACCTGAAAGCCCTGCCGACGGCGAAGTGCCTGATTACGGACGACGCCAAACAGCTCTCGAAAGTCGTCTCGCCGTACAGCACGGCTCATCTGCCTGTGGAAGACATCGTCCTCGCCGCCTATCTCCTCGACCCGGCGCGCACGTCCTACGGCCTGACCTATATTTCCGAAGCCTATGACGTGACGCTTCACGAAACGGGCAGCGACGAAGCGGCGCAGCGCCTGGCAGCGGATGCTCTCTTTGCCTTCCAGGTCTGGCCGAAACTGCAGAAGGCTCTGGAAGACGCAGGCCTGACCAAGCTCTACGAAACGATCGAAGTGCCCCTCATCCACACCCTGGCCGTCATGGAAATGAACGGCTTCACGGTTGATACGGACAAACTGATGACCATGGAAGGGGAACTGTCGCGGGAAGCGGATAAGCTGGAAGAAGAAATCTACGACGATGCCGGCGAAACCTTCAATATCAATTCGCCGAAGCAGCTCGGCGTCATCCTTTTCGAAAAATTGAAGCTGCCGGTCATCAAAAAGACGAAGACCGGCTATTCGACGGATTCGGCCGTCCTTGACGCCCTCATGGACAAACATCCCATGATTCCCAAGATTCTCCAGTTCCGGGCCCTGAAGAAGCTCATCTCCACCTATCTCGAAGGGCTGGAACCGCTCATTTCTCCGGAAACGGGGCGCATCTACACGTCCTTCAACCAGATGGTCACGGCCACGGGCCGCCTCAGCAGCTCTGACCCGAACCTGCAGAACATCCCAATCCGCACGGAACAGGGCCGTAAGATCCGCTCTCTCTTCGTGCCGGGCCAAGGCTATGACTATATCGTCTCCGGCGACTATTCCCAAATCGAACTGCGCCTTTTGGCCCACCTTTCGCAGGACCCGACGATGATCGACGGCTTCAGGAAAGGCCAGGACATCCACCGCCGCACGGCGTCGGAAGTCTTCGGCATCCCCCTCGACGAAGTGACGCCGGAAGAACGGTCCCACGCCAAGGCCGTCAATTTTGGCATCATCTACGGCATCAGTGATTTCGGCCTGGCCCGCAATATTTCCATTTCCCGCCAGAAGGCCAAAGAATACATCGATTCCTATTTCAAGCGCTACAGCACGGTCCACGACTACATGAACGGCCTCATCGCTGAAGCGAAGAAGACAGGCCAGACGCGGACCATGTTCGGCCGCCTGCGCACGCTGCCGGAGATCAACAGCAAGAACTTCACGCGCCGCTCCTTCGCCGAACGGACGGCCATGAACACGCCGATCCAGGGCAGTGCGGCGGACATCATCAAACTGGCCATGAACGCCGTCCAGGACGAACTGGAAAAGCGGCAGCTCAAGAGCCAGATCCTCGTCCAGGTCCATGACGAACTGGTCCTGGAAGTGCCGGCTGCTGAAAAAGACGAAGTCGAAGGGCTCCTCAAGGAGACGATGGAACACATCGTCAGCCTCTCCGTGCCCCTCGCCGTCGATATCCACAGCGGTACGAACTGGGAAGAAGCAAAGTAGGTGAGCGTATGCCTGAATTACCTGAAGTAGAAACGGTGCGGACCTACCTCGACGGACACCTGCGCGGCCGGCGCATCGAAAATGTTGCCGTCGGCCTGCCGCGCCTGGTGAAGAACCGCACGCCTGAAGACTTTGCCGCTTCTCTCTCGGGCTGCGCCTTTACGAGCGTCTCGCGGCGCGGCAAGTACCTCAGCACCTCGATGCGCCCTGGGACCTCCTCGTCCACCTGCGCATGACAGGGAGCCTCCTTTATGGCGAGAAAAAGGATGAATACGGCGAACGCTTCGTCCATCTTGTCTTTACCCTCGACAAGGGCTATCTCTTCTACCGCGACATCCGCACCTTCGGCTGCCTCTGGCTCGTCCCCAAGGATGGGCCGACGGGCGTCAAGGGCTATGACAGCCTCGGCCCCGATGCAGTCGGGCCGGATTTTACGGCAGACTATCTTTATAAATCCCTGAAAAAGAGCCACCGCTTCGTCAAGGCCTTTCTCCTGGACCAGACGAAAGTGGCCGGCCTGGGCAACATCTACGTCGACGAAGCCCTCTTCCTGGCCCATATCCGGCCCCAGCGGCGCTGTGACAAAGTGACAAAAAAAGAAGCCGCTGCCCTTTATGAAGGCATCGGCAAAGTCCTGCGCCAGGGCCTCGCGCACGGCGGCACGACGATCCGCGACTTCATCAGCGGCAACGGCAAAGAAGGCCAGAACCAGGCCTTCCTCAACGTCTACGGCCGGGAAGGCCAGCCCTGCCCGCTCTGCGGCACGCCCATCCGCTACGAAAAACAAGGCGGCCGCGGCACCCATTACTGCCCAATCTGTCAGAAGTGATGGGGGCTGTCGCACGAAGGCTTCTGTCGTCATGCACAATCATCTATAAAACACAAAAGTAGCCGCCCCAGACTCTTTATTCTGTCCCCGTCAAGTTTTCGAGAAAGTGTAGAAAAGTCATGATAAAAATAGTTGGTTTATTGATTGCATGTCCTTTACTTTTGATGTCAGCCGCCGCTGAGGCGGCTTTTTTGCCGGCGTCTTATCCCTTGGTCCAACGCGAGGACCCGGCAGCTTATGAGGGCTTTGTCTGGCGCCTCGATACGCCCGGCGCCAAGGGGCAAAGCCTCCTGCCCCAGAAGTTCCGCACTTTCGAGAAGAGCTCCGGCAGCGCCCAGTGCTCCCCGGCCCAGCTTAAAGTTTTGGCGGCGGAACTGAAGCACCGCAATGGCGGCGGTCCTGTGTACGACGTCGACCTGCGCCAGGAGCCGCACGGCTACTTCGACGGCCGGGCCGTGAGCTGGTACGGCACGCGGGACTGGAGCAGCCTCGGTAAGTCCCAAAGGGAAGCGCTGCAGGAAGAAAAAAAGCTTCTCCGGGGCTCCCAGGGACGGACGTGCTATCTGGCCAGACTCAATAAGGAGAAAATGCCCGACGGCGGCGAAGTCCTGCGTGTCTGCAGCGTGCTGAGCGAAGAGGACCTGGCGAAACAGACAGGTCTCCATTATTTCCGCATCGCCGCGACGGACCACGTCTGGCCGTCCGCAGAAAACATCGACCGCTTCCTGGCCTTTTACAAGACCCTGCCGGCTGATGCCTGGGTCCACTTCCACTGCGAAGCCGGCGTGGGGCGGACGACGGCTTTCATGGCTATGTACGACATGCTGCGCCATCCCGACGTGCCTTTGGAGACGATCCTCAAGCGTCAGCACGACATTGGCGGCTTCTACTACGGACCCTGGGATACGTCGTCCGATACGACCTGGAAGGGCCCGTATTATCAAGAGAAATACGAAATGATGGCCCTCTTTTACGACTACGTCCAGGCCAATAAGGGAACGGATTACCGCCTGTCCTGGTCACAGTGGCTGCGGCGCTTAGCGTGACGTTACCCCTTGGCTGTCATGGGCGGCAGCTGCGTTGAGGAAGACCGTGTAGTCTTCTTCATCGATGCGCTGGGCCGGTGCCGAGCCGAGGACGGAAAGGGCTTCGTCGCGGTATTTCGGCGTGACCACGACGAGGGCCGGCTGGTCGCTGTTCCAGAGGTCATTTTACTAAATATTCTAGTTTTTCTTGACTTTTCTTATCGACTATGTCATCCTAAAAAATAGGTATGTATATTTTTTGTTGATATTGGGGGAAGATTATGATTTTGAATGGATTGATGGCGATCTCCGATGCTTTGTGGGGGACGCCGATGATTGTCGTGCTGGTCAGCATGGGTTTGTATTTGAGCATCCGTTTTCATTTTTACTATAATTTCCGGCACATTGGCTTTCATTTCCGCAATACCTTTGGCAAGATGTTCCAGCGCCATGGTAGCGGCCAAGGGTCGGTATCGGGGTTTGCCGCAGCTTGTACGGCCATGGCCAATACGATCGGCGTCGGCAATATCGGCGGCGTAGCGACGGCCATCGTTTCCGGCGGTCCCGGTGCCGTCTTTTGGATGTGGGTCTCAGGCTGTCTCGGCATGTCGACGAAGGCCTGCGAAATCATCTTGGGCCAGCGCTTCCGCGTCAAGTATTCTGAATCCATGGACGAATACATGTGCGACCGATCTTTTGTCATGCGCAACGCCCTGGGCTGGCGGAAAGGGGCTTTCCTGCTGGCCATTGCCTGTTTCACCTTGGGGCCCTGGACGTGCAGTGTCCAGACGGAATCTGTCGTCGGCGCTCTGCGGGAAGCCTTCGGCATCGACCCGCTCTGGTCAGCCGCTTTTCTGGGACTCACCTGTTTCGTCACCATCTTCGGCGGCTTGCGGCGCATTTCGGCCGTTATGGAACGGGTCGTGCCCATTATGGCCCTGATCTATATCCTTGGCGGCCTGGCCATCCTCGTCCAGCATCTGCCGCAGGTGCCGGCGACGTTGGAGTTAATCGTCCGCAGTGCCTTTACGCCCATGGCCGGTGTCGGCGGTTTCGCCGGGGCCACGGTCAAGGACGCCATGCGCTATGGCATTGCCCGCGGCCTCTATTCTAATGACGCCGGTACGGGCTATGGCATCATCGCCCATGCGACGGCCCGGACGGACCATCCTGTCCGCCAGGCTTCCTGGGGCTGGGGGGAAGTGTTCCTCGATACGATCGTCGTCTGCTCGGTCACGGCCTTGTCGCTGCTCCTGACGAATTCCTATATCGATTATCCTGGTGTCGACAGTGCCAGATTGACGACGGTGGCCTTTCGCATTTCCTTTGGCGACTGGGGTGCCTGGTTCATGGCCATCGCTATTACCGTCTTTGCCTGGACGACGATTATCGGCATGTATTACAGCTGCGAAAAATCCGTCAACTACGCTTTCGGCGATACCCGGCGCAACCGCAGGGCAACTAAGGTCTACATGATCTATTACATGATTCCCTGTGTCGTCCTCTACAACGCCAAAGCCGATGCCCTGTGGGCCATGACCGATATTTTGTCGGCTATTTACGTCATGATCACGATTTTATTCATCGTTACACAGCGGAAAGAAATCTTCCGCTTGTTCAATGATTTCTGGTTCCGCTTCCTGCCGGCGCAGGAACGAGGGGAAAATCCGCCTGTCGTCGCTTATGGGACGGTGCCGGTGAAAGGGGAAAGAAAATGAAAAGTACATTGAAACAGATTTTAGACCGCCAAGGAATCTTGGTTCTCGACGGTTCTATGGGGACGGCCCTGGAAAATCTCGGGGCCGATTTGAACAACAAACTGTGGACGGCCCGCGTCCTGGCCGACCGGCCGGAACTGGTCAAGGAAGTCCATATCCAGTATTTCCGGGCCGGTGCCGATGCAGGCATTACCTGCAGTTACCAGGCTTCCCTGCCGGGCCTGATGGAAACGGGGTATAGCCGCGAACAGGCAGAAGCCCTCATCACCCGGGCTGTCCAGGTCTTTATGGAAGCCCGTCAGGAATGGTGGGATGCCGAAGGGAAGCAGGCCGGCCGGTCCTGGCCGCTTTGTCTGGCCAGTGCTGGCCCATACGGGGCTTATTTGGCCGATGGGTCCGAATATAAGGGCCATTACGGCGTCAGTGCCGATACGCTGCGGGACTTCCACCGCCGCCGGGCAGAACTCCTGTGGCAGGCCGGTGCTGACGTCCTGCTCTTTGAAACGGAGCCGTCCCTGATGGAAGCAGAAGTAGAAGCGCAGATCGCCGAAGAACTGGGCGCGCCCTATTGGATCAGCTTTTCCTGCTGCGACGGCCGTCACAACTGCGAAGGCCAGCTCCTGGCCGATTGTGCCCGCCAGCTGGCCCGTAACTATCCGCACCTGCAGGCCATCGGTGTCAACTGCACGAAGCCGGAATACATTGCCAGCCTCATCGGCGAATTGAAAGGGGCATCAGACCTGCCGATCATCGTCTATCCGAACAGCGGTGAAGAATATGACCCGCAAACCAAGACCTGGCATGGTGTCGGGACGGACCGCCGTTTTGGCGATTATGCCCTGGACTACATGAAAGCCGGTGCCGTCGCCGTCGGCGGCTGCTGCACGACCGTAGCCGATCACATTCGCCAAGTTGTCGCTGCCCGCAAGACTTATACGGGAAAATGATGGTTTATCGTACAGTGTTTGTAGTTTTCAGCAAATAGCACATACTCTTTGGAAAGGGATTGTCGCACGAGGGCAGACGCCTTCGTGTGGCCGTCCCTTTTTTTGAACCTATCATATTGACAATCATCTATATCACTTGTATAATCTATGACATAGACAAAAATCTATATGATGGAGGTAGAGAATATGTGGCTTTTTATCCAGAACCAGATTTTAGGGATGCAGTGGCTGAATGAGGTCGTTGCGGCAATTTTACAATATGTCGGCGTCGATGTACAGAGCCGGATCGGCGGCAGTTTGCAGTTTTTCTTTTATGATGTCGTGAAGATTACCGTACTGTTATGCGTATTGATTTTTATTATTTCTTATATCCAGAGTTATTTCCCACCGGAACGGAGCCGGAAAATTATGGGACGGTTCCGCGGTATCTGGGCGAATATCATGGGGGCTTTGCTGGGAACGGTGACGCCGTTCTGCTCTTGTTCGTCCATTCCACTGTTCATAGGATTTACCAGTGCCGGCCTCCCCTTGGGCGTTACTTTTTCTTTTTTGATTTCGTCACCTATGGTCGATTTAGGCAGCCTGGTGCTGCTCATCAGTATCTTTGGCTATCGCATTGCCGTGGCCTATGTGGTTTTTGGCCTGATCATCGCCGTTATTGGCGGTTCCGTCATAGAACGACTGCACATGGAAGCGGAAATTGAAGATTTCATCCGTCAGGCTCCGGCTGTCAGTGAAGCGGAGATTCCACAATTGACAAGGCGCGACCGTTTGGACTATGCTAAAGAACAGATGACCAGTACGTTCCGCAAGGTCTTTCCCTATATCCTGATCGGCGTCGGAATCGGTGCGTTGATCCATAATTGGATTCCTGAGCAGTGGGTCGAAGACGTTCTGGGTCGCCAGAATCCGCTTGGCGTAATCCTGGCCACCCTGGTAGGGGCGCCGATGTATGCCGATATCTTTGGCTCTATCCCCATTGCCGAAGCCTTGCTGGGGAAGGGGGCGCAGTTAGGCGCCGTATTGAGCTTCATGATGGCCGTGACGACGCTGAGCCTGCCTTCGCTCATCTTGTTGCGGGAAGCCGTCAAGCCGAAATTGTTAGGCGTCTTTATCCTGACTTGCGTCATCGGAATCATCCTGGTCGGCTACAGTTTCAACGCCCTTCAGGGATTTTTGTTGTGAGGTGATTCAATGAACGCCATGGATGTATCCTTATTGTGTAAGGCTTTGGGGGATGCGAACCGTCTGCAGATTGTCCAATTATTGACGCAGGGGGAAATGTGTGCCTGCAAGCTGCTGGAGTATTTTCAAATCACCCAGCCTACCTTATCTCATCATATGAAGGGGTTGACCGAATGTGGTCTGGTGACTAGCCGGAAAGAATGGAAGAATACCTATTATTCCCTGAATTGCCAGACCTTGACGGCCTTCCGCGCCTTTATAGATACCTTAAAGTGTACGCACACTGGCTGCGTACCGGGAAAAGCCTGCCAGCCTTCAGCGCAGGCCGACAAAGAATAGGAGTTGATCATATGGTAATCAAAGTATTAGGTAGTGGCTGCAGCAAGTGTGAATCCCTCCTGGCGGCTACGAAAGAAGCCGTACAGCACTTGGGAATCGACGCCGAAGTCCAATACGTCACGGACTTTGCCCAGATCGCCCGCTATGGCATCATGAGTACGCCGGCACTGGTCGTCGACGACAAAGTCGTTTCGACAGGCCGGGTCCTCAAAGCGGACCAGGTCGAAGCGTACCTGAAATAAGGGGGTTATAATGCAAAAAAAGAGGCTGTCGCATTAAGACAGCCTCTTTTTTGCACTTCCTAGAACCACGTGTGCACGATGAACCAGGACAGGCCCAGGATGACGAAGGAGCAGGTGATGGCGCTGACCATGGGGCGGACACCTTCTTTGGCGATGACTGAGAAGTTGACGTTCAGGCCCAGGGCGGCCATGGCCATGCCCAGGATGAGGTAAGCTATCTTGACCAGCATGGGGACGGCCAATCCGATGGCGGGGATATAGGAGCCGATGGCACTGGCTGCGATAAAGCCGCCCATGAACCAGGGGATGGGGACTTTGAATTTCTGATCCCTATCCTGGGACTGACGGCGTTGGCGCCAGGCTTCGACGATGCCCAGGATGATGGCAACCGGAGCCAGGAGCAGGACGCGGGATAATTTGGCGATGATGGCGCTGTCTGTCCCGACCGGGCCGGCACTGCCGCCGGCGGCGACGGCGTGGGCGATTTCATGGAGACTCAGGCCGGCCATGACGCCGAACTGGCTGTCCGTAAAGCCCAGGATGGGCTGGGCGAAGACTTCGATGAGTGTAAAGACCGTGCCCAGGATGGCTACGATGGCGACGGCCAGGACGGACTGGTCGGCCTTGGCCTTGAGGGCGCCGGACACGCCCATGACGGCGGCGGCGCCGCAGATGCTGCAGCCACAGGCCGTGAGCAGGGCCAGGGTGTGGTCGACGCGTAGGAAACGGGCGGCGGCGTAATTGAGGGGAATCATGATGGCGACGACAAAGACTGCCGCTTCCAGACTTTGCAGACCGGCGCTGACCAGGACGATGAGATTCAGCTTGAACCCCAGGAAGATGATGCCGGCCCGGAGGAATTTGTTGGCAATGAAGCCCGTACTTTCCCGGGCTGCCAGGGTGACGGGACGGCAGACCTGGATGACCATGCCCAATAGCAGGGCCAGGACGAGATGGCCGATGAGGGAAAAGCCCGGCAGGGCTGCCAGGGATTGGCCGGCCAGGGAACAGGCCAGGGTCAGGACGACACCGAGCAGGGCGTGGCGCCAGTCGATCATAGTGGATAAATGCATGATGAAGTCACTCCTATACTGATATTTGAGATGACTCCAGTATAATCTGCCTCTTTCAATAAGTAAAATACTAGGATATAATATAATCTATAAGTATTTACCTATGAAATGAGGAGGAGAAGTCCATGACCTTGCGCCATTTCCGCATTTTCCTGGCTGTCTGCGAGCGGCTGAGCATGACCGAAGCGGCCCGCCAGCTCCACATCAGCCAGCCGTCAGTCACCCAGGCCATCCATGAAATGGAAAACCATTACGGCATATTGTTATTCGAACGCCTGGGTCGTCATATTTACCTGACCGCTGCCGGCGAGAACTTGAAACAGTATGCCTATCAGATTTTATCGCTCTGCCAGCAGGCTGAAGACAGCCTGACAGCCATGCAGCGCTCATTGCCTATCCGCCTGGGCGCGAGCATCACCATCGGCGACATCTTCCTGGTGGAGCTCCTGACGTATTGCCGCAGGACGCGGCCTGACTGGCCCATCTTGTCGGCCATCCACAACACGGAAGAGCTGGAGCAGTTCCTGATCGAAGATAAATTGGACCTGGCCCTCGTCGAAGGAAGGATTCAGTCGCCGTACCTCGTATCCCGGCCCATCCTTACGGATTATCTGACCCTCATCGCCTCACCGGACAGCGAATGGAGCCGCAAGGCCATTACAGCGCCACAGGACCTGGATGGCCTGCCCGTCTTCGTCCGCGAACAGGGAAGCGGCACGCGGGATCTCTTCGAGCGCGTCCTAGAAGCACACCACCTGACCTGTCAGGTCGTCGGCGTCTATAACAATTCGGAAGCCATCAAGAAAGCCGTCATGGCCAACCTGGGGCTCGCCGTCTTGTCCCGCCGCCTGGTCCAGGACGAAATCAAAACGGGCCGCCTCGTCGAGCTCCCCTTGCCAGATCTTGAATTCAAGCGCCATTTCCGCCTGGTACACCACAAGAATAAATACCTGACCCAACCCATGCAGGACCTCATATCCATCTGCTGCCACAGTGAGAAATGGCTGTAAAGGGCCTATCCTGTGATGTCCCCTTCTACGGGGCAGCGAAGACTCGTTCAATTGACAGGGCAGGGACAAGCTGTGTTTGCGCAGGCCTATGGGTCTTGGCAGCAAGCGCAGCAGCAACTGGAATCCCGTTTGGGAATTTTGATGATATACGAAAAAAGGCTCTTTTGTGGAGCTGGTGGGATATGTGATAGACCAGAAAGCCTGGTGTCTTAGACAATCAATGACATTGACCCATTATTAGAGGGGATTCAAAAAGAAAAAATGACCGCCATCTGTTTCCGACAGAGCGGTCATTTTTGATGCTATTTTTTTTCTTTTGTGCTTTCACCGACGATGTATGGCGGGCGGCCTTTGCTTTCGTTATAGATGCGGCCGACGTATTCGCCGAGGATGCCCATGAAGGTGAATTGGACGCCGCCGATGAAGAGGATGAGGGAGATGAGGGACGGGTAGCCCGGGACGTCTTCGCCGTAGAGCAAGGTGCGCAGGACAATGAAGATGAGGTAGATGGCGGCGACGAAGGCGAAGAAGCAGCCGGCGAAGGCGGCGATGCGCAAGGGCGCCGTCGTGAAGCTGGTAATGCCGTCGATGGCCAGGTTGAAGAGTTTCCAGTAGTTCCACTTGGTCTTGCCCGCTGCCCGGGGCGGCCTGTCGAAGAGGATTTCTTTCTTCTCGAAGCCAATCCAGCAGAAGAGGCCTTTCGTGTAGCGCTGACATTCGCGCAGGCTGCACAGGGCTTTGACGCAGCGTTTGTCCAGGAGGCGGAAGTCGCCGACATCTTCCTGGACCGGGACAGGGGATAATTTCTTGAGCAAGCGGTAATAGACGTGACTGGACCACTTCTTGAAGAACGTTTCGCCTTGGCGGTGGCGCCGGCGGGCCGAAACGTCGCGGTAGCCTTTTTCCCACCAGGTGATCATGTCCGGCAGGAGTTCCGGCGGGTCCTGGAGGTCGGCGTCCATGATGACCAGGGCGTCGCCTTCGGCGTAGTCCATGCCGGCCAGCATGGCCGCTTCCTTGCCGAAATTACGCGACAGGGACACGTAGGCCACGCGCGCATCTTTTTCGTGGAGCTGGCGCAAAATGGGCAGGGTCCGGTCGCGGCTGCCGTCGTTGACGAAGATGAAGGTGAAGGCATAGTCTGGCAGGCCGTCGATGACGGCACACGTCTTTTCGTAGAACTTGGGCAGGACGGCTTCTTCGTTATAACAGGGGACGAGAATGTCAATTTGTTTCATCACGATTACCTCCTGCGGCAGCTTGATTCAAGAGAACGGTATAGTCTTCCACATCGAAGCGCTGGGCCGGGGCAGAACCCAGGACGCGCAGGGCTTCGTCGCGGTATTTCGGCTGGACGACGACTATCGCCGGCTCAGGGCTGTTCCAGTGGTCATACAGGTCCTGGCTGCCGTAGTACATGTTCGTCCGGTCTGTATGATGGATGCCGAATTCCAGCTCGCCCATGAAGTTGCCGGCGGCGATGGGCCGGTCCAGGTAGTAGACCAGGCCGGGCATGAACGAGCCGTACATGATGATGGGTGTGCTGTCTGGGATGTTCAAGGCCCGGATGTCCTGGCTGACCGTGTAGGCCGTCTGGTGATCGTGAATCTGGCCTTGTACCTGATGGGCGCCGAGGCCGAAGCCGTAGGCCATGACGCTGAGGATGACCAAGACCGAGAAGAAATCCCGTTTGCGGTGCCAGACCCAGGCTGCTGCTACGGTGCCGACGAAAAGCGAGGCGATGAGCAGGCCGCCGTGGGTCAAAAAGTCGGCGACCGTCAGGAAGTCCGTGTACATGAGATAGGTGATACCCGCTGCGGTAAAGAGCAGGCAGAGGATGGCATTGATGGCGAAACTGTGGCCGAGCCAGCGCCCTTTTTGACGGCACCGTTCGAGGGAAGCGGCCAGGAGGACCGACAAGGGCAGCCAGCAGGGCAGGATATACGTCGGCAGTTTCGAATCGGAAACGCTGTAGAAGACGTAAATCAGGCCGGCCCAAAGGGAGAGCAGCAGCAGGTCCTGTTTGTGCCGCAGGGAGCCGGGCTTGCGGAAAATCCCGTCCTTACTGAAGAACGTCGCCAGAAAGCCCGTCCAGGGCATGAGGCCGGCGATGAGGACGGGGACGAAGTAGTACCAGGGATGGAAGCGTTCGTGCATCTTGGTGGCGAAGCGCAGGAAGTGCTCGCGGATGAAGAAGAAATAGAAGAAGTCGGGATTCTTCTGGCAGACCAGGTAGTACCAGGGCATGGCGATGACCAGGAAGAGGGCGATGCCCGGTAGGTAGAAGAGCTTAAGGAAAAGGCGCGGCCGCTTGCTCAGCAGGGCATACCAGAAGAGGATGCCAACGGGGAAGACGATGGCGATGAGGCCTTTCGTGAGCATGCCGAAGCCCATGGCGGCATAGAAGAGGAGCAGGTATTTCTTGTTTTCCGTCCGCTCAAAGACGTAGAACGAGACCAGGCAGGCGTCGATGAAAAAGGTCAGGGCCATGTCCATGACGCCGATAGAGGCGACGATGAGCTGCAGCGCTGACGTAGCTACGATGATGGCGGCGAGGATCCCCGTGCGCCGGCCGTACATGGTACGGCCCAGCCAGAAAGCCAGGAAGACGTTTCCAAGACCCGTCAGGGCCGGCAGGATGCGGCCTGTGAATTCACGGAAGCCGAAGAGTTCCATGGACAGGGCCGTGATCCAGTATTGGAAAATAGGTTTCTCGAAATAGGGCATATAGTCGAAATGGGGCGTGATGTAGTCGCCGGAGAGGACCATTTCCATGGCGACCCGGTGATAGCGCCCTTCGTCGAGCTCGATGAGATGATACGACCCGATGTGGGCCAGGTACAAAAAGGCCGCGGCGGCGATGAAGAGGCCCATCAAAAAGTGCCGATGGCGGCGAAGTGCGTCAGTCATAATATACCTCCTGTAATCAATCTATTTCTTATTAGTATACAGGAAGTTCCTAAATAAATCCTAAATAGAATGACAATTTACTGCTTTTTTGGGATTTTTTTGATTTTTTTCGACATCGTCAGTCCGTCTGTAATGGCTGTCCTGTGGTTGGATACGTTTGTGCAGCAGGTTGGCGAATTCTTCGACGTAGTAAGTGCTGTTATCTTTGCGCCAGAAAAGACAATAGTGGCGCAGCAGGGGCTTCCCGTCCTTATATAAAGGCAGGCGGACGGAAGCGGTACCGGCCGGCGTCGTAGCATTGAACGTTTCCAGTGGCAGATAGCCCCGGTTGCTGGCGACGAGGAGCCGGGCGTCTTCCAGGGTGCGGGCAAAGAGAAAATTTTCAGCAAATCCCAGGGTATCGGTATAATACGCCTCTTCAGCCTGTTCTTGTTCAGCAGAAGCTACGAGGACGCAGGGGATGCGTCTGAGACCTTCCAGGGACAGGTGGTTCTGCCGGCTCAAGGGATTTTGCAGAGAGATTTCAGCATACAGGACGCCCGTAGCCAGGATGTCGTTCTCGTAGGTATCGGAAAAGGCCCGGCGCTGGTCATTGAGGACTATGTCAGCCTTTTTACTGCGAAGCTGCTCGTACAGGTCTTCGTGGGTTCCGTTGAAAATATGGATGGTAACTTCCGGATATTGCGCCGAAAAGGCAGCGATGGTTTCATATAATTCACTGCCGCAGTAATTGTTGAGGTAGCCCAGCCGCAGCTGCAGTTCCTGATCTTCGCCGAGGCGGCGTGTCTCTTTCTGGAAGGCGTCGATTTCCTGTAGCAGCTCCTTGCCGTGGCGGTAAAAGTATTCTCCCGCCGGGGTCAGACTGAACGTGCGGTTTTGCCGGACCAGCAGGGGGACGCCGAGGTCGTCTTCCAGAGCCTTGATTTGTTGGGACACGGCAGACTGGGAAATCTCCAGGGCATACGACGCTTCGGTGAAACTGTGGGCTTCAACGACAGCTATGAAATATTTCATCTGGCGGAACAGCATGACATTCACCCTTTCTTTTTGAGTCCATTATAACGCTTTTTTCGCATAAGTAAAACTAATGGAAAGTGCCTGAAAGTGAAATTGTTTAAAAACGGCAGATTTCGTAAAATAACCATGTCAGCAGGAACAAGCACTCCTGCCAGGTACTCTTTGAATCGTATGTTTTTCATAATACAGGAGGTTATCTTATGAATATCAATGCCAAAGAAGTCGTCGT
>UMEZ01013382.1_pt1 | contig 18385 bp, 21 predicted proteins | sample 1964841 | NCBI WGS metagenome assembly UMEZ01 (sample SAMEA4836029, study PRJEB28245) | human gut metagenome | biome: gut microbiome; material: fecal sample | place: Denmark | collected 2008 | reverse complement strand
ATAGCCAAGCGGTAAGGCAGAGGTCTGCAAAACCTTCATCCCCAGTTCGATTCTGGGTGCCGCCTCCATATTTTTAATCTTTCGTCATGCCGAGGTGGCGGAACTGGCAGACGCAACGGACTTAAAATCCGTCGGATAGAGATATCCGTACCGGTTCGATTCCGGTCCCCGGCACCAATCAAACAACGAGCGTGTAAGCGATGTTGGCCGCGGGCCGACAAGTCCCTTGCAAAACAAAAGGAGCTGTCTAAGGACAGCTCCTTTTCGCAGTCCATTTCAATTCACTGGAAAATGAGTTATAATGAGTCATGACAGAATACAAGTATAAAGTATCGGATTTTGAAGGTCCTTTAGACCTTTTGCTCTATTTGATCGAAAAGAACAAAGTCGATATTTACAACATACCTATCGTCGAGATTACGGACCAGTTCAACGCCTACGTCGCCGAAATCGATACGTTCGATGTCGATTATGCCAGTAAGTTCTTCGTCATGGCGGCGACGCTCCTGCAGATCAAATCGCGCCTGCTCCTGCCGAAGCAGCCAAAAGTGACGGAAGAGGAAGAAGAAGACCCGCAGGAAGCCCTGGTCCGGCAGCTCGTCGAATATAAGCGCATGAAGACCCTGGCCAATGCCCTCGGCGGCTGCTGGGAAGCCCGCAGCCTGCTCATCGGGCGCGGCCCGACGCCCATGCCCTATGAGGCGAAATTTGCCGGTCATATCGACACGCAGGCCCTCTACGAAGCGTTCCATAAAGTCTGTCAGGCCCTGCCGCAGCAGGCAGCAGCGGAAATCCGGATACAGAAGGAAATCTACAGCGTCGAAGAGTGCATGCGCCGCGTCGCCTATGCCCTGCGCCGGGCGCCGCGGGGCGTGCTGCACGTGACGGCAGTCTTTCAGCAATGCCGTTCCCGCGTCGAATTGGTCGTCACCTTCTTGGCAGTCCTGGAACTGCTGCGGGTCGGCCGGTGCGCTACTGTCGCTGAAGGAGAGGATGGGAATACCGTTGCCTTACGATACAAGCCAAACGGAGAAAATTGAGCCGACAGCCCTCTTGGAGGCCCTGCTCTTTTTGAGCGGCGACCCGATGCCTGTCAGTGCCGTCTGTGCCCATACGGGCTGGACCAAGGCGGAGGCCGAAGAAACGGCGGACCGCTTGGCGCATTTGCTTTCTGATCAGCGGCGGGGACTGACGCTGATCCGCGTCGCCGGCGGCTTTCAGCTGGTTACGCGGCCGGATCTCCACGATGTCGTCCAGTGGGTCCGCACGGGTACGGCGGAACTGACGTCCATGGCCCTCGAGGTCCTGGCCATCGTCGCTTTCAAGCAGCCTATTACGCGGGCGGAAATCGAAAAACTGCGCGGCGTTTCATCGGAACGGGTCCTGAATTCCCTGGTCCAGCAGGGGCTGATCGTCGAACTGGGCCGCCGCGACAGTCCGGGCCGGCCGATTTTATACGGCACGTCCGCTTATTTTTTGGAATGTATCGGCATGGATTCCCTTGCCGATTTAGCCGGTGCCATGCCGGCAGAGATTACGGAGGATGCAGATGATGGAAGAACGGTTACAGAAAGTGATGAGTAACTGCGGTGTCGCTTCACGGCGCGCTTCAGAAAAGATGATCTTAGAAGGGCGCGTCCGCGTGAACGGCGTCATCGTCCGCGAATTAGGGACGAAAGTCGACCCCGACAAGGACCGCATTGCCGTCGACGGCAAGACCCTGGAAGCCCAGCCGAAGCATTATTATCTCTTCAATAAGCCCAAGGGCGTCATTACGACGTCCAGCGACGACCAGGGACGGACGACGGTCATGGACTATTTCAAAAAGGAAAAGGACCGCATCTACGCCGTAGGCCGTCTGGACCAGAACACGGAAGGCCTGCTCCTGATGACTAACGACGGCGAACTGGCCAACATCCTCATGCACCCGAGCCGCCTCGTCGACAAGACTTATGAAGTCAAGGTCAAAGGGCGCATCGCCGATGCGGTCCTGCAGCACCTGGCAGACGGCGTGGAACTGAAGGACGGCATGACGGCACCGGCCGATGTCTACTACATCGGCTATGACCCGAAGACGAACCTGACTAGTGTGGAAATCACGATTCACGAAGGCCGCAACCGCCAGGTCCGCCGCATGTTCGAGTACTTCGGCTACCAGGTCCACAACCTGCGCCGCGTCCAGTACGCTTTCCTGACTCTGAGCGGCGTCAAGCGCGGTGCCTACCGCAAGCTGACCCGCGAAGAAGTGGCGGAACTCTATAAATACAAATAAGAGGAGTGCCTATGAAAGAAATACTCGTCGTCGGTGCCGGTGCAGCCGGCATCATGGCAGCTCTGGCCGCCGCAGAAGCAGGCGCCAGGGTGCATCTGTTTGAAAAAAATGATATTGTCGGCAAAAAGATGGGGATTACCGGCAAAGGCCGCTGTAACCTGACGAATTCCTGCAGCATGCCCGATTTCATCGCTCATACACCGGGACACGGCAAATTCCTCTACAGTGCCTATCAGCAGTTCACCAATCAGGACCTGCTCGATAAGCTCCACGGCTGGGGCCTGGCGACGAAAGAGGAACGGGGTGGCCGTATTTTCCCCCAGTCGGACAGCGCTGTCGAAGTGCGCAAGCTCTTCTACCGCGTCCTCTGCCGCAAAGGCGTCGACATCCGCCTGAATGACCCTGTCAAAGCCGTCAAGGCCTGGGGCGATAAGATGGTCGTCAGCGCGGCGTCCGGGAACCATGAAGGCGATGCCTGCATCATCACGACAGGTGGTATGTCCTATCCTGTGACGGGTTCGAACGGCGACGGCTACGGCTTCGCCAAAAGCCTCGGCCATAGCGTGACGGACCTGAAACCGTCCCTCATTCCCTTCACGACAGAGGAAACGTGGCCGCACACCCTTTCGGGCCTGTCCCTGCGCAATGTCGAAGGCTCGCTCTGGCGGCACGGCAAGAAGCTGGCCTCGTACTTCGGGGAAATGCTTTTTACCCATTTCGGCGTCTCCGGACCGATCATCCTCATGCTCAGCACGGCGGCAGCGCATAAGAAAGCCTGCACCTTTCCCATGCAGCTGCGCATCGACCTGAAGCCGGCCCTTTCCAAAGAAAAGCTCGACGCCCGTCTGCGCCGGGATTTCGAAAAATATATCCGCAAAGAAGCGGCCAATGGTCTCAAGGATCTCCTGCCTCAGCGGCTGATCCCCATCGTCCTCGACCAGGCCGGGATTGCCAGGGACTGTCCTGTCAACCAGATTTCCCGTGAACAGCGGCAAGACCTGGCCGATACACTGAAGGCCCTTTCCCTGACCGTGACCGGGACGCGTCCTATTGAAGAAGCCATCGTCACGGCCGGCGGCATTGCCGTCAAAGAAATCAATCCCAAGACCATGGAGTCGAAACTTGTCCCCAACCTCTATTTTGCCGGGGAAGTCATCGACATCGACGCCTTTACAGGCGGTTATAATCTGCAGGCAGCCTTTTCGACAGGCTTCGTCGCCGGAAGGGCCGCTGCGGCAAAGGAGTGCGTATGATGCGAAAATTAACGGTTGCTATCGACGGACCGGCCGGGGCCGGTAAGAGCAGTGTCGCCAAAGTCCTGGCCAAACGGGTCCATTACTTATACATTGATACAGGCGCCATGTATCGGGCTTTTACCTGGGCTGTCCTGGAAAAAGGCATCGATATTGCCGATGACAAAGCCGTCCGCAGTCTGGTGGATACCATCGATATCCGCTTGGAACCGCAGGCCGATTTGTGCCGCGTCTATGTCGGCACGACGGAAGTGACGGACGCCATCCGCACGCAGCGCGTCTCGTCCCAGGTTTCGGCCGTCGCAGCCCTTGCCATCGTACGGGAAAAACTGGTAAAATTACAGCAGGCCATGGCCAAAGACGGCGGCGTCATCCTCGACGGCCGCGACATCGGCACGGTCGTCCTGCCTGATGCGGACCTCAAGGTCTTCCTGACGGCTTCCGTCGAATCGCGGGCCCGCCGCCGTTACCTGGAAGTCAAGGAAAAGGGCAGCAGCGAAACCTATGAAGAAATCGCCGCCAGCATCGCTGCCCGCGACGATATGGATTCGCACCGCGCCGTCTCGCCCCTGAAGAAGGCCGACGATGCTGTCGTCGTCGACAACAGCGACCTAAATCTGGAAGAAACGGCCGATGTCATCCTCAAACTGATGAAGGAGCGAGGCTGATGAACAAGTTTGCCTACAGTGCAATCCGCAAGATTTTCAATGCTGCCACGTACGGCGTCCTGGGCATGGAAGTCATCGGCGAAGAAAATATCCCCAAGGAAGGGCCGTTCATCGTCGTCTGCAACCATGCTAGCAATTTTGATCCGCCCCTTTTGGGGACGGCTATGCGCCATCGCCTGATTTACTTTATGGCCAAGGAAGAGCTTTTCCATAATCCCCTTATGGCCTGGTTCCTGCGCTATGTCCACACCTTCCCGGTCCACCGCGGCCGCATTGACCGCCAGGCCGTCATCGAGTCCTTCAAGACCCTCAAAGGCGGCCATGTCCTGGGCATCTTCCCGGAAGGGAAGCGGACGCGGGGCGGCAAAGTCGGCCCCTTCCATGAAGGGTTCGCCGGTATCGCCATCAAAGCGAAGGTGCCGGTTCTGCCGGCAGCGATCCTGAATTCCGAATTCCTGCCGAAAAAGACCGGTCCCGTACGGGTCATCTTCGGCAAACCCGTCATGCCGCCGCAGGGAAAAGCGTCGGACCACGACTTGGTCAAAGGTTTTTCGGACGAAATTCGCGATATTATCATAGCTATGCAAAATCAGTATAAAGGGGATGTAAAATGAAAGTAACTCTCGCTGCAGCCTGCGGCTTTTGCTACGGTGTACGCCGGGCTGTCGAGCTGGCAGGAAAGGCGGAAGCCGGGACTCATACGTTGGGACCCATCATCCACAATCCGCAAGTTGTCGGGCGTTTAGCGGCTCACGGCGTCTCTCCCGTCGACTCGCTGGATGACGTCGGCAGGGGGGCTATGGTCCTCATCCGCTCGCACGGCGTCGGCCCGGATGTCTATGACCAGGCTGCTCAAAAAGAACTAAAAGTCATAGATGCGACGTGTCCGCACGTCAAAAAAGCCCAGCAAGACGCAAAAAACATCGTCGAAAAGGGCGAAAAACTCATAATAGTAGGCGAAAAATCCCATCCTGAAGTAATTAGCATTTCACAATGGGGGGCAAATCGTGCTATTATAATAGATAGGGAAGAAGAAGCTGAAAAAATTCCCTTTTGCGATTCAATGGGCGTCGTCGTCCAGACGACGTTCTCGCAAGAGCAATTCAGGCGTATCGCCGCTATCCTGCAACGAAAGACCAATCATCTCGATGTGCATATGACCATATGCACGGCGACGCAGCAGCGTCAGCAGGCAGCGATAGAACTGGCAGGCCATGTGGACGCTATGATCGTCATTGGCGGCAGGAACAGCGCCAACACAGGCCGTCTCGCGCAGGTATGCCGTGAACAGGGTTGCCCGACATACCACATCGAAACAGCAGCTGAATTGGATACAGCCTGGTTCCGTGGTATGAATCATATAGGCATTACAGCCGGCGCTTCCACGCCGGATTGGATAATACAGGAGGTTGTTAAGATTATGGAAAATTTGCAAGCTGAAGGCACAGAAGTAATGAGTGAAGAATTGTTGGACAAGTATGACTATGAAGAAAATCCAAAGAAAGGTGACGTGGTCAAAGGCACGGTTATTTCTGTGAATGATGATGCTGCCTATGTTTCCATCGGTACGAAAGCAGAAGCAATCCTGCCGAAAAAGGAAATGGCTGTTCCCGCTCCGGAAAAAGCGAGTGACTTTGTCAAAGTCGGTGATGAACTGACTGTTGAAATTGCCAACAACATCAAGGAAGAAGGAGCTATTGTCGTTTCCCTCGTCAAGATGAAAAAAGTCGAAGACTGGAAAGAAGTCCGCGAAGCTTTTGAAAACGATCAGCTCGTCGAATGTACAGGTAAAGAAACGAACAAGGCCGGCCTTGTCGTCTCCATCAAATCCCTGCGCGGCTTCATCCCCCTCTCTCAGGGCGATATCCGCTTCGTTAAATCTTTGGACTATCTCGTAGGCCAGACCTTCCAGGTCAAAGTCATCGACATTGACGAACACAAGAACCGCCTCGTCCTTTCCCGCAAAGCTGTCCTCGAAGCAGAACGCGAAGCAAAACGCGAAGAAGCCCTCAAACACATTGAAGAAGGCGCTGTCCTCGAAGGCACAGTCGTCAAGATCATGCCCTACGGTGCATTCATCGACCTCGGCGGCGTAGAAGGCCTGCTCCACATTTCGGACATTTCCTGGAAACGCATCAGCTCCGTCGACGCTGTTCTCCACACGGGTGAAAAACTCAATGTCCTCGTCCAGAAATTCGATAAGGAACGCAACCGCATTTCCTTGTCCCTGAAAGCACTCCAGAAGAACCCCTGGATCGCTGCTATCGAAAAATTTGAAGTCGGCGACATCGTTAAAGGCGAAGTCAAGAAGCTCTTGCCGTTCGGTGCCATCCTGGCCATCGATCCGGAACTGCAGGGCCTGCTCCACATTTCCGAACTGACGGAAAAACGCGGCGTCGCTGTCAAAGACCTGGTCAACATCGGTGATGTCATGAACGTTAAGATCATCGGCATCGACAAAGATAAGAAGAAGATTTCTCTCAGCGTTCTGGCTATTCAGAAAGACGAAGAAGAAAAGGAAGTTCGCAACTACCTCGACAACCAGGATAAAGAAGAAGAAAACAACTAAGGTTTCACAAAAAAGGGGATAGCCGGGCTTTTCCGGTTATCCTTTTTTGTTTATAGAAAGGAAAATGCCATGTATAAACCGTTAGTCGCCGTCGTCGGGCGCCCGAATGTCGGCAAGTCGACGCTTTTCAATGCCATCGTCAAGAAGCGCATTTCCATTGTCGAAGACATCCCCGGCGTCACACGCGACCGCATTTACTTTGATGCCGAATGGCTCGGTCAGGAATTCACCATGATCGATACGGGCGGCATCGAATTCGTCGACTCGGACAACCACATCTTTACGAGCATGCGCTACCAGGCAGAACTGGCCATCCGCGAAGCCGATGTCATCCTCTACGTCGTCGACGGCAAAGTCGGCGTCCAGCCACAGGATGAAGACATCGCCCATATCCTGCGCTCATGCGGCAAGCCCGTCATCCTCGTGGTCAATAAGATCGACAGCGTCGAACAGGAAATGAACATCTACGAATTCTACAGCCTCGGCCTGGGCGATCCCATCGGCGTCTCGGCTGTCAACCTGATGAACCTCGGCGACCTCCTCGATGAAGTCCTCAAATACATCAAGAAGGTCCCGGCTATGGAAGACGACGACGAAGCCATCCACATCGCCCTCGTCGGCCGGCCGAACGTGGGCAAGTCGTCTCTGACCAATGCCCTCCTCGGCCAGGACCGGGTCATCGTTAGCAACGTACCCGGCACGACGCGCGATTCCATCGATACGCACTGGTCCTATGAAGGGACGGACTTCGTCCTCATCGATACGGCGGGCATGCGCCGCAAAGCCAAGATCGACCTTCCTGTCGAACGCTACAGCGTCGTCCGCGCCCTGCGCGCCGTCGACCGCTCGGACATCGCCGTCCTGGTCATCGACGCTACGGAAGGCGTGACGGAACAGGATACGAAAATCGCCGGCTATGTCCATGAAGCAGGCAAAGGCTGCATCATCGTCGTCAATAAGTGGGACCTCGTCGAAAAGGACAGCAAGACGAGCCATAAATTCGAAGAAGACATCCGCCGCGAACTTGCTTTCCTCCAGTACGCGCCGATCCTCTTCGCCTCGGCCCTGACGAAGCAGCGCATCAACCGCCTGGCCGACATGGTCAAATTCGTTTCCGAACAGCAGCACATGCGCGTCTCGACGAGCGTCCTCAACGAACTCATCGAAGATGCCCAGCTGACCAACCCGCCGCCGGCCAAGGGCGGCAAGCTGCTCAAGATTTACTATATGACTCAGGCCTCGGTCGAACCGCCGACGTTCATCCTTTTTGTCAATGAACCGCAGCTCATGCATTTTTCGTACCTGCGCTTTTTGGAAAACCGCCTGCGCGAAACCTTCGGCTTCGAAGGGACGCCGATCCGGCTCATCCTGCGCGGCAAGAAAGACGGTGAAAGCTTATGATCTTCGGCATCGTTTGTCTCGTCCTGGCCTACATCGCCGGTTCCTTCCCGAGCGGCCTGGTCATCGGCAAGGCACTCTATCATACGGACATCCGCGAATACGGCAGCCATAACACGGGGGCGGCTAACGCCTACCGCGTCCTCGGCGCCGTCGGCGGCCTCCTGGTCCTCATCTGTGATGTCGCCAAAGGCATGCTCGGCGTCTACCTCGGTCAGATGGCAAGCCAGGCGGGTCTTGGCAGTGCGGACACGCAGATTTACTTCATGATCCTCGGCGGCCTTCTCGCCATCGTCGGTCATTCGTGCTCGATTTTCCTGAAGTTCAAAGGCGGCAAGGGCGTCGCCACGGGGTTGGGCATCATCCTCTTCCTGGCACCGTGGGAAACGCTCATCGTCTTCTGCGTCTGGGCCGTCATCGTCGCCCTGACGCGCATCGTCTCCCTTGGTTCCATCGTCGCCGCGGCTCTCGTGCCGATTACGATGTTCCTTTTCCATGAACCGACGCCGCTGACGGTCTTCGGCTTCCTGGCGGCTCTTTTGGTCATCGTGCGCCATAAGGACAACATCAAACGCCTCCTGCAGGGCAAGGAACTGAAGGTCGAACGAATTAAGAAAAAATAGATTGATATGTACTAAAAAACGTGTATAATTAACTATGTACGAGCAGGTGATCCTATGAGAATCATATCCGGCAGTGCCAGAGGAAGGGTCCTGAAATCGCCGAAAGGCATGCTGACCCGGCCGACCCTGGACCGCACGCGGGAAAGTCTTTTCAATATCCTGGAAAGCAGCGGCGGCCTTCACGGAGCCGCCGTCCTCGATATCTTTGCCGGTACAGGTGCCCTGGGCCTGGAAGCGCTGAGCCGCGGTGCAGCCTCGGCCGTCTTCATCGACCATTACACGCAGCAGCTCATCCGTCAGAATGCCGCCCTCTGCGGCTTTTCAGACCGCATCGAAGTGCTGCGCCTCAATGCTGCGAAAGCCCTGGCACGGCTGCAGGGACGCAAATTTGACTACATTTTTGCTGACCCGCCGTATAACAAGAATTTGGTGAACGATACAATTGCGTTAATAGGTCAATACGATTTGCTGGCTCCGGACGGCCTGATCCTCATGGAATACAGTCGTCCTGAAGCGCTCAGAGAGAGCCCTTTGTATGAGGTCATCAGAGAAAAATCCTATGGGAAAGAGACGCGGATTGCTTTTATCCGCCGTCGTCAGGAAGGAGTCTAAGAAAATGCGAATCGGTATTTGTCCCGGCAGTTTTGATCCTGTCACCAATGGACACATTGACATATTTGAACGGGGCAGCAAGCTTGTCGACAAGCTCATCGTCGCTGTCTTTGAAAATCCGTCGAAGAAACATCTGTTCACGATGGAAGAACGGGAAGATATGCTGCGCGAAACGACGCGCCACATCCCGAACATCGAAGTCGTCAGCTTTGACGGCCTGCTCAATGAGTATGCCATCGAACACGGCGCGACCATCATCATCCGCGGCCTGCGCGCTTTGAGCGATTTTGAATATGAATTTCAGCGTGCTCTCTTGATGAAGAAAGTAGAACCGCGCATCGAAACGGTCTTCATCATGACCAGTACCCAGTATTCGTATATCAGCTCGACGGGTATCCGAGAACTGGCCTGTTTTGGCGGTAAGCTCGACGATATGGTTCCCGATTATGTCGAAAAGAAACTGAAAGAAAAGTTTGTAGACAAGTACAATGCTTAGGAGTGGAGAATACATGAACTCGGATAAACTGTTAGAAGATTTGGAAAGCTTGGTAATGAACGCCTCGAAAGTTCCTTTTAGCAACAAGAAAATGGTCGAAGAAGAAGAAATCCTTCAGATCATCGATGATTTGAAAGAATCCATGCCGGCTGAATTGGAACAGTCCAAGAAAGTATTGGCTGAAAAAGATAAGATCATCGCCGATGCCCAGCATCATGCCGAAAGCATGGTCGCCCAGGCGAAGGATTACATTGCCAAATTGACGGAAGAAAGTGAACTGGTACGTCAGGCACAGGAACATGCCAACCAGATCATCCAGAATGCCAACGATTCGTCGGAACAGCTGAAAAACAGCTCCATCACCTATGCCGGCGATGTCCTCAAATACGTAGAATCGACCTTGGAAAAGACCTTGTCCAGCATCCAGCAGAACCGTGAAAGCCTGCTCAAGAGCAACGGACACCAGGATGACAATACGCAGGACCAGCAGTAAGTAAAATAGTTTTTAGTTTGCAGTTTTTAGTTTTTAGTAAAAAATGGGATTGTGCATGAGGGGAGTATTCTCTCATGCGGCAATCCCCTTTTTCATAGATGGGAGAAAACAATGAAGGAAATTACGTCCCGTGACAATCAGTGGGTCAAATTAGCCTGCGCCGTGAAGCAGAAGAAAGGGCGCAAACAGCATCAGCGCGTCTTCGTCGAAGGCCTGCGGGTCATTGCCGATGCTGCCGCCATGGCCATTACCGATGCGGTCTGCTTCGTCTCCGAAAAAGGCCGTGCCCTGCCGGGCTTTGACGACCTCTATGCCAAAGGGCTTGAACTGGGCTGGGATTTTTATGCCGTGACGGACAGTGTCTACGATAAGCTGAAGGATACCAAGACGCCTCAGGGAATCGCTGCGATGCTGCCCTTTTTTGCCTATACTTTTGATTCCCTGCCGGCTGTCGCACCGGAAAAGGCCGTCCTTTACCTGCGCGCCGTCCAGGACCCGGGCAACCTGGGGACCATCCTGCGCACGGCGGCTGCTGCCAACGCCGGTGCCGTCCTGCTCAGCGAAGACAGTGTCGACGTCTACAACGACAAGACCATCCGCAGTGCCATGGGGGCCATCTTCAAGGTCCCTGTCGTCCAGAACGTGACGGATGAAGAACTGGACCAGTTCTGTGCCGATGAAGACCGCAAAGTCTACGGCACGGCGCCGGAAGGGACGGTCTCTTACGTCGATGCCGATTACAGCCAGCCCGTCATCCTGGCCTTCGGCAATGAAGGCAACGGCCTGCCCCAGCCCTTCCTGGACTGCTGCGACGATGTCCTGACGATCCCCATGCGTCCCGATACGGAGTCCCTTAACCTTTCGATGTCTGTCGGCATCGTCTTATATAAAGCGTGGGAAAAAAATGGTTTTAAGGAGTAATCATGGAAGACAATAAAGAAACACTGGACCTTGGCTTTGCCAAGCTCGACCTGCAGCGTCAGGAACGCTGTGGCTTCCCGGAAGTCGTCTACTGCGCCGGCAAGACGGTCAGTCAGTCTGTCCGCATCCTGGACGTCCTCATGGGCAAATATGATAATGTCATCGGCACGCGGGCCAGCCGCGACGTCTATGAAAAACTTGTCGAAAAGCACCCGGCCGCCCAGTACGATGAACTGGCCAAAATGGTCTATCAGCATAAGGACAAGACCGTCGTCAACGGCGACCGCCTCATTTCCGTCATCACTGCCGGCACGAGCGATATCCCCATTGCCGAAGAAGCGGCCCTGACGGCAGAAATCATGGGCAATCAGGTAGAACGCATCTACGATGTCGGCGTCGCCGGCATCCACCGCCTCCTGGCACGGGTCGATGATATCCGCAAAGCCAATGTCAATATCGTCGTCGCCGGCATGGAAGGGGCCCTGGCCAGTGTCGTCGGCGGTCTCGTCGATAAGCCGGTCATCGCCGTGCCGACGAGCATTGGTTACGGTGCCAACTTCCACGGCCTTTCGGCCCTTCTGGCTATGCTCAACAGCTGTGCTGCCGGCGTCTCCGTCGTCAATATCGACAACGGTTTCGGTGCCGGCCGCCTGGCAGATACGATAAATCGACTGAGGTGAGAAAATGGAAACATTATGGCAGCTTGAAGCGAATATCGACGATATGAATCCTCAGAACATGGAATACGTCTTCGACCGGATCATCAAGGCCGGCGCCAACGACGTCTGGGCCATGCCCATGCTGATGAAGAAAGGGCGCATGGCGTCCATGCTCTGCGTCCTCTGCCGCCGGGAACTGATCGAGACGGTGATCAGCGTCATCGTCAGGGAGACGACGTCCATCGGCGTCCGCTATTTCCCGGTCAGCCGCCTGGCCTGCGAACGGCTGATCACGACAGTCCGCATCGACGGCCGGGACCTGCACTGCAAGGTCTGCCGCTACGGCGGCAAAGTCATCAATATTTCCGCGGAATACGATGACTGCCGCGCGGCAGCCGCCGCTACGGGTATTCCCCTGAAGGACTGGCAGCGCAAAGTAAAGGACGTGGCATACAAACAGTTTACGGAATAGAATGGGCAGCGGCTATTGTCAAAAAACGAATGTCCATGTATAATAGTCATTAAGCTCATTAACTAGTACGTCCTGAAAGGACGGGGAGTTTTTTAGATGAACAGAGTCATCATTAATGCCGATGATTTCGGCATCCATACAGAAGTCAACCAGGCCGTCATCGAAGCGTGCGAGCACGGCGTCCTGACCAGCACGTCCCTCCTGGCGACGGGGCCGGCCTTTGACGAAGCCGTCGCGCTGGCGAAAAAATGTCCGCGCCTCGGCGTCGGCATCCACCTCTGCCTGGTCGGCTCTTTGCCGACGGTCCTTTCGCCGCAGGAAGTGCCGACCTTGGTACAGCCTGACGGCTTGGTGCCCGAAAGCTATACGGAAGTCATCAAAAGGGCCTGTCAGGGCCGCCTCGACTACGGTCAGGTCTACAGGGAACTCGATGCGCAGATGGAAAAGATCATGGCCACGGGCCTGCCCATCGACCACCTGGACAGCCATCAGCACCTGCACGTCCTGCCGCAGATCTGGTCCATCGTCCAGTCCCTGATGATGAAGTACGGTATCCACCGCCTGCGCATCCCGCGCGAAGCCTATACGTACAAAGTCCTTTCGGCCAATCCCGTGCGCATCGCCGGCCGCGACGGCCTGACCTATCTTTCGAAGAAGGCCATGGCCTCTGTGCAGCGCCTGCACTTCACGACGACGGACTTTTTCTGGGGCATGGTCGACGGCGGCCACATGACGGAAGCCAATCTGCGCTATCTCATCGACCGGCTGCCTTTTGGTACGCATGAAATCATGATGCATCCCGGACGCAGCACGGAAATCCTCAGCCAGACCTTCTCCTGGGGCTATCACTGGCAGGATGAATTCCAGGCCCTCATGTCGCCGGACATCCGCCGCCGTTTGGAAGAAAAACAGATTGAACTCATCAATTACGGCGATCTGCCGTAAGGACTGGGAGGTCTTATTTTGCATATTTTAATTACCGGCAGGGACGGAGGCCTTGCTTCCTGTCTGGCCGACGTCCTGACCGAAGCAGGTCATCAGGCAGACATCGCGCCGGTTTTTCCGGAAAATCCTACGTTTGATGCCGTCTGCTACGGTACGGACCTGTCCCGCAAGGAGACAGCGGCAGCCGACCTGCGTGATATCCTGGAAGCCTGCTGCTGCACAGCAGTACGGCGCTTTATTCTCTTTTCGTCAGCTGCCGTCTACGGCGAAACAGACGGCAAACGGGTGGATGAAGCCGCACCGACGGCGCCTGTTTCGGAACTGGGCCGGATTCTGGCGGCCGAAGAAGACCTGGTCCGCCGCTATGAAGCGGAACGGGGCCTTCAGGCCGTCATCCTGCGCTGCGGCAATATCTACGGCGAAGGCCTCGAAGATGACGTCGTCTCCCGCTTTGCCAGCGCTGTGGCCAGGGGCAGGGAAATGACGATTTTTGGCGACGGCGACCAGTCGCGGGACTTCGTCTACATCAAAGATGTGGCCCGCGCCGCTGCAGCCGCCGTGGACAGCCAGGCTGCGCCGGGCATCTACAATATCGGCACGCAGATCGAGACGACCGTCAATGCCGTCAAGGAAATCCTGCTTTACTTTTCCCATGCCGGCAGCCCAGTGTCCTATAAAGAGGCCAGGGAAGGCGACGTGCGCTGCTCGGCCCTGAACAATGAAAAAGCCATAGCCGCCCTGAAATGGCGCCCGAAAATGAAGCTCATGCCGGGCCTGATGGCGACATATCAATACTTTCTGGAAAAGGAGGATACAGAGTGAAAGAAGACAGCAACCATAAATTTTACTTAGTCCGCGAGGACATTCTGCCGGAAGCTATCAAGAAGACCATCAAGGTCAAGGAAATCCTCAAGCATCATCAGACGCGGACCATCAACGAAGCCGTACAGATGATGGATTTGAGCCGCAGTGCATATTATAAATATAAGGATTATGTTTTTCCTTTCTACGATGTCACACAGGGGAAAATCGTGACGCTTTCGGTCATGATCTTCGACCGTCCCGGTGAACTGTCGCAGGTGCTCAACACGGTCGCTGCCAACAACGGCAGTATCCTGACCATCAACCAGGGGATTCCCCTGCAGGGGATGGCCGATGTCAGCCTGTCCATCGAAACGAAGGACATGACCGTACCGGTCGATGAACTGATCAAAACGTTGGAAAAACTGTCCGGTGTCAGCAAAGTAGAGATCATCGGACAGGCCTAAGATAAACAAAGGGGGAGTTGGCTCATGAAAAATGTTTCCATTGCCTTGTTGGGCTGCGGTACTGTTGGCAAAGGGGTGGTCGATTTACTGACCATGAACGGTCCGCTCATTGAAGAACAGCTCGACACGAAAATCAAGATCAAGCGGGTATTGATCCGCGATTTGAACAAGTACGAAAAGATGGAAGATCTGCCCGATACAATCCAGTTGACGACAGATTTCAACGATATCATCAACGATGACGAAATCGAAATCGTCGTCGAAGTCATGGGCAGCGCCGATTTCGCCAAGGACTGCATCGAACAGTGCTTCCTGCGCGGCAAGAGCGTCATCAGTGCCAATAAGGACCTCATCGCCGATTACGGCATCCCGCTCCTGAAGCTCTCGCAGCAGCACAACGTCGACTTCCAGTTCGAAGCCAGCGTCGCCGGCGGTATCCCCATCGTCCGCCCCATGTATTCGTCCCTGAACAGCAACCGCATAGAAGAAATCATCGGCATCATGAACGGCACGACGAACTTCATCCTCTCGAAGATGACGGCAGACGGCTCGTCCTACGCCGACGTCCTCAAAGAAGCCCAGGAAAAGGGCTATGCCGAAGCGAACCCGACGAACGACGTCAGCGGCTACGATGCTGCCCGCAAGATTGCCATCCTGGCGACCCTCGGCTTCCATTCGGCCGTGACCTTCAACGATGTCGCCGTCGAAGGCATTGAAAACATTGCCAAAGAAGATATCGAACACGCGACGGAAATGGGCTACGTCATCAAGCTCCTGGCCATCGCCCGTCAGGACGAAGCCGGACAGATTTCCCTGAACGTCCATCCTGCCTTCATCCGCAAGGGCCACCCGCTGGCCAACGTCGACGGCGCCTACAATGCCGTCTGCGTCCGCGGCAACTGCGTCGGCGATGTCATGTTCTATGGTCAGGGCGCAGGCGCCCTGCCGACGGCCAGCGCCGTTGTCAGCGACGTCATGAACGTCATCCTGCACCGCAACCTGAAGATGACCGGCAAGCGCGGCTATGTCTGGCATGAAGCGAAATTAAAGCCCCAGGCTGACATCGCGTCACCGTACTATATCCGCATGATCGTCAACAACGCTCCCGGCGTCCTGGCATCCGTTTCCAAAGTACTGGCGGAAAAGAACATCAGCATCCGCTCCCTGATCCAGAAGGATGAAACGACAGAAATCGCTGAAATCGTCATCCTCATCGACAAGTCTGCCGACGGCCTGGTCCAAGCGTCGCTCAAGAAAATCGAAGACTTGCCGTGCGTTCGCAAGATTGCCAACGCTATTCGTGTAATCGAGGTGTAAGAAATGACAAAAACGCTGCACGCACAGATCCCGGCTACGTCGGCTAACGTCGGCTCCGGCTTTGATGCCGTCGGGATTGCGCTGACTTTGTACAATGACATTTATTTTACGGAAGAACCGGAAAAAGATACGATTACTGTGGAAGTCGAAGGCCTCGGCAAAGATACCCTGCCCCGTGACTTCAATGAAAACATGGTCGGCCAGGCGATGAAGTCCGCGGCCATCAAGAACCGTCAGGCCCTGCCCAAGGGCGGTACGCTGCGCCTGGTCAATGCCGTTCCGCCGGCCCGCGGCCTGGGCAGCAGCTCAGCAGCCCTTGTCGGCGGCATCCTCATCGGCAATGCCCTGACGGGCGGCAAGATGAGCCGCGACGACATACTGACCATGGCGACGGTCCTCGAAGGCCATCCGGACAATGTGGCGCCGGCTATCTACGGCGGCCTTACGGTCTCCATCATGGCCGACGGCAAGACGCTGACCAATTCCATCCCCATCGATGACGACTTGTCGTTCATCACCGTCAGCCCGGAAGTCGAAATTTCGACGGAAGAAGCGCGCAAGGCCCTGCCGAAGACCATCGACTACCAGAGCGCCGTCTTCAATGTCAGCCGCGTCAGCTTCCTCGTTTCGTCGCTCTTTACCAAGCAGTACGACCGCATCGCCTACGGCCTGCAGGATAAACTCCACGTACCGTACCGCCTGCGCCTCATCCCCAGCGGCGACCTAGTCCTCAAGAAAGCCGTCGCTGCCGGCGCCCTCGGTGCGACCATCAGCGGTTCCGGCTCGACGCTCATCGCCTTTGCCACGAAGAATGAAGTCCAGATCATGGATGCCATGGTCAACTGCTTCAACGACCACGGCATCGCCGCGACGGGCCACATCCTGAAATGCAGCAACGAAGGAGCGAAACTCGTAGAATGATACAAGACATCGGCAATCATACGTACCATGTCGAATACCATCCTGTGCCCTTGGCACAGGATGGTATTCTCTTGTCTTATCAGGGCCGCAAAGTCCTGGTGAAAATCACAGGTGAAAAAGAATTCACTTATCCCCGCTATGCAGATTATCAGGATATGGCAGCAGACAAGTTCCGCTGGCTCTTTTTCGAAGATAAGGAACAGTTTTATCTGGCGGAAGAAGCCCTGCCTGAACGGGACGGTTTTGCCTACGTCTCGACCAACTTTATGCGCGCCGCCCGGCCTCGTTACCTGGCCTTTGCCGGCGTCGCCGGCCTGTCCCTCCATAACTGGTACAGCAATCACCGTTTCTGCGGTCACTGCGGCCGGCCCATGGAGCACAGCAAAACGGAACGCATGGTCCACTGCGACCACTGCCACACGATGATCTACCCGCGCATCTGCCCGGCGGTCATCGTCGCCGTCCGCAATGGCGACAAGCTCCTCGTCTCGAAGTACGCCGGCCGGGAATATAAGAACATCGCCCTTTTGGCAGGCTTTGCCGAAGTAGGGGAAACCATCGAAGAGACGGTCCACCGCGAAGTCAGGGAAGAAGTGGGCATCAAGGTCAAGAACCTGCAGTTCTACAAGAGCCAGCCCTGGTGCTTTACAGACACGCTCCTCTTCGGCTTCTTTTGCGACCTCGACGGCAGCGATGCACTGCAAGTCGACCACGGCGAATTGGCCACGGCCGGCTGGATCGACCGCAAGGATATCCCGGAAGATGTGGAACAAGCCAGCCTGACCATGGAAATGATGACTCTCTTTAAAAAGGGCGTCTATTGATTTTGCCGTCAGATACCTTGACAGGCATAAGCAAACTTGCTACAATATTTATCACATAAAAGCGATGAGCGGAAGAAGCTTTACTTCTTTTTGTCAGCGAAATGCCGCATCTGGTGCGAGGGCATTCAAAAAGGGTAGGGCGCGTCACCCGGGAGCCGGCAGGAGGAAAGGCCTGTCCGTTTTACAGACGTTACCTGTGCCATGAAGCGGTCGCGCAAGCGGCAAATTAGGTGGTACCGCGGAAGATGAAGCATTCTTTCGTCCTAAGGATGACCCTTAGGCGAGGGAATGCTCTTTTTTTGTTTTGGAGGGAAAACAGATGAAATGGAATAAGGAACAGTTAGGCGCTTACGCACCGAACGATATCGAAATGTCGTGGTATGATTTTTGGGAAAAGAACGGCTATTTCCATCAGGAACCGGATAAGAGCAAGAAACCGTTCAGCATCGTCATGCCGCCGCCGAACGTCACGGGTCAGCTCCACATGGGCCACGCCCTGGACAACACCCTGCAGGATATCCTCGTCCGCTTCAAGCGCATGGAAGGTTACAACGTCGCCTGGATCCCCGGCACGGACCATGCCGGCATCGCCACTCAGGTCAAAGTCGAACAGCAGCTGGCCAAAGATGAAGGCAAGAGCCGCTACGACATCGGCCGCGAAGAATTCCTGAAGC
>UMEZ01063333.1_pt1 | contig 18442 bp, 23 predicted proteins | sample 1964841 | NCBI WGS metagenome assembly UMEZ01 (sample SAMEA4836029, study PRJEB28245) | human gut metagenome | biome: gut microbiome; material: fecal sample | place: Denmark | collected 2008 | reverse complement strand
CAAGCAAAAGCGTGCCGACGGGGGCATATGTCAAGGGCAAATGTTATGTCAAGGGCTTCATTACCAGATCTTCATACGGTACATCCACATCAAGTTCGCCGGCTTCTTTGAGGATGTCTTTGAGGAGTTCAAAAGCCTCTTTCTCAAAAGTCGGGTCGGTTTTCCAGGTGTCCTGGGATTTGTAACGCTCGATGATGATGGCGATTTTGTCAACGTCGATGTCGGCAAACTGTGGCGCGATTATTTCGGCGATATCCTCGCTTGAATGGGAAGCGACGTAAGCCATGCCTTTTTCAATTGCGCGGGTAAAACCGCTTATGATTTCCGGGTTGTCATCTATGAAACTCTGTTTTGCGCAGTAGGCAGTGTAAGGAACATAGCCGCTTTCAACTCCGAGGGAAGCTACGACGTAGCCGTCGCCGGAAAGCTCAAGGGATGTGGCACCGGGTTCGAACTCAACGGTGTAATCACCCTGACCGCCGGAAAAAGCACCGGCAGTGAGACCGAAATCAATATTCTGGACAATGTCGATTTCGGAAAGGTCAATGCCCTTCTGTTTGAGAACATATTCAAGAACCATCTGAGGCATTCCGCCGGCGCGGCCGCCGAGGACTGTTTTACCCTTGAGGCTGTTCCAGTCAAAATCTGGTTCTTCAGAGCGGGAGACAAGGAAATTTCCGGCGCGCTGGGTAAGCTGTGCAAAATTTACAGCGTAGTCTTTGGCACCCTGGGCATAAGCATAAATGCTGGCTTCGGAACCCATGAAGCCGATATCGGCATTGCCGGAGAGAAGGGCGGTCATAGTTTTGTCGGCACCAAAACCGGTCTCTACGGTGAGGTCGATGCCCTCGTCCTTAAAATATCCCAGTTCTATTGCGACGTACTGAGGCGCATAGAAAATCGAGTGAGCCACCTCATTCAGTGTTATTTTGGTCAGCTCATCGGATTTGTCGTGTGAGCAGCCGGACAGAAGTCCGATTGTGGTAAGAGCGGCAAGAATCAATGCGAGAATTCTTCTTTTTTTCATTATAACCTCCAAAAATTACGATACTTTACTATATTCAGAGGCAGGGATAAAGGTCACTGATAATTTACACAATAAGTGTATGATTTTTGCCCGCAATGTTGAGAAAAAACAAGACCCAAATAGTCATTCAGTATTTTGAAGTAATTTAAAATAGCTGCGGTTGGTTTCTATGATTCCTGATTTCACGAGCCGGCCAATTTCAGCCGACATGGCACTCCGCTCTACGCCAAGGTAGTCCGCGAGTGCCTGCCTGTTAAAAGGAATAACAAATTCATTGCTTCCGGCGGCCATAGCGCAGTCATTCAGGTAAGCGAGCAGCTTCTGTGCGGTGGTTTTCCGGGCCGCATACTTAAGTTTTCTGTTAAGATACATATTTTTACGGGCGACAATCCCGAGAAGATTACGGATCAAAATGTCATGGAATGAGTTGCGGACATCGTGAGGATTCAGAATATTTTCACTGTTAAGAAACAATATCGAGCAGTCAGTGTTGGCGGAGATATCCACCATGAGCTGTGGCACTCCGGCGCATACAAACGCTTCGGCAAAAAGAGAACCGGCTCCCACCGATGCCGTTATGCTGCGGCATCCGTAGTAATCGTCCTGCAGAATATGGAGTTCCCCTTCCAGCACGATTCCGATAAAATCGGCCGCTTCGCCGCGCATTCTTATATATTCTCCTTTGACGTATTGCTTTATTACCGCCTTAAGATTCTCAAGTACCGCAGGCAGATTTTTTTCATCAATACCCTCAAAAAGTTCATTTGATTGGATGATTTTGTAATATTTTTCAAAAATTTCCTGCATTTTTGCTCCTTGTTTGTTGGAAATCCAACATAATTAATAAGCAAAGTCTATTATAATGACGCCATAAAGTCAAGGAGGCAAAATAAAATGATAAGAAAAATAATACACATTGATGAAGATAAATGTAACGGCTGCGGAATATGTGCGACAGCCTGCCATGAGGGTGCAATAGACATAATTGACGGCAAAGCGAAGCTGGTCAGGGAAAATTTCTGTGACGGTATGGGTGACTGCCTTCCGGCCTGCCCGACCGGTGCGATAACTTTTGAGGAACGTGAGGCTCCGGCATATGACGAGGCAGCGGTAATGAAGGCGAAACAGTCTGACAGAACTCTTATGAACTGGCCGGTCCAGATCAAGCTTGTGCCTGTCTGTGCGCCGTATTTTGACGGGGCCGATCTGCTTATCGCCGCGGACTGCACGGCATATGCGTATGCAGGTTTTCACAGGGAGATTCTTAAAGACAGGGTCACGTTGATCGGCTGTCCGAAGCTTGATGCAATCGATTACAGCACCAAACTCACCGAGATTGTCAGGAACAATAATATCCGGTCGGTAACCATTGTCCGCATGGAGGTCCCGTGCTGCGGTGGTCTTGAGATGGCGGCGGCGAATGCCCTGAAAGCAAGCGGAAAGCTTATTCCATGGCAGGTTGTGACTATTACAGTTGAAGGAAAAATCAAGAATTAAAGAGTTCACAAAATCTTCACAAAAAAATTAGCACTCACCTCTTGTAAGTACACATTGAAATTTGTGTTGTTTTGTCTTGTGTATAAAAGTGCTTAAAAGCAAGTAAAATCAAGGGGAAAAGTGGAATTATTATAGATAGTATGTTTTGTCTTGTTTTATCTAATGCATAAAAAAATATGTAAAAAATATGTATAAGAGGTACTCCATATATGAGGGGTATCTCTTATACATATTAAAATAGTCTTTTGTGAGGGTCTTTTTCTTGATGCTGTATATCCATTCTTAACTTGGATAAATTGTCTTGTATTTCATACATTGCGATAGCAGATTGTTTGAATTCCGTGTCTGGAGTTTGTATATATTTTTCTATAGAATCAAATAATTTTCCTATATTATTATCTGAATCGTAAGGAATAAGTCCTTTTGATATATACTCAATTAGCAGTCTAAATGATGGAATTATTTTTATTCTATTGATAGTTTTTTCAGTCAAGCGTGTTTCCTCTTGTATATCTGTATTTTCTCTTGTTTTGCAGGGGATTTTTCCAGTCAGATAATCCATATCACACTTAAATAACTTACATAGATTAACCATATCTTGATAACTAGGATAAGTTTCACCTTTTTCCCAATTAGCAATTGTTTGTCGGGATTTTTGCTTGTTGTTGCAATTTTTTGATTTTGAAGCAATTATATCTAATTGTTCGGCTAATGTTTCTTGTGTGTACCGCCGTAATTCACGTTCGTATCTAATTATTTCCCCCACTTTTGATAAGTCATAGTCACTTATGTTATTCAAATTTAACATACCTCCTTAAAAATAAAAATAAATGTATATTTCTGTTAATTTACAATAACATATATTTGTTGTATTGTAAATATATAAAATAGACAAAACGAAAGGATGTGATTAAGTGAGAGCAACTAAAAAAAGTGAAATGGTTATTAATCAAGTGGCTGTGACAACGGAAAATTTACAAAACATTTTAGATTGCGGTAGACCCACTGCGGTAGAAATCGGTACACTTGCAAAAGCAAGAGTGGAAATAGGTCGGCGTGTTTTGTGGAATGTTTCAAAAGTTCAAAAGTATCTTGATAGTATTGCAACAGAGTAAGGAGGAAAATTCGATGGATAGGTTTGATTATTTAACGATTGAGGATGCCGCTGAAACAGTAGGAAAGAGTGTGTCTTGGGCGAGAAAACATTGTGGCGATAATGATTTTCCTCGAAGATATTATGCTTTCGACAATAGGCAGAAACTCTTAAAAAGAGATGATTGGTATGAATACTGTGAACAGCATAATCTTGAAATTGTAAGAAATATTTAGGGGGAAGATATGATAATTGCAGGATATAACACAAGCTGGGAAAACAGCCTTGATGCAGTGGCGAGAGGCGAAAAGGTAATTGTATTTGTTTATAACAACAATCAACCTACTGTAAGAATGTATAACGTTACAGAAGCCGAAGCAAAAGAAATGCAGGGAATTATTGACGAATGGATGGCTGATTTTTATGCGAATTAGCATTGATGATTTGGAAAAGTATTATAGACATTCTGAAAGGGAAAGCAATGGAGCTTATGCTACAAAGCCACAGCACGAAAGGAAAAATGCAGACCCACAGCTAAATTGTACCGTGTATGAAATAAGACTGCCCCGCTTTTCTAACGAGAAAGACGCACGAAAATGCTTTACAAGACTAGCAAATTTTTTAAGTAGGAATATATGCTATGGAACTATTGCAACATTAGGTTTTAGCAAGCATGCAAAATGGACACCACACCGCTTTGAACAAGGAGCAAAAGGAGGGCGGGCAAAGAAAATATTTAATGGTGCAAATGCTTATAAAAGACCACCGCATATCCACTTGAATATTGCAGGAAATGAAGCACACAAGGTAGCAACAAAGCTATACACAAATGAAAGCCGTCTATACAAGCGTAAATACGGCAAACCATTCCCCAAAATTCAGCGTGATGTTGTACGAAGCAAGGCAGGGCATAATTTAAGTCGTGAATACATTGCATGGCAAAGCACGTTGTATAGAGAATTTGGAAATGTTGATGATTTTATACAGGAGCATGACTTAGGGGGAAATAACAGCTATTATGATGATGAATATTGATGGGTCAGAAATACATTTTTGTATTTTAAGCACAACTACAAATACGAAAGAAAGCTAGTATTTACAATGGTTTGCGGTATGCAGGCAATACGGACAGCAACTACTATAATATATAAACTATTATATCTAATGTGTATATACACAGAAAGGAGCAAGTATGTTTTATGGATATACAGAACAAGTTGAACGATTAAAAGCAAAGATTGAGGAAAAGGACACTTCACAAGTACACTTTTTAGATTTACAAAAAGACGGAACACTTTTAGACACTGATACAAAAATTGTATATAGAAACTGGGAAGAAGTTGAGAAAAAGTTGTCGGGGGTAGCAATTATAGACAATATTCCGGATGATGAAGAAATAAACGAGGGGGGTGCAGAATGATTGAGAATAGCTGATGAAAGAATGATTGAAGCACTTATAACAACTGAAAGTATAACAAAATGTGCGGAAATGCTAGGATGCAATAGAAAAAGCATATATGACAGGTTAAGAAAGCCCGAATTTTACGCAAAGCTACAACAACAGCGTAAGGATAGTTTTGCTTTAACGACTAGCAAGATAACAAATGCACAGGAACAGGCTGTGCAAACGCTTATAGACATTATGAGCAGTGAGGATGCAAGTGATGGATGCAAAATAAAAGCATCACAGATTATTCTTGATACTTGCATAAAGACTACACAGCAAATTGATGTTATAGACCAAATACATGAGCTTAAGCAAATGATAAAAATGCGGGAAATGTAACATAACTAAACAAGAAATATATACAACGAAAGGAAGTGAGAATATGCAGAATTTAGCAACAGACATTTTAAGAGCAGAGAAGAAAAAAGCTAGAATATGGCAGATTGCAACTATAGCCGTGATTATTGTAGCAATAGCAGAATTTTTAATTATTATGAATTAATGCAGAAAAGGAGATTTATTATGACAAAAATTGAAAAAGAAAAATTAACAATGGCATTAGGAACTATCGGAGATTGTATGAGTTTGATTAATAAGTACAAGGCAGATTATAAGCAGGCAGTCGATAAGGTATTAGCTGATAAAACAAGGACATCTGAATTTAAAAATGAGCAGATTGCGTATTTCAAGAAAGAACTGGATAAAAATGTACTTTCTGCAAAGTCCAAGATAAAAGAATCTATAACAGAGATTAGACAGTTTGTTGGAAAGCCTTTTGATTTATCGCAGAATTATAATAATGCTATTGATTATATTAGCACTATGAACAAAGCAGGAGCATTGAATCCTCTAATGGTGGAAAACATTATTGATGAATATCGAGGAAATGAAGCTGTATTGTTATATTTACGCACAAAGCTGTCAGAAATGGGTATACAGACATATCAGTTTGACGAGAATATGTTTTCCACATATGAAACAGATGTAAATGGAAATCAGTTATTTATAAGTCCGACAGTATTCTTTGATGATTTAGAAAGAACTATTGACGGAGGTAATAACAACCTTATAGCGTTTGCACTAGGTAAAACAGAAAAGATTCTTGGAATCAATAGTGTAGGTATCAGCAACTTTTTATCTTCGAACATGAAAGAAAAAGAATACCCTGCTCTTATATAAGATATAAGCAAGAAATAACAAAATTCAGGTCAAATTTGCGCTTTGAGTGTTTAGACGTATAAAATGTCGATGAAACATTTAAAAGCGCAAATTTGTATAAATCACAAAGAAAGTTATAAGCTATATTATGATTATAATCTAATTTTAAGAATAAGTATGTAAAAATTATGTAATTGCACATAATTTGTAAAATCAATTATAAAAAAATGCCAGTTTTTCAATGAATTATTCATAATATTAGCACTTACATAATATTAAAATAAATATTTCTTATTGTGTTTATGAACATATTATTATATAATTATTGTACGGACAAAAAAGCGAGGTGATGAAATGAACAGTCCGAAGAAAAGAGGTAGACCTAAAGAAAGCAATCCGAGAAATAAACGTTTTGAATTGCGAATGACACAAGAACAGGAACAATTACTTGTGGAATGTTCAGAAAAAGCTGGAATTACCAAGACAGAAGTTATTATAAAGGGTATTGAATTATTTAGGGATACATTATGAAAGGTTAGCCACTCCCCGACCAAAGCGAATGACTAACCATATGTATATAGCACAGAATGTCTGTACCATGAAATATTCTATCATAGTATGGTCATTCAATCAATAGTAGAAAGGAATGGTACATAATATGGCAGAAAAGAGAAAAGATAACAAGGGCAGAAATTTACAAAAGGGAGAAAGTCAGAGAAAAGATGGGAGGTATTATTTTCAGTATAAGGATTCGCTAGGCAAAAATAAGGTTGTGTATAGTTGGGAATTAGTAGAACTAAGAGAAAAGGAAAAACAAATAAAAAAAGACCTTGAAGACGGCATAAATAATACGGCATCAAAAATGACACTAAATGAGCTGTTTGATTTATATATAGGTCTAAAAAACAAGGAAAAATTTAGAGATACAACAAAGGATAACTATATGTCGATGTGGGATTTACATATCAGAAAAACGGAGCTTGGAGTTGCAGAAATCTGCAATATTAAACCGTCACATATAAAAAAATTTTATTCAAAATTGAAGCAAGAAGGTCTTGCAAATAGTACAATAAAACTGTTTCACAGTATGTTATTACCTAGTTTTGAATTAGCCGTAAATGATGATATAATTAGGAAGAATCCTGCAAAGAACTGTTTAGAAGAGTATAAAGGCGGTGCAAAAGAAAAAACAGCACTTACATTATATGAACAGACAGAGTTATTGCGTTTTGTTAATGAAAGTAACGTATATAATACTTATGAACCTATGATAAGATATATGTTAGGAACTGGGTGCAGGATTGGTGAGGTTATTGGTATTACTTGGGATGATATTGATATGAAGAACAAAGAAATCAATATAGACCATCAGATGATATATAAAAGAAATACAGAGGGAAAGACGGTATTTACAATTTCAGAGACAAAAACAGAGGCGGGAAATAGAAAGATTCCAATGACGCAAGATGTATATGATGCACTATGTAAACAAAAAAGATATAATCTATATATGGGTATATCAAGAGATTATAAGGTTGGTAATCACAGTAATTTTGTATTTACAACAAAGAGTGGACGCCCTATTGCACCAAATGGTTTTAATAACGCAATGAAGAACATAGTGGAAGCATATAATAAATGTGAAATTGCAAAAGCAGAATCTGAAAAGAGACAACCAGTATTACTACCCCATATATCAGCACATACATTTAGGCATACTGCTTGTACGAGGATGGCAGAGGCAGGTATAAAACCTAAGACCTTACAATATCTTTTAGGACATAGTGATATGTCGATAACAATGAATGTATATACTCATGCACAATACGATAATATAAAGAAAGAAGTGGAAAATATAGAACAACTAAAGGCTATATAAAGTTGATTTAGAATAAGGGGGCATAAGCCCTCTTATTCTTAAACTTTACATACAAAATATGTAAATCGTATGTAAATCTATGTGTAATCAAGATTTTTCTTGTTTTAATCCCTAGAGTTCACAAAATCTTCACAAAAAAATTAGCACTCACCTCTTGACAATGCTAATAATTGGGTGTATAACATAGTCAAGAACAAAGGAAAGGAACCAAAAGAGGTAAGAAAGATTGAATAAGTACCTTGAGGTTGCTGAAACATCCCGGTTCCAAAGTAACAAGGTAACAAGGTTTGATTTTATAAAAAGGAGAGATGACTTATGTTGATGCCTAGTATTTTTGGAGAGAATTTATTTAACGATGATTGGATGGACTTTGGATTCCCAGAAGTTGACAAAGCTTTGTATGGTAAACATGCAGGACATGTTATGAAGACCGATGTTAAGGAAACAGATGCCGGTTATGAAGTCGACATTGACCTTCCGGGCTTTAAGAAAGATGAGATAAGTGCTAAACTTGATGACGGTTACTTAACAATCAGTGCTTCTAAGGGTCTTGACAAAGACGAGAAGAACAAAGAAGGCAAGTACATCCGTAAGGAACGTTATGCCGGAGCTATGAGCCGTAGCTTCTATGTTGGCGGGGCCGTCACAGAAGAAGATATCAAGGCTAAATACGAAGACGGTATCTTAAGACTCAGCATTCCTAAGAAGGAAACTAAGGCAGTCGAGAACAAGAAATACATTGCAATCGAAGGATAACCTGCAGTATTGAATGAATAAGAAAGGAAGCGATTGTTATGGATAAGAATCCTAAACATCCGTTAAAGAAAAAGAAAGTTCACCAGAAGGTCAATGCCACAGCAGGCCTGAATATGGAAGAGCAGGAGACCTCAGGTAAGCATAAAAAACACGTTTACGAATAAATAAAATAAGTTCCGCAGTCTGTGAAAGCAGGCTGCGGAATTTTTTTTGACCAAAAGTTACATTTTCAGCTACCAAAAGTTACATTTGTAACATAAATGCATATAAATGTGCTAGATTAAATTTATTAATTGAGTATCTATATGAAAATATTTTTGTAAGGAGAATAAATTATGTTTGGTACAGAAAAACAAAAGACAGGTTATCCGTCTATAGATAAACCATGGCTTAAATTCTATGATAAAGCTCTTAATGAATCTGATATACCGGAATGTAGCGCATATCATCTGTTATATCAAAATAACAAGGATTATATGGATGATGTTGCACTCATCTACTTTAACAAAAAAATTAAATTCAAAGAATTGTTTGAGAATATCAGAAAAACGGCTATGTCTTTGACTGCATTGGGAATAGGCAAAGGAGATATCGTAACACTTCAGGTATTAAATATGCCTCAGACTGTGTATCTTTTTTATGCTTTAAGTTATATAGGCGCAGTAGCAAATATGATATACTTCTCCGCTTCAGTAAAAGAAACAAATGAAATACTGATTAATACAAAATCCAAAATGTATATTGCCATTGACTCCTTGTGGGAAACTCATAAGGAGTCAGTAAAAGGGACTGATGTACAGCATGTATTATTGCTTAAAATAGCAGAATCCGCGGATGTTGTTACCAGAACAATTGTTAATATTAAGTTGAAAGCAGTCAAAGCTGCTAATTGTATGAATTGGAAGCAGTTTCTTAAATATGGAAACTGTATTTCAGTAATTGATGAAGTCAATGAATCCCAGATTCCTGTTGTAATGGTATACACAGGTGGTACTACCGGAAAATCAAAAGCAGTTGTTCTTTCAAGTAAAAGTATGAATGGTCTTGTATATCAATATACTTACGCTTTAACTGAATTAAAACGTGGAGGAAAGCTTATGAATTCAATACCTCCATTTGTTGCATATGGAATTGTATGTGACCTACATATGCCTTTATGCCGTGGTATAAAAAATATATTAATTTTAGATCCTTCTCCTGAAAATGCAGCTTCTAATTTTTATAAATATTGCCCCGATTATTACATATGTGGGTGTCCACAGAATGAAAGTATTATGAATCACCCCGGAATCCAAAAGATGAATTTGGATTTTATTAAAGTTTTCGCTGTAGGCGGCGATACAGTTACTCCCGCATTTGAAGAGAGAGCAAATAAATTTTTGAAAAACCACAATGCCGATACGACCATATCGGTTGGATATGGAATGACCGAAGCAGCAGCTACAGTTGCTACCTCATTGCCTAAAGTAAGCAGGGTAGGAACAGTTGGTATTCCATTACCCGGAACAATAATTAAGGTTGTAGAACCTGATACTATAAATGAGTTGCCATACAACCATGATGGAGAGATATGTTTTAGTACACCGACAATGATGCTTGGGTATTACAAAAACGAAGAAGAAACAGACAATATTATAAAAGTGCATAATGACGGAAAAAAATATATCCACTCCGGAGATATCGGTCATATAGACGAGGATGGATTTGTCACAATATCAGGCAGAATTAAACGTATCATTGCAACATGGGAAAATAATGCGTATCACAAGGTATTTCCAAAATTAATAGAAGATATGTTTGTGGAAATTGAAGGGATTCATGAAGTTTCCATTGTCGGAAGGAAAATAACGAACGTCTTTTGTGAACTTATTGCTTTTGTCGTTTTAGATAAAGGTAATAACAAAGAAAATACCGAGCGGTTATTAAGAAATATATCTGATGAAAAACTTGATACTTGGGAACGTCCGGTTGAATATCGTTTTATTGATGCACTTCCAAGAACGACCATAGGTAAAGTAAATTACAGAGAACTTGAAAAAGAGATAAATGATTATGAGAGGTACGAGAAATAAAAATATTTTATGTATAAAAAATGAATCCATCTAATAACTTACCTGGATTATTTCATTACAAAGCAGCTACATATGGTGACGCAATAGGACTGACGATATTAATCGGTTCGTTGGTTGCTTTTGAGAAGAAAAAATTGTCTTGAGATGACAGTAGAATATACGTAAAGGAAGAAAAAAGTTGGCAGAAAATAACGAAGGACAGGTTGCAGCAAAAAATGAACGAAAATATTATCTGGATAATATCCGTATATTAATAATATTAGGACTGTTTGTTGCGCATTCTTGTGAAATGTATCACCTGCAGGATGGATTCTATATTGAAGGTGCTAAATCTTTAATCCCTACAATAATATACAATTCACTAAGAAGCTGGTATATGGCGACTCTATTTTTAATAGCAGGATTAACCACTATGTATAGTCTAAAAAAAAGAACTATCAAGGAATATTATACTGAAAGATGTAAAAGACTGCTTATTCCATTTTTAGCAGGAATACTTTTATTGGTACCGGTCAGAAATATGTAAACTATACAAACAGGTTCTTTAAGAAAATATCGAACAGTTCATTTGCAATTTATTTCATTCATATGACTGTATTGCTCCCTGTTGGGTATTTTGTAATTAAATACCTTAGCTGTAACGTGTTTATTCAGATACTGATAACTATGAATATCTCCTTTATTGTTACGGTTTTACTGGTTGAAATATGTAAAAAAATACCCGGTGTCAGGTTTGTTCTGGGTTTGAAGTGATAAAGGAGCTTACATAAAAATTGAAAGAAATAGACATCAGACAACAAAAAAGATTTACAGACTACCAGTCAAAAAAGGCTGATATGCTAAAAGCTGATATTCCCATAAAAAACAAGCTAATTATCAGAAAAATTTTAAGACCACTTTTAAGATGCATGCTGCGGATACAAAGAAAATTTAATCATTTTCATGTAGAATTGTTAAATGAAATAAAATATACCAACAAAGCTGTAATTTATGCAGTAACTCATATAGGAAAGTGGGATTTTGAAATTATTAATGAGCAGATAACAAAACCGTTTTACATTTTGGCGGCAGATTTTATAAACATAAATAAAGGTTTTAACGGCTTGTTTATGAAATTAAACGGTGTTGTTTACGTTAATGAAAAAAGTAATATAGACAGGCATAATACTAAAGAAATAATGATACGACTGCTAAAAGCCGGAAATTCTATGATGATTTTTCCGGAAGGGACATGGAACCTTTCAGAAAACGAACTCATATATGATATTCCTTATGGTACAGCTTCAATTTCGATTGAAACCAATACTCCGATTATCCCGATAGCTATTGAACAGTATGAAAACAGATTTGTAATCAATACCGGAGAAAAAATTATGCCTGATAATTCTATTCCTGATCTTACACAAAAGATACGGGATACTCTGGCAAGCCTTAAATGGGAAATCTGGTATAAACAAGGAATATGCAAACGTAATAAATTAGATGATGATTATTGGAATGGATTTGTTCAATAACGTGTTATGGAATGGGCAGGTTATTCAATGGATGAACAGATAATCAACACTTTTGTTCCAAAAGAAAAAAGAACACATTTAGAATTGTATGAAAAATTTGGGTTCGATAAAATACCACTAAGATACAGAAATATTCAATTCAATAAATTATTTAAGGAGAAATACAATGATGAACGCAGATGAAATGACCGGGTATCCATCAATAGATAAGCCTTGGTTAAAATATTACTCTAAAGAATTTATCAACAAACCGTTAAAAAAATGTACAGTATACCAAAATGTATATACTAGCAATTCTGAACATATGTCAGATATTGCTCTGATTTATTTTAATAACAAAATATCCTACAGAACTTTATTCAGAGAAGTGGACAGGTGTGCATACACATTAAAGTGTATGGGAATCCAAAGCGGAGATATTATTTCTCTTTGCACAGCAGGAACACCGGAATCCATATACCTTCTTTTAGCAGCTAATAAGTTAGGGGCTGTATGTAATTTTGTAAATCCATTTTTTACAGAAGAACAATTATTATCGAGAATTAACGAGACACATAGTAAAGTTTTGTTTGTATTGGACAGTTTTTATAAACAGATTCAACCTGTTATTAATAAGCTTAATATTGGAAAAATAATTATAATCCCCGCTCTTAATTCAGCTTCAATATTAATCAGAAGTCTTAATAAGCTAAAAAACAATACTCATATTAAGTATTCAGATAAGTTGGTAAGCTGGCAATCGTTTGTTGATAAAAAAGTAAAAGTTGAACCTACAACTGTAGCAGATTATGTCCCAAACCATGATGCAATTATGGTGTGTTCATCCGGAAGCACCGGTGCATCTAAAGGTATTGTACTTACAAACGATGGGATAAATGCAACAATTCAAAATTATGACTATGGTTATGACTATTTAAGAGGTGACATATTCTTACAAATGGTTCCTATATGGTTTTGTACAGGATGTGTTCTAAGCATAATTATGCCACTACAAAGAGGGATTACCGTTATACTGGAACCAAGATATGGTATCAAAGAATTTATAAGCAATTTAAAAAAGTATTCTATTTCTTTAACGTTAGTTTCGCCAAGTTTTTGGGTTGGTATTATGAATAGTTCACAATCAGACAAATTGGACTTATCGGTTATGAAATATCCTATTACCGGAGGCGAACAGATTCTTTCAGATACAGAAGATGAAATCAACGCATTTCTAAAGGCTAGAGGATGTCAATACCCGTTATTGAAAGGTTATGGTATGAGTGAGTTAGGTTCAACCCTTACGACGACTTCAAGATTACACTCAAAAAAGAATAGTGTCGGTTATCCTATACTTGGAAAAGCAATAGTATCTGCTTTTGACATAGAAACCAATTCAGAATTGAAATATTGTGAGAGAGGAGAAATTCGTGCAATTACCCCTGCTCATATGAAAGGTTATTTTAATAACGAGGAAGCAACATCCGAGTTTTTCAAGGAAGACTCCAAAGGTCAGATATGGGCATGCACAGGTGATATAGGATATGTTGATGAAGAAGGATATATGTTTATTCTGGGTCGTTCCACAGATAGTTATAAATCGGATAGTGGAAGAGTAATTTATCTGTTTGATGCCGAACAGGTAATTTTAAAGGATAAAAACATCAGTTTATGCAAAGTCATCGATACTACATATAAGTCAAAAAAAGTATCTGCAGCACATATCATTCTGAAAAGTGACGAAAACATTAATGAGGTTATTAAAAGACTATATTTAAACTGCACTGAATCATTGCCGGCAGATGAAGTCCCACAGTTGTGGAAAATCCGAAAAACTATGCCCGTACATAAAAGTGGAAAAAGAGATGTAGAGGCTTTGAAAAACGAATGTTCAGGGTATTATGATTCAGAAGGAAATATTATTGAAAGCATCAGGTAAAAATTATGGATACAAAAGAACCCCATTTATTCGTTCCATTTAAGGAAGTGGAAACGTGGTCTCTGACAGCTAAAAAAATTACTATGAGAATTTTAGAAATATATGTATAAAAAAGAAAAAACATTCTACCGGTTCAAGTAAGTTTGTTGCTTTTATAGCACCATTATTTCGTAATTTTCCAATCGAAATAAGAGGAGCCGAGAACCTGATAGATACAAATGTTTTGTTTTCAGGTAATCATTCAAATTCTCACGATGTTTTCATTATCAAAGAAGTTTTTCGAAAATTAAAGAGAAAGATTTCTCCTTTGGTAGCTTATGACGGATTAAATGCATTATCACGGACATTCTTTTTTATGAGTGACGGTACGTTTATCGACAGAGCGGACAAAAAGTCTATCGAAAACGGATTAATTGATTTTTGCAGCAAAATACTAAAAGGCAGCGATGGCTTCATGTTTGGAGAATCGACGTGGAACCTGCATTCTCTGTTGCCAATGCAAAAACTAAAAGCCGGCATTACTTTAGTCAGCTTAATTACAGAAAAACCAATTATCCCTGTAATATTTGAATATGTGGAGTCAGCACAAATTTGTAAAAAAGAAAGCAGTCTATATGATAAGTGTATTATACAATTCGGTACACCGTATTATGTGACTACTGATAAAAATATATTTGGGCAGACATATAAGCAGCAAATAATAATGGAAAATATGCGAAGAAAATTATGGGATGAACTGGGAATACGTAAAGATTCCTTTGAAAATATTAATAAAGAACTGTATTTGAATCATTTATATTTAAAAAAGTTCAAGGCAACAGGTTTTAAATATAACAGTGAACTTGAAACCCAATTTTTACTTAACAAGGAGAACGAATATGTCATTAATCAAAACGGGGAATTCGTTCCGGGAATTTTGCAAAGATGATTTTATTTGAAATAAAGGTAGCACATGTATGAAACATAATTTATTTATAAGCAAATTAAATGAAAAAGATGTAAATCATTTTACAACGGATGTTGGTCTGTTTTTGCGGAGAAAATCGCATAAACTCTTTAGAAAATTATGTAATTTCTTTACACATACTAAAGTGATTTATACCGAAAAATGTAACTATGACACGGATGAAGAATATTACGGAACTTTAAATGACGGCTATATTTCCGTTTCGGATTATCCCATATCACATAATAAAAATAATGTTATTGTAGAAAGATATCCACAACTAAAAAAGAATGAAAGTTATATTTTTGTCGGTAATCATACATGTCCTGAAGATATAGAAATAATGCTTAATGTAATTGACAGAAATTCCTATCTGATACTAGGGTCAGTTGAATCACTTAAATATAATCCAGAGGTATATCTGTCATGGCTAAACGGAATGATTGTATTTGATATTCTTGATAAAACAGAAAGAAGTGAACTGCTCCAAAAAATGAAAAGGGTATTAAAAACACAAAGTATTTTAATTTATCCTGAGGGTTCCCACAATTACAATCCTAATAAACTTATTAATAATTTGTATGACGGATCTGTTAATCTGGCATTAGAGACAGGAAAAGGTATCGTTCCAATAATACTGATAAAAGATGATACCGAAAATATAGCTTATGTTGATGTCGGCAACCCAATTTACATAACGAAACCACCTGCTATCAGCAAAAAATTCATTAAGGATATGAGCCTGTTTCTTAGAGATAAAATGGCAACATCCGTTTGGTATTTAATATCAAGACATATCAAAACAATTAACCGTAAAGAACATCTGGATATCGGTGCAATGTTTATAGAACGTTACCTTGCAGATACATTTAAAAAATTAGATTGGAAGCATGATGTTTTTGATGCGGAATATCTGACCAAAAAGACAAAAGAAGAAAGAGAATATGAGGATGTAAATAAAAGCCTCAGCAGATTAATACTAAATGAACATAACAACCAGATTTATCGTGAAAATATCCTTAAGAGTATGGACATTGGCAAATATGACGTTGTTTGGAATATGAGAAGAAAATTTGTAGAAAAAATAAAAGGCTTTGATTGGCAATGAAAAAAATAGAATATCAGTTGTTGAATACCTGCAAGTTGACCAAATATATATTGGATGTCAGCAACAGAAAACAATTGCAGAGAATAACGATAGTCGTATGTCAATACTTGCACTTGTATGGTTATGGAAAAGAAAGTATTTTGGAACATTGTTATGCGGTCTTGTTACTGAAATTGCAAATTTATTTTGGACTATGTATATAGATATCGATACGAACGGTGATTTTACTACATATGCAGGATTTGGTATCACGGCATTATTGATAACAAGAATTGTTATTCCAGTTTTGCTTGCAGTATTGTTGATAGTATATATGAAAGTAAACAATTTGTCATTAAGGTATTATATTTATAAGATACAAAATCTAAAGTACAGGATTAATGATGCAAGTGTAATTCACATAAAGGAAAAGCAGGTTGAATATTTTAGTCATACTGTATATACAAAAGATAGAAGTAAATGTTTGCCGCTTGCTGATGGTGCGGGATAAAAAAGGGCACGGATTTGTTCCGCGCCCTTTACTTTTAGTTTTATTTTATAAATTCCATTCCCAGTTTCTTACAATTTCAAGGTCTTCTCCGTATTCAGAGATATGAGCCTTGTGCTCAACGAGGATGTCATTCATCTTCTGAGTGAGGAATGAACCTCTGTTGCCAAGTTGTGGAAGATATTTAAGTGCTGACTTAACAAGGTCGAAACGGTCAATCTTGTTCTGTACACGCATATCAAACGGAGTAGTAATAGTACCTTCTTCATGGTATCCGTATACATGGATGTTACGGTTAGCTCTTCCGTAAGTAAGCTCATGTACAAGTGTAGGATAACCGTGGAATGCGAAGATAACCGGCTTATCCTTGGTAAACAGAGCGTTGAAATCAGCATCTGTAAGTCCGTGAGGATGTTTCTCATGTGACTCAAGTTTCATAAGGTCAACTACGTTGACAAATCTGATCTTAAGCTCCGGAATGTTCTCACGAAGGATTGTTGTAGCAGCAAGTGCCTCAAGTGTAGGAGTATCACCGCAGCAAGCCATTACGATATCCGGCTCTTCGCCCTGGTCGTTGCTTGCCCATTCCCAGATACTTACACCCTGTGTACAATGCTTAACGGCCTGCTCCATTGTAAGCCACTGGTGGCTAGGATGCTTTGATGCAACGATTACGTTGACATAGTTTTTGCTCTTGATACAGTGGTCAAAGCATGAAAGGAGGCAGTTTGCATCAGGTGGGAGATACATACGGACAACATCTGCTTTTTTGTTAGCGATGTGGTCAAGGAATCCCGGATCCTGATGTGTAAATCCGTTGTGATCCTGCTGCCATACATTGGATGCAAGGATAAGGTTGAGGGATGCAATTTTCTGTCTCCAAGGAAGTGAATTACATACCTTAAGCCATTTAGCATGCTGTGCTGCCATTGAATCAACAACTCTGATGAATGCTTCGTAGCTTGCGAAGAAACCGTGACGTCCGGTAAGAAGGTAACCTTCAAGCCATCCCTCGCACATATGCTCGCTGAGGTATGAATCCATGATTCGTCCGTCTTTTGCAAGGCAGTCATCAGTAGGTATAATCTCTGCATTGAAGTCTCTGTTGGTAGCTTCAAATGCTTTGTAAAGTCTGTTTGACATAGACTCATCCGGTCCGAAGATACGGAAGTTCTTGGACTCTTCATTAAGTCTGAATACGTCTCTTACATATCCGCCGAGTTCAAGCATATCCTGCGCGATAGTCTCACCAGGTTTCTTAACTTCAACAGCGTACTTGGTGAAGTCAGGAAGTCTTAAGTCGCGTAAAAGCTTACCGCCGTTAGCATGCGGGTTGGAGCTGATACGTGCATCTCCTTCAGGGCAGAGTGCGCGCAGTTCAGGGATAAGTCTGTAATTTTCATCAAAAAGTTCTTCCGGTTTGTAGCTGAGTAACCAGTTCTTGAGAAGTTCAAGGTGCTCAGGCTTGTCCATCATGATAGGTACCTGATGTGCACGGAAGCTGCCTTCGATCTGGAGTCCGTCAACAACCTTAGGACCT
>UMEZ01100517.1_pt1 | contig 18734 bp, 18 predicted proteins | sample 1964841 | NCBI WGS metagenome assembly UMEZ01 (sample SAMEA4836029, study PRJEB28245) | human gut metagenome | biome: gut microbiome; material: fecal sample | place: Denmark | collected 2008 | reverse complement strand
TTTGCCTATGCGCGGCTCATTGCTCGCGTAAACTTTCAATTTAGTACAAAAGATACGAAAGATCAAATAGGTGTGGAAGAAGCCACAGAGTAAAATATTTCCTTTTCTCCGCTTCCGAAGTGTAGTATACTGTCTGTGGATAACTCTATGACAAGGATAATGTTAGCGAAAGGCGGTAAAGCAATGACAGCAGAGATCATCTGTGTAGGAACCGAAATTTTACTGGGCAATATTGTGAATACGAATGCAGCATATCTGGCGGAAAAGCTTGCTGCTTCCGGACTGGACTGCTATTACCAGACGGTGGTGGGAGATAATGCGGAGAGACTTGCGGGCGTGTTAAAATGTGCCATGGAGCGTTCGGATGTAATTCTGCTATCCGGCGGACTGGGACCAACGGAGGATGATCTGACCAAGGAAACCGTGGCAAAGGTCTGTGGGAAAAAACTGTCAGTGGATGACCACAGCATGGAACGGATCGCAGAATTTTTCGCAGTGAGAGATATTCAGCCTACGGAGAATAACTGGAAACAGGCCATGGTGCCCGAAGGTGCAAAAGTACTGGACAATGATAACGGAACGGCACCGGGGATCATTTTGGAAACGGAGAAGAACCGGATCGTATTGCTGCCGGGACCTCCTGCGGAGTTGATCCCCATGTTTGATCAGCAGGTACTTCCTTATCTGGACGCATTGACTCCCGGGGTGATCTGCTCCCGTATGGTAAAGCTGTGCGGTGTGCCGGAGAGCCAGGTGGAGGATACGCTGAAGGATTTGATCGACGGACAGACAAATCCTACCATAGCCACCTACGCTAAGACCGGAGAAGTACATATCCGGGTGACTGCTTCCGGAGAAAATGCCAAGGCAGCCGGAAAGACGATCAAACCAATAGTAAAAGAATTAAAATCCCGTTTCGGAGGGGATATCTACAGTACCAGAGAGGAGACCACTCTGGAGATGGCAGTGGCGGATCTGTTGCTTGCCAATGATCTGACCGTGACTACTGCAGAGTCCTGTACCGGAGGCATGATCGCGGCGAGAATTATCAATGTGCCCGGTGTGTCGGAATGTTATAAAGCGGGATTGGTAACTTATTCCAATAAGGCTAAGCGAAAATTCCTGGGAGTGCGTAAGAGCACGCTGGATAAATACGGTGCTGTCAGCAGCAAAACAGCAGGAGAGATGGCGAAAGGGGCGGCTCTTTTGCTAAAAGCGGATGTGGCAGTGGCAGTGACGGGAATCGCCGGACCGGACGGAGGAACCGAAGAGAAGCCGGTAGGACTGGTGTATATCGGATGCTGTGTTAAGGGAGAACTTACGGTAAAAGAATATCATTTCTCCGGAACCCGCAGCCAGATCAGAGAAGCGACTACCTCTGCAGCATTGATCCTCATGCGCAGCTGCATTTTGAAATACTTCAGTAAAGTGACATTTGGTAAAAAGTAACAAAAAAATAATTTGTGAGATACCCTCAAAACGTAAGGGTGTAAAATTGTAAATAGTGCTGAAAACATAAAAAATGTATCATGCATCCTTGCAGGAAGCGGGGAAGTGTGGTACATTCTTTTTGTATCTTGCTGCGGAACAATTCGCGGACATGTCTTTCAATCTCAGATTATCGGCAATTCAGGCATTCGCCAAAATTTCAGACGATTATCGGGACAAATTAGCAAATAGGGGGGTGCTCTTGAAGGGAGTTTTATTGGACATAAAATAGATATAATAAAAATAGACATTGACAAACACGAACAAATGTTTTATTCTAAATAAAAAGCAGAACATTTGTTCCTTGAACAAAAAGGAGATAAACATGGAAAAAGATGATAAGCTTAAAGCATTGGATGCGGCACTGAGCCAGATCGAGAAGCAGTATGGAAAGGGCGCGGTAATGAAGCTGGGAGATCCCACGGCACAGATGAACGTGGAGACCATTCCTACCGGTTCTTTAAGTTTGGATATAGCATTGGGACTGGGTGGTATTCCTAAGGGAAGAATCATTGAAATCTATGGACCGGAATCCAGTGGTAAGACGACCGTTACTTTACATATGATCGCTGAAGTACAGAAGAGGGGAGGCATTGCCGGATTTATCGATGCAGAGCATGCCCTGGATCCCGTCTATGCGAAGAATATCGGAGTGGATATTGATAATCTGTACATTTCCCAGCCGGATAACGGAGAGCAGGCACTGGAGATCACCGAGACCATGGTGCGTTCCGGAGCTATTGATATCATTGTAGTGGACTCCGTAGCTGCACTGGTACCGAAGGCGGAGATCGACGGGGATATGGGAGACAGCCATGTGGGTCTGCAGGCACGACTGATGTCCCAGGCACTGCGTAAGCTGACTGCTGTGATCAGCAAATCCAACTGTACTGTTATTTTTATCAACCAGCTTCGTGAGAAGGTAGGTGTCATGTTCGGTAACCCTGAGACCACCACCGGTGGACGGGCATTGAAGTTTTATTCTTCCGTACGACTGGATGTCAGGAGAATTGAGGCATTGAAGCAGGGCGGTGAGGTCATCGGTAACCGTACCCGTGTCAAAGTAGTGAAAAATAAGATTGCGCCTCCTTTTAAGGAAGCAGAGTTTGATATTATGTTCGGAGAAGGTATTTCTATGGTAGGAGATATCCTGGATCTGGCGGCCAGCTGTGATGTAGTTGCCAAGTCCGGTGCATGGTATGCCTACGAGGGCAATAAGATCGGACAGGGAAGAGAGAATGCAAAACAGTATTTGAAAGATAATCCGGCTGTCTGTGATGAGATTGCAGAGAAGGTCAGAGAGCATTACGGACTGAAGGCAGATGTATCTGCTACAGCGGAGAAGGAAGAGTAGATCCATGCTGGTAACACAGGTTACGGAACTTTCCAAATCGAGAAGTAAGGTATATATTGATCAGGAATTCGCCTTTGTTTTATACAAAGGCGAATTGCGTCTCTACCATATAAAAGAGGGTGAAGAACTCCGAACGGAGGATTACCGGACCATTATGCAGGAGGTACTGCCTAAACGTGCAAAACTGAGGGCTATGAATTTGCTTCAGGGGCGGGAATATACGACCTCACAATTACGGACAAAATTACAGCAGGGATATTATCCGCCGGAGATCATAGAGCAGGCAATAGAATATGTGGCAGGCTTTCATTATATAGATGATCTTCGTTATGCGGTGGATTATATCACCTATCATGAGAACAGCCGCAGCAGAAGACGCATTGAACAGGATCTCCAGGGCAAGGGGATTTCCTCTGCCACGATAGAAGAAGCCTGGCAGAACTGGAGGGAGAATGGCGGGAAACAGGATGAACAGAGTATGATCCGGGAATTGCTTCGTAAGAAACATTATGATGCAGCGGAAGAAACAGACTGGAAAGAACGACAGAAAATATACGCATTTCTGGCAAGAAAGGGATTCTCACAAGAAGCCATTCGCAAGGCAATCGGAGGCATGCACAGTGACGATTTTTAGGATACTGTATAGTGCAGGAAAAGCAAGAAATAATGCACAAAGATTGTATTAATATAGGAACTATTTTTGGAGTAATTGCGACTTGTACTTGACAGAGGAGTATTTTCAGTTTACACTAATACTGTTGTGAATTGCTTGTTAGAATGTACATAAATTGCATTCTATTTTGAACGATAATTTGTATTATCAGAGCAAAATGTACAATGAAAATTTCATAAGGAGGTGCTCCTGTAGTGGACACTAATATTGTAATAGTATTAGTGGTTTCTGTTATTGCCATTATAGCTGCAGTGCTGATCACAGCAAAGGTTACCACCACCCGTCTGAAGAAGAATGCGGAGGGAACCATCGGCAACGCAGAGGAGAAGGCAAGAGAGATTATTGATGAAGCCCTGAAGACTGCAGAGAACAAAAAGCGTGAATCACTCCTGGAAGTCAAAGAAGAGTCCATTCGTACCAAGAATGAACTGGACAAAGAGATCAAGGAGCGCAGAGCGGAAGCTCAGCGGTATGAGCGCAGAGTTCAGCAGAAGGAAGAGAACATCGATAAGAAAGCAGATGCCATCGAGAAGCGCGAGGCAAGTTTGGCAGCCAGAGAAGAAACCCTAGGCAGAATGAAGGAAGAAGTCTCCAAGCTGAATGAGCAGCGTGTGCAGGAACTGGAACGAATTTCCGGATTAACCTCTGAACAAGCAAAAGACTACTTATTGAAAATTGTTGAAGATGAAGTGAAGCATGAATCGGCCGTGATGATCAAGGAAATGGAGAGTCGGGCCAAAGAAGAAGCAGACAAGAAAGCAAAGGAATATGTGGTTAACGCAATACAGAGATGCGCAGCAGATCATGTCTCTGAGACTACAATTTCCGTTGTACAGTTACCGAATGATGAGATGAAGGGACGTATCATCGGACGTGAGGGACGTAATATCCGCACACTTGAGACCATGACAGGTGTAGACCTGATCATTGATGATACACCGGAAGCAGTAATTTTGTCCGGATTTGATCCGATTCGTCGTGAGGTAGCGAGAATTGCGCTGGAGAAGCTGATTGTGGACGGACGTATTCATCCGGCCAGAATCGAAGAGATGGTAGAGAAGGCGCAGAAAGAAGTCGAAGTAATGATCAAGGAAGAGGGAGAAGCCGCAACTCTCGAGGTTGGCGTACATGGCATTCATCCCGAACTGGTAAGATTACTCGGTAAGATGAAATTCCGTACCAGCTATGGTCAGAATGCATTAAAGCATTCTATTGAAGTAGCACAGCTGTCCGGACTGCTGGCTGCAGAACTGGGATTGGATGTGAGACTTGCCAAGAGAGCCGGACTGCTGCATGATATCGGTAAAGCAGTCGACCACGAAATGGAAGGTTCTCATATTCAGCTGGGTGCTGAATTGTGTCGGAAATACAAAGAGAATGCTACTGTTATCAACGCAGTGGAATCTCACCATGGCGATGTAGAGCCTACTTCCCTGATTGCATGTATTGTACAAGCTGCTGATACAATATCCGCTGCAAGACCGGGAGCTAGAAGGGAAACACTGGAAACCTATACTAGCAGATTAAGACAGTTAGAAGATATCACAAACAATTTCAAAGGTGTAGATAAATCTTTTGCTATTCAGGCAGGTCGTGAAGTTCGTGTTATGGTAGTGCCCGAACAGATTTCAGATGCCGATATGGTACTGTTGGCAAGAGATATTTCCAAGCAGATTGAAGCTGAATTGGAATATCCCGGACAGATCAAGGTGAATGTGATCCGTGAGAGCCGCGTAATTGATTACGCCAAATAACTGACCAGTCAGAAATGACAATTTCATAAGATGTAAGAGGTAGCCGTTGTATGGAGACATACAACGGCTGTTTTAATGAAAATTTATGGATAAACGGGTGTAAAAAAGTGAAAGTTACCTATTGTGTTATATGTCATCTTATAGTATGATATTCGGAGTGTATGATTGTATACGATTATCCAACATCCACAGAAGAAGGCGTATTCCCAACGAGGAAAGACGAGAAAGGTATGGTAAGAAATGAAAGCATATCAGGAATTAACCAAGGAAGAACTTTTAACACTGAAGGCAGAGCTTAACGCTGCATATGAAGATGCAAAAGGCAAAGGCCTGAAACTGGATATGTCCAGAGGAAAACCTGCAGTCAATCAGCTGGATATGACAATGGATTTTCTGGATGTTGTGAATTCTCAGAGCGCTATGAAGGCTGAGGATGGAATGGATGTGAGAAACTACGGAGGTTTGGATGGCATTCCTGAGGCAAAGAAGCTGATGGCGGATATTCTGGAGGTAAAACCAGAGAACGTGATCGTATGCGGTAATGCCAGTCTGACCATCATGTATGATACGGTATCTCGTGCCATGACCCATGGCATTTTGGGAAATACCCCCTGGTGTAAACTCGAGCATGTAAAGTTTTTGTGCCCTGTTCCCGGATATGACAGACATTTTGGAATTACAGAGCATTTCGGAATTGAAATGATCAATGTACCCATGACTCCCGAAGGACCGGATATGGACCTGGTAGAGAAGCTGGTCAGCGAAGATCCCGCCATCAAAGGCATTTGGTGCGTACCGAAGTACTCCAATCCTCAGGGATATTCTTATTCCGATGAGACCGTAAGGCGCTTCGCAGCGCTTACGCCGGCGGCACCGGATTTCCGTATTTTTTGGGATAATGCTTATGCAATTCATCATTTATATGATGACAGACAGGATCAGCTGTTAGAGATTCTCTCCGAATGTGAGAAGGCAGGACATCCGGATATGGTATTCGAGTTCTGCTCTACCTCTAAGGTAAGCTTTGCAGGTTCCGGTATTGCGGCTATCGCATCTTCTAAGGCCAATCTGGATGATATGAGAAAGTCCATGACAATTCAGACGATTGGATACGATAAGATCAATCAGTTACGTCATGTACGCTATTTTAAGGATATTAACGGTATTCGTGAACATATGAAGAAGCATGCGGCAATCATGCGTCCAAAATTTGAGGCAGTATTGAAGGTTTTGGATGAGGAACTGGGTGGACTTGGTATCGGCAGTTGGACAAAACCCAACGGTGGGTATTTTATCTCCTTTGATGCGATGGATGGTTGTGCCAAGGCTATTGCGGCAAAATGTAAGGAAGCAGGTGTGACTCTGACGGGGGCAGGCGCTACTTTCCCTTATAAGAAGGATCCCAAAGATTCCAATATCCGTATCGCACCTTCCTTCCCGACACCGGAAGAGATGGCAATGGCAACGGATCTGTTCGTACTGTGTGTCAAGATGGTAAGTGTGGACAAATTACTGGAGAACAAATAACAGATTCGAGGATAAATAAAAGAAGGAATAACGGGTCATGGAAGAATTCAGGCGTATCAAACGGGAACTGGTTGCAAAAGGTGCGATCATTGATTATTATCAGGACACCATGCAGATTCCCAACGGTAACATTGCAAAATGGGATCTGATCGATCATAAAGGCGCAGCAGCTGTGGTTGCAGTAAGAGAAGACGGTAAACTTCTCATGGTGCGGCAGTATCGTAATGCGCTGGAGCGGGAGACTCTGGAGATTCCGGCCGGTGGACTGAATGGCAGAGAAGAACCTACGGATCAGGCAGCCATGCGGGAATTGCAGGAAGAGACCGGCTATCATACCGATCATGTGGAACTGCTGACTTCCATCTATACCACAGTAGCTTTCTGTAATGAGAAAATCGACATCTATCTGGCGTTAGACCTGAAAGACAGAGGGAGCCAGCATCTGGATGAAGATGAATTTATCAATGTAGAGGCATATTCCGTAGAGGAATTAAAACAAATGATCTATGACTGTAAGATTCAGGATGCCAAGACGATTTGCGGCATTCTGACATATGCATCGAAATACTTAAGTAAATAGTCAGTACGTTGAGGTAGGCAATCCGCTCCATGGATAGAATCTGTGTGGCGGATTGTTTTTTAGTTGTTACGGTTCAGGAATGATTCCCTGTGTTGTCCGCATATATTAACATAACATTGCGTGGCGTAGAGATGGGAATTTTCATGAAATGGGATAAGTCTATCGTACCGGTGGGAAAGCTACCGCTTCGTTTTCTGTTTGTGATCGGATTCGCAGTGGGGTTTCTGATCGTATATTGGGGAAAAGGCACTTTCCTGAAGAATATGGGAATGCTGGATGAGGATACTTTGTATCATATGAAATACATGGCCGTGGACAACAAGGTTCTCTTCTGGTACGTCCTGTGTAAAAGAGGCAAAGATTTCATTGCACTGGTTCTCATGGCCACGACGTACCTGGGATTGTTATTCTGTGGTGGGATGACAGTAAAATATGGCTTTTCCCTTGGATTATTCTTAGGTACTGCGACCTGCCGTTATGGAATCAAGGGGATTTTGTTATGTATTGTTGGAATTTTTCCTCACTATCTGTGTTATGTACCTGCAATGGTGATGCTGCTTCAGTGGTGCGAGGATATTTACAGAAGTATTTATTTTTATCATAATATCACCGGGCAGGGAAAAAAGTCCCTGCCCGGTAAACTGGGAAAACCGGTGCTCATTTTGGGAGTACTGGTTCTCGGATGTGTGTTGGAAGCGTTTGTGAATCCTGTGTTATTCAAAGGCTTCCTGCAATTTTTTTAAAAAAGGGTTCGTCTTATTCGTACTCTGCGATATCGTAGATCAGACGTTCTGTATCGTCCCAACCCAGGCAGGGATCTGTGATGGACTTACCGTAACAGCCGGCACCCACCTTCTGGTTACCTTCTTCGATATAACTCTCGATCATAACGCCCTTGACCAGCTGATGGAGATCGGAACTCAGCTTGCGGCTGTGCATGACTTCTTTGGTGATTCGGATCTGTTCTTTGAACTGCTTGTTGGAGTTGGAATGGTTCGCATCGATCACGCAGGCAGGATTCTTCAGATCCATTTTTTCATACATATCCCACAGACGGATCAGATCTTCATAGTGGTAGTTGGGAATGTTGGCACCATGCTTGTTGGTAGCACCACGCAACACGGTGTGAGCCAGATCATTTCCATGGGTATTTACTTCCCAGCCGGTATAAATAAAGGAATGGGGATGCTGTGCTGCATATACGGAATTCAGCATTACGGAGAAATCTCCGCTGGTTGGATTCTTCATACCTGCCGCTACATCAAAACCGCTGACGGTCAGACGGTGCTGCTGATCCTCTACGGAACGGGCGCCGATTGCCACATAGGAGAGGATGTCGGATACATAACCCCAGTTCTCAGGGTATAACATTTCATCTGCCGCAGTCAGCCCTGTCTCCTGGATCGCACGGATGTGCATTTTACGCATGGCCATCAGTCCTGCCAGAAAATCAGGCTTCTTCTCGGGATCGGGCTGGCTAGTGATACCTTTGTAGCCTTCACCGGTAGTGCGGGGTTTGTTGGTGTAGATTCTAGGGATCAGGATCAGCTTATCCTTCACCTGTTCGTTAACTCTTGCAAGGCGGTTTACATAATCGCAAACGGAATCCTCATTGTCAGCAGAGCAGGGTCCGATGATCACCAGAAATTTGTTACTCTTACCGGTGAGGACAGCTCGGATCTCGGCGTCTCTTTCTTCTTTGATCTTGACTAATTCTGCCGGAAGAGGCAGTTCCTTACGTATTTCCGCAGGAGTGGGAAGTTTTTTGATGAATTCGAAACTCATAGTATTCCATCGTGCGCGGGGCACGTCCTTTCTGCTAAATTTCTTTGCCTATTATAGAACAGAATCCCCGCAGATGCAAGAGAATTTAGCGATTTAAAGCGAAAAAGAGTAAAAATGATAAATAAGCTATCGTGTTAATGCGTTAATTTGCAAAAATTTATTGACAGGACAAAAGGTTTGCCATAAAGTTAGAGATAGTGAAATAACTGCAGAAACTGCGAAAAAACTACGAGAGAGGGCAAAATTATGTACGGAACAATTTGGGCATTACTACCGCCGGTGGTAGCAATTGTACTGGCACTGATCACAAAGGAAGTATATTCATCACTGTTTATCGGTATCGTCACGGGAGCGCTGATCTATACCGGATTTTCACCCATCGCGACGCTGGACACAGTGATCAACGAAGGATTCATCAATTCCGTTGCGGATGCATGGAACATCGGTATCTTCATGTTCCTGATCCTGCTGGGAACCATGGTGGCATTGATGAATAAGGCAGGAGGCTCTGCGGCCTTCGGTGAATGGGCGAAAAAACATGTAAAGACTAGAGCGGGAGCACTGCTTGCCACCTTTTTATTAGGTGTTTTGATCTTCGTGGATGACTATTTCAACTGTCTGACCGTAGGATCCGTTATGATGCCGGTCACAGATGGACACAAGATCTCCCGTGCAAAGCTTGCATATATCATTGATGCCACGGCAGCACCCATCTGTATGATCGCACCGATCTCTTCCTGGGCAGCAGCAGTATCAGGCATGGTGGACGAGGGTGTGTATTCCGGTATCGAACTGTTCGTAAGAGCGATCCCCTATAACTATTATTCGCTGTTAACCATTGTATTTGTCGTCGGAATGGCACTGATGGGATTCGATTACGGTCCTATGGCTAAGCATGAGCGTAATGCCAGAGAAAAGGGTGACCTGTTCACTGAGGGAGAACGCGTGACCAATGCGGACAATGCACCGAAGGGTTCTGAGAGAGGAAAAGTATATGATCTGTTGATCCCTGTGATCGTACTGATCATCTGCTGTGTCGTTGGTATGATCTATGTCGGCGGATTTTTCGAAGGTGTGGGATTCATCGATGCCTTCAGTGCTACCGATGCTTCTGTAGGACTTCCCTGGGGATCTCTGATCGCGTTGCTGTTTGCTATCGTATATTATATGTGTAGAAGACTGGTATCCTTTAAGGAGGCCATGAATTGTCTGACCCAGGGCTTTATCGCTATGGTACCTGCCATGCTGATCTTGACCTTTGCCGTTACCCTGAAGACCATGACCGGACTGTTAGGTGCGGATGTCTATGTGGCAGGTCTGATGCAGGGTGCATCTTCGGGATTGACAAATATGCTTCCCGCGATCATCTTCCTGGTAGCGTGCTTCTTGGCTTTTGCTTCCGGTACCAGCTGGGGAACCTTCGGTATTCTGATCCCTATTGTAACCGGTGTATTTACCGATCCTGCTACCGGAGCCATCGTACCCGGAGCCGAGCATCTGATCATCATCGGTGTGTCTGCATGTCTGGCAGGTGCTGTTATGGGTGACCATTGTTCTCCCATCTCCGATACCACGATCATGGCTTCTGCAGGAGCACAGTGTAATCATATCAACCATGTGTCCACTCAGGTACCTTACGTACTGACTGTGGCAGCACTCTCTTTTGTGACCTATATTATTGCCGGATTTGTACAGAATGTGGTGATCTGTCTGGTGATCGGTATTTTGCTGACACTGGCAACACTGCTTGTACTGAAGCGTGTCTTCGGACAGAAGACTGCTACGCAGCAGTAACGCAAAACGGGAATCATATTAGTACAGAAATGTGTCTAAATGTGTCTGTGGGAAAGGAAACATATAGAAGCTATGAAATACGATTATCTGGTCGTCGGTTCCGGCCTGTACGGAGCAGTGTTCGCGAGAGAAGCGGCTGACAGAGGGAAAAAGGTTCTGGTGATCGACAAGCGTCCCAATGTGGCGGGTAATATTTACACGGAAAAAGTGGAAGGGATCCATGTCCACAAATACGGTGCGCATATTTTTCATACCAATGATACGAAGGTGTGGAAGTATATTACGAGATTCGCAGAGTTCAACCGGTTCACCAATTCCCCGGTGGCAAACTATCGTGGAGAACTGTATTCCCTGCCCTTTAACATGTATACGTTTAATAAAATGTGGGGTGTGGTAACGCCTGAGGAAGCAGCGGCGAAGATCGAAGAACAGAAAAAAGAAGCATGTATCACGGAGCCGAAGAACTTAGAAGAGCAGGCAATTTCCCTGGTGGGAAGAGACATTTTTGAAAAGCTGATCAAGGGTTATACAGAGAAGCAGTGGGGACGTGATTGTAAGGATCTTCCGGCATTTATCATCAAGCGACTTCCGGTTCGACTGACCTTTGATAATAATTACTTCAACGCTCTGTATCAGGGCATTCCCATCGGCGGTTACACGCAGCTGGTGGAGCATTTGTTAGAAGGTATAGAAGTACGTCTGAATACAGATTATCTGGAGCAGAAGGAGGCACTGGACAGACTGGCGGAAACAGTCGTCTATACCGGCCCCATCGATGCGTATTTCGGATATTCACTGGGAGCATTGGAATATCGATCTGTAAGATTCGAGACAGAGGTGCTGGATATTCCGAACTTCCAGGGCAATGCGGCAGTGAACTACACAGACCGTGAAACTCCCTGGACCCGGATCATTGAACATAAATGGTTCGAGTTCGGCAAGGACGAACAGGGACAGGATCTCCCGAAGACGGTCATCAGCAGAGAGTACAGTTCCGAGTGGAAACCGGGAGATGAACCTTATTATCCGGTAAATGATGAGAAAAACGGTGCTCTGTATGCAGAGTATAAGAAGCTGGCAGATGCCGAGCAGAATGTGATCTTCGGAGGAAGACTGGCGGAATACCGTTATTATGATATGGATGCAGTCATTGCATCGGCACTGCAGAAAAGTGAAGAAGTACTGTGATCATTCAGACCACGGTGGTGAGCATACCTGGTGTGACTCATAAAAAAATGCAACGGTGAAAACGCCGTTGCATTTTTGCTATCTAACCAATCTGCGGTTTTGCTTTTCTCTTGTTGCGGAACTCTCTGACTGCGATCAGCAGGTCGTAACGATATACCAGGGTGTACATCACAGCCGCCATAACGAAAGCGGTGAGCACATCGAAGACGGAGTGCTGTTTGATGAACATGGTCGCCATGATGATCGAAGAAGCCAAAATCAGGGATCCGATGCGGATGCCCTTTTTCTTCTCGAAGCATTTACTGCGGATGATCGCAAAATGTGCACCCAGGGAATTATATACATGAATGCTGGGCCACAGGTTGGTAGGTGTGTCTGTCCGGTACAGAGCGGCTACCATGCGGGTGAAGATATTGTCTCTGGGCATCACCGCGGGACGAAGGTGCTGTCCGTTGGGCCACAGAGTGGATACGATCAGGAAGATCGTCATGCCTGTAAAGAGGAAAATACAGGTGCGGTAGTAATCCTCTTTATTTTTGAAGAAAAAGTAGATGACCACTGCCGATACATAGGCAAACCATAAAAAGTAAGGAATGACGAACACCTCACAGAAAGGAATGTAATCATCCGCCGCCATATGTATGATCCGGTAGTGTCCGGTGATGTTCTTCTCCAGCCAGGCGAACCATGTCATATAAATAATGGCATATATAATAAGAGGAACGGCATGTTTATATTTTAAATAGAAGATCTTAAGCTTTTCCATAAAAACCTCATTTCTCTACCAAACCTATGCTTCAAAATCAATTTTAGTATAATCACCGGAAGAAAAAAATCAAGGTTTTTTTGGAATACTTAAGCATTCTTAAGAAAATCTTTAGAGTGTGTTTATTTCACTTCGGGAGTGATCATGCGAATGGCGCCGGGAAGACATTCCACCCGGAATCCACAGCTTTTCCTGGTTACTTCGCCGTCCGTATGTACCCATAGGGGAGCGGAGGCAGTGATAGACATCTGTGTGGCTGTGTAAGCATCGATCCCCTTTACGAAATAGTGTTTACCGAAAAAAGCGGTGGGAAGAGCCAGCAGAACCAGTACTTTGGAAATATTGCCAACGCAGCACAGATCCAATACGCCGTCATTATCCGTGGCGGGAGGACAGAACATGAATCCGCCGCCTTCATAGCGATGACTCATACAGGTTACAAACAAAAAGCGGGGTAGCTGGAATGCGGTCTGCTTTCCGTTTACTGCGTTTTCGATGGTCAGGGTACAGGAGACCTTGCGTGCGGTGATCAGCTGCTTTAAGGCGATTCCTAAATAAGTCAGCTTGCCAAGACCGATCCGGTTCATGGTATCCTTGATGGGGGAATGCATGGCTTCTGCACAGACAGCTGCGTCAAAGCCGATTCCACAGCTGACAGCGAACAGCCGGGATTCTTCCGGCTGATCCTCATCGAGATAAGTAAGTCTTCCTAAGTCCATGACTCTGGGAGCAGCATTCCGAAGGATCAGATCAAGGGCTGCTTTCGGCTCTTTGGGGATGCCGAGATCCCTGGCCAGATCGTTGCTGGAGCCGGTGGGAATGTAACCCAGGATTACTTTGGAGGGATCAGCGATTCCCTGCAGGGCTTCGTTCACCGTGCCATCTCCACCTAGGACAATGAGCTTTAAATCAGGATCGTCTTTATATTCTGCGGTGATCTGTGCAGCCAGATGCTTTACTTCTCCGGCTTTTTTGGAAAAATAGGTCTGAAATACGGCATCGCTTTCTCTTAGAGCAGGTTCGATCTGTTCAGACCAGATCTTCGCACCTTTGCCGGAGCGGGAGGCTGGATTAATAATAATATGATACATGAGGATACCTCATCTTTCGTAAGAATGTAACTAAAGTTTATTCTAACACACTCAGGGGCTTCTGCCAACATTGTTCATTTTCCATCTTTGCAATTAAAAAGTTCTATGCTATACTAAACCATAAGTTTAGCGAATTAACGTAACACAAGGAGGAATGAGGCATGTATTCATTGGATGAAGTAAAAAAAGTTGATCCCGAGGTGGCACAGGCCATTATTGACGAGGAGAATCGTCAGAACAGTCATATTGAACTGATCGCTTCCGAAAACTGGGTAAGCAAGGCAGTCATGGCGGCTATGGGCAGTCCCTTGACCAATAAATATGCGGAAGGTTATCCCGGCAAGAGATATTACGGCGGATGTGAGTGCGTGGATGTCATCGAAAATCTGGCAATCGAGCGTGCCAAGAAGCTGTTCGGCTGTGATTATGCCAATGTACAGCCCCATTCCGGAGCACAGGCGAATATGGCAGTGCAGTTTGCCGTACTGAAACCGGGTGATACGATCATGGGCATGAACCTGGATCACGGCGGACATCTGACCCATGGTTCACCGGTAAATATGTCCGGTAAATATTTTCATGTAGTACCTTACGGTGTAGATGACAACGGATTCTTAGATTACGACAGAATGAGAGAACTGGCACTGGAATGCAAGCCTAAGATGATCATTGCCGGTGCTTCTGCGTATGCCAGAACCATTGATTTCAAGAAGTTCCGTGAAGTAGCAGACGAAGTGGGTGCCGTACTGATGGTAGATATGGCACATATCGCAGGACTGGTGGCAGCGGGTCTTCATCCCAGTCCCATCCCTTATGCGGATGTAGTGACCACTACGACTCACAAGACCCTGCGCGGACCCAGAGGCGGTATGATCCTCTGCAATAAGGAAGCCAATGAGAAGTTCAACTTCAACAAAGCCATCTTCCCCGGCATCCAGGGCGGCCCTCTGATGCATGTGATCGCTGCCAAGGCAGTCTGCTTCGAAGAAGCATTAAGCGACGACTTTAAAGTATATCAGAAGAATATCATTGACAATGCCCAGGCATTGTGTAAGGGACTGATGAGCCGGGATATCAAGATCGTATCCGGCGGTACCGATAATCATTTAATGTTAGTGGATCTGACTCCTTACGGTCTGACCGGTAAGGCAGTGGAGAAACTGTTGGATGCAGCGCACATCACTGCTAACAAGAACACCATCCCCAACGATCCTCAGTCTCCGTTTGTGACCAGCGGTATCCGCCTGGGAACCCCCGCGGTTACTTCCAGAGGTCTGAACACCGAGGACATGGATCAGGTGGCAGAAGCTATTGCCCTGGTCATCAAGGGCGGCGAAGAGCAGGTTCCTGCAGCCAGAGCCATCATTCAGAAATTAACAGACAAATATCCTTTGATCTAAAGCTTGGAGGAGTATAAGAAAAGAGCCGAAAGGCTCTTTTCTTATACTCAGAAATGTTCAGAAATGTATTAAAAAGGCCTGAAAAAGATAAAAATGGGGGTTGCCTTTCATACTTTACTGTGCTAGAATATCCCTCAGTGAAAAACAAGTGTCCGTACTACAGATACGAACTGCAGAAAGGATAACATATGGGAGAAGCGACCAAGTATTTCGTGGTGAAGCAGAAGGCAATCCCCGAGGTGCTGTTAAAGGTAGTGGAAGCAAAGCGGCTTCTTGAGTCAGAGAAGGTTCTGACCATACAGGAAGCGGTTGATGCAGTTGGCATCAGCCGCAGTTCTTTTTATAAGTACAAGGATGATATTTTTCCGTTCCATGACAATTCTCAGGGAACGACCATCACGCTGACTTTCCAAATGGATGACGAACCGGGAATTCTGTCGGATGTGCTGAAGATCATCGCAGAGTACCGGGCGAATATCCTGACGATCCATCAGAGTATTCCCATCAACGGAATCGCATCTCTGACACTGAGTATACAGGTACTGCAGACTACGGGAGATATCTCCCGGATGATCGAACAGCTGGAGGGGCAGACCAGTGTGCATCATGTGAAAATACTGGCAAAAGAATAATGTCGGAACGAAAAAGATAAAAGTGAGGAGAATATTATGATCAATGTTGCGGTATTGGGCTACGGCACCGTCGGTAGCGGTGTGGTAGAAGTTATCGAGAAAAATAAGGACATGGTAAATAAAAAGTCCGCACAGGAACTGGAAGTGAAATACATTCTGGATCTGAGAGATTTCCCCGGAGACCCTTATGAGAATAAGGTCATTCATGATTTCAATACGATCTTACAGGATGACAGCGTAACCATCATCTGTGAGACCATGGGTGGTGTCGGAGCTGCTTACCAGTTCACGAAGCAGGCACTGGAACTGGGCAAGAGTGTCTGCACCTCCAACAAGGAGCTGGTAGCAAAGCATGGTCCCGAACTGTTGCAGATCGCCAGAGAGCATAACTGCAACTACTTATTCGAGGCAAGTGTGGGCGGCGGTATTCCCATTATCCGTCCGCTGAACTACTCCCTGACCGCAGAGAAGATCGAGGCTGTCAACGGTATCTTAAACGGTACCACGAACTATATCTTAAGCAAAATGGAAAAAGAAGGCGCGGATTTCGATACCGTTCTGAAGGAAGCACAGGACAAAGGCTATGCGGAGCGCAATCCGGAAGCAGATGTGGAAGGTTATGATGCCTGCCGTAAGATCGCGATTCTGTCTTCTCTGATGTTTGGTAAAAACGTGGATTCCGAGAAAGTCCCTACCGAGGGTATTACGAAGATCACCGCAGCGGATTTTGAATATGCCAATGCTGCAGAGTATACCATCAAGCTGTTGGGCAGAAGCCGTGCGATTGACGATGACACAGCGGAAGTTATGGTGGCACCGTTCATGCTTCCCAAGGATCATCCCCTGGCCATGGTATACGGAGTGTTCAATGCGGTATTTGTCACCGGCAATATGCTGGGAGATTCCATGTACTACGGACGGGGCGCAGGCAAGCTTCCCACCGCCAGTGCAGTGGTATCGGATGTCATCGACTGTGCAAGACATCAGGGCAAGGTGATCATGTGCTTCTGGGACAAAGAGGAAGTAAAGCTGGTAGATACACGTGAGTCCGTAAGAAGCTTTTTTATCAGAGCAAAGGCAGGAGCGGAAGGCGCGGTAGAGGCAGCTTTCCCCGGAGGCAGAGAGCTGCATTTAGCAGACCGTAAGGAAGACTTCGGATACTTCACACAGCCCATGAAGGAGAGCGAGTTCCTGGCAAAATACGAAGCACTGGGTGAGCAGATGCTTGGCAGGATCCGCCTGGTGTAAGAAACAAGAATATTATAAAGAGTACTAAATATATATATTTGAGGAGAAAATGTTATGTCAAAAGTAGTGAAATTCGGTGGAAGCTCTCTGGCAAGTGCAGAGCAGTTCAAAAAGGTAGGAAATATCATCCGTGCGGATAAGGAGAGGAAATATGTGGTACCTTCCGCACCGGGAAAAAGATTTTCCAATGATACCAAGGTGACGGATATGCTGTATGCCTGCTATGATCTGGCAGATCAGGGCAAGAACTTCAAAGCAGATCTGGATGCCATTAAGGCGCGTTACCAGGAGATTATAGATGGTTTACAGCTGGATCTGGATCTTAGTGAAGAGTTCAAGACCATAGAGAAGAATTTCAAGGCAAAATCCGGAAACAATTATGCAGCTTCCCGTGGCGAATATCTGAACGGTATCATCATGGCAAATTACTTAGGCTATGATTTCATTGATGCGGCAACTGTAATTTTCTTCGATGAAAACGGTGAGTTTGATGCAGCGAAGACCAACGAAGTACTTCGTGCCAGACTGGCAGAGAGCAAGGAAGCGGTAGTTCCCGGATTCTACGGTTCGATGCCTGACGGAACGGTAAAGACCTTCTCCAGAGGCGGATCCGATATTACCGGTTCCATTGTGGCTAAGGCTGCCAAAGCGGATGTCTATGAGAATTGGACGGATGTGTCCGGTTTCCTGATCGCAGATCCCAGAATCATCGATCATCCCGAGGCTATTGAGACCATCACCTACCGCGAACTTCGCGAGCTGGCATATATGGGAGCTACCGTATTGCATGAGGATGCCATCTTCCCGGTACGCCAGGAGGGTATTCCCATCAATATCCGAAACACCAATGCGCCGGAAGACAACGGTACCTGGATCGTGGGAAGCACCTGCCAGAAGTCCAAATATGTCATCACCGGTATCGCCGGTAAAAAAGGCTTCTGCTCTGTGAATATTGAAAAAGATATGATGAACTCCGAGATCGGTTTCGGCAGAAAGGTACTGCAGGCGTTTGAGGAGAACGGAATCTCCTTTGAGCATGTTCCCTCCGGTATTGATACCATGACCGTATTCGTACATCAGGATGAGTTTATGCATAAGGAACAGAAAGTCGTAGCGGGAATTCACAGACTTGCAAATCCCGATATGATAGACATTGAATCGGATCTGGCGCTGATCGCTGTGGTAGGCCGTGGCATGAAGTCCACCCGCGGTACAGCAGGCAGAATTTCTCCGCACTGGCACACAAAAATATCAATGTCAAGATGATCGACCAGGGATCCTCTGAGCTGAACATCATCATCGGTGTGGCAAATGATGATTTCGAAACCGCGATCAAGGCAATTTATGATATCTTTGTAATTACAAGACTATAATCGATAAGATATAAAAAAGGCAGGTCATTAAGACCTGTCTCAGACTGTAGACAAAGCTCCCTCACAGGAAGGAGCTTTTCT
>UMEZ01085167.1_pt1 | contig 18838 bp, 11 predicted proteins | sample 1964841 | NCBI WGS metagenome assembly UMEZ01 (sample SAMEA4836029, study PRJEB28245) | human gut metagenome | biome: gut microbiome; material: fecal sample | place: Denmark | collected 2008 | reverse complement strand
GGGCTGCCGACGAGAGGGCCGGCGCAATGTACGGCTTGTAGCCAAGATTCCGGACGGCGAGATTGGCTGTGACGACGCGCTTTGTCAATTCCCGCGAGAGGCCGTCGTCGTAGTCCGTCAGGCTGTCGGCAATGACCAAATCCGCACCGTGCGGTCCGAAGGCCCGGCCTTCCGTCAGATAGCGGCGAAAGCGCGGCTCTTTCTGTGCATAATAGCAGGCCCGGGCGTGCATGACGCCGAGGCCGTAGCCCTGGATCTGGGATGGATGCAGGCCGGATACGTCCAGAAAGGCGCGGCACAGGGGATCGACGGGGTCGGAGACGACGCAGACTTGTCCCTTGAATTTCGCCTCCCTTGCCAGCAAGGCATAATGGCGCACGAGGCCCCGGTTCGCTTCCAGCTGGGCCATGCGCACGTCACCGCCGGCACCGATGGGCGGTACACCCTTGCTGGCGCAGAAAATGAAGACGTCGCAGTCAAAGACCGCTTCTTCGCCGACAATGCCTACAGGCGGCAGGACAGGGTCGCTGCAGCCGGACAGGCGGCAGGACAGGGTCGCTGCAGCCGGACAGGCCTGCAAAAGGATAGCGGATCTGGTTCATTTCCATTTCCAGACGGGCCAGGTTCTTTTCGTTGATGTCACACATGCCGATTGACTGGATGACGTCACTGCCTGCCAGGAGCAGGCCGATGAGCATCGTCGTGCCGACGTCGCCGAGGGCGACGATGTTCACGCGGGCTTTACCGGAGCACTGCGGCGCCTTGTCGAGAGGCATGGCCGCAGCACCGATTTCACTGGGTAAATCGTGTATCCTTGTATTCAATGATCTCTTCTCCTTCCCCCCAGCGCAGACGCATGAGCCGTTCGATATCGTTCTTGATGAAGCGCGTCGGATCCATATTTTCGTCGAACCTGACGCCGATGTCGATATCGGGGATGCGCGGGTACGTAATGACTTCACCGAGCCGTTTCAGGGTCAGGCGCTTTTCAAACGTTTCCTGATAGACGTCCTGGAGAGTCTCCATGATGGCTGCCGCGTTCTGGAGACAGGTCATGGAATAGAGGTAGGCCGCTTCACTGCTGCCGTGGCCGATGAAGGCCGGCTTGACGTAAGGCAGGACGAGATTGATGGCCGGCGTGCGGCCGTAGCCGCTGTAATTCTGGGCATTGTCCAGGCTGTCGCCGCCGATGAAGGGATAGCAGTCCCTTTCATTAAGCCAGACTTCCAGACTGGGCAGGAAATAGGCGCTGTCGGCGCGCAGGTCCTTTTCTTCCATCATGTCCATGGCCCGGCCTGTCATGACGCCGACGAGGACTTCCTTGACGTCGACTTCGTTCCGTTCCAGATAGGGCATGAGCATGCGCATGCGGTGGCCTTTGTGCAGGAGATCGTCGATGAGGATGACCGGCCGGTTAAAGGACTTGATGGTCTTGACCTGATTGTCGACAGACGAATAATGCTGGCTTTCGGCAATGGTAAAGCCCTTGACGGGACGGTCGAAGTACTTGTCGATGTGCAGGCCCTTCGTCACCGTATTGGGCACGAGGACGTCGCTCAACGCCTTGCCGAAAGGCACGGACATATAGGGACCGCGGCGCTTCTTCTTATCTTCGACGATGGAGACGCCGTTGATTTCAGCGACCTTCTTGATAATCTTGTTGTAAAAGGCGCTCATGTTGAAGGAAAGGATGAGCTGGCCCGGATAAATCTGATTCATGACGGACAGCAAGTTATTGTGCGCATCGTAAATCGCCTTGCGGACGCGGGGATTCTTATTGAAGGGGTTCTTGATCGTCGTTTCCACATCGCGGAAGATGACGATGGGCGATTTCATGCTGGCCGCGTAAATCGGCGTTTCTCCTTCCGGCGCGATGTTGACGAAGCCCTGACGGCACAGGGCGTCGATGACAGGTTGTTCATAGCCGGCCGGATCGACGGGATGGTAGACAGCGTAGGCGAAATCGCGGGCAATGAGTTCGGTCAGGATTTCTGTAATGATAATCTGGCTGACATTAGCGATGCCCGCCATATCGTCGGCATAGAGGAAGCCGATGCAGGCGATACCGCCGTCAGCCGTGTCGCGGATGTGAGAGGCGATGGCGGAATCGCGGAATTCCCGCAGCAAATCGCGGGAACCGACGCGGTGGACTGCCGCATAGGCGATCATCTTCCGTTCCTGGCTGGCATCGTCGATATAGAGCGTCCAGACATAGTCTTTTTCGACGTAGCTGTCGACGGTCTCCGTATGATAACCCTTATCCCAAAGGGCACTGCAGATGGGCCAGAGGCTTTCGGCACCGCGCGGTTTAAAGGAGCCGATGCCGATTTCCCTCGCTTCCAGGACGTGTTTATAGGCCGGTTCGCGCAGGTAGAGGTTGTTGTCGTAAATGAAGTTCTGGGCGGCACCGTCGATAAGGTTGGAAATATCCCGGTTCAGGTCGATATTTTCGCGGATTTTCGTAGAACTGATGTCTTCATAGAACTTGTCCAGCGTCAGACGGATGACCTTACCCTGGATACCGTACGTCTTTTCCGGCTTTTCGCCGTGTTCATTTTCCCGCGTCTCCCGGGCAAAGGCGATGTGGTTGACCGTATGGATCGAGTCCGGCGTCGGCGCTGCACGGTAGGCCGAGGCATTTTCGATGACGTCTGTACCGACGGCGATGTAAAGGTCGCGGCCGGCAAAGATTTCCTTCAGCTTCTTGATGTCGGCAGGATTAGCGATGTTGATGGGGATGTCGTCCGGGAAAGGATACATGTCCTCTTCGTCGGCGACGGACATATTCATGATTTTGCGGCGCATGAGGCGCGGCTGAGTATGCTTGGACCAGGAAAATTCATCGAGGGCCAGGTAGATATCGAAGCCCAGGTCGCGTATCTTGCAGGCTACAGCTTTATGGCCCAGACTGAAGGGGTCGAAGGTCCCCGGATAGAAGCAGGGCTTGCGGCTCTTACCGAAGGTAAAGGCGCCGTGCAGGAATTCATGCTGGCTGATGTAGCGGTAAATGTGATTGAGGACCGCCGAATTGCTGTAGAAATCGAGGTTCTCTTCGCTGTTTTCATCGAGGAGGACGAGGAGCTTCTTATAGCAGTGGCTGAAGAGGAAGTCCTTCCGCGTTTCCGGCATGACGGAACTGTGGAAGATGAATTTCCCCAAATCACGGAAGGCATCGCGGCTCAGTTCCTTATTGTAATGGGCATAGGCTTTAATCATGATGTAGAGGAGACGGCGCTGGCGCTGTTCATTGGCGTCCGGTGCTTCCTGGAACTCGCTTGTGAAATCGTCGAAGTGTTCGAGAATGACGCCTACGGTCTGGATCATCGACGCAGCCAGGGGGATGTTCACCGTGAGCAGCTGCCCTTCAATGGTCTTGACGAATTCATCGAATTCCCGCGGCGGCAGTTTGAGAATCATCTTCCCTAAGAATTCCGGCACGTATTTGGAAATCTGGGGATCGCCGATTTCCAGGCCGTTAAAGAGTTCAACCGTCAATTCGTTGCGCTGGGCGTAGGTCATGCTCGAGGCAATCTTCAGGAGACTGCTGCCGGCAGCACGGCGGACAAAAATCGATTCGCTGACTTTCAAAAGGTTCGTCAGATGCGTCCCTAAATGCATGACGCTGCCTGAATCGCAGCGGCCGTCAAGATAATGCAGCATCAATTCCAGGTTGGCGACTTTCACGACCCAGTGCGTCCCCATCTTGAGGTCGACGAGGAAGAGATTCCCTTCCCGTTCAAAGAAAGCGTCCCGTCCTTCGGGCAGATTCATGGCCTGCAGAAGGTCCTTGTAATAATTGTCGTCTGAATAGTCGGCAAAGACATGGCGGGCACAGTTCAGGGCAGCGACGCGCAGGTTGAAGGATGCGCTCTGGCGGACCGCCCGGATAAAGGGTGCGGCACTATTCATGAAAGACTCGTCCAGGTAGGCGCAGTCCATATCGGATAAGACTTTGAGGAGGATGATATATTCTTCTTCACTGTAATTGCGCCGTTCATAATAAGGACTCATGACCGCCGTATAGCGGCAGCGCTGCGAAGCCGGACAGGTGCGCAGGACGGCCGTGATGAACGTGCTCAGGCAGTAGCCAATCCAGAGTTTATGCTGTTCCGTGAAGCGGATGTCCGGACAGATGATGCGGTCCAGATAGGTCGTGAACAAGGAAAGGTTGGTCACGGCTTTGGCCGGCAGAGACACGCCTTCGGGCAGCTCCTTCGTATAGGTATCATTGAAGTTGGCGATGATGCGCCCCATCAGGGCGGCTGCCTGGAGACGGATATCCCCTTCCCGATGGGACAGGAGTTCATAGAGGAACTTCAGGGTCATCAATTTCTGATGTTCCGTCATGTACGTCGAATATTCCTCAAAGATGCCGATGTACGTGCGGACATTCTTCCACTGCCGTTCACTGCGGGCCGCTTCGATGAGGTTGCCGAAATCGCTTTCATCACGGAAGATACTCATCAGGCGGATATTGTGGTCGATGGCGGCGTACTTCAGCTGGGCGATGACGTCTTCCCCTTCGAGGAGGACCTTTTCCCGCTGCTTGGGCTGCGGCGGATCAGCCGGTTCCCAGGCAAAGTCCGGCGGCAGCTCCGTGACGACGCCGTGTTCCTTCATGAATTCTTCGAAATCGGCCAGTTTGGCATAGACCTTCTGGTAGCGCTGGCGCTTGGCATCATCGACGTTGTCCAGTTTGCCCAGGATGACGTCAAAGGCTTCGGCGAGGGAATAGAAATGGACGATTTCCTTCCCGCCCGCATCACGGCTGCTCTTAACGCGGAAGTCCGCGTAGATGAGGAGCAGCGATTCGACGGAGAGGTTTTCCAGTTCCAGATCCCAGACAGAATGATTGGCCGCAATGTGGCCGATGCCGGGCAGGCCCATGCGGCGGCAGCACATGCCTGTATAATAATAATGTAAATAAGGTACGCGCTTTTCTTCATTCTTCTTGCAGCCGTACTTGCCGATATCATGGCAGGCAGCGGCGCCGGAAATGAGGGCCACATCGACGGGAATCCCCTGACGGGCCAGCTGGCGCGCTGCATAAACGGCGACGTAATGGACGCCGCCGACATGGCCCAGGGTATTGAAAGGCGTAATGTCGACGCCGATGCGCATGAATTCATAGATATAGTCGTCCGCTGCCAGCGTGCGCAGGCGGAGATATTCCTTCGTATAGCTGTGGCTCGTGACTTCCTGCACGCTCAAAAGGGGCATGTCCCGCTTCGGATCGAAGGGCAGTACCTGACGTTCATACTGGTAGAGGCCGCGCAGGACCTGCATCAGGACGAGGCAGCCGCGGCGGTAAGGATCGCCGTGCTCACCCTGGACTGACGCAGCGTCGCTTTTTTGGCAGGAACCGGGAAAGAGACGGGCCAGGACGCGCTGATAGCAGCAGCGCAGCCAGCCGCCGGCCGGTTCGTCGTGGAGGCAGTCGAAATAAGATCGGGCCGCTGCGGCGACAGCCGGCGAAGAAAAGCGCCCTTCCCTGTCGCGGCAGTGCTGCAGTTCGTCAGCCAGGGACCGCAGGCGGCTGCGGCGTATCCAGGCCGTCATTTCATCTTTTTCCATTCCCAGCGTCGCCAGGAAATGGTGGTTTTCCAGGGCGGCAGACAGGGACGTAAAAATAGCTGTCGTCGAATCTTTCATCGTTCATCCCTCATTCCGGGTACTATGTTTCCGGATACAACTCTTTATTGCGCTTGACGATTTCCATGACCAGGTTGGCCGTTTCTTCAATGGCCTTCGACGAAACGTCGATGATCGGGCAGTGGAGGCGGCGCATGACACCGCGGGCATATTCCAGCTCTTCATTAATCCGTTCGATGTTGGCATAGCTGGCGTTGGCATCAAGACCCATACTGCGCAAGCGTTCAGACCGAATGAAGTTCAGTTTGAACGGGTCGATAATAAGGCCGACGATTTTGCGAGCCGGGATCTGGAACAGTTCCGGCGGCAGGCTGACTTCCGGCACGAGGGGCAGGTTGGCCGCTTTGATGCGCTTATGCGCCAGGTACATGGAAAGCGGTGTCTTCGACGTACGGGAGACGCCGACGATGACGATATCGGCTTTAAGGAAGCCCATGGGATTCTTGCCGTCGTCGTATTTGACAGCAAATTCAATGGCTTCGACGCGCTTGAAGTATTCTTCGTCGAGCTGATGGATCATGCCGGCTTTCAACGTCGGTTCCGTATCCGTCAGGGTGCCGACACCGGCCAGCATAGGGCCGATGATGTCGACGACAGTGACATTGGATTCCTTCGTCAGTTCCCGCAGCTTGCGGCGCAGGGTCGGCGAAATGATGGTGTAGCAAATCATGGCCGCCTTATGTGCTTCGGCTTTACTGACCAGTTCTTCGATCTGCTGTTCCGAGCGGATATAAGGCACACGGACAATATTGAATTCTTGCTTGTCGTATTGGCTGGCAGCCGCCCGGGCCACGCGTTCCGCTGTTTCGCCGAGCGAGTCAGAGCAGGCATAAATAATCGGTTTTTCCACAGTTATCTCCTCCCTAATCCACATTCCACAAATAGACGGGTAATGTTGGTCTTTGAAATCCTGCCAAGGACCTGCAGTTCTTTCTTATCGTCCTCATCGGTGCCGAGGACCTTGACGACAGGCAGGCAGTCGATTTCATATTCAATCAGCCGCTGGGCTGCGACGATGGCCTTTTCTTCCGGCTGGGCATAAATCACTTTGCTCGCCGGCGTCATGACCATGCGTACCGGCAGGGCCTTGAGGTCGTTGCTGCCCATGGCCGTTTTCAGTAAATCTTTTCGCGATACGACGCCGGCCAGGATATTGTCCGTACCGACGAAGACCGTCCCTACATCTTCCGTAAACATGGCGATAATGGCATCGTAAGCACTCGTGTGCTCGCCAACGATGACCGGCTGAGAGAGACAGGAGTCAATGGTAATATCCGTAATGGCCCGTGAAAGCAGGTCTTTTTCTTTATTGCCCGTAAAAAAGTAGCCTAATTTCGGCCGTGCATCGATCAGTCCCAGCATGGTCAAGATAGCCAGGTCTGAGCGCAGGGCGGCCCGCGTCACGTGGAGCCGGTTGGCAATATGCTGGCCCGTAATCGGACTGTTTTCTTTGACAATTTGTAAAATCGTTTCCTGACGTTCCGATAACATAGCGTCTTTTCACCTCCCAGAATAGTACTCTTATTCACTTACTATCATAACATATATCAAAATGTCCTGCGATATAAGATGTACAATATGCAAATAGCGTATAACACATGCTGCAAGTATGAGAAAAAGGGGCTGCCGCACGAAGCGACAAGCCCCTTTCGTTGTTGTTTAGCGTTCATCCTTCGTCGAAAACAACTTTAACAATACATCTAAGGTGATTCACAGCGTTCGCGTGGACGCCCCTACTCGGACTGCGGACTGCGAGCTGCCCTATTACCAGGTATAATCTTCTGTATCAGCGCGGCCCTTGCCGGTCAGCGAATCGAGGAGGATGCGCTGTTCGACCTGAGCGACGTGTTTGCGCGTCGAGACGACAGCATCCGGGTTGACCGAGATGGAATCGATGCCGCTCTTGACGAGGAATTCAGCAAAATCAGGATATACGCTCGGTGCCTGGCCGCAGATGGAAACGGTCTTGCCGTCTTTATGCGCTACGGCGATGAGGTGGCGGATAGCCCGTTTGACGGCCAGATTGCGTTCATCGAAGAGCGGTGCTACCGTGTCATTGTCGCGGTCGCAGCCCATGATGAGCATGGTCAGATCGTTGGAGCCGATGGAATAACCGTCGACGAACTGGTTGAACTGATCGGCCAGGATAATGTTGGACGGGATTTCAGCCATCAGCCATACTTTGAAGTCCGGACCGCGATGGAGGCCTTCCTGAGCCATGAGGTCGACGACCTTCTGCATTTCATCGACGCGGCGGCAGAAAGGAATCATGACGTTCAGGTTCTTGAAGCCATATTCTTCGCGGACTTTGCGGACAGCCTTCAGTTCGAGCTTAAAGGCTTCGACGTATTTCGGATCGTAGTAGCGGGAAGCACCGCGCCAGCCGAGGAGAGCGCTGCTTTCCTGCGGTTCGTATTTGTCGCCGCCTTTGAGATTGCGGTATTCGCTCGATTTGAAGTCACTCAGGCGCAGCGTGACCGGACGCGGAGCCAGTGCCTGGCAGACTTTGCGGATGCCTTCGGAGAGCTGGTCGACGACGCGGTCAGCCCGACCCGTTTCGATGAGATATAACGGATGTTCATGAATGAACGTCGTCCAGATGAATTCTTCACGCATCAGGCCGATGCCGTCGCACGGCAGTTTGCCGTATTTTTCAGCCAAATCCGGATTGCCGAGGTTCATGTAAATCTTCGTGCCCGTAATCGGTGCCGCTTCGGCGGCGACGACGGTCGCAGCGGCCTGCGTGCCGGCTGCCGGTGCTTCGCCTTCCGGTTTGACGATATCCGAGACGATGCCTTCATAGACAATGCCGTTCGTTGCATCGACCGTGATTTCTGCGCCGTCCTGGATGGTTGTCGTCGCTTCGACGCTGCGGCTCTTCGTGCCGACGATGCACGGGATGCCCAGTTCACGGCTGACAATCGACGCATGGCAGGTCATGCCGCCGGCATCCGTAACGATGGCTTTTGCTTTCTTCATGGCCGGTACCCAGTCCGGAGCCGTCATGGTCGTAACCAGGATTTCGCCGTCTTTGAATTCGGCAATCTTGGCAGGATCGAGGATGACATGGGCTTTGCCGGCAGCACTGCCCGGGCTGGCCGGAAGGCCTTTGACGACAACTTTGCGGTCTGTCGTGACAGCGGCTTTTTCAGCAGCGGCTTCTTTCTTTTCCTTATTCTTCTTGGACCAGACCGTTTCCGGACGGGCCTGGAGGAGCCAAATCTTATTGGTGCGTTCATCGACGCCCCATTCCATGTCCATGTAGCAGCCGTAGTGTTTTTCGATTTCTTTGGCATACGTAGCCAGTTCACGTACCTGTTCGTCCGTAATGACCTGCTGTTTCTGCAGTTCCGGCGGAACGAGTTTTTCTTCGCAGTCGCCGCCCGGTTTGCGGACCAGTTCGATGGGCTTCGTATTGATCATCTTAGAGAGGATCGTAAGGTCATCTTTGCGGACCTTGAAGTTATCCGGCGTAACCGTACCCTGGACGACGTATTCGCCAAGGCCCCAGGCACCTTCGATGGTAATCGTCGAATCATCGCCGGTGACCAAATCGACCGTGAACATGACGCCGGCCGCTTTCGAGAAGACCATCATCTGGATGGCAGCGCTCAAGGCGACGGAAAGATGGTCGAATCCCTGTTTCGTGCGGTAGTAGGTAGCGCGGTCCGTAAAGGTCGAGGCATAGCATTCCTTGACTTTCTGGATGACCATGTCGGCTCCCTGGACGTTCAGGTACGTATCCTGCTGGCCGGCAAAGCTGGCATCCGGCAAATCTTCTGCGGTTGCGCTGGAACGGACAGCGACGAAAGGATTGGCTTCGCCCACTTTTTTACCCAATTCTTCATAGCTCTTGCGGATATCATCAGCCAGGTCTTTCGGCATTTCGGCATCACAGATAGCTTTGCGGATTTTTGCCGTAACATCGCGGAGCTGGACGGCATCTTCGACGTCTGTCAGGCCTTTCAGCAGTTCCGGGATCTTGACGTCCATGCCTGTTTCATGCATGAAATGACGATAGCCGGCTGCTGTCGTTGCAAAACCGTACGGTACGGGGACATCCGTCTGGGATGTCAGTTCACCGAGCGACGACGATTTGCCGCCGACCAGGGAAACATCTTTTCTGCGCAGTTCATCGAACCACAATACAAATGCTTTTTCTCTGTCCTTTGCCATAATCTTTACCTCCTACTACTATCACCAAGCGTGTATGCTAAATTTTCTGCTTGCTACGTTTATAGTACGCTGTTTATCATCTCTTGTCAATGGTTTTTCTAAAAAAGCTACATAATATATTTTTAAAGAGTATGCTATATATGAAATATTTTCATAATCCGTGTAGCGTAAAACGATTTAAGCTGATAAATCACTTTAAATTTTCTGAACCTTTCCTGCTTATATAGGATAATAATACCGGATGTGATATAATAAGAAATTAGTAATGTCTCATTACCTGCTCATCTTGAACGATTACGTCGTCACGTAGGAGGAAAATAATGTATACACCCAGACGCAGAGCAAAAAAAGCCAAAAAGGCCGGACCCTTTCGCCGCATCCGCCTCTTCATCACTTTATGCCTTGTCGTATTCGCAGGCTTAAGTGTGGGCTATATTTTTGCTGCCTATCGAAGCTTGCCTGCCGTTGGCAACAACATGCGGCCTGCCGTTTCATCCCAGGTCTTCGACGCCCACGGCAAGCTGGTCACTACGCTTCATTCCGATCAGAACCGCTTGCCCATCGACATCAATAAGGTGCCGCAGAACCTGCAGAATGCCTTCATCGCTGCCGAAGACAACCGCTTTTATGAACACATCGGCATCGACCCTCTGGGCATCGTCCGTGCCGTCTTCGCCAACCTGACCAACCGCGGCATCGCCCAGGGCGGCAGTACGATTACCCAGCAGCTGGCGAAGAACGCCTTCCTTTCGCAGGAACAGACGCTGAAGCGTAAAATCCAGGAAGCCATGCTGGCCCTGGAAATCGAACACAAGTACAGTAAAAAGGAAATCCTGGAAATGTATATGAACCAGATTTACTTCGGCCAGGGCGCCTACGGCATCCAGACGGCTGCCAAGACGTACTTCAACAAGGACGTCAACGAACTGAGCCTGACCCAGTGCGCCATGCTCGCCGGCCTGCCGAAGAGCCCGAACTACTACTCGCCCTTCAACAACCTGAACGAAGCGAAGAAGCGCAAGAACGTCGTCCTTGACCAGATGGCCAAATACGGCTACATTTCGTCAGCAGAAGCTGAAAAGGCCAAGAATCAGGACTTAGGCCTCTCGAAGAGCCATCAGGCGGCCAAAGAAAAGGACGAAAACGCCGCCTTCATCGACTATGTATCGCAGCAGGTCGCCAAGAAGTACGGCGACGATGCGCTTTATAAAGAAGGCCTGAAGATCTACACGACCATGGATGCCGACAAACAGCACGCTGCCGTCCGCGCCCTGCGCCATCTGCCGGACAATTACACCGACGAAAACGGCCTCACCCAGCCGCAGGCAGCCATCGTCTCCATCGACCCCAAGACAGGCCACATCCTGGCCATGGTCGGCGGCCGCGGCCAGGACAGCTTCAACCGCGCCAGCATGGCCGTCCGCCAGCCCGGGTCCGCCTTCAAGCCTTTCGTCTACCTGACGGCCCTGCAGCACGATATGACGCCGGATACGACGATGGACGACAAACCAGTTACCTACGGCGGCTGGAGCCCGAAGAACGCCGGCGGTTCCTACAGCGGCACGATGACCCTGAGCGATGCCCTGGCCCACTCGGTCAACACCATCGCCGTCCAGCTGGCCGATAAGGTCGGGCCGAAGAAAATCATCGCCAATGCTAAGAAGATGGGCATTACGACCCTCGTGGACAAGGACGAAAACCTGGCCATGGCCTTAGGCGGCCTGACTAAAGGCGTCACCCCGCTGGAAATGGCCAGTGCCTACGGTACCTTTGCCAATAAAGGCGTCCACGTCAAACCGACGGCCATCGTCAAAATCCTTGACCGCAACGGCAACGTCCTGGAAGACTCGACGAGCCTGGAAAAAGAAGAAACGAAGACGCGCGTCATGTCCGAACGGGAAGCTTATGAAATGACGACCATGCTCGAAGGCGTCATCGAACACGGCACAGGCACAGCCGCAGCCATCGGCAAACCGGCTGCCGGCAAGACCGGGACGACAGACGACAACAAGGACGCCTGGTTCGTCGGCTACACGCCGGACATCGTCACGGCCGTCTGGATTGGCGACGACACGGGCTCACACAGCCTGGGCGAAGTCTACGGCGGCACGATTCCGGCCGAAATCTGGCAGGACTACATGTCGTCGGCCACGTCCGATGAATCGGGCAGCGACTTCTCGTCGCCGTCCGGCACGAAGCAGTCCCGCAGCGAATCGACTGCCAAGAGCAGCTCCGTCCGCAGCGACGACCGCGAAGAACCGAAGAAAAAATCGACATCGAGCACCTCTGAAAAGACAACGACCAAAGAAAAGTCGAAGTCCCAGACCCAGCAGCCCAGCAAACAGCCTGCTGAACAAGCCGATAAAAATAATAGGGAATAGAAAAAAGCTGCCGCACATGATGTGCGGCAGCTTTTTTAGTTTGAAGTTTGTAGTTACTTCAAACTAAAAACTTCAAATTTTTACTACTTTATGGATAAGGGCACTGACAACCATAATAATGACGACGACGGGGACTGTGATGCCTACAGGTGTGTCGACGTTGAGGAGGAAGCGGTAGAGGGCGACGCCTAAGATCCAGAGGACGATGTTCAGCCAGTTGACGCTTTCCGCCGTATGGTCCTTCTTCAGGATGAAGAAGTCCGAAAGGAGGATGGCCGTCATCGGCGCGAAGACGGAACCGATGAGGTAGAGGAAGTCCTGGAACTGATCCGGTGCGGCAAAGATAGCCAGAAGGACGCCGAGGACTGTCGCTGCCAGGGCCAGGACTTTATCCGAAAGATTCGGGATGAGGCTGCGGCAGCTGACACCGGCCGAAAAAGCATCGAGGAAAGTCGTCGTTACCGTCGAGAGGAGGACGACGAGGATACCGGCGACACCCAGGCCGGCCTGGACCATGATGGCGGCAATATCGTCCTGCCCCGTAAAGAGGGCAGCGCCCATGCCGATGAGGAACATCCAGGAGCTGGCTACGAAATAGGCCGCACAGCTGGCCGCCGTCGCCTGGACCGGTTTTGCCGCCGTCCGCGTATAGTCGGAGATAATCGGCAGCCACGAGAGCGGCATGGCCACGGCCAGTTCCACAGCGCCGCCGAAGGTCAAGTCCCCGGCCGGCACCTGCGGCGTACCGCCGCGGAAGACGACCAGACTGAGGACGATGGTCAGGATAAACAGCGCCGCCATGACGACGACATTGACCTTACTGAGGTTCTTCAGGCCCATAACAATCCACAAGGCGATGAAAGCACCGATGATCAAACTCCACCAGTTGAGGCCGATGGAGGCAATCGTATTGGCTGCCAGAGCAGCGCTGGCGACCATGACAGCCGTCCAGCCGATAAGCTGGATGACATTCAAGCCGGCAAAGAGCTTGGCCCCCTGCGTACCAAAGGAAATGCGCACCGTTTCCATGGCGCTGCCGCCGGTGCGGCCGCCGATGAGGCCGGCCAGGTACATGACGATGCCGCCGATGATGTGGCCCAGGATAATCGCAGCAAAGGCCTTGGCAAAGCCCAGTGGTGCCAGGAGCATGCCCGTCAGGATTTCGGCGATAGAAATGCCCGCGCCGAACCAGAGCAGGCCGTTGGATAAGACAGACGTTTTCTGTTCGTTCACAATAAATACATCCTTTCTTGTTATTCAATGACAACATCCAACAGTATACCATATATTGTTACAGTTTTAACTCACTTTCCGAAAAAAATTCTTTTTTCCTTTATCCCTCCACTTTCCCATGCTATACTTACCATAGTTTAATCGAACCATATTAGAAATATTTTATTTTTATACGTTTGGAGTGGATATTATGAAAATCGACAAGCGACTGAAACTGGCCATCGCCGCTGTCATCATCGCTGCCTGTGCCTTCGGCGGCTACCATTACTATCAGACACAGCAGGAGGCCAAACAAGCCAAATCCATCGAAACGGCCGATGTCATCCGCAAAGACCTGCGTTCGACAGTCTCGGCGACCGGCGTCATCAGCCCTGTCGATTCCGTCGAAGTTTCGCCGAAGATTACGGCCCGCATCAGCCAGGTCCTGGTCAAGGAAAATGACCGCGTCACGGCCGGTCAGACCGTCGCCATCCTCGACGGCAAAGACTACGAAGCCAAGCGCGACCAGGCCCAGTACAAAGTAACGAATACGAAGGTTGAATACGACCGGGCCCAGCAGCTCTATGACCTCGGCGCCGGTACCAAGCAGGCCTTGGATACAGCGAAATTCAACTATGACACGGCTGTCAGCACCCTGACGGAAGCCGAATCGGACGTCGCCGAAACGGTCATCACGGCACCGATGGACGGCGTCGTCGTCGGCGAACCGAAGACCGTCGGCACCATGGCCGTCCAGGGCAACAGCAACCCGACCGTCATCATGCGCATTGCCGACACGTCGACCAAGCAGATTCTGGCCAAAGTCGATGAAACGGATATCGGCAAGATCCAGATCGGTCAGGATGCGACCTTTACGGTCGACGCCTTTACAGACCGTACCTTCACAGCCCATGTCTCGAAAATCGCCAAGACCGATACGAGCAACACGTGGGATACGAACGGCACGAGTTCGACCTCGTCAAGCGGCTCCTCATCCAGTTCGTCGAGCGTCATCTATTACTACGTCACTCTCGACGTCGACGATCCTGATGACGTCCTGAAACTGGGCATGACGGCCCGCGTCGACATCACGACGTCCCAGAAAGACGATGCCCTCGTCGTCCCCATTGCCGCACTGAAGACCAACGATTCCGGCTCGTACGTCATCCGCGTCGATGCCAATGGTCAGACTGAACAGGTCCCGGTCACGACAGGCATCTACAGCGACGAATACGTGGAAATCCTCTCGGGTCTGACCCAGGGCGACAAGGTCTCCATTTCCTACACAGCCAGCAGCAAATCGTCCTCGTCGAACAATAACAGGCGACAGGGACCGCCGCCCATGTAAAGGGGGCTTTGCCATGAACCACGTCATTGAACTGAAAGACATCAAGAAAATCTACCACATCGGCGGTGAAGACTTTGCCGCTTTGGCGGGTATTACGCTGAACATCGAAGAAGGCGAATTCGCCGCCCTCATGGGGCCGTCGGGCTCCGGGAAATCGACGCTCATGAACATCCTCGGCTGCCTGGACCGCCCTACGTCGGGGTCGTACAAGCTCGGCGGCAAGGAAGTCGCCCACCTCAGCGACGATGAACTGGCCGTCGTCCGCAACCGACACATCGGCTTCGTCTTCCAGAACTTCAATCTCCTCTCGCGCATCTCCGCCCTGGACAACGTCGCCCTGCCCCTGGTCTACGCTGGCGTCGGCCGTAAAGAACGGAGTGAACGGGCCATGGAAAAATTAAAATCCGTTGGCCTGGAAACGTGGGCCCACCATAAACCGAACGAACTGTCCGGCGGCCAGCGCCAGCGCGTAGCTATCGCCCGGGCCCTGGTCAACAACCCGCACATCATCATGGCCGACGAACCGACAGGCAACCTGGATACGAAATCGACGAAAGACATCATGAAGCTCTTCCAGGCCCTGCACGAAGAACACAAGACAATCATCCTGGTCACGCACGAACCGGAAATCGCCGCCTGTGCCAACCGTCAGCTCCTGCTCTCCGACGGCAGGATCACGAAAGACGCCGGAAAGGGGGTCGTCATGGATGTTATTTAGTGAAAGCGTACAGATTGCCGTTACGGCACTTCTCTCGAATAAGCTGCGCTCCATCCTGACCATGCTGGGCATCATCATCGGTGTCGGCGCGGTCATCGCCATGATTTCCATCGGCATGGGCGTCAAACAGAACGTCACCAACTCCATCGCCAGCCTGGGCAGCAACATGCTCATCGTCATGCCGGGATCGACGAACAAAGGCGGCGTCCGCTCGGCTGCCGGATCGAATCAGAAACTGAAATACGACGACGCCGTAGCCATCAAGAATAAGATTAAAAACATCGACTATGTTTCGCCGACAGTCAACAGCTCCTACCAGGTCGTCAACGGCAACCAGAACTGGAACACGTCGGTCTACGGCGTTACGCCGGAATACCTGCACATCCGCTCCCTGACCGTCCAGTCAGGCTCGTTCATCACGGAAAATGACATGAATTCCCGCAACCGCGTGGCCGTCATCGGGCCGACCGTCGCTTCGAACCTCTTTGACGAAAAGAACCCGGTCGGCAAGAATATCCGCATCAACAATCAGCCATACAAGATCATCGGCGTCCTAGAAAGCAAAGGCCAGTCGTCCATGGGCACGGACCAGGACGATATGGTCATCGTCCCCCTGACGACGGCCCAGGAACGCCTCCTGGGCATCACCTATGTCCGCTCCATCAATATCCAGGTCTCGAGCTCCGATAAAATCGAACAGGTCCAGTCCGAAGTGGAAACGCTCCTGCGCCAGCGCCATCACATCCGCACGGGCGAAGAAGATGACTTCACGGTCCGCAACCTGACGAGCCTCATGGAAACTATGACCAGCACGACGACCATGCTGACCTTATTCCTGGGCAGCATCGCCGCGATTTCCCTGCTTGTCGGCGGCATCGGCATCATGAACATCATGATGGTCTCCGTTACGGAACGGACGCGGGAAATCGGCATCCGCAAAGCCCTGGGCGCGACCTTCCAGAATATCATGATGCAGTTCCTCATCGAATCCGTCGTCATCGGTGTCGTCGGCGGCCTCTTAGGCATTGCCTGCGGCGTCGGCGTCGCCCTGGCCATTGCCAAGTCAGGCCTCTTCCAGACCGTGATTACGGCGGCACCGATTATCATCTCCTTCACCTTCTCCGTCGGCATCGGCCTCTTCTTCGGCATCTACCCGGCCCGGAAAGCCGCCAAACTCGACCCCATCGAAGCACTGCGCTACGAGTAGGCGCCTGCTGCGCCGTGGGGTGTTGACCGTAGGTCGTGAAAATCGTTCGTCGTTCATCGTTCGTCGTAAAAAAAACGGGCTCGCTAGCGAGCCCGTTTCGCGTCGATGAACGACAAACAACAGATGCCGTCAGGCATCAGCAACATCCCGTATCCAGCGGCGGATGTCGTCTTCGGCATCTTCGATGGTCGTACCCAGGAGGGCCAGGCTCTTGCCGAGTTTGACCTGCGGGCAGAGGGCGTGGATGTCTTCCAGACTATGGCCGACGCCGCTGCCTTCATGAGTGCAGAAGGGATAAATGGTCTTGCCCGAAAAATCGTGATTTTCCAGGAAGGTCCAGAGGACCATGGGCATCGTGCCGCACCAGTTGGGATAGCCCAGGAAGATGACGTCATAATCGTCCAAATTAGCAATATCTTTTTCCAAAGCCGGACGGGCGTTGTCGGCCTTTTCTTTTTTGGCAATCTTCACGACTTCCTGATAGTCATACGGATATACGGCTGCCGTACGGATATGGAAGAGGTCACCGCCGGTAAAGCGGCAGATCATTTCCGCCGCCCGCTGGGTATTGCCCACAGGCAGATCGACGATTTTACCGCTGGCATAGTTCATGCCGGCATGTGAAAAATAAGCGATAAGGCATTTTTTATTTTGCTGATCCATAAGCCAATCCTCCCCGATTTGTTTGACTTCTAATTTCTCGATACAGTTTCCATTATACGGCAAAAACAACAGCCCTTCAATCACTATCATGAATGAAAGCGATTTTATTTTCTCATGTCTCCCTGAGGCCCTTTGTCTTTCCAAGGGCCCTATAATGTAGTAAAATAAAGGATGTCAACAGATTCTTACAGTGATGTAATATAAGGAGGGTCCATTTATGGCTCATGTAAATGAAAACTACTTAAAACTCCCGGGCAACTATCTCTTTGCAACGATTGCCAAGAAAGTTGACGCTTACTCCAAAGCACACCCGGATGCCAATATCATCCGCCTCGGCATCGGCGACGTCACGCGTCCCCTCGCCCCGGCCATCATCGACGCCATGCATAAAGCCGTCGACGAAATGGGCAAAGCAGAAACCTTCCGCGGCTACGGTCCGGAACAGGGCTACGATTTCCTGCGCCAGGCCATCATCGACGGTGACTACAAGAAACACGGCATCGACCTCGAATTAGATGAAGTCTTCGTCGGCGACGGCGCTAAGACTGACGTCGCCTGCATCCAGGAAATCTTCGGCAGCGATCTCAAATTCGCTGTCGCCGATCCGGTCTACCCGGTCTACCTCGACTCGAACGTCATGTTCGGCCACACGGGCGACTGGGATGCTGAAAAAGGCATCTACAACGGCGTCACCTACCTGCCCTGCACGCCGGAAAACGGCTTCAAAGCCGAACCGCCGAAAGAAAAAGTCGACCTCGTCTATCTCTGCAACCCGTCCAACCCGACCGGTACGGCCATGAGCCGCGAAGAACTGACGAACTGGGTCAAAGCGGCTAAAGAAAACCACTTCATCATCATCTATGATTCGGCTTATGAAACGTACATCACCGAACCGGGTGTACCTCACAGCATCTTCGAAATCGAAGGCGCCAAAGAAGTCGCCATCGAACTGCGCTCCTATTCGAAATGCGCCGGCTTCACGGGCGTCCGCTGCTCGTACGTCGTCGTCCCCCATGCCTGCGTCGCTTACAAGCACGACGGCACGGCTGTCGAACTCAACCCGCTCTGGTTCCGCCGTCAGTGCACGTTCTTCAACGGCACGCCGTACATCGTCCAGCGCGCTGCTGAAGCCTACTACAGCCCGGAAGGCCAGAAACAGTGCCTGGCTGACGTCGAATACTATATGAACAACGCCCACATCATCCGCGACGGCCTGACCGAAGCCGGCTATACCGTCTACGGTGCGACCAACTCGCCTTATGCCTGGGTCCAGACGCCGAATGGCATGAAGAGCTGGGATTTCTTTGACCTTCTCCTCGACAAAGCCAATGTCGTCACGACACCGGGTTCCGGCTTCGGCCCCCACGGCGAAGGCTATCTCCGCCTGACGGCTTTCGGCACGAAAGAAAACACGATTGAAGCCGTCAAACGCATTGCTGATTTAAAATTATTAAAATAAAAGGTGGTTTAACCATTGAGTA
>UMEZ01005898.1_pt1 | contig 18841 bp, 10 predicted proteins | sample 1964841 | NCBI WGS metagenome assembly UMEZ01 (sample SAMEA4836029, study PRJEB28245) | human gut metagenome | biome: gut microbiome; material: fecal sample | place: Denmark | collected 2008 | reverse complement strand
GTAATGCGGAAATCGGTTTTGTGTACGACCATAGAAACCAATACCTTTTATCCGGACATCGTAAGGAATGCTCCAAATACCCGGAAACGTGCCAAAGCCATGCAAAAACTGGCGAACCTTGGAATGAGAACCTATGTGACCTGTGAACCTCTGATACAATTCGACTTGCCCGAAATGGTTGAACTTGTCAGGATGTGTTCCCCTGTACAGGTCAATATCGGCAGGGACTCACGACAGGACATTACCCTTCCCGAACCGACAAGGAATGAAGTGCAGGCATTGATAACCGGACTTCAGAGATTTACCAGAGTGGTAGTCAAATCCAATGCCAAGTGCTGGATTTGAGAATGTCCTGACTGATTGGAAAGATAAAGGAGACGCTGCATAAGCTTTCCTTTAAAATTTCATCAAAGCCGATAAAGAATCCATATGTCAAGGATACAGGTAAAAAATATTGTAAAATAACATCTTGTGAGTTAACCGAAGGCAAGTTAATTATACATATACTGCATATTTTATTATAATACCCACTCAGGCGGCGTTAGCCTACAACTGACGGAAGAGAAATAAAATATGATGACGGAATGCAACTTTTTTTGCTAAAATTGAGATTTTTACTTAAAAGAAATAGATTGTATAAGAAAAAATATTGATGCAAACTTAGTGTTGACTCACCCAATACGGAACAAGTGACATAAAAAAATTGTATGATACCTCGTCCGATGGTATGCAGCCTAAAGTTACCAATATCATTACAATACTCCCTTCATAACCTTTGATGGTATTGTACGGGTATTCTGGAGTAACGTTACAATCAGATAGAGACAGGATGTTTCTATTTTTTTTCTGCATAGTGGAGGGCAGGAAAGATCAGTGCCTGTAAAACCCGGGAGAAAAGCCGTATATCATCTCCCGGTAGTCTTTGGCACTTTGTTCTTTTTGCCCCTTGAATATCCTTTTACTGTTTATATAGCAAAGTTGGTTATGGTTGCTGATAGGGATAGAAATTGTATACACCCATTTATATCCCCCTCTTACCGAATACGCAGAAGACAGTGTATGATTTAGCCGGCAATGCATATTTCCCACTTCCACTTTAATCTCCGGACAATAGCCATAAATGAAGATGATGTATCCGCTAAGTTCCTGTCGATAGTCAACCGTAGGCAGGTTATATGATTGGTTATTATGATATAGTGTTAGAGTATAGATTATTATATAACCTGCCTTTGGTTGACTTTGCGATATGCTTTTGATGGTGAAAATATAATGCACAACCAGAAGAAGTATGTGAGAATTTTTATTATAGTTTCTGGGGTGTAAGGGGATTATTTTACTGTTCCTGATGGTTCATGGCGTATTCTTCATGGATCGCCCGCTCGAAGGGTAACATCAAAGTGGCATGATGGGGTAATTTATCTTGAGGTATGGAAGAGAAAGAAAATACCTGTGATCAATCATTCTCTATTCATTCCAATTTACTTTTGGATTTATCATCGAATAGTAATAATATTGGAAAAGAATGAAATACGATCAGACTTTAACTTGGAAACATAAAGAAGAGCTTCTTGATTCTATACCAAGATAAAAAGCCCTTCAAATCATTACTGAACTCTTAATCGGGTTATCATATAAAACGTTCGGAGAAGTCTTCAAGGGTGAATGATTGAAGTAATCTGAAAAAGGGAAAAATACAAGGGTATGAAATTACAATGATTAAATATTGTTAAAAACAACGTAATGCTTTACGTTAATAATTGAATGAGGTTAATGTTTACATGATTTATAATATATATATATTTGACCAGCTGTTTAAATATAAAATGCATTTTATTATAATAAATGTTGGATAAAAAACAAAATGCCTATGAAACATCACTGAATTTGCACAAAAGTAAATAATTTACTGATCTATTTTTATTATACTATGTATATAAACACAAAACAAAATCAAAAAATAATACTTAAATTTATGGAAATAAAATTGTTTGCCAAACGTATTAGTATACTTTTTCTTTTAATACTAGCAATTACAACTAATATGATTTATGCACAAAACACTGACATTATATCTGGAAGAGTTTCCAGTTCGATTGGTGAACCTATGATTGGAGCAAGTGTTATGGTAAAAGGTACTACTAACGGTACGATAACGGATCTCGATGGAAATTTTAAAGTAGAAGCATCATCAACTGCAACGTTAATTATTTCCTATGTAGGGTATGTCACCCAAGAAGTGCAAATTGCTGGTAGAAAAGCTGTCAATATTACCTTAAAAGAAGATACTGGACTGCTGGAGGAAATTGTAGTGGTAGGATTTGGAACACAGAAAAAAGTAAATTTGACTGGTGCAGTTGGACTTGCTGATGCAGAAAGTTTAAAAGAACGCCCAGTCTTAAATGCAACTCAAGCATTGCAAGGATTGGTTCCTGGATTACAGATAACTCAAACCAACGGAACATTAGGTGACACCCCTACTATTAATATTCGTGGTACAGGAACTATTGGCGAAGGATCAAGTGGAAGCCCTTTAATTCTAATTGATGGTATGGAAGGAGACTTAAATATGATAAATCCTCAAGATATAGCTTCTGTTTCTGTATTGAAAGATGCCGCATCTTCTTCCATTTATGGTTCACGTGCCCCCTTTGGAGTTATTCTTATTACTACTAAAACTGGAAGTAAAGACAAAATTTCTATCAATTATAATAACAGTTTTCGCTGGGCTTCACCTATAAAGATGATGAAAATGATGAATTCTGTAAATTTTGCCAGTTTTTTAAATGATGCAATGACAAATTCGGGCAGATCTCCACAGTTCGTTTTAGATCATGTAAACAGGATGGAAGATTATATGAATGCTGTACCTTGCGGTCCTGGACAAAGAAGAAAAGTCGATGGAACCATAATTTATGCAATTGATCCTGATGTAAACGGACAATGGTTAGATGGCTATGCAAACGGAATAGATAATGTTAATATTTTCGATGAAATATATAAAGGTACTACATTTAATCAAGAACACAATTTCAGTGCAAGTGGTGGGAATGATAGAATAAACTATTATGTCTCTTTTAATTACATGCATCAGGATGGTTTTATGAAAATTGGAAATGATGATTTAAAACGTTATAATACTACAACCAAGTTGAACATAACTCTGACTGATTGGTTAAAGCTAAATCTTTCTACGAGATTTACTCGTCAAGATTATGAACATCCTTTTTTTATGGACAATTGGGAATATTATGAACTTGTAGGAAGGTCTTCATGGCCCAATATTCCACTTTATGATCGTAATGGCTATTATTTCAATGCTCCGTCTGTTCCTCTTAAATTAGCAGAGCAAGGAAGCAAGATGCGACAAACCGACAATCTGTATCAGCAGGTAGGATTTATGATTGAACCGATAAAAAATTGGGTAACACACATTAACTTTAATTATCGTATTAATAATGTATTTAATCGTTCTCAGCAATTTGCTATATACAATCATGATATAAATGGGGAACCGTATAGTTCTGATTTAACTTCTGGAATAGGAGAAGATATTTCAAAAGAAAATTATTATAATTTTGAAGTCTATAGTGAATATACTCACTCATTCAAAGAGAAGCATAATTTACATGTTTTAGTTGGTTCACAAATAGAAGATTTTAAGCGACAAACTCATAATTTATATCGTGATGGAATAATACTAAACTCTAAACCAGAAGTTGATTTGACAACAGGGTTAGGTTCTAACGGAAGTGTCGTTTCTCCAACAGTAGGAGGACAACGATCAGAATGGGGATTAGTTGGCTTTTTTGGACGATTGAATTATGATTTTGAAGGGAAATATCTATTTGAAGGTAATTTAAGGTATGATGGGTCTTCTCGATTTCGTAAAAATAATCGTTGGAAGCTTTTCCCTTCGTTCTCTTTAGGATGGAATATTGCACGCGAAGAATTTTTTATACCATTGCAAGATGTTGTAGGTATGTTAAAGTTGCGCGCTTCATATGGAACTTTAGGAAATCAAAATACAAATAATTGGTATCAAACTTATCAAACAATTAAGCTAAATATAGCAGGAGGGACATGGTTACAAAACGGTATCAAACCTAATACATCTTCCGCTCCATCTTTGGTCTCAACTGAATTGACTTGGGAAACAGTTGAAACATATAATATCGGACTTGACTGGGCGTTGTTTAATAATCGCTTGACAGGATCATTCGATTATTTTGTGCGAAATACCAATAATATGGTAGGAAAATCTCCTGAGTTACCAGCAATATTAGGCACTGACGTTCCTGTTACAAATAATACAAACTTACGTACTTCTGGATGGGAGCTGAATATAGGTTGGCAAGATCGATTGAGCAACGGGCTTTCTTATAGTGCCACTTTCTTATTGTCAGACTCTCGTACTAAAATAACTAAATACCCTAATAATCCGACAGGATTAATTGAATCTTATATTGCAGGTCGCTATACAAATGAAATCTGGGGATATGAAACTTATGGGATAGCAAGATCAGACGAAGAAATGCAGGAACATTTAGCTAATGTTGACCAAAGTTCAATAGGGAGTAACTGGGCAGCTGGTGATGTGATGTATAAAGATAAAAACAATGATAAAAGAATTTCAGCCGGTTCCAAGACATTGAGCGATCATGGTGATTTGACCGTAATAGGAAATAGTACTCCACGATATCATTTCGGTATAGACTTGACTGCAAATTGGAAAGGATTTGATATACGTGCATTTTTTCAAGGCATTATGAAACGTGATTATTGGCAAGGAAGCCCATTTTTCTTTGGAGGAGGAAATGATGTATGGTGGGCTGAAGGCATTACCGATGTGGCAGATTATTTTCGGAATGAAGACTCTTGGTCAGTTAAGAACGGTTTCCTATCAGAAAATACAAATGCATATCTTCCACGTCCAAGTCTTGGATGGAATGCAAAAAATTATCAATGTCAAAAAGGCTATTTACAAAATGCAGCTTACATCCGGCTAAAAAATTTGCAACTTGGTTACTCATTGCCTCAAAAAGTTTTGAACAAAATTGGTGTGCAGAATCTTCGAGTTTATGTATCAGGAGAGAATCTGTGGACAGGAACGAAACTAGCTGAACAGTTCGACCCAGAAACAGTTTCTGGTGGTAGTGGAGGTAATGCGTATCCCCTATCAAGAACCCTATCATGTGGGTTAAGTTTAACTTTTTAATTATCGACTTATGAAAAAACAAATCTTTAATATTGCTCTATCAGTGGGATTAATTGCCCTTTTCGCATCTTGTAATGATTTTTTAGATATGGAGCCAATGTCTCAAATTACTCCAGAAAATTATTATCAGACTGTAAGTCAAGTGGAGGAATTTACCAATCAATTATATACCGATGTATTAGTTACACATGGGTCAAATAGCAGTACTTTCGAAATAGATAAGAATACGGATAATCAACCGGCTACTGAGACTCCAGGAAACAAATATGATAATACTGGACAGTGGAAAGTTTCGATGGAAAATAGTTCCTGGTCGTGGACCAAAATCCGCAATATCAATTATGGAATAAATATCATAATGGATAATTATGAAAATGGGAAAATAAGTGGTAATGAGACTTACTTGAAACAGTACATAGGAGAATTATTCTTTCTTCGTGCTTGTGCATATTTTTCCATGTTGCAAAAATGGGGTGATTTGCCTATATTGACACAAGCCATTGATAATGATGAAACTGCCTTGATCGAAGCAAACAAACGCTCCCCCCGTAACGAAGTAGCCCGATTTATTCTTAAGGATTTGGATTTAGCAGCAGAATATATGACTCCAAACTTTGAACCTCGTCATACACGTATATCTCAAGATTGTGCCTATCTGATGAAGTCTCGTGTTGCTTTATTTGAAGGCTCATGGTTGACAAATTTCAAGGATACTCCATTTGTTCCAAATGGGAAAGGATGGCCTGGTGCTGTCAAAGAGTATAATAAAGATTATAAGTTTCCAGCAGGCGATATTGATAAAGAAGCCCAATTCTTTTTTCAGAAAGCTGTAGAAGCAGCTGAATTAGTTGCCCAAAAATACAAACATAGTCTAACTAAGAATACGGGTATTACTCCTCAAAAAGTAAGTGATATAAATGACTATTTCTATATGTTTGGAGATGATGATATGAGTACTTATCCGGATATTCTTCTTTGGAGAGAATACAATAAAGGCTTAGGAATTACAAATCATCTGGAGGTGATTGTACAGGGTGGATACGATGTTACCAGAAGTTTAGTTGACTGTTTCTTAATGGAAGATGGAAGACCAATTTATAATTCTTCAATCCCATATGATGATCAAACTATCGCTAAGGCTCGATCAAACCGAGATCCTAGGTTGATAGCTTTCATGAAACAACCAGGGCAGATTAATTATTTTATTAATGAAGATTATCCTGCCGATCATGCCCGCAAAGATGAAGCCTATCCTCCGCTTAATGTTGGCGATGGAACAGTAAACCGTTCCTTGACTGGATATCGGATTAGGAAAGGAGGATCATTTGATAAAGCAAGATGTGATCAATGGAAAAGTTATACAGGTTCTATTGTTTTCAGAGCAACCGAGGCTTTACTGAACTATATAGAGGCTGAATATATGTTAACAAAGAATATTCAGTCCGGACATATACTAGAATATTGGAAGTTAATTCGTGAAACTGCAGGGTTTGTCGGTACCGCTACTGATCCGCTAATTACCAATACCTATACATCAATGGACAAGGAAAAAGCTGATTGGGGAGCTTATACTGCTGGAAAGCTATTAACAGATGTTACATTATATAATATCCGTAGAGAACGTCGTTGTGAATTAATGGCTGAAGGCTTGCGTTGGATGGATTTAATTCGTTGGCGCTCTTTGGAACAAATGTGTAAAGAACCTTACCATGTAGAGGGGTTCCGCTTGTGGGATGTGATGCAAAATGAATATGATCTTAAACCTGCCGATTATGACGGCGGTAAGGATGCTTTTGTTACATCTCCATCGCGTGGGCAATATATCATTGCTTATGAAAATATTCAGGAACAATCTAATTTGTATCGGAATGGATTACATTGGATGATGGCTCATTATCTAGAACCGTTACCTATTAAGCAATTCTTATTGACCGCTCTTGACCATGTTGATATAGAATTATCTCCTTTGTATCAAAACCCATATTGGCCTCTTGTAGCAGATACCCCAGCAGAACAATAGGTATAAAATATCAACAGTAGGTTTTGGCGATTTAAATAAAAATTATGTAAATTAGAGTTGAGAAATCAACTCTAATTTATGGCTCAAAATGTTATAATTTAGTTAATTTATTCTATTTGCTTTGTAATACAGTTGAAAACCTGTATATTAGATTTATTTGTTTTCTAATTATGGTCTTCAAGTGAAGTTAAAATTAATTAGTTTATATGTGCATATCTATGATGTCTATAAGTTTTCTCTGTGTTTTTACTGCTATAGATTTAACAATAATTCTCATCTAGAATTTACAGATGAGAAGATTCTTATTATCTATCTATTCTGCGGTAATTCTCAGAGATACTTTGGCATCAAGGATATATAATTTTTACCAAAGAACGCTTAATGTTATAGTCCTAATTGTTTATTAGCCAATTATTTAATATAATCTATAGGCATTTAAGGTGTTGGTGGTAGCCATGATACAATCATTCAGCTCCAAAATTATGATTCGTTCATTTCCATTATGATTCTATGTTGATTGCTATCTGTAAGGGTAAAAATCGAGAACCATAGATATAATCTAGGGGGAGGAGGCTCTGCCAAGAACAGTGTTATTATGGTATAAAACTGTATATGGTAGACAGCACAGAAGTAGGAACAATGCCTTTTTGAAGATGCTGACCACACCATACGCTTTGAAAATAATTATGTTCAAAAGTAAAAATGAATCATAAGTACTCAAGCAAAGGAAAAAATGTCAGAGATTTGTTTTCGAAGGTTATCTCCAAAATCAGGCATCTATCGAATTCTTTTCAACTGACTGAATAAAAAACAAAATTCAAAAAAAGGTAAAAGATTAGGACTGTCAAAAGGCTGTTAGTACATACTTTTGGAAAGTTGGCTATACAATGCTGATCTATATCTATTTATTAAATCTGTAAGCCAACTATAGACTTGTATTAATTACTAATTTTATCAAAGATATGACAAAAAAGATTTTCATAGCATTTTTTTTCATAGCAACTTTTACATGTAGCTATGCGCAATCACGCTTGGAACAGTTATTTGATGATGGTTGGAAGTTCCACAAAGGTGACATCAAAGGGGCAGAGAAAAGTTCTTTCAAAGATCTGAAATGGCGTACTATTGATCTGCCTCACGATTGGAGTATCGAGGCATTACCCAATCAGAAACCAGATGAAGTTGTAGGACCTTTTGACAAAAGCAGTATAGGTACAACGGCCACTGCTTACACTATCGGTGGTACGAGTTGGTATCGTAAAACATTTACGCTGGACAGCAATGCCAATTATACTAATACAATTATCAATTTCGATGGTGTTTACATGAATAGTGAAGTATGGATAAATGGCAAGAAGGTTGGTGTTCATCCTTACGGTTATTCAGCATTCCATTATGATATTACGAAATTCTTGAAACCTGCAGGAGAGAAGAACGTAATTGCCGTTAAAGTTCGTAACGAAGGTAAGAATTCGCGTTGGTATAGTGGTTCAGGTATATACCGGCATGTACATCTGATTCGTACGCAACCTATTCATATTGCACATAATGGTGTATATGTGACTACCGAGAATATAATAGATGATATGGCTGTAATAAAGGTGGCTTCGACATTGGATAACCAGTCAAAAATGAGTGCAAATGTAAAACTCAGTATGACTATATGTTCGCCTACAGATGAGGTGGTGCAAACTGTTGAGACACCGATAAAAAACGTTGCTAAAGGTAGTAGTGAATTTGTACAGACTATAACCATTGCACGACCGGCTTTATGGTCGCTTGAGACTCCTAACTTGTATAAGATTAAAGTGACTGTTTGGGTAAATGGTAAAGAAACTGACAATGTAACCACTACATTTGGTATCCGTACCATTGAATTCAATGCTCAAGAGGGTTTCTTGTTGAATGGCGTAAGCGTATTACTTAAGGGTGGCTGTTTACACCACGATAACGGTTTTTTGGGGTCGGCGACAATTGATCGTGCCGAAGAGCGTAAAGTGGAATTATTAAAAGCATACGGTTATAATGCTGTAAGAACGGCACATAATCCCCCTTCACAGCAATTCTTAGACGCTTGTGATCGTGTTGGTATAGTGGTTATTGACGAATTGTTTGATATGTGGCAGCGCAAGAAAAACCCGCATGATTACCATCTCTATTTCGATGAATGGTGGCCTTCAGACTTAGCGTCAATCGTTATGCGTGATCGTAATCATCCTTCAGTAATTATTTGGAGTATCGGTAACGAGATTAATGAACGTGTAGCACCATCGGGCCATGCTTTGAGAAAGCTGCTTGTGGCCGAAGTGAAGAAATTTGATACCTCACGTCCAGTATCGGAGGGTATATGTACTTTCTGGGATCACCCTAATACTGATTGGGCAGTTACTGCTGAGGCATTTGCTGCTTTAGACGTAGCTTGTTATAATTACAATTGGAGGCAATATAACGCAGATCATGCAGCATTTCCCGAACGTGTGATGTTATCCACTGAGACCTACCCCAATGAAGCTTATGATAACTGGAATCAGATTGCCAATAATCCATGGGTTGTAGGTGAGTTCGTTTGGACAGGTATGGATCACTTGGGAGAGAACGGGGTAGGTAATGCAAGTTGGATTGGTGGAACAAGTAAACAAGGTAAGGGTAATGCACAATTTGGCGGCGGTATGCTTAGAACTTGGCCTTGGTTTGTAAATAATAGTGGTGACATTGATTTATGTGGTTTCAAGAAACCTCAAATGTATTATAAAGATGTAGTTTGGGGTGACAGCAAATTGGAGATGGCTGTACATGAACCTGCTCCTGAGGAAGGTGCACGCGAGAGAGTAAGCTATTGGGGGTGGCCTCAAGAGCATCAGAGTTGGAGTTGGAACGGTCATGAAGGTAAAGTTCTAGATGTGAGAGTTTTCTCAAGTTACCCTGTTGTGCGCCTTGAACTTAATGGTAAGGTGATTGGTGAACAGGTGGCAGGTCACAGTGTGAAACATATTGCCACATTTAAAGTACCCTATGAGGCAGGTGTATTGCGTGCCGTGGCGTTAGAGAATGGAATTGTGGTTGCCAGCAAAGAGTTTAAGACCGTAGGTAAGCCTACCAAAGTGAAACTTACGGTAGATAGAGCACAAATTCGCAATGATCGAAATGATTTGGCTTATGTAACTGTTGAGGTTGTTGACTGTCAAGGAAATCTTATTCCCAGTGCCAATATTCCTATCAAATTGTCTGTATCTGGAGCTGGAGAAATAGCAGGTTCAGGTAACTCATGCCCCAACGATCAAGAAAGTTTCAACAGTCCTATATGCAAAAGTTACTGCGGTAAGGCATTGATAATCTTGCGTCCTCTTATGAATAAAAGTACAGGTACAATAACTTTGATGGCTGAGGCTGAAGGACTTACAGCTGGTAAATTAGAGGTGACTGTTAAATAGGCTTTACATAGGTGAACGCGAACTACTATGAAAATAGTATTACACTACAAAAGTGTTTGTAAAAATATTTATGAAAATCAACAAATCAAAATAAATATGATATAACAAAAGAAGGTGTCTCTTTTTTGAGGTGGCTCCGAAAAATTAGACTGGTTAAACATTATCCGGTAAAGAAATAAGGAGACCAGCCATTAAGTTCAGTCTCCTTATTTTTGGGACTATCCATTAGATTGTGTAAATAGAAAACTACGGTATTCCTCTCGTAGTTTTTTATTTATGTATTAACTTTGTAAAAATGAGATTTTATGGACATTCCCAAAGAATTTTTAAGTAAAGCGTTTCTGTCCAGTTTAAGACAGGTGAAGATGTTACGGCTCTCATGAAAGAACTTCATACTCGCGTTTATGAGCAAATGCTGGAAGCTGAAATGGACAACCATTTAGGTTATGAGAAGCACTCCAATCAAGGAGATCATAGTGGCAACTCATGCAATGGCAACTATAAGAAGCGGATTCAAACCGAGATGGGTGAATCTGTTATTCAGGTTCCCTCGTGATAGGAAAGGTGATTTAAGCCTATTGTAGTTCCTAAGCATCAATCCCTTGACTTATCTATTGAAAGTCTTGTTATTTCTCTTTATGTCAAGGTATGAGTGTATCCGACATTGAATCGGAAATGCAGGAAATATATGGCATTAACCTCTCCACATCTGCTATCTCTATTATCACCAATAAGGTTAGCTAGGCTACCTCAGAGTAGTAGAATCATCCCCTGGAGAGCTTATACATGATGTCTGGATGGTATCGTTTCAAGGTTAGGGAAAATGGTAAAGTTATCAACAAGACCGTTTATTTATGCGTAGGTCTGAATAAGGACGGCGTGAAAGAGGTATTGGGTATGTGGGTTGGTAAAAATGAGAGTGCTGCTTTCTGGACGGGCATATTAGCAGATCTCAAAGCTTGTGGCGTAGAAGATATACTAATTACGGTTACTGATAATCTGAATGGATTACAGAAACCATCAAGAATGTGTTTCCCTCCTTTACCACTCAAATATGTGTGGTATATCAAATCAGAAACTCTTATCGGTATGTGGTTTGGAAAAAAAAAGAAAGAGTTCACTTCCGACTTGAAGAACATCTATAATGCACCCATGGAAGAAGCTGCAAAAATGGAGTTAGATAACTTTGAGCAAAAGTGGGGAAGTAAATATCCTTATGCAATACACTCATGGAGAAATAACTGGGAAGAATTAACCGTATTCTTTGACTTCCTTGTGGAAATTAGAAAGATCATATATACAACCAATCTTATTGAAAATCAGAATGGGAAAATTAGAAAGTATACCAAAAACAAGCTATCATTCCCAAATGATGATGCACTGAGAAAGTCTGTTTATCTGGCTATTACAGAAATTGAAAAGAAATGATATCAACCTATTTGGAATTGGGTGTTGATTTTTAACCAATTTATAACTATATTTGAAAACAGTACGGCAGGAAATAGGAGAATGGTTGCCTAACATACATATATTGGAGAATGATAAATAAAAGAGAATTATGATTGTTGTATAAAAAACGAATTGCTTAAATGAAAGCTGTTTACAATTTATTATTATGTCCGGGATGTTCATCTTAGAATGTACTACCATTGTTCCCGCTGTCGCGCAAGAGTCGACGGAGGCAGGGAAAACTGAACTCACTGTCACGGGTACTGTTCGTGACCGGGAAACTCGTAAGAAACTGGAGAATGTAACGGTAGCACTCGCTGGTACGTCCATCGGTACAGTAACCAATGCCGAAGGTATTTTCTCTCTGAAAATTCCTAATTTACAATCTGCTCCCCAGTTGGAATTATCGCATATAGGCTATCAAAACACGCGGTTTTCCGCTACGGCACCTGAAGGAAGTGCCGACCTTACTGCAACCATTTGGATGACACCGGTTGCCCGACAATTGGATGAAGTCGTAATCTATGGTGGTGATGCCCGCTGTATAGTAGAAGAGGCTTTGAAGAAAAATCCCTCTGCCGAAAACATGATGAGTGCGTTCTATCGGGAAACCGTGCAGAAAGGCCAGCGCTACATCGGTATCTCCGAAGCCATGATGGATGTGTACAAGACCTCCTACGTCTGGCGCACCACAGAACGAGACATGGTGCAACTCTCCAAGGCACGCCGTCTTTTGAGTCAAAAGCAATCAGACACGCTGGCGGTAAAAGTAGTTGGTGGCCCCAATTTGTCCCTCTACCTGGATGTGGTGAAAAATGCCGATGCGTTGTTTGAACAACAAACTTTGGAATACTACACTTTTACACAGGAACCGTCTGCCTTGTTGGATGATCGGGTGCAATACGTCATCAGTTTTCGTCCTCGTGTCCGTCTCGGATATGCGTTATTCAAGGGTAAGGTCTTCATCGACCGTGAAAAACTTGCTTTTACCCGTGCGGAGTTTTCCCTTGATCTGTCCGATCGTGAGAAAGCGATTGCTGCCGTACTTCACAAGAAACCTGCCGGATTGCGTTTCCCGTCCGCAGGAGGTGAACTTCCTCATTACCTATCGCCAACAGGGTAAAGAGACTTGCCTGAATTACATCCGTAATGAAATCCGTTTCAAGTGTGACTGGAAACGCCGTCTCTTCTCGTCTTCTTACACCGCCCGTTCCGAAATGGTGGTAGTGGAGCGTGAGGAATATCCGGAACGTGTCATTGCCCGTCGTGATGCCTTCAAGTCCAAACAGATATTCTACGACGTGGTGAAGGAATACTGGAACGAGGATTACTGGAAGGACTACAATATCATAGAGCCGACGGAATCACTGGAAAATGCGGTGAAGAAACTGCGTAAACAGTTATAAAAAGTAATACTTCAAAGTACATGCGTCCCATTGTAACTGCTTGCAATGGGGTGTATTGCTATTGAAAAGATACGATTCTGCCGTTTTCACTTTTTTACCCATGATTTGTGTATGACCATCTTCTTCTTGATGCCCTAACTTTATGCCTAATAAAAGAAATAATAATCAATTAAAAAAGAGAATATAAATGAGAACGGGTAACAGTAAAGAGTGCCTGAATAATAACGGGAGGTAATATACAAGCCTTCTCCCGATAAATCATAGGCACTCCATTCCTGCCCGGTGATGTATGGCATATAGTCGGTTTACCATCATAGGAGTATATAAAAAGAACAATAACCAACTTACCCGGATATAGAAGAGGAGGACAAATTATAATACCCGTCTTCATTTTTTTAGTTGTTTGTATAATAACAAATTGCTGGATGAACAGTCATTTGTCTCCCTTGAATTTGCCCTCCCCTGTATTATGGTGTGGATTGTAAGTTTAATATCACTGCCAATAATATGATCCAGACAAGAGAAAGTAACTCAACCCAATCTGTTGTTCGTGAGTCAACCGCAGGCAGATTATATGATGACTATATGAACTTCTATTATGATATCCACTCAGGCGGCGTGAGCCTACAACAAACGAAAGAAAAGGAAATATATTATATCCTAAAATCAACTTTTTTTCTCAAAAATGGGGAAATTACTTAAATAGAATAGGTTTTATAGAGAAAAAAAATGATGCGTACCGTTAACTCATCCGACAGTGATTTGGTTATACAGAAAGATTGCATTGTCCGATTTACTATATTTTCATTTATTGCAATCATACCTTGGCTAGAATGAATAAAATTCCAATTCTCTTGCTGTTTTTTGGGAATATACAGCCGGAAGAATAAGTGGCAAGTTTGGCAATAATACACTTTTTCCGTATTATCAATTTTTCCAGTTCCCAAATCATCATTGAAAGGGTAAACGGAACGCTATCAATATTTTTCCTTATGCAATCTATTCCTTTTAAGTAAAATCTCTCATTTTAAGAAAAAAAGTTGCATGAAATTATTGTATATCTTTCTTCTTTCGTTTGTTGTAGGCTCACGCCGCCTGAGTGGATATTACTATTAATTATAGTAGCAGTATGATACAATGGGCTTCCAGTTAACTCTTGTATCTCACCGTTTGGATAATGTATGAATGATGAACCTTTCCCCCCCATAGCTGAATTGGAGTACTTATACATTGTTTCAACTTCTCATTTGTCCTATACATAATTGTTTTAGGAAGTATGGGCAAAAGTGTATCAGTATAAGCAGGAATCCGATAAACCACTCCCATAGCCCTTACAATAGATCCGGTTTAAACCAAGCTGTATATGTTTCCCGTTAATATTGCCAGATAGTCCTTGCCCCGGTGAATGGAATGAAAGAGTAATATTGAAGAACTGATATGGTTACTTCACAGCTATAATCGACGGGCAAACCAATGACAGTGCCGGAAAACAGGTGGAGGAAATATAAAACTCTCTCCACATACGCCAGGCACGTTTATCTATTGCCCGTTCATCTCCCTCGCATTGTGGAGTATTAAGGTATGAAACTGAAGGGATATTATCATTCAGCCGGTAAGGATATTATGACTCTTTTGCCGCTCTGACTAATACTTAATACAGCGGGCCGTTAGTTATGAAGAAGAGATGAAGTATAAGAGGTAGTTTGCTGTCGGTTCATCATTGGTAGAAGGGTTATCTCAGTATCAGTATGGGAACTAATCCGGTAACTGGACTCTATATTGGCTACTCATCCACTCTATTCATCATTACCCGTACGGATTTGGGATGAAGTGTTGGTTATATGGCTACTTGGAAAATGGAATAATGTAAAATATTTTATATATCATACAATACTATGCCCGTTCTGTGGGGCATGATAAGTCAGCCTTTTTTCTTATGTTTATATTATATATAGGTGGGTAGCGTTTTACACACTCTAAGGATAGATAGTTTTTCACCGGTTAATAAATTGATATCCAATTTAGAAAGTCGTATTATATTGTTTTTTCCCAAAGAGCCGCATTTTGAACATTTACCCGCCTGAAATGTAGTGTTTACCCACCAGCGGATGATATTTACCCCCCTGAAAAAAAGAAAAAGGAGAGCACCGATAATATATCCCCCAATTTTTGGAATTATAAGTTAATCGGGCCTTTCAAAAGGCATTTACAAGCATTTTCAAACAACGTTTGCAACCACTCCCCCCTAATAAAGTTATGCAACCACACTAAAGTTATATACTCAAATATTTACTTGCAGATTCAATATATTAAATAAAAAAAAGCAGTATCCTTTCCGGACAAATGTGTGTGAGGATTACCCTCTCGCTTGACATTTACTAAGGAATTTTCCTTTCATTACTTTATAATTTATATATGCCCAGCGTATTAGTGAGTTACCCAATTCAGCAACTAAACTACTGCCATACTCAGATACTACTTCTTATTTATTCATAGGCAGGTCTATATTCTTTCTTTGTTAAATATCGCTCCAAATTTACACTTTTATTCCAATTAAAAAACCAATAATTACTTTTATTTATTTCAGTCCAAATTTCTCCAGCTTTTTTTCTATCTACTTTTCTTACAGATTCTATAATGTCTAATTGATCTTTTTTTTCAATATAAGGGCATACAATCCAATCAAAATAAAGCATAGCTAACTCCGCGCTTTTTAAACTATCATGCGTCTCTTCGTATCTCCTTTTTACTTCACGAATAATTTCCTCTTTTATCTTATGAAATACAACTTCATCCTTTATCACATATAGAATTGTACAAATTTGAAAATAGTTTAATTCCATATAACACTGAGGACTTTTATCTACATATAAACCAAATAAATCCTTGATAATTGATAGGTCAAGTTTCCTATCCAACAAACAGCTTATTGCAATAAGAATATTTAACACTTCAATATTTGTATCTCCTTTACGATCTTGAAATCTATAAATATCAAAACAACGCTTTACTTCTCTATTAATTTTATCTTCTACTTCTAATTTCATATCTCTTGACATACCAATCATTGTGCCTATTGATAATTGGATTATACGACATATTTTAAATGAGGCAGTAGCACACATATCCAAAGAATAAACATAAAAACTTATATCCAATATTGTTAAAAGAATATTAGTATCAGAAAAAAAAGTACCTTCTTTAATTTTTGATATAAACGTACCCTTTAGTAAACGAACAATTAACCCTAGCAGATGCCTATTCAGCGCATCATAAGATACGCTATATTTATGAGCCAATGTACGAAATTGATGTAGAAATAAATTTGCAACTTTATATGGCTTACTTATACTTCTAAACTCACCTTCTTCGGTTATGACATATTTGTCAACAAATGAAGTAAACATCAATAATAATTCTTGTCGAGCACAGGTTACATTAGTCGGAAATGGCTTTTCTTGAATATTTGTTTTAGATTCATTAATATACAATTTATATATTTCCAATTGTTCCTTAAAAACATCAAGAATCAAACTCAATGTTTCTTTTTTATTAGCAAATATAAAATGATCATCTACATAGCGCCGTATTTCATAATCGGACCCCAATTTTAAATTCTTTTCCCTTAATATATTAAGAACATTAAGATCTATACGCTGAAAGATAATCTCTGCAAAAATTCTGGAAACTTCTGGTCCTACTAAAATTCCATTTGTTTCGTTATAATTACTTCTTTGCATTAATTTATCAAAGGTTGTCTCAAAAGATATGGCATCAATATTATTTTTGGCACACTCTTTACCTTTTATAGCCCACGCTATAGAGTGAGTATAGATATGATAAAAACAACTAGCAATATCCATATTCATCATAAAATGGAACTTTTGTTCTAGTCTTAACAAATCCATTTGTTGGTGAAATTTAAAAATCATATCAATTGTCCTATAAGTGAAATAAGAACGATATATAGGAACTTCTTTATCTTGAATTTCATCCTCTAACTCCACTATCTTTTCCTCTTTATCAATTACCTTTTCTGCACTTTCCAAATTAAAAGTACACTTTGCTACATTATGTATATGTCGTAATGAATATGGACTAATATTGCAGAGATGTATCATTAACAGTTCATAATGTTCATATAAATCCACAAAATCAAGTTGAATTTTCGGATGCATAATACTTAGTAATCGACTTTTAATCCCACCATTCTTCTTTATTGTATAGTTAAAGGGAATTGTCCATGTGTTTGAAAAAGAAAACTGATGATTAAAAATCGCTCTTAACTTTTCATCCAACATATTATAGTAAAAACCACTATTGTCCAATAATAAAGGAATTTCATAGGGAAGCATTTCTGTTAATAAAGCTCTATACTTATTTTTAACTATAGGAGTGTCATTCATAGCCAACATTTTTTTATTTCACAAAGTAATTTGGAATGAAAATAATGAGACACATGATTTTCAAATCCAAAATAAAAAGAATACTTAGACAATCTTTTTTTTTGTTCTTTACTCAATAAAGAAGACAGTTTATATCCAAAACTGCCTTTTTTACAGTGCAACATCTTATTATAATATAAATTTAGCTCTCGAAGTTGCCTTTCTTTTTCTGATTCACTTATCATTTTATAATTAAAATAAACCCCTGATTTTATGGGAGTTAAATCAGCAATGTTACCAACTGTAAAATTCCCAGTAAGATATTTTATTCTATTAACAAGCATATCATAATTTTTATCGTGAATAAATCTCACAAATGCCTTTGTTAATTTCGTTTTTATCACTTCTACCTTATTTTCAGCAATTGATACCAATAATTCATTTTTTTGTTTCCTATTTTTTCCTATTTTTTTTAGAGAAAAAGAATATCCTAAATAACTAAACTTCTGATTTGAAGTCAATTTCGTTTCATCTAAAACATAAGATTTGTCCTGATTTAAAGTTAATTTCATTTTTTCTAGCAACACAGGGATTGTATTATACACTTCATCTCTAGCTTTTTCACAATTACAAAAAATAATTATATCATCAACAAATTTCGCATAATAGTATACTCCATTAATTCTTTGTACATCCAAATCAAAATACTTCATAAATAATTCTGAAATAGCCGAACTAATACTTAATCCTCTAGGCAGTCCTTTTATAGAATAAATTAAAGGATGAGAAAAAAGATTTTCTAATAATTCTATTGTCTGATAATTGACCCTACTATCGCTTTTAAGTTTATTCAAAACAACATCACGATCTATACTTTCGTAAAATGACTTTATATCCTCAAATCCGCAACTACGCGCCTATATGATACAGAAGCG
>UMEZ01096691.1_pt1 | contig 18908 bp, 14 predicted proteins | sample 1964841 | NCBI WGS metagenome assembly UMEZ01 (sample SAMEA4836029, study PRJEB28245) | human gut metagenome | biome: gut microbiome; material: fecal sample | place: Denmark | collected 2008 | reverse complement strand
TTTCTTTAATTGCTTCAATAATCATATCCGGAATATAGTCATATCCCCCCTCATTATACAATACATAGATTCCTCTTGATAAAATACTGCCCCAATCGGTTATATCTATTCCTGCAAGACCATAATAAAAAAATTCACAATGATACTCACCCTTTCCCTCTAACAGCTTTACCATATCATCACATTCTACGGCTTTTCTTGCAATTCCTATGTAATCAATCATATTCGTACTCCCTTTTAGTAGTTATCAATATTCAATTTTTCATATAATTGATATTTTAATAAATTATCTCTTGCCATTGCAAATTTTGAACAATTATACTTTTTATAAATTTTTTCTGCATCTTTTATTGTCATTTTATACACCTCTATATGTATTTCCATTATATATAAAATCTGCAAACAATCCTTTACTATTACTTCCTGTATTTACCGATGTCGTTTTTAATTTCTCATGCAAGAACTGGGGAATTGCTAGGGAATGGGGGCATTTATATGCACTGCGAGTTAATGATTTCATCCCATTCTTCGCTTAAAATATTTTTAAATACTATACCACAAAACTGAGATTGAGAAAAAAGCAAATAATTCATATTGTCAATTTTATATGCTTGTAGTTTCTCTTTATTTATTGAATTACTTAATATCAGAATGTCATTATTATCTCGAATTGCATCAAATTTTCTCTCGACAATTAAATAAAACTTATTCTCAATATTAAATTGCTCATCTTCAACAATAATTGTTCCTTCTTGATAATCTATTTCATTATAGAGCTTTTCACTTAATATTTTTTCGTCTTGGATAAAATAAGTAATATATTCTATTGTTCCGTTATTAGGATTAATCGCAATATCTAACGGCGGCTTGCGTTTATCTTCGTAAAGCAAATGAAAATTTTGTCCTGATTGTTTTATCTCTGCTCCTACCTTAAACAAAAGCAACCCTTTACTCATTCCTTCAATTTTACGTATATATTTTTTATTCATTTTAACGCATTTTATATTCATAAACATTCCTAACTTAATATAACATTCTGGCATGATAAACCACACCTGTCTGTGTATCTATCATAAAACAAACCATATTCTTCTTTTTCCATATCTTTATTGATAATAATAATTGCATTATTAATCAACAGCTTAAATTTCATAAAATATGCCTCTGTCTATCTCAAGTTTCCATATACCAATACTGTCTGCCACATCGTCTGCACTTTTCGAAGAACCCTTCATCAGCTCAAAGAGCTCATCCATCCTATCTGTGAAAGCCGCTTCAACACATCCGAAGATGCTTCAGGACCTCATGCCTTTCTCAGCCAGTCAAGTCCTGTATTTCCGAAGTTCTTTGCAAACAGCTTATAGGATATATCATTTCACCTATTACTTAATCAAACTACTTAGGGCTATCAAAAACATCTTTATATTTTAAATAAAACTCATCAGGCTTCTTCCATATCATACTCTGAACATGTGTCATAATCTTCCTGCAGTATTTTCACCCATCGTTTTATAGCTCCCCACATACCATCAGAATGTCTCCAGCCTTCCCAGTCAAAACATTTACTTAACTTTTCTTTATTATTAAAAACCGCCTGCATAACTACAGGTTTTATCTGCTCAGATATGTGAAATGGCACCGGTTTGAAACTCTGTCTTTCCTTCAGTACAATATCAAAAAAAACATTAAATGCACAGTATACCTCTTCAATATCTCCCTCGCACATTTCTTTGATTGCTTCAATAATCATATCCGGAATATAGTCATACCCTCCCTCGTTATACAGTGCATAAATTCCTCTTGATAAAATACTGCCCCAATCAGTTATATCTATTCCTGCAAGACCATATTCAACATATTCACAATGGTACTCACCCTTTCCCTCTAACAGCCTTACCATATCATCACATTCTACGGCTTTTCTTGCAATTCCTATGTAATCAATCATGTTCGCACTCCCTTTTATCAGTTATCAATACTACTTATTAATTACAATATCGCCCCTCTACTACATCAGAGTCAAGCCTCTTTGCTATTTTTTAATATCTTATATCTATTAACGCATATAGTTTTTATGGATAACTATTTTCTTAAATATATCAATTTCAAAAATTATTCCCAATTCACAATATGCAACTAAGACATTTTCCGATTTTTTTATAATATTATCATATCCACGTAATACCTTTGCACAAACTATATCATTAATTTTCCATACTTCATTTCCATAATAATTATACGCAATAATATTATTAGGAATTTCTTTATTTTCTCTTATCAACACTACAAAAATATCAGAGAAATAAATAATTTTTTTAATAGTTGTATCAAAAATTATACTCTTATTATTTATTTGAATTTTTTTATTATATACTTTTATCATATCATCTTGCTCCCATTTATTTCAGCTCAATTATATTACTAAACCACTTGTCCTCTAAAAGCACATCTTTGATAGCATACTGTATATCTCCCCCAAGAGTTCCCCAAATTTCTTGTGATTCTACAAATACTACTCTATCATGGATTTGTGATAATGAATATTTTTCTGCTATTTCCATTGCATTTAAACCAATAATGTCAGCAACTCTCAAAATAAATGGACTTTTTGCATATTTATAGTTTCTAGTTCATCACTTATATTAACACAATCATCAATTGATTAATAACCCACCTTCATTCCGCATCTTCCATATCATATTCTAAACATTCCCCATATTTTTCTTTTAGTATTTTCACCCATCGCTTTATAGCTCCCCACATACCATCAGAATGGCTCCATCCTTCCCAGTCAAAACATTTACTTAACTTTTCTTTATTATTAAAAACCGACTGCATAACTACAGGTTTTATCTGCTCTGATATATGAAATGGTGCCGGTTTGAAATCCCGTCTTTCATACCTTACAGCGCAAAAGAAAACTCGAAACGCACAGTATACCTCTTCAACATCTCCCTCACACATTTCTTTAATTGCTTCAATAATCATATCCGGAATACAGTCATACCCACCCTCGTTATACAGTGCATAAATTCCTCTTGATATAAGATTATTCCAATCCGTAACATCCGCATCAGGTGGAAATCCATAATAATAAAATTCGCAACGATACTCACCCTTTCCCTCTAACAATTTGACCATATCAGCACATTCTACGGCTTTTCTTGCAATTCCTACATAATCAATCATGCTTTTAATCTCCTTTATTTCCTTTTAAATTTTATCGGCTCGCTAAAATATACTTCTTCCGGTGTATTATCAAGATCATATACAACCGCCTCCGGTATTCCCCCTGACGTATAACCACCCGGTATCCAGTTATTATTTGCCCCCATCTCGTTACCACTTGGAAGTGAAATATTGTATTTCTTAGGATTGTTTACATACATTATTATATAATCACCATCTTCCCATGAACCAATATTATACCCCAGCTCTTTTTCTAATTTAGCCAGATCCCCTCCTGCGTTATTTAACACTTTATCAACCTCATTTTTAGGAAGTACAAACTGTGTTCCATCCGGCCACCCTAATTTATCTCTACCATCAAAGTAATCATCATATGTGTCCTTTGATAAAATATATGCTGCTCCATCATCAAATTTTGACAAATGATTATCTATATACTCTTTGCTCAGATATTCTGATGGGTTCGGTCTGCTTCCTTTAGGCGTATTTATAATATCCGCTATCTTTTCACTGGTTAATCCAGAAGTTACATTCTCTCCCGGCTTGCCTCCAAGCTCCTTCTCAATCTCATCAGGCGTCTTTCCCTGCTTAAGTCTGTCGACAGCATCATCACCGTATTTCCCTATGATTGTGACAGCATCATCACCATGTATTATAATCGCATCGACTGCATCATCTCCATATTTTCGGATGATCTCTATTGCTTCATCTCCGTTTTTGATAAGACACTCTGCCACATCGTCTGCGCTTTTCGAAGAACTCTTCATCAGCTCGAAGATCTCGTCCATCTTATCCGCAAAACCATCCATCTGTGAAAGCTGCTTCAACACATCAGGAGACGCCCCAAGACCTCTCGCCTTTCTCAGCCAGTCAAGTCCTGTATCTCCGAAGTTCTTTGCAAACATACTTATCACTTCATCAGAAAGTCCCAGCTTCTTAAGATTTGTTACCAGCTTGCTGATGTCTTCCAGCTTGGCTCCGTTTGTCAATAGCTCCTCTACTACATCAGCACCTAGAGACTTCACAAGTTTATTTTTCAGTGTAAGAGACAATATCGGTTTTGCAAGCTCTGAAAATAATGAAAGTCCTACGGTAAGTATCACATCAAATATAGTCTGTTTGACAATGATTTCTCCCGCTTCCTCATTACCATCCATATACGCATCAAACAGCTTAAAGGTCTGTATGCACGACCATACACTCACACCTATGCACACACCAGCAAGAGCTATCTGTGCTGATCCAAGAAACGATACAGCCCCGGCTGCTGCCATCATATTTATTGACTGGAAAATAAGGAGCATACCCTCTGTTATATCAACAAGTGTAAGTCCAAATTCAACCATAGTGTCATATATTACTTCGCTCTGGGTACTTCCACCGTTTAAACCTCCCGATATCCTGTACGCAGCCGTTCCGTCTTCCGAGAGAACTATATAACCCACTCCGTTCCAGCTTCCAAGCACCATTTCCTCACGGGGAATGAAAACCGTATAGCCATTTTGTGCCGCAGTTCTTATCTCCGATACCACCTCGTCCGCTGTATCAAGTAATATCAGAGCATCTTCAAGATTTGAAGAATTAATGGCCAGAATGTCAACTCCACTTTCCACAGCATCCTTGAGTATACTTATAGTAGAAACAGCAGGTTCCCCCATAAGTTCTTCAAAAATTCCACTCTCATATTCCGAACCCATTATACCGGTCGTAAGCAGATATTCCCGCTCCGCATTCTCATCACCCAGAAGGCTCACCACACTGTGGCTGTCTTTATCCACATCCATGAACATATAGCCGAAATCAATCCCGCTTACCATTCCATAGATGTATTCCTTTTCAGCTTCATAACCTGTTATTGCTTCACTTATATTTCTTGTAACTGCAACATTATAACTGTCCGCTGCTGCGGCATATGTCAAATCCAACTGGGCAAAATACAGTTTGCCCGTCATCTCAAGATATCTTCCCATATATTCAGGGCTATAGACATTTTTCTCTGACACACTGTCCTTAAGAGTGATTATCTCATCATAAAGACTTTCCATATCCGCATCACTTATGCTCTGTACATCAATGGTTACCGCATACATCGAACCTGCTGTAATTGTATTCGTTATTCTGTTGTTCCCTTCATTTGTATGGAACACTATGCTGAAACTGCTGTCCGTTCCAAGAGGGCTGTATAAAAGCTCCTCTTCCTTATCACTTACAGCCTCCCCATCCACATAAAGTACAGGCGTCATATGTACTGCGTACGATGGAGTTGTAAATATATCCCCATATCCCGAAAGAATCTCTTCATCAGCATCAGTTGCAGCCTCATAAGAGAGAAGTATACTCTTGCCCGAAAGCTCATCCGCATTGAAACTTCCAAGAGTACAGCCATCCACTTCAAATGTCACCTGATCCCTTAATCGGTCAGGTAATTCCGCAAATGTTCCCTCTTCACTATCTACCTCATACTGCAGAGAAAGTGGAAGATACACTTCATCTCTCTGTTTTATTATACGTTTTCTGAAATAGACACTATTTAAATCCATTTCGGACAATGAATCTTCACATTCCGCATAAATATCATTGTAAACATTTTCGAATGTCTCTACAGCTCCCGACGATACAGCCTCATCAAGCTTTGCCGCAATTTCATCTGTATCTCCTGACACCGTATCATATACACTATGTACACTCTCATATTCCTTAATTCCCGTATCAAGGTCTATCCATACGCTCTCTCCATCTGCATCTCCCGCTCCCCGGTAGTTGCCGTAAGGTACAAGGGTTCTCACCCATACATGCTCTATTTTTAGATATACGGTTTTTCCTTCGGATGTAAGCTTTGTTACGGGCACCCCATTTGATGCAAGTACAGCCGCCGCACGCTCTGCTGTATCAGCTCCCGTAAGTACCATGGCTTTTTCAGGCTCAAGAAGTATATTGCCCTCTACATACATTGAAGGATATCCCTTATATCGAAGCATAGCAATAAGAAGCCCTGCCTGGTCTACATCATTTCCGCCCTTTGACTCAAATGTTCCTGCAGCACCTTTCCTGCTACCGTAGTAATATTCATAATCTATGTTGTTCTTTATGTAATTATATATATTAAGCGGCGTATCAAGCTCACCGGCAAGCTTCTTCATTTCTTCGGTAAGTTCCATAATCCCTGTACAGGAAATAAGCTTCTCATCTGAAATCTCCGAAGTGTAGTCTTTTGCTGTGAAATTCTCCACATCACTTTTTTCTGCATTATAAAGCTCCGCTTCAACCGCCCTGTATACTTCCGGCTTATCCGAAATCTCTGATCCATATGTATGTACATCTTCATCAGCTCTAAGCAGCTCTCTCGCTTCTTCTATGAGCCCCAATACCTCAGCGGCATCTCCTGATGATATGTCCTCCTTCAGGGCTTTCTCTATATCCTCTGCCTTCTTCTTCCTCTCCGACAGTTCTGCCTGAAATTCCCCTTTTCTTTTCTCCAGAAGAGACTGTGCTTCATCTGACAGGTTACTTAATTCATCACTGCTTCTGATTATTTCTTCAGCTTCTTCTGCCATCTGTCCAAAGGCTTCTTCGACAGCATACAGATGTGTAGCTGTCTCTTCCACATTTCCACTTTTTACCTGTTCTTCCAGCGTATCAAGTTCTGTGCCAAGAAGTTCTGAGGCAGGCATAGTATTCTCCTGACTATCCGCCGACTCTTTCTCTGTATCTTTTTCAGGCGCAGTATTCTCCGTTTTATATTCATCCTGCACCGTATTATTTACACTGCCGCTTTTTCCGCAGCCGGCAAGCATATTCAGACTTAACGCAAATACAAGCAGCATTGCTATGCATTTATATCCATATTTATAAGTTTTAATTTTTTCTATCATTTATTTATCCTCAATTTTATGTTGGTAATAAGTTGCCTGTATATTGATTTTCTTTGCAATTATGCTTCCTTTATAGTCAAAATCACACACATTTATTGTAACAGTACCATTTGGAGCATATATCAATCCGTTTCCATTTACGTTTGTCGCCTGTATAGTTATGTCACCATTTTCTGAAGCTATTACTACAGGATCTTTATATCCAAGAGTCATAACATTTGCATTAAAAGATATATCTCCGTTCGAAACTAAATCTGCGAATATATTAACCCTATTGCACCATGCTCTCGTAGTCGTTTTACATATAGTAGGATTGGTTACATTTGCCATATTGTACTCTGCGATTTCTTCAATTCCCGTATTCTGTTTCATATTGTCCAATATGTCTGTCATATAATTCGGAAGTTCTATCTGCGAAGCATTTTCGATTTTCTCTGCTATATGAAGATCTCCTCCCGCTATCTGCAATTTTCCCGCAGAATATGCCGTACCAAGAAGATTTAAGGTACTTCCCTGAAATCTGAATGTTTCGTTTCCATACACAATACCTTTTACATCTGCCTGACAACAGAATAATTGTACTTCTTCCTCACTTGCAAATAATGCATATGGAAGATCAAAATACGATTCATTATCAGGTATTTCTATCTCCTGAACAAATTCTTCCCCGATATTTCCCGCATTATCAACAGGACGTATATGAATATATACAATAGTTCCCGGGGTACATTCTCCAAGATTCACAGTTGCCTTATCCTGATTAGCCGGAACTATGTCAGATATAAGATTTCCTTTCTCATCATACTCTGCAATATCCTCTATATGCTCCTTATCGCTTACCTCCACTATATAGCCCTTTAATCCTGAAAGAGCGGTTGCCGTCACTATATTTGACTGTATGTTCTCCGTCTCAGAACTTGCCGCTATTCCTTCAACGTAATACTGATATGTTGTTCCCCTGTCCTCGCCATATATAGTTGCAATACCGTTATCCGAAATTTCCAGATCATCAACAACAGGCGCGTCCAGATCGTAAAATGATTTATCAGCTGAACCTGTACTGTATGTAAACTGTTTTAAATAAAAAAGTGTATTTGCCAGTACCTTACGCTCATCATCTGTAGCAAGTCCATTACTGTGTCCTGTCTGTATCATCGCAAGCTGATTATTTGTAAATAAATAGGCACTTGATGTCACCCCGGTAGCTGAATCCGTACAGTTTCCATCCGTCTCCAGTTCCATCCACACAGTCGATCCCAGACTGCCGCCCGAACATTGTCCCTGTGTATGTGTCCATGGAATTTCAAGTGTACCTGATAGATTCCATGGATAGCCTGTAAGGAACCCTTGTTTTACTACTTTTACTTTATTTGAAAATCCTGATGAAGTGCCTCCCATTTTCATTCCAAGCATATCTGAAAATTTTAAAAAATAAGGCTTGTACCAGAGCGTATCATGTCCAAACAAAGCACCTCTGCCTGAATCTATGAATTTCTTAGTTGCTATATATGACTTTTCATTTAAATCTTTTGGTGATCCTATAGGTCCATTGTAATCACTTGAACCAAACATCAGAACATCATATTTATAATTTCCGTCCTCATCAAACAGATATTCTTCAGGCTCGGTATTATAATCATCTATATAAACAGTATCTATATCAAATAAGCCTTTTCCTGCCGGCTCACCTGTTCCGCTTACAGTCGTTTCCATCCAGTCGACAAGATAATTTTCCGCCGTTAAACGAGGATATATATTAAGCACCCTTACCTTTTCATTTCCGTTCCATGTAGAGCGTGTCTCCCAAACACCGTCTCCCTGCTTTCTAAATACCCTGTAACCATATCTTTCTTCATCATTTGTTATGTCATTCCAGTCAAGCTCTATACCATAATCTTCACCGTCTTTAACTGTACATGTCAATTTCAGTTCAGGCTTTTCCTTTTTATGCACCGTAAAATTAAACTCAGTACTTTTCCATATATTCTCTATTCCCGCATCTTCCTTAGACAGCACTTCAGTACGGAGTACATATGTCCTGCCTTCGGTCGCAACAATATCCATAACAGCGTCTGTCTTCTGTTCTTCCTGTTTCGGAATAAAAAGACATTCTTTTTCTTCTGTCTTTATGATCTCCCCATCTTCCAGTAAAGTGTAACGAATAACAGCCTTCATCTCCTGGTTAATGGTATATTGTATGGTTGTCTGTAATGATACCTGTTGTTTCCTGTCTGCTTCCAGTACATAATTGTCTGCTTCCGTTATCAGATTCTTTATTTCAAACTTCAATGAATGGTACTGCTCGATTTCCCGTACCAACAGAATATATTGTATGGTATCCTTTACACTTCCATATACGCTGCCATCCTCTTCCTGTACAGCATTTAACTTCTTTTCCACATCATCGGTATCATTTATTAATTCCCTTTTGTACAGATAACCTGCCAGTTTTGCCTGTTCCAAAAATGTCTCTTCAGAAAAATCTGCAGTAAAAACATTCTGGCAGTAGCTGTCCAACTTTTCGTACACAGAAGCATTGTCAACACTCGCCAATAACAAAACGATACCAACCTGTGCAGATAATTCCGGTACGGATATGTCAAATTTTGTATAACCAAAACCTCCGTCCGCTTTCTGCTGTCCAATCAGATAATTAACAGCCTTCGTCATCCTATCTGAATGATATTTCTGTTCCGTACTATCTGTGATTTCTTCCAGTCCGTCTTTTTCCCATACTGCTTCTTGTGCCAGCAATACCAGCATAGTATCATACACATCGCTCGCATAGGATTCTGTAAGGCCAAATCCGCCATCCTCATTCTGCCACTCCCAGGCTGTATCCAGATAGCTTTGACTTCCCCTTGCCCATGCAAGATGTGCCAGTTCATCTACGTTAAGCACCGTATGTTCCTGCTCCCATTTTGTTAAAAACGTACTGTCTGTTTCATTTTTTTCTTCACGCAATACTGCCATTGCATTACAGGTGAAATTCGGAAGTCCTGCATTTTTCCATTCCCCACTTTCTTCACCCATTTCTTTGAGCCATGAAAGTGCCTGCGGTTTTCCTCTTTGTTCTTCTGCCTTGGCAGAAAATGGTATTATGTTTAATAATAAAATAATGGTGAATATAAGACTTGTAAGTATTACGCTTTTCTTTTGTATGCGTTTCATACTACCCCCCCTTTTAAATTATAATTTCTTTAGACTTCTTTTTAGAATCAACTTAATCTACATGTACAAATGTAATGATAAACCAGGTATATGATCCTTCTTCACTCCGTACCGTGATCTTGCCGCCCATTCCCTCTACGATAGATTTTGTAAGGGATAGGCCGATTCCAACACTGTTCGGATTCACATCATGGTGTACACGGTAGAATCGTTTAAATATGTTTCCGAGATCTTTCTCTGCGATCCCCATTCCATAATCCTTGACATAGATCCTGGTAAAGACCGGATTGTGTTCTACCTCAACCGTAATTTCTGTTTTCTCCGGTGAGTAGTCTGATGCATTCTTTAAAAGATTAATGATCGCCTCTACCAGCCAGTCACCGTCACAGACCAGCTTCCTGCCATCCTCACAGATCACATGAACCTCCTGTTCCCTGCTCTCCGTCAGATAGGTTACGCTGTCTCTTGCCTGTAATAATAACAGCTTCAGATCACATTCTTTCCGGTCAAACTGGATTGCTCCCGCTTCGATCCGGGCAAGCTTTAAAAGAGATAATACCATCCATTCCATTCTGGTAAGCTGATTTTTCGATTCGTTAAGCACCCGCATCCGTTTTTCTTCATCTGTAAAGGAATCATCTAACAGCAGATCGATGAATACATTTAAGGATGCCAGCGGTGTCTTAAGCTGATGAGAGATATCTGACATGATATCACGTAAGAATACTTTCTCTGACATTTCCCGCTCTTTGCTTTCTTTTAAAAATGTCACCATCTTATAAAAGTTCGTATATAAGATTCCGATCGTACCCTGCATGTATTCTTCTTCCGGCAGCTCATCTTCTCCCTGAACTACACGAAGCATCTCATTCGACACATGCTCAATCTGCCTATAAGTATGGTTGATCTCCCGATAACTGATGAAAAACAGAATTACAAGCCCGACCGCTAATATCAGCAGGATAACCGCAATTCTCTTTTCATCGCCACCGAACAGGAACCGTATACCGATTCCAACCACTGCCAACAGTATTACAGACAGGATCACAAATCGTTGTATGAATCTTTTTCTCTCAAAATCACTTTTCAAGGCTTTAGTTTCCTCTTTAAATATCCCTTCCCACGTTTGCAAGAACCATAGCCGACATCTTCGGTACCTTCAGATAAAGCATATTATGCTCTACCTTGTAGTCACAGGCTTCCAGACTGTAGCCTTCTTCATTTGTGAACATCACTCTGCGCATGATCTCATGGTTCTTGACACCGATCCGTCTGACATGCAGCTTTACATCGATGTCATCATAATTCGTATTCAGAATCACAACCAGCTGCTCCGTATCTGTGAACCGTCCATATGCGATAATCTTATGTGCTCCATGCAAGAACATAACTGAGCCACGGATCAGAGCCTCATAGTTCTTATGGATGCGGATCATGTCCTTATGGAACCGGATCAGCTCCATATCTTCTCTGCCCCACGGATACGTTCTACGGTTATCCGGGTCAGTCCAGCCGCAAAGTCCTGCTTCATCACCATAGTAGATCGTCGGAGCTCCCGGCCAGGTCATCTGGAATACAACACCCTGACGGAATATACTCTTATCGATACCCTCATTTGCCGCCTGCGGCCCCATCGTATGCGTACGTCCGACTCTCCGGTTTGTACGGGTTAAGAATCTGGAATGATCGTGGTTTGATAATTCATTCATTGCAATCTCAAGGGATGGACGCTGGAATCTCGCCATATGATAATTCATAGCTCCCATAAATGTATCCGGATTACCCAACAGATCACCACGGAACTCATCACTGTGTTTCTCAACACCAGTCAGGAACCAGGTGATCGGCTCCATAAATGCATCATAGTTCATAACGGTATCCCACTGATCGCCCTTTAACCAAGGCTTCGGATCTCCATAATGCTCTGCCAGTACGATCGCATTTGGATTTGCCTCTTTGACAGCATTACGGAACATTCTCCAGAACTTGTGATTGTATTCCTCTGAATGTCCAAGGTCAGCTGCTACATCCAGTCGCCAGCCATCCACATTATATGGAGGGGACACCCATTTCTTTGCTATATTCAAAATATATTCCACTAATTTTGGCGAATCTTCATAGTTCAGCTTAGGAAGTGTATCATGCCCCCACCAACCATCGTAGGTTGTATTATACGGCCATACCTCTTCGTTATAAAACTTAAAGAACGACTTATACGGACTGCTCCAGGATACAAATGCTCCCTTCTCGTAGCCTTCCTGATTCTCATAGATACACTCACGATCCATCCATTTGTTGAAGGAACCGCAATGGTTAAATACACCATCTAATATAACACGCATACCACGACTGTGAATCTCCTCCACCAGTTCTGCAAAAAAATGATTGCTGGCTTCCAGATTCCGTTTGTCGGTTACACGGCTGATATATTTTGTTGCTCTTTTATTCTCTTTTACGCCATCCGGCAGGCATTCGCCCTCGTCCACAACGATCTTTCCGAAATGCGGATCGATATAATCATAATCCTGAATATCATATTTGTGGTTGGATGGTGATACAAATAACGGATTAAAATAAATAACATCTACGCCCAGATCCTGCAGATAATCTAACTTATCCTTAACACCCTGAAGATCTCCGCCATAGAAACGTCCGACATCCATATTTGCCGGATATTCATACCAATCCTTCACCTGTCTGGTAGGACTGTCGATGTAGCAGTATTCGTTGTCCAGTACATCGTTCGATGGATCTCCATTACAGAAACGATCCACATAGATCTGATAAAAGACAGCTCCCTTTGCCCAATCCGGTACATCAAAGCCCGGACAGATTTCAAAGTTATAGTCCGGATTCACATTCTTCTGTACACCGATCCTGTTATAATAACAGGTCACACAGCCCGAATGGATCTCAAAATAATAGGATATATATTTCTCTCCGGCGGGGATCACCGCCGTATAGTAATCAAATAAATCATCGGATTCTTCAACAGACATGACGAGCTTCTCGCCATTGTAGATCAAATAAACTTCATCGGCATTATCTGCACATGTTCGAAATCTAACCTTCACCTGGTCATTGATTCCAGGCTCCTGCGGTATTCTATAGTATTCAGAACCATCGGAAAACAATCCCCCTACATTGATAACCGGCTTCAGATCATATATATAATCATGAATTCTTTCTGCGTTCGTGTATTTGTCGGACATTCAAAACTCTCCCTTTCGTTTATGCCTTTTCATTCTAATACTTTTTTAATAAATAGACAACCTTTTTATGCTGACAACCAATGGCAAAAACTAAGCCCCACAGCATCCTCCACCGCTCTCCGGGGGTCTGCCCCAGACCGTCAGGATGAATCGGTGGTGCCCGCCAAAAAATAAAAGAGACAGTCAACGCACGACTGCCTCTTTTGGAGAAGGTATTTTGTTACTTATGGGGTGTAGCCAAAACTATATAATGTATTGGGGGGTTACAAGTATTATTATATACAAATGCTTCTAAAAGTCTGCCCAAACATTTTTTTATTTTAAAAATTTTATTGTGCAAAACAGAGAGCGGCGTTTTTTGAAATTATTCAAAAAACGCCGTTTTTGTGCAACATGTACAAATTTTTATTGGTTTTCAATCAATTTGTTTGTGTTACTATTGTCTATATTGTTGAAGGCTCTGCGTTTGCAGTAGAGTTTGCATTTGGAACATCATCAAACAATGCTTCAAACTCAGCCCGGTCGATTCTCTCTTTCTCAAGGAGAAGCGCTGCACATTTATGAAGGATGTCTTCATGTGCTTCAAGGATCGCTCTGGCATCTGCGTAACATTCATCGATGATACGCTTAACTTCCTTATCGATCGCTCCCGCAACCTTCTCACTGTAATTCTTTGCATGACCAAGATCACGTCCAAGGAACACTTCTTCCTGATCATCACTTTCGTAATTGATCAGACCAAGCTTCTCAGACATACCGTACTTGGTAACCATTGCTCTGGCATACTGGCTTGCCTGTTTGATATCCTGCGAAGCACCTGTTGTGATATCCTCAAGAATCAGTTCTTCTGCGATACGTCCGCCAAGGCTTACCTTGATATCCTCTAACATCTTTGCCTTTGTCATGAATACGTTATCATTTTCAGGAAGCGGCATCGTATATCCACCTGCACCGGTTCCGGTCGGGATGATAGATACGGTATAAACCGGTCCCACATGAGGAAGCAGATGGAACAGGATCGCATGACCGGATTCATGATAAGCGGTGATTCTGCGCTCGCTCTCCGGTACCAGACGACTCTTCTTCTCTCCACCGATTCCTACTTTGATAAATGATTTATCTACATCTTCTTTTACGATATAAGCACGGTTATCCTTTGCTGCACAGATGGCAGCTTCGTTCATCAGGTTCTCCAGATCAGCACCTGCAAAACCTGCCGTTGTTCTTGCAATATCATTCAGATTTACATCTTCTGCAAGTGGCTTATTCTTTGTATGAACCTTCAGGATCTCTTCTCTGCCCTTGACATCCGGACGGTTTACGAATACCTTACGGTCAAAACGACCAGGTCTCAAGATCGCATGGTCAAGAATATCTACTCGGTTGGTTGCTGCAAGAACGATAATTCCTTCATTTACACCGAAACCATCCATCTCAACAAGTAACTGGTTCAAGGTCTGCTCTCTCTCGTCATGTCCACCGCCAAGTCCGGTACCACGCTGTCTTGCAACAGCATCGATCTCATCGATGAAAATAATACATGGTGCATTCTTCTTTGCTTCGTCAAACAGATCTCTTACACGGGAAGCACCGACACCGACAAACATTTCCACAAAATCAGATCCCGAAATGCTGAAGAACGGTACACCAGCTTCGCCTGCAACCGCCTTTGCCATCAATGTCTTACCTGTTCCCGGAGGTCCTACTAACAGAACACCCTTAGGGATTCTGGCTCCAACCTTTACGAATCTTCCCGGATTCTTAAGGAAGCTGACGATCTCTTCCAGATCTTCTTTCTCCTCATCCAATCCTGCTACATCTTTAAATGTAACCGTCTTTCCGATATCTTCATTCTTCTTGGCACGGCTCTTTCCGAAGTTCATCATCTGTCCGCCGGATCCACCACCCTGGATTCGTCCGATCATGAATGTCATGATAATGACCATAATGATCATAATGATCAGATATGGGATCCACATGCCAAGCATGCTTTCCTTCTGCACATCGTACAGATTATACTTTGCCAGTTTTACCTGATCCTCTGCAGAAGCTGTCGCATTCTTCTTATCAACTGCTGCTTCATAGTCATTATAGATCTTAATAATCTCATTAACATCTGCCGCATAGAATGTAAGCTGTTTTCCGGAAACAAACTCCACATCTACGGTTGCTGTCGGCACATTTGTATTCTGTGTAATATCTACCGCTGCGATATTTCCCGCGTTCAGATCTGCCGAAAATTCCGTATAGCTGTAATTGGTCGCAACATTACTGCTGCCACCCAGCCATTTGTTGATCAGCAGGAATCCGACAATAAGGATGATCGCATAGATCACAACAGCACTTCTTGCTCTCTTCTTATTCATTGTCTACTCCTTCATCTTGGTCTGTCTTTTTATATAAACAGTCTGATATCTACTGTTCAATCACTCCGATATATGGAAGGTTCCTGTACTTCTGCGCACAGTCAAGTCCATATCCTACTACAAAACGATCCGGGATCGTAAATCCTGTCATATATAATTCAACCGGATTCACACGTCTCTCCGGCTTATCAAGCAGAGTTATTACCTGCATACTCGCCGGCTTTCTGTTATTTAATAATTTGATCAGATACGACAGCGTTCTTCCTGAATCGAGAATATCTTCAACTACGATCACATCTTTTCCTTCTATTGATTCATCCAGATCCTTATTCAGCTTCACAATTCCTGATGATTTCGTATCATCTCCATAACTGCTGACTGACATAAAATCCATGGTTACAGGAACCGTGATCTTCTTCGCCAGCTCACACATGAAGAATACACTCCCTTTTAATATTCCGATCAGATGAACGGTCTTTCCTGCATATGCTTTATCAATAGCTGCTGCCATCTCTGAGATTCTGTTATCTACTTCAGCTTCAGATATCATGACTTTGATCTGCTCTTTCATCTTCATTTTCTCCTTCTGGTATATATTCTAAACATATTACTCTTTTTGTATCAGGCCGTACCTTGTACTTCTCACTCAACCGGACGCCTACTGCCCAGATGATGTCATGTCCGGAAGCTACAAGCGGTATCTGCAAACGCTCTGCCACCGGTATCTTACAGGATGAAAATAACCGGTTTATCTTCTTCGTTGAGCCGTCTGATGCAATCACCATATAGTCATTTTCCATATATTTCCTGATAGTAATGCCATTCTGTATTCTATCATAATCTGCAAACTTCGTATACTCTTTTTTTGTTAAATCTAAATGAACAGATTTCTCAAATATTTCAATCTTCATCCTTCCCATTCCGGGCAGGATATATTCACCTGCACCTTTTATAACTATCTCCTGCCAGTCGACATCGCGTGCGCCCTCTGCTGCCTTCTCAAAACACAGATATCCGTAATTCTGATATACCATTCCACCATGCGGAAGCATGATCCGGCTTCCCGCAGCTGCCTGATACAGCTTCTTCACTTCTCTTACATGGTTCTGACCGATATCCTTTCTTCCGCCGCTGACTCTGCCAATCAATTCTAAGATCACAAGATCCTCGATCAGTTCATCCTGTTCCCGTAGCTTCCCGATTTCCAATACATATGCATCTGTTTTTCCGGTCTGTTTCCGTATCTCCATATGTTCATCCAGAAAATATCCTACCTGCTTCATCACATAGGTATCATACATACCCGCATAGGCTGCTGCCTGACTGATATGTGCCGCTGCCTGTGTGTTTATCTCATTAAATGCCGGAATCACCTGATTACGGATCTTATTTCTGGCATAATCATTTTCCAGATTTGTGGAATCCGTACAATACTGTATCCCCTGCTGTTCCAGATAAGCCTCAATCTCCGTTCTGGTACATGAAAGTAACGGACGCACGATCCGGTCCCGCTTTACCGGTATTCCGGCCATTCCGGCAATCCCCGTTCCCCTTACCATGTTGAGCAATACCGTCTCTGCTACATCATTTTTGTTATGAGCAACTGCCACCTTATAATCAGTGATGCCATACTTGTCCGCTGCCCGGGCAAATGCCCCATACCGTGCATTTCTTCCCGCTTCTTCCTCCGTCAGCTTCTGTTCCTTTGCAAGCTGCGGCACATCGATATGGTAACAGTCACATGGTATTCCAAGCTTCTTACAATACTCTGCCACATAAGATTCATCTGCATCTGCCTCTGTTCCGCGGATCATATGGTTAACATGGACCGCATATAACTTGAGTTCTATTTTCTCCCGAAGTCCTGCAAGAACCGTCAGCAGGCAGATGGAATCCGCTCCGCCGGACACACCAACGATGCAGTTATCTCCTGCTTCAAGCAAATTCTGTTCTTTTATAAATTGATAAATCTGTTCTTCTAATGTATTTTCTGTCATATGTTTTCCACACCTGTCCGTCTTCTATGATTCGGATATTCGATCATCTATATTCATTACCTGTATCTTTGTATGCATATTGTATATACGTTTCTTTAAAATCCTACATTCACCGATATATGTAGCTTCGTTATTTTACATCCGGTCATATACATTTCTTCGTTATCTTAATACAAGCCAACTATAAATTTCAAGTAACAAACCGGAAAGTTTATGCTATTTCCAATTTTGCCACGATCACCGTCACATCATCCTCAAGTTTACCTTTACAGCGGAAAAGCACCTGTGAGACAATACGATCAAGTGTCTCCTTGCAGTCATCCGTTTTCAGCGTGGAAATGATCTCCTGCATCTCATCCTCATCTCCCAAAGCTCCATCACTTACCATTACTACCCGATCTTCCGGCTGTAGTTCCTGATGGATCACATCGCATTCCGCAGATTCAAGGATACCGATCGGCAGGGATGCTCCCCGCAGCACCTCCGTATCCCCTTCATGAATAATATAAGTCGGTGCTGCCCCCTGCTTATACTGTGTCAATTCTCCGCTGTACAGATCTATGATTCCCATATCAAATGTCGTAAAACACCTCCCACTGTTCTTTGCCGATATGCAGTCATTTGAAAATGTTATTCCATAAGAGGGATCAAATCCGGCATCCAGTAATTCCTCCATTGTATCGATCATCAATGTACTTTCGCAGGACGCAAGACTACCGCTGCCCATTCCGTCTGATATCATCATAATAAGCCTGCCATCCTCATGCTCCTTTACCGAAAAATTATCCCCCGAGACATTTGACCCATATTTTTTAATTCTGCGGACAAAATATGTGCAGCGATATTTTGCGCATTCCTCAAATACGACCACACGATCATTTTCCGATATGATCGCAGGTGCATCCTCTGACACGCGAATCTGCTTGTCCAATACCTCAGACATGATTTCTGCCGCATCTCTCGACAACATGATCCTCTTATTCTTCGTTCTTGCTGTTATATAATACTGAATATGATTCATCTCATTCTTCATAGATGATAAATGTGTCATGATAACCCCATGCTCCATAAAGCTTGCACGAAGCCGTTCTTCCCTGCTCA
>UMEZ01066859.1_pt1 | contig 19061 bp, 21 predicted proteins | sample 1964841 | NCBI WGS metagenome assembly UMEZ01 (sample SAMEA4836029, study PRJEB28245) | human gut metagenome | biome: gut microbiome; material: fecal sample | place: Denmark | collected 2008 | reverse complement strand
AGCTTGGACACCATAATCATTTCTTACTGAACTGTAACCTTATTATTAGCCTAATCGTTCAATTCGACTATTTTCTCTTGACATTGCACATATTTAGGCATATACTAAACACGTAAAATAAAGGAAAAGGAGGCAATTTATCAATATGGATAACATGATAGAAATAAGATGGCACGGTAGAGGCGGTCAAGGTGCAAAAACAGCATCTTTATTACTTGCTGATGCTGCTTTTAATACAGGAAAATATATTCAAGGGTTTCCTGAATATGGTCCTGAAAGAATGGGTGCTCCTATTACAGCCTACAATCGAATTAGTAGTACTCCAATTACTATTCATAGTAATATTTACGAACCAGATTATGTTGTAGTAGTAGATGATACTCTTTTAGAATCTGTAGATGTAACAGCAGGACTAAAAGAAAATGGAGCAATAGTTATTAACACAACTAAATCTGAAGAATATTTAAAAAAGAATTTAAAAGGATATCAAGGTGATATATATACTATAGATGCTAGAAAAATATCAGAAGAAGCTTTAGGAAGATATTTTCCTAATACTCCTATGCTAGCAGCTATTGTAAAAGTAAGTAAAGTTATGACTGATGAAGCTTTACTAGAGGATATGAAAGGTTCTTTTAAACATAAATTTGCTAAAAAACCTGAGGTAATTGATGGTAATATGAAAGCTTTAGAAATAGCCTTAAAGGAGGTTAAAAAAATATGACAAATATAAATCCTAATACTCCTATGGAGAAAATGACTCCTGGTGGTGATATCTACACTGCAGGAAATGCAAGAAAATTTAAAACTGGTGATTGGAGAAGCGTAAAACCTATCTTTTTAAGTGAAAAGTGTAAACAATGTGGTTTATGTTTTCCTGTTTGTCCTGATGATGCTATACCAGTTAATTCTGATTTAAAAAGAGAAGATTTTGATTATGATTATTGCAAAGGATGTGGCGTATGTGCAAAAGTTTGTCCATTTGGTGCAATTGAAATGAAAGAAGAATAATAAATAAGAAAGGAAGAAAAAAACATGAGTATAAGAGAAAGATTAAGTGGTAATGAAGCAGCTGCAACTGCTATGAAACAAATTAATCCAGACGTTGTAGCAGCTTTTCCAATTACTCCATCTACTGAAATCCCACAATACTTTTCAACATTTGTAGCAAATGGAACTGTCGATACTGAATTTGTTGCAGTAGAAAGCGAACACAGTGCTATGTCTGCTTGTATTGGTGCAGAAGCTGCTGGAGCAAGAGCTATGACAGCTACTTCTGCAAACGGTTTATCTTTAATGTGGGAAATGATTTACATTGCTTCTAGCTTAAGATTACCAATTGTTTTATCTTTAGTAAATAGAGCTATATCAGGTCCATTAAATATCCATAATGACCATTCAGATGCTATGGGAGTACGTGATAGTGGATGGATTATGCTATTTTCAGAAAACAACCAAGAAGCATATGATAATACTTTAATGGCTCATAGAATTGCTGAACATAAAGATGTTATGCTACCTTTAATGGTATGTCAAGATGGATTTATCACTTCACATTCAATTGAAAATATTGAATTAGAAGAAGATGAAAAAGTAAAAAAATTTGTAGGAGAATATCATCCTGAGCATTATTTATTAAATCAAAAAGAGCCTATAGCTGTTGGACCTTTAGATGTACAAAGTTATTTATTTGAACATAAAGCTCAACAAGCAGAAGCTATGAAAAACGCAAAACAAGTTATTTTAGATGTTGCAAAAGACTTTGAAAAAATGACAGGAAGAAAATATGGATTATTTGAAGAATATAAATTAGAAGATAGTGAAATTGCTATTGTTTGTATGAATTCTACTGCAGGAACTACAAAATTTGTAGTAGATAAATTAAGAAAACAAGGAATAAAAGCAGGATTATTAAAAATTCGTGTATTTAGACCTTTTCCTGCTGAAGAAGTTGCTAATAGCTTAAGTCATTTAAAAGCTATTGCTGTTTTAGATAAATCAGATTCTTTAAATGCTGCTGGTGGTGCTTTGTTTGAAGATGTTACTTCTGCAATGTATGTAAATAACAAACATGTACCTGCTGTAAATTATATTTATGGTATTGGTGGTAGAGATACAAAAGCTGATGATATTGAAAAAGTTTATAAAGATTTACTAGAAATTAGTAAATCAGGAAAAGTAGAAAATCCTTATAGATATTTTGGATTAAGAAAGGATGGTGAAAAATAATGCCTTACAATGTAAAAGAAATCGTAGCAAATAAACCTTCTAGATTTACTGCCGGACATAGAATGTGTGCTGGTTGCGGTGCTCCTCCAGCTGCTAGAATGATTATGAGAGCTTTAAAACCTGAAGATCATGCAGTAGTTGCTGGTGCAACTGGATGTATGGAAGTTTCTACTTTTATTTATCCATATACTGCTTGGACAGATTCTTTTATCCATACTGCTTTTGAATGTGCAGCTGCAACTTTATCAGGAACTGAAGCTGCATACCAATCACTAAAAAAGCAAGGAAAAATATCTAATACTACAAAATTCATTGCATTTGGTGGAGATGGAGGAACTTATGACATAGGGCTTCAAAGTTTATCTGGAGCTATGGAACGTGGTCATGATATGGTTTATGTTTGTTATGACAATGGAGCATATATGAATACTGGAATTCAAAGATCTTCTGCTACACCTAAATTTGCAGATACTACAACATCACCTGCCGGAAAAGTAATTCCTGGAAAAATGCAATCTAGAAAAGATTTAACTAAAATAATGGTAAGTCATCACCTTCCTTATGTTGCTCAAACAATTGGCTATATGAATTTTAAGGATTTATATGAAAAATCTGAGAAAGCAATTTATACAGAAGGTCCTACATTCTTAAATGTTATGACCCCTTGTCCTAGAGGATGGGGATATCCAACAGATATGCTAATGCAAATTAATAAATTAGCAGTTGATACATGTTATTGGCCATTATATGAAGTAATTGATGGAAAATATAAAATAAACTATAAACCTGCTAAAAAATTACCAATTGAAGAATTTTTAAAACCTCAAAAAAGGTTTAAACATATGTTTAAACCAGGTAATGAATGGATGATAGAAGAATTCCAAAAAGAAGTTGATAAAAGATGGCAGGAATTATTAGATTTAGAAGAAATTACTAATAAATAAGTATTTAAAAAACAAGATATTGATATCTTGTTTTTTTATTTATTTTTTACAGTATTTTCTGTTTTTTCTTCTCTATCGCTTCTTGTAGGAATTAAGAAAAATAATCCAACTAATATAGGTAAATAAAATGTATATAATCTCCAAAATAAGATAGACATATTTATTGTACCTTCTTTAAAAATAGTATTAAATAATATATAAAATCCTCCCTCTGCTCCTAGTCCTGAACCTGGAGTTGGAATAAACGTCATAATCAATAGCAAGAATGCTTGTGTAGGTATTATTTGCCAAAAACTTATACCGTAATTTCCAAATGCTCTATATACCATATATGTAATAGAATAATATGCAAAACTTTGTACTACAGCTGTTATAAACATTTCTAATACCATCTTTTTTTCAGATTTCATAAATTTAAATTGTTCACTAAAATTATCTATACTTTTATCTAATTTTTCTAATATTTCTATTGGATGTTTTAAAATGTGGATTTTTCCTAAAAATTTAATTATTGGAGTAGTGATTGATGAAATTATACTCTTTTTTATTCCAACTAAAATAACTATTACAATAGCTAATATATTTATTAAAAAACCTACTATAGCTACCCAAAGATAATTTTGCATTAAATTTTTAAAAAAGTCAAATTCAAAAAATATAACCACTATTGTAGTTACTACTAATGCTATCTGCGTAATAATAAATTTAATTGCCATAGCACTTAGAGAATCACTCACTCTTTTACCTGTCTTTGTTAATTCATACGCTTGCATTGGTTGACCGCCAGATGCAAATGGTGTAATGTTGTTAAATAATAAACCTATCATAGATACTTTTATAGAATTCTTTATATTTTGATTTGGATACATTTTTTTCAATGGTATGTGTAAATTAATAGCTTCACATGCCCAATGAATCAATAAACAAACAACACCTGCTAATACCCATCTATAATCAACTTGATAAAGTAAATTAATTATATTGTCAATACCATCTACTTGAATCATGTAAATTAATAATCCTAAAAAAATAGTTAAAATAAGTATAAAATTAAATATTATCTTCTTTTTATTAGTAGGTTTTAGCTCCTCTTTACTTATTTCTTTATTAACTTGAACATCATCTTTTTTTATTTCTTCTTCCATGATTTTCTCCTTAAATATGTTCACACAAAAAGACTGTTTTTAGTAATACATTACTATAACAGTCTTTTCCCTTTTATTTTATTCTTCCTCTGGAGCTTCAACTGGACAAACTCCTGCACAAGTGCCACAAGAAATACATGCTGATGCATCAATTGCAAATTTATCTTCACCTTGTGAAATACATCCTACTGGACATTCAACTGCACAAGCTCCACAAGAAATACATTTATCTGTTATTTTATATGCCATTTTTTTCACCTCCTAAAATATTAACTTATTTTCGTTCTTTTTCATCTTCAACTTCTAATTTTTCTAATTCTTCTAGTTCTTTTTTATTTTTTAACTCTTCTTCATCTATTTTACTCAAAGAATTATTTTTTATTATCTTTACATCTTTAGCATTATATTTTTTATAGAAATATCCATCTCCGTCTTTTATTTTAACTCTTACAACTTCTTTTAAAGTCTCTATATTATCAACTTCTCCTTCTCCATCTTCGGTTTTTACTATTGCTCCTACATTTGGAAGTCTTTTTAACTTCTCTTCGTAAACATCACTTTCATATTTTAAGCAACACATTAATCTTCCACAATTTCCTGAAATCTTCGATGGATTTAGTGAAATATTCTGTTCCTTTGCCATTTTTATAGACACTGCTTCAAAGTCACTTAAAAAACTACAACAACATAATTCTCTTCCACAAACTCCGTTTCCACCTATCCTCTTTACTTCATCTCTTACACCTATTTGACGCAATTCAATTCTAGTCTTATAAATAGCTGCTAAATCTTTTACTAACTCTCTAAAATCTATTCTTCCATCTGCTGTAAAATAAAATAATATTTTACTATCATCAAATTTATATTCAACATCTGTTAATGTCATGTTTAATTTATGCTCTTTTATCTTCTTTTCACATACTTTAAAAGCTTCTTTTTCTTTCATTTTACATTCTTCATTATGTTTTTTATCTTTATAGTTTGCTATTCTAATTACTTTTTTTAATGGTGCTATTATTTTTTCATCGTCAACAAATCTATTTGGAATCACAACTTCTCCGAACTCTTCTCCTTGTGCTGTTTCAACAATTACTTTATTACCTTTATGTACTTTTAAATTTTTTGGATTGAAAAAATATATTTTACCTAATTTTTTAAATCTAACTCCTATAATATTTTTCAATTTACTTCCTCCCATATGTTAAATACCAAATTATCTATACACATATCATAATTTGCATTTTGTTGCAATCTCTTTTTGGTATTTTCCACAATTTTGATACAATTTGTGTATATATAGTCTTTTTTTGCCTTCTTTAGTAAAATAATATTTATATAATCTAACATATCATATATTTCTTCTTTTAATTTATATAAAACATCTGCATATTCTATCAATTCAATTAAATCTACTTTATCTAATTTATCTATCATTTTTTCCAATTCTAAATATTGTTCTAGCTTAGTCCTTAGTAAAATTGCTTTTCCTATACTTCCTTGAAATACTTCTAACATACTTTGTGAAATATTATTCATTTGATAATTATTTTCTAAAAACTTCTTTATATCTAAATCTTCTATTGGATTAAAATGTAAAATCATGCACCTTGATTTTATTGTAGTTAAAAAAGCATTTTCATTTGTTCCAACCAATATAATTGTCACAAATTCTGGCGGTTCTTCTAATGTTTTTAGTAAACAATTCTGTGCCTCTTTTGTCATTAAATCTGCCTGATCAATTATATACACTTTCTTTTCAGAAATAATTGGCTTTTCTTGGATCTTCTTTTGTAGTTCTCTAATTTGTTCAATTTTAATACTATTTCCCTCTGGCTCTATACAAAAAAAATCAGGATTATTATTACTGTTAAACTCAATGCATGACTTGCAATGATTGCAAGCTTTATCTTCACTTAAACATAAAATTCCTTTAGCAAATTCTGTAGCTATCATCTTTTTTCCAATACCAGATACACCAATCATTAAATAGCTATGTGATACTTTATTGCTATCAATAGACTGTTTTAGTATATTTTTAATTGAATTATTTCCAAAGATATTTTCAAACATTTTAAAAGTCTCCTTTTGTTATTCGACCTTACCCCATTTATCTAATGGCCATATTCTAATAGCAACTGTACTTTCTATTTCTTCTAAAGGTATACATCCAAATGACCTACAATCTGTACTATGATTTCTATTATCTCCCATTGCAAAAACACAATTTTCTGGAACGACAAAATCATCAAATCCTACACCTGTAACATCTGTTACTATGCCTTCTTGTAAATATGGTTCTTCCAATTCTTTTTCATTAATATAAACTTTTCCATCTTTTATTTGTACATGTTCTCCAGGAAGTGCTATTACTCTTTTTATATAACTTCTCTTTCCTATTTCTAGAAAATTATTAACAAACCATTTTAATCCTGTCTTTTTTTCATATTTAGCTACTGGATTTGATAAATCAATTTCTGAACTTGTATAACTTATTTTTGCAGGTTCTTCAAAAGTTATAATTTCACCTCTTTTTGGCAAAGTTTTTGTAGTCCTTCCCCATCTATTTAGCCATAATCTTTGATCTTGTATTAGTGTCGGATACATTGACACCTGCTTTACAATAGTAGGTGTTCCTATAAAATATCTAAATACCATTGCTAATACTAACGCTATTATAATACAATATACCCATTCTAATATTTCTTTTGCTGTTGAACTCAAATTTATCTCTCCTTTTTACTTTTGTTTTGCACTTTATATTATACATTATATTATAAATTTTAGCAATTAAAAAGAGGAATATATTTAAAATATTTTCCTCTTTTGGTTACAGTTCAGTAAAAAATTTTCTATTTTTCATTCCAATCAAACGTCATTAAATAAAATTCAAGTGTTATAGAGGGAGCCAAAGCTTGGACACCATAATCATTTCTTACTGAACTGTAACCTCTTTTGTATTAATATTATTACTCTCTATCACCTTTTGTAGGAATCCTTACAACAACTTCAGTACCTTGACCAACAACACTTTTTATATCAATACTACCACCATTCTTATCCAATATTTCTTTAGCAATTGCAAGACCTAATCCACTTCCGCCCATTTCTCTAGTACGCGCTTTATCCACTCTATAAAATCTTTCAAATATTCTACTTAAATCTTCCTCCGGAATTCCTATACCATTATCAAAAATTTTAATATATGCATCATTATAAACAAATCCTACATATATCTTTATTTCTCCACCATCTTTTGTATATTTTATACTATTAGTTAATATATTTAATACAACTCTTTCAATATCATATTTATCTGCATATACTGGTGGTACATCTGCAGTAACAAAACAATTTACAGTATGATTTTTCTTTTTTATTTCAATAGCTAATTTATCCTGACATTTTTTTACTAAGTCTCCTAAATCAAATGATTCCTTTTGTGCCCTTTTTTTATTACTATCATATCTTGAAAGAGTTAATAAATCTGTAACTAATTTAGCCATTCTCCTTGCTTCTGTTGCAATAACATTTAAAAACTTATCTTGTGTTTCTTTATTATAATCTCCTTCTAATAATGTATCTGCATACCCCATAATAGAAGTAATCGGCGTTTTTAATTCATGTGATACATCTGCCACTAATTCTTTTTGCATATTATCTAATTTCACATGTTCTGTAATATCTTGAATTACAGCAATTACTCCATCTGGTCTTTCTTCTTCGTCTTTAAATGGCGCAAAAAATGCTTTTACATATCTGTCATCTACTTGGATTTTTTGCTCTGTTGAAGTCCAATTCTCTAAATAAATTATTTTTTCCATATTAATATTCAAATTAAACTTTTTAAATATATCATCAAATGTATTATCTTCTGGTCTAATGCTTAAAAATTTCTTTGCCGCAGGATTAATTAAAATTATTTCTCCTTTTCTATTAAAAGCTATAATTCCATCTGTCATATGTAATAAAATAGTTTCTATTTGGTTTTTCTGTGTTGAAACTTCACTTAATTTTTCTTTTAATTCTGTAGTCATAATGCCAAATACATTTTCTAAATTGCTCATTTCTCCCTTTTTCTTATTTTTCTTTTCTTTAGATTCTTCTTCTGTTATTTTTTCTGCACTTTTAATAAGCTTGTTAATTGGATAAATAACAAATTTTGAAAGAATTACTGCTATAATTATTCCGACTATTATATATGCAATAGAAAAAATTATTACTGCTACTTTTGTATTATTTTCTAATTGGTTAATCATATCAGTAACTTGTCCAATATCTAAATTTTGTTCTACTTGAATTTTCTGACTAATTATATTTAATGAATTCAAAAAAAATCCACAAAATCCCCCAATAATTATTATGCCTATTAGAAAAAATACTAGTACGATTTTAATTGGTATATTTTTAAACATTTTATACTCCTATTTAACTAATTTCTTAATTTCTTTATAAATTTTGTCTTCTGCATCTTTAGTTGAATTTTTTAATGCATTTATTCCCATATTTATCATTTTTTGTTTATCTAATGCTATCTCTTCAACTGCTTTATTTAAAATTTTTCCATTAATTTCATTATCTAATATAATTTTAGCTGCACCAACCTTTTCTAAAGCCTTTGCATTATACAATTGGTGATCATGGCTAACATTAGGTAGTGGAACTAAAATGGCTGGCTTTCCTAAATTAGATATCTCTGTTACTGTCATAGCTCCACTTCTTGCTACAATTACATCAACAACATTCATTAATTCTTCCATATTATATATATATGGAAGAATCTTCATATTCTCTATATTGTTAATGTTTATATTAGACATTTCTAATTCTTCTTTTATAATATCATATTGCTTTGGTCCTGTTGCCCAAATTACTTGATAATCTTTATTTAATTTAGTTTTTATTATTTCAACTAAAGTATCATTTATTCTTTTTGCACCTTGGCTTCCTCCAAAGACTAAAATAATAGGTTTCTTATTATTTAATCCCGTAGTCTGAATTATTTTATTTCTTTCATTTTCATTAAAATCCTTTTTCTTTATCTTTACAGGTGTTCCTGTAAAAACTACGTTTTTACAATTTTTAATTCTTGGAATAGCGTCTCTGAAAGAAACTAATATTGTATTTGTTTTATTTGCTAACATTTTAATTGCCATTCCAGGAAATGCATTACTTTCATGTAACAGTGTTGGTATTTTTAAATTATGTGCTGAAGATATTGTAGCACCACAAATATATCCTCCTGTACCTATTACAATATCTGGTTTAAATTCAGAAATGATTTTCTTAGCTTCTCCATATCCTTTAATTGTCTTACACATTTTCTTTATGTTTTCAATTGATATTTTTTTACTCAATCCATAAGCATTTATTGTTTTTAATTCGTATCCAGCTCTTGGTACTAAATCATTTTCAAGACCTCTGGTAGTACCTATAAAAATTATTTTAGAACCTTTTTCTTCTCTTTTTATTTTATTAGCAATTGCTATACCTGGATTAATATGTCCAGCTGTTCCAGCAGCTGCAATAACAACTCTCATTTTTAACTTTTCCTTTCTTAATTTTAATATCTACTGCTGTTTTGCACTAGCTCTAGAGATATTAAGTAAAATTCCCATTTCACACAATAAAATAAATAATGCTGTTCCTCCGGTAGCTAAAAAATGGTAATGGCATACCGGTAGCTGGCATAGATGATGTTACAACTGCAACATTAATAATAACCTGAATTGCAACTAATGCTGTTATTCCTATTGCTATTAAACTTCCAAACATATCTGGTGCTTTCATAGCAATAAGCACTCCTCTCCAGATAAAAATAGCAAATAAAATTAATACTACTGCACATCCTATAAATCCTAGTTCCTCACCTAGTATTGAAAAAATAAAATCATTATGAGGTTCTGGTATGTATAAAAATTTTTGCTTGCTTTCTCCTAATCCTACTCCAAATAACCCTCCTGAACCAATTGCATATAAACTTTGTATAACTTGCCAACCATCTCCTGTTGCATCTTTCCATGGGTCTAAGAATGTAATTACTCTTTGTAGTCTATATGGTTCTTTTACAATTAATAAAATCATTGCTGGTATTCCAGCAACTGCTCCAGTCGCTAAAAAGTGCCAAAACTTACATCCTGCCATTATCATCATAGTCGCACAAATTCCAATAATTACAATTGATGCACTAAAATGAGGCTCTAATAAAAGTAACCCTATAATTGGTGCCAAAAGACACATGTTTTTAATAAATCCCTTTGTATATAATCCTAATTCATCTCTATTTTTAACTAAAATTCCTGCATAAAAAATTATCATTAATATTTTTACTACTTCAGAAGGTTGAAAAGATAATGTTTCTGTAACATAAATCCACCTTTTTGCTCCATTTACTGTTTTTCCTGCTATTAATACTAATGCTAATAAAATCAAAGCAATCCACCATGCATGTTTATAAAATTTTTGATAAAATCTATAATCTATTTTTGATATAAATAACATAGCTATAATTCCTAAAATTGCAAAAATTAATTGCTTTGAAAAAAATGCATAACTATTACCACTTTCTGATAAAGCTGAAGGTGAACTTGCTGATAGAACCATAACTAACCCCATTGATAATAACAATAATATAGTAATTAACAATGTAAAATCAATCGGATTATTTACAAAACTTGAAAAGCTTTTTTCCTTTTTCTTTTTTGCCATCTTCCTTCTTCCTTCCTTAACTTTTGTTTATTATTAATACTATTAAATTTCATACACTATTTCTTCTCTTTTATAATCTTATATTATTTTTAGTCCAATTATGCATAATACTAATGTAATTAAACTAAATATAATAACTACTTTACTTTCTTTCCATCCTGATAATTCAAAATGATGGTGTAAAGGTGCCATTTTAAAGATTCTATTTCCTGTCTTTTTGAAATATGCCACTTGAATAATAACAGATAGCGTTTCTAATACTGGTATTAATGCTATCACAACTAATAATAATGGCATTTTTAAATATAATGCTAATGCTGAAATCACACCTCCGCAATAATAGAGAACCCGTATCTCCCATAAATACTTTTGCAGGATGTAAATTAAACATTAAAAAACCTAGGACTGAACCTATTACTATGCTTCCAAATATAGAAATTTCTGTTAAATTATATTGTATTCCAATAATTGTTAAGCAAGTAATAATTATTGCCGAAACACTTGATGAAAGTCCATCTATTCCATCTGTTAAATTTATAGCATTAGTAGTTGCTAATATAACTATTATTGCAAACGGAATATAAATATAAATTGGTATTGTTATAGATTGCTTTAAAATTGGAATATATGTTTCTGTTCCAATTTTTAAGCCATATACTAAATATATTACGTATGCTACAGATATAATAAGCAATCCTAACATTTTATAACTTGGTTTTAATCCTTTTGTATTTTTTAAAACTAACTTTTTAAAGTCATCTATAAAACCTATTAATCCAAATCCTATTGTTAACAACAATATTGGTAACAATTTATTAGCAATATCACCTTGATTATTATATATCAAAAAAATGTAAGTTCCTGTAACAACTATTATCATTGCTAATATCATAATAATTCCACCCATTGTTGGTGTACCTTGTTTCTTTAAGTGTGATTGTGGCCCATCATCTCTTTCTATTTGTCCTACTTTTAGTTTTCTTAATATTGGTATAATGATAATCCCTAAAATAATTGCAGTTATAAATGATATCATTAATATCAATGTTTCAAATTTCAATTTTATCAAACCTTTCCTTTTGTTTATTTCATTTTTTCTATTAAATCTCTTACTATAATTCTTTCATCATATGGATATTTAACTCCATTAATTTCTTGATATGGCTCATGCCCTTTTCCAGCTAAAACAATAATATCTCTCTTTGTTGCCATTTCAATTGCTTGTTTTATTGCCTCTGTTCTATCTACTATAACTGAATATTTACCTTTTGTCTTTTTCATTCCTTCTTCTATTTGGTTCACTATTTTTTGAGGATCTTCTGTCCTTGGATTGTCTGATGTAATAAAAGTATAATCAGCTATTTTTCCTGAAATTTCTCCCATGATAGGTCTTTTACCTGAATCTCTATCTCCTCCACATCCAAACACACTAATCACTTTTCCTCTTGTATAACTTTTTACAGCTTGTAATATATTTTGTAAGCTTTCTGGTGAATGAGCATAATCTATCATTATTGGAATTTCTAATTTATTATCTACTAATTCTGACCTGCCTGGTACCCTAACAGTTTCTAATGCTTCTTTTATAATTTCAGGTGAAATTCCAAATTTTTGTGCCACACAAATAGCAGCCAAAGAATTATAAACACTAAATCTTCCTGGTATTCCTGTTTTTACTCTTTCATTTCTATCTTTTATTTTCACTCTAAAATCTACATATGAATTTGTAATTGTTATATCTTTTGCTAAAACATTTGCATAATTATCTATACCATATGTTGTTATATTACTTTCTGGAAATAATCTTGGTATCTTTGCTCCATGCAAATCATCTGCATTTACTATACCTGTATTGCACATTTTGAATAATTTTAGTTTTGAATTAAAATAATCTTCCATATTTGGATGTTCATTTGGACTTATATGATCTTCTGAAAAGTTTGTAAATAATACAATATCAAATTCACACCCTGTTACTCTGTGCAATTTTAAACTTTGAGAAGATACCTCCATTACTACTGTCTCCACTCCTGCATCTACCATTTGTTTAAATATTTGTTGTAATTCTAAACTTTCTGGAGTTGTTCTATCACTGTCTTTTATTCTTTTTCCATTTATATATGTTGCTATAGTTCCAATTAATCCTACTTTTTTTCCTGCTTTTTCTAAAATTTCTTTAATCATAAAAGTAGTTGTTGTTTTTCCTTTTGTACCTGTTACACCTATTAACTTGAATTTACTAGATGGATTTCCATAAAAATTACTAGCTATTATTGCTAAAGCTTCTCTTGTATCTTTAGTCATTACTACTGTAATTCCTTCAGGAACCTTAAATGTTTTTAAGTCACATCCTTCTTCTATAACAATTGCAATTGCTCCTTTTTTTATTGCATCTTCAATAAATTTATGACCATCTACAGCAAATCCTTTAATAGCTACAAATAAAAAGCCTTCTTTTACCTCTTTTGAATTTTTTTCAATTCCATTTATATCTAAATCTAAGTTTCCCTTTACTTTTAAACCTTCTAACCCTATTAATAACTTTTTCAATTTCATTTTTATCAATCCCTTCGATTATAATTTATTATTTTGTGTAATAAACTATATCTTTTTTAATAAACAAAAAGCACCAAAATTTTGTCGCCAATTTTTTTACATTATATAACTAAATTACTATTTTGTATAGACTTTTTTATAATTTTTCTTATTAATACTTCCTAATATTATGCATATATCCACTCACTAAAATCAAATTATAATATCTTTACTACATTTTATTTTTATATTATATAACATAGAACTAAAAAACATTAAAACAAAAAAGCCAAGGCTAATTATTATACCTTTTGGCTTTTAAATTAATTTAATTATCTATCATTATATCTTTATTAAATAGTTATATATATCTTTCCTCCCTTATTTACTTTAATTCCAGCCTTAGGCGTTTGTTCTTTAATTAATGTGTTTTCTTTATCTAATTCTTCAGGTGCGTTTTCTATCTCTAATTCTAATCCACTTTCCTTCAAAATACTTTCCGCTTCTTTTATAGTTTTGCCAACAATGTCTGGTGTCTCTATTTGTTCTACTTCTTCCACTTCCTCCGTATTTCCCTGATTCACTTCTAAATATGGTAAAATCTCACTAAACACTTGACCTCCTATAGGTGCTGCAACACCACCACCTTGGTGTATTTTGTCACTACAATTATGCCTCTTTTAACTTTTCAAAGATACTTGTTTTATTTTCCTCCTCTATGTATTCTAAAATATTGTTTAATTCATTCATAAATTTAAAATGAATTGTAATTTTTTTATCTTCATGAATCTCTATGTAATCAATTAGCTCTGTTATAATATCTCTATCTAATTCTGTTATATTTTTATGTACTTTAAAATTTTCTATCCATAGGCTATTTCCGTTTATAATTTCTTCTTGTTTTTCTTTTTGTTTATCCAGATTTTCTACTATTTCTTTTATTCTTTTTATATCTTTCTCATATTTTTGTTTATACTCCAAATATTCTTCTTTTGTTATATATTCATTTTTCCAATCTTCATATAAACATCTTTTTAAATTACTTATTTTTTCTATCTTCTTTTCTTTTGCTTTTTTTATATTATCCGTATTCTCATTCGCCAATTTTTTAGTGTTTGATTTATTAATTTGTTCTAATAGTTTTTCAGTATCAACAAGTAATTCTATATGTAATTTAATAGCCGTAAGCACCGCATTTTTTAATTCTTCCACTTTTATAGTATGTTTTGTGCATAACTTATTTGACTTTTTTCTATATGTACCACATATGTAATATTCATAAACAGTACCACTTTTGTTTTTACAATATTTTCTATGCATCGCTCTTCCACAATCTGCACATTTTAGTATTCCAGCCCACATACTTAAGTTTCCACTATTTTGTACTCTAGTGTCAACTTTTCCCATTCCTTGTGCTTTTTCAAATAGTTCCTTATCTATAATTGCTTCATGCATATTTTCTACTGTAATCCATTCATCTTCTGGCACTTGCTCTACTTTGTGAACTTTATAGCTTTTTACTCTCCTTTTACCTTGTGTGACATTTCCTATGTAGATATCATTTTTCAAAATATTTCTAACTGTAGATGGACACCATGAATAATCTTCTTGCAAAATTTTAGAATTATTATAATTTTGATTTAACCTCTTCTTTTTATAGCCTGTTGGGTTTAAAACTCCCCTATCATTTAGCCTATGGCAAATACTTAAATTTCCTAACCCCTCATTTACTTTCCATTCAAAAATTTTTCTTACAATTTCGGCTGATTCCTTATCTATAATTAACTTATGATTATCTTCTGGATTCTTTATATATCCATATGATGGAAAAGCTCCCACAAATTCTCCGTTTCTTTTTTCTTCCATTTAGTGCGGACCTTATTTTTATGGATGTATCTCTACAATATTCATCATTTATTAAATTTTTAAATGGTACTAATATTGTATTTGTGCTTGTGGGATTTTTAAAGCTATCTACACTATCATTTATGGCAATAAACCTTATATTAAATAATGGAAATATTTGCTCTATATAATTTCCAACTTCTATATAATTTCTTCCAAGTCTTGATAAATCTTTAACAAGAACACAGTTGATAGCTCCTTTTCTCATATCTTCTAATAACCTCTGAAATCCCGGTCTATTAAAGTCTGTTCCTGTATAACCATCATCTACATAAGTATCATAAACAATTAAATCATCATGTTCTTCAATAAATTCATTTAATAATGCCTTTTGACTTGTAATACTGTTGCTTTCTTGCTTGTCTTCTCCGTTGTCACTATCTTCTTGTGAAAGTCTTATATATACTGCTACTGACCATATTTTTATTCCTTTTGTCTTTGAATTTTCTGAAGAATATTTTGATTTTCTTCCAGCCATTATTTTACCTCCCTTCTTTTATAGTGTAACGTGTTCAATTAGAAAAATCAGCACAATTTGCTTTTTTGTTTTAAAATATTTATCATGCATTCATTAATTTTTTTATCATTTTCAGAATATTTAAATTCAACAGTCATATTTCCAACTTGTAATTGATATAAGTCTTTATTTTTAATTAGATTTTCAGATTTCTGTTTCATATTTCAATTACCTCTTTTATTTTTGATCTTTATGCCTCTGCATAAGTAATCTGTAACTCGCAATTTGCTCGAACAGCTTACTTAAGTTTATTATGTGGAAAAAAATTTATTACTTTTTTCTCTCTATTAGGTAAATGCCACTTGAAACTCAAAAATCGGAAATTTTTGAAAAATCTTTGATAATTTTTTATATATAATCTAATTTTCAAAAAAACAATGCCTCTATATTACTATACATAGTAATATAGAGGCATTGTATCTATTTAATTTAGATATTTTCATTGTAATAGAAAATTAATCTTTATTTATTATTTTTATTCTAATAGATTTTCCTTTTCCACTAATAATACATTTTCCTCCAATTGGAAATGTTGCCATTGGCATTGTATGCCCAAAATCTGCATTTACAACAATTGGCATGTTAATTAACTTTTTATTCATTGAAATAAGAGTTTTCCATCTATTTATGTTCATGTTTACATTTTGTTGTGCTCTTCCAATTATTATTCCTTTAACTTTTTTAAAAAATGCTTGTTGAGTCAATGATTGTAATCTCCTATCAAATTCATATAAATAATCCTCATTAGCCCAGTTGTCTTCTTCAATAAACAATATTATTTTTTGAGCTATAGGCATATATTTAGTACCTTGTAATAATGAAAATGTATTTAAATTTCCTCCTATTATAGTTCCCTCTGCATTTCCTTCATTTATAATGTTCATACCATTATTTTTAATAAATTTTCTATTATCCTGATCTTTATACCACTTGTCTGAAGACCATGATATTGCTGGATTTATATAATACTCCTCTTCATTATTTAGTACCTTATTTAGATATTCATATGTATAATCATTTCCTTTTCTCATTGCAAGCACAGAAAAATTAGGTCCATAATAAGTTTTTAATTTAGTTTGACTATATATTGCATTTAATAAAGATGTAGCATCAGAAAATCCTATTATTATTTTAGGATTTTTTTGTATAATTTCATAATCAATTTCATCCAACAACTGGTTAGATAAAGCTCCTCCTCTAGCAATCATAATTGCCTTCACATTTTTATCTAAAAACGCTTCTTCTATATCATTTTTTCTATCTTCGATTGAAGGGCAATTATATTCTGGAATACTTTTGTTTACATTTTTACCAAATGTAATATCATAACCTTTTAATTTTGCTTTTATGTAGTCTATATCATCTTCATTCATATTAAGATTTCCTGAAGATGTAACAATTCTTATTTCATTATTATTCATTTATATCTCTTTCTCCTTGACTTTCTCTTTGGATAATATTTTCACTTATTAATTCATAAGCATTAATTAATTCCCTTAATTTTGATGGATGTTTAATTATTTGTGTCCTTATATTCTCTATATTATATTTTGAATTATTTTCTAAAATTTGTAAAACATTTTTTAATATTACAGTTTCAACATAAAATATATAAGGTTCCTTAAAATATAAATTTCTTATGTCTTTTTCAGAAAAGTATTGCAATAATAATTCATAATTATCATTTTTTTCAAGACTAATATTTTTTTTATATCGTTTAACTCTAGAAAATGGAAATACTTGCAAATCTCTTAAATCAGTTATTTCAGGGCACAAATCTACAATAAGACGATTTAGACTTATTCCTATACTACTACATGGAGCTGTACCATTCTTTAAACTACTATGTAATTCAGAATTTTCTCCATTAAACGTTCTCATATTTTGTCTTTCACACATTTCTTCATATTCTGTCTGCGTATTTATTTCTGTTATACCATGTACTACTGTTCCAGATTCTGAAATAAATCTAAATTCCTCCATACAATTTTCATCACAATCAATTTTGGCATTTGAACCTTTACTTATTGGATAATGTGTTACTATATACATAAAATTATCTTTTAATTTAGTATCCTTTAATTTTATATAGTTCTCATACTCTATTTGTTGAAATTTAATTTCTTTACTAAAGATACCACAAATTAATTTTTTTGTAAATTCTATCATATCTAGCTGTGAATAATAATTTGCATATACAGATAGCATTTCAAATTCGGGCTCTCTTTTATTTGTAATATGTTCATTTCTAAAGCAATGTCCTAAAGAATAAATTTTATCTATATTACTTGCTGTAATTATTCTTAACATCGTATCTAAATTCTTTCGCAAATACACTGTATCATCTGAAATATCATGTTTAGCTTTAAAACTATGAGATGAAGACGAATTTTCACTAAAAGATAGTATAGGCAAATCTATTTCTATAAATCTCTCATCACTTAAAAAATTTCTAACATTATGCGTAATTTTGGATTTTATAATTAATGCATTTTCATTAAATTTCAAACTCTCTTCTTTTTTTCCTAATGCTACTTTACTAACTTTTTTGGCTATATATGATTCGCCATTATTATTATTGATATCTATTATTGCATCTACACTAATTATGTCATTTTTTTCAATATTTTCATATTTTTCTTTTTCAATTACAATTTGAATTTGTTTTTTATCTTTTGAGTTTATAATTAAAAAAACATAATTCTTAGTTTTTCTAATACTTATAACTCTTCCATAAATCTTCATTTTTATCCTCTTTTTCTATTTTCTCTGTAAAACAACTATAAATCTCCTACTTTTTTCTTTATTATATTTACTCATATCAAAATCGCCATAAACATCAATAATATCAAAATATTTATTAACTATTTCATCTATTTCATTTAAATAGTAAAAACGCACAAATTCTTCATCCATATAAAACTCTTTTTTTCCATTTCTTTTCATGAAGTAAAAATATTGTGAATTTTGTATATTTTCAATTACACGTTTACAGATTAATAACTCCAAATCAAGTTCTTCGGTCTTATTGTCTCTCTTGTATATTCTGTTTTTCTCTAAGGCAGGTATATTTTTTGAATC
>UMEZ01077794.1_pt1 | contig 19316 bp, 14 predicted proteins | sample 1964841 | NCBI WGS metagenome assembly UMEZ01 (sample SAMEA4836029, study PRJEB28245) | human gut metagenome | biome: gut microbiome; material: fecal sample | place: Denmark | collected 2008 | reverse complement strand
CCGGGCTTGCGCTGCCTCTGTCGATTGCGGCTTCCACACCCGTTATGTTCACACCCGACATGCCGTGGCACGAAGCGCTGGAAAAGATCGACAGCGAATATCGTTTGTCCGCCGTACGTGTGGCCAGCCTCGATTCCCTGAATGACGATCCTCATATAAAATTGGGCAATCGCCCGGACGATTTCCGGAATTTCCGTTACGGAAACAATCTTATCGGCGACGATCCCTATCATGGGACGATGGTTGCCGGAGTGATTGCGGCGTGTGCGGCGACGGCCGGGGAGTTGCCGCGCCCGGTAAAGATCCTCTCCGTCCGTGCCATTCCCGAAGGCGATGAATACGACCGCGATGTAGCTGCGGCAATCCGTTATGCGGTGGATAACGGCGCAGAGGTGGTGAATATGAGTTTCGGCAAGTACCTATCGCCTCACCGGGATGAAGTACTGGCTGCGATGAAATATGCCCGGAGCAAGGACGTATTGCTGGTTATGGCCTCCGGCAACGACGGCGTCAATGTCGATGTCCGTCCGATATTTCCGACTTGCCGGGACACGAAAGGACGCCGTCTGGAAAACCAGATCGTCGTGGGGGCCTCGACGCCCGACGGACGGGTCGCTTCTTTCAGCAACTACGGAGCGGAAAATGTGGATCTGCTCGCCCCCGGAGAAAATGTACGATCGACCGCTCCCGAGGGCGGATACGATACGGCGCAGGGAACGAGTATCGCTGCGCCGATAGTTTCCGGTGTCGCAGCGGTCTTGCGGAGTTTCTATCCCGATCTTTCGGCTCGTGAGATACGGGAAATTCTGATTCGTACCGTTACGCATTTTCCGGCGGACGAGATGCCTGTTCCCGGGAAATCCGAAACTTCCCGCATGATCCAGGGGCGTCAGGTCTGTCTCGGTGGAGGGATTCTCAATGCGCAGGCGGCCATGAAAGAGGCGTCGAAAATCAGCAAATTCGGAGAGCGATGAAACGGTTGCTTGTATTTTTAACGGTATGGAGTCTTTATCCGCTCTGTGCTCAGGAATCCTATATGGCGCGGGCCGACCGCTTTTCGTCCGATTCGCTCGGTGGATTGATCCGTAACCAATATGTTTCGGTTCAGTGGATCGGCGAGGAGTGCCGTTGGTTCCATTATACGTCGGATGACGCCGATGCACGCCGTTATTGGTTGGTCGATACCCGCACCTGGCGGAAACGCCCGCTGTTCGACAGTTTCTCGATGACGCGGCAGTTGGCCGCATACGCCGATTCATCACGGATGCCGACCCCGAAGGAGTTACGGCTCTACGGCCTTGAATTCGATTCTTCCGATCCCCGCGGTTTTACGTTCGATTTCAATAAGCACCGGCTGCACTACGATGGCCGAAATGGCAAACTGAGCGAAAAGCCCCGGCAGGATGCTTCCCGCGGGAATCTTTTCTCGCGGGGCGACTATCGGCGCAGCTACTCCGCCGACAGCTCGTATTATGTTACGGCTGTCGGTCATGACCTCATGCTCTTTCGCGGAGATGGAAGCGACAGTGTACGGCTGACCCACGACGGGGAGCGCTATCATTCGTTCTCCACCGGCGGGAACAACGTCGTCGGGCCGGAGGCGCGCAGCTCCGCCATCGGCCGCTGGATGGGGAAAAGCCATTATTACCTGCTGGTGCGCGAAGACAAGCGCGAGGTGGAGGAGCTCACGCTGGTGGACAACCTCGCCCGACCGCGCCCCAAGGCTAAAAGCTACAAATTTCCCATGCCTGGCGATGAGCATGTCGTTCAATACGATGCCTGGCTGGTCGATGCCGACAGCATGTGCATTCGGAAACTCGACATCGCCCGCTGGCCCGATCAGAAAGTCGAAGTTCCCCGGTTCAGCATGATCGCTCATACGGACCGTTATGCCTGGCTCGTTAGTCGCAGCCGGACGTGCGACAGCGTGGAACTGTGCCGGGTCGATTTCGCGGCGCACCGTGTCGAGCCGATTATCCGCGAGGTGTGCAAACCGGCCCAGAATGACCAGCAATTTTGTTTCCATATCCTGAATGAAGGCCGCGATATCCTCTGGTGGTCGGAGCGAACGGGATACGGTCATTATTACCTGTACGATGGAAACGGACGCCTGCAAGGGGCCGTCACTTCGGGCGCATACGTCGCCGGAAAGATCGAACGTATCGATACGCTCGCCCGGACGATCGTCTACGAGGGTTACGGACGGGAACCGGGTGTCAATCCGCATTACCGCTTTTATTACAAAACCGGATTCAACGGCGGCGAGCCGGTTTTGCTCACTCCCGGAAACGGCGAACATTCGGTGGCATTCTCTCCCGACGGACGTTTCCTGACGGACACTTGGTCGCGTATGGATCGTGCCCCGCGGCATCAGGTCTGCGACATGAAAGGCCGCGGCCGTATCGAACTGGAGCCGTGCGACCTTTCGGAACTCTATGCCCGCGGATGGCACGAACCGGAAGTCGTCGAAGTGCTGGCTGCGGATTCCGTGACCCGGCTCTATGGCATCGTCTACCTTCCTTTCGACCGGGAACCCGGGCGGAAATACCCGATCATCAGCAATGTCTATCCCGGCCCCCATGTCGATCTGGTTCCGCAGGCCTTTACCTTGGATGACAACTACAATCAATCGCTCGCACAGCTGGGATTCGTCGTCATAAATTTCGCCTACCGCGGCAGCGGCCCCTGGCGCGGACGCGATTTCCATACGTTCGGCTACGGGAATCTGCGGGATTATGCTTTGGCCGACGACATGGCCGCGATCCGGCAGATTGCAGCCCGCTATCCTTGCGCCGATATTGAAAGAGTCGGAATTTACGGACATTCCGGAGGCGGTTTCATGACGGTCGCCGCCATGCTGAACCATCCGGAATTTTACAAGGTCGGGGTGGCTGCTTCGGGGAACCATGACAATAATATTTACTCCCAGTGGTGGGGCGAAACTTTCCACGGAGTAAAGCAGACCTGGGGGAAAGACGGGAAACCGCATTTCGAATGTCATATTCCGACCAACATCGAATTGGCCGACCGGCTGGCCGGACGGCTGCTGCTCATCACCGGAGACATGGACAACAATGTGCATCCGGCATCTACGGCCCGGCTGGCCGATGCGCTGATCCGGGCCCGCAAGCGTTTCGACATGACGGTCATTCCCGGAGCGGATCATGGTCTCGGGAACTCATATTATGTAAATCTGATCCGCTATTATTTTACGGAACATCTTCTCGGGTTGCCTCAGCAGGAGATCGATATAGTCAAACACAACTAATGGATAATGCGTATGAAGCAAACTTTAAGAAATTTTTTACCATTCGTATTTACGTCATTGTTACTTGTAACGATACTTCCTGCCGTCGCTGCTTCTGAGAGCGAGGGGAACAAACATCCGGTGTGGGGTACGGTCAAGGATACGAATGGTGTACCGCTTGTCGGTGTGTCCGTGGTTGTCGTAGGAACGCATTCCGGTGTGAATACTGATATTAAGGGTACGTTCCGGATCATAGTTACCGACGGCGCTACGTTGCGATTTTCATACATTGGTTATGAACCGCAGGAACTCAAGATAAAGCCTGATCGGGTCGGTTATGATATAACGCTCAAGGAGCAGTCCACGGACATCGGACAAGTCGTCGTGACAGGCTTTGCCAAAACTGAGATTCGCAAAAGCACCGGTTCGGTTGCCGTGATTGAAGGAAAAGATCTCAAGACTTCGCCTTTGGAGGGAGTAGACAAACTGTTGCAGGGCAAACTGGCCGGAGTGAGCGTGCAATCCGTATCCGGCCGTCCGGGCGAAGCCGTGAAGATCCGCATTCGCGGAACGAGCACCATCACGGGCAATGCCGAACCGCTGTGGGTCATTGACGGCGTACCGATGCAGAAGGAGGTCCCGACACCTCCTGTTTCCAACACGCAGATTCGCTCCGGAGACTTTTCGAATATTTTTGCTACGGGCATCGGTGGGATCAATCCTAACGACATCGAGTCGATCTCCGTGTTGAAGGACGCTGCCGCTGCCGCAATTTACGGATCTCAGGCTGCCGGCGGTGTGATCGTGGTAACGACCAAACGCGGCAAGTCGGGACCTACGCACGTCAACTATTCGGGAACCGTATCCATTCAGACGCGGCCTGTACGGTCTGCCAATTTGATGAACTCACGCGAGAAACTGGCCTGGGAGCAGGAATTATGGGACGAATTTGCAGCTGCCGGTTATGCGAATAATCTTCAGGATGGCAAAAGTTACTATCCGGTTGTGGGTATCGTGGGCATGATTCGTTCGGGATACGGCAAATATAAGGGATTGAGCGTCGCAGAGCAGGATGCCAGGATTGCGGAACTGGGCAGCCATACGACAGACTGGTTCGAGGAACTGTTCCGGACGACAGTTTCCACAAGCCACTATCTCTCCATTTCGGGAGGTAATCCCAAAATGGCCTATTATCTCTCAATGGGATATGGTAACGATCAGGGCATTGTGTTGAAAAACTCGTACGACCGTTACAATTTCAACGGCAAGATCGATGTAACACCGAACAGAGTCGTATCGTTCGGTATCAGTACGGATTTCTCCTATCAGACATCCAAGGCACCGTCGAGCAATGTGGATATGTTCAAATACGCCTATTTCGCCAATCCCTATGAACGCCCTTATAACGACGACGGTTCCTATCGGGCTGACGAGACTTATTTTTCCTTGAGTGAAATCAATGGAAGCTATACGGTAGCGCTTCCCGAAAACGGATTCAACCTGATGCGGGAGATCAATGAGACTTCGGCCAAGAGTACCAGCGGAAACTTCACACTGACGGGAAATACGACGGTCAATATCACCAAGGATCTGAAGTTCGTGGGTCTGGCGTCGTTCTCCTATATTTCGGATCACGGGGAGAATATCAATGGAAAGAATACCTATGCGGCATGGATGGATCGGCCGTTCGAAAACAATACGACGACTTCGAAACGAATCTATGGTTCCATTTATCAGACTTCGACATACAATACCAATTATATGTTACGGGGACATTTCGCCTATGGACATACTTTCAACGAAATACATCGGCTCAATGTGTTGGCCGGAGCGCAGATCAGCCGGAATTACGCCAAGACGATTTTTACCAAACGTTACGGCTACGACCCCGTTACGGGCAACCACTCGACGCCGCTTTATCCTGCGAGCGGAAACAATTCGGTGATCGATTACGATAAACTTGTCAGTTTCGGGAAGACCCTCGATAATTCCACCGGGCAAGCTATTACGGAAAACGCTATGGCCTCGTTCTACGGTACGATCGACTATATCCTGCTCAACCGCTATGTTTTCAATGCCTCGGTAAGATCCGACGGATCGAATAATTTCGGCAGCAAGGAGCAGTTCAATGCTACCTGGTCGGCAGGTTTTTCTTGGAATATAGACGAAGAGTCGTGGATGAAAGGGAAAATCTCGGATGTGATCAGTTCGATGACGCTCCGTTTGGCCACGGGTTATACGGGCGGTGTCAATAAGTCGGTCTATCCGGTAATCATCATGAAATACGATAACACGTTTCGAATTTCCGATACGGATTCCTACCGGATGGGGACTATTTCGAATGCCCCGAATCCGCATCTGAGCTGGGAGAAGACCTGGGATATCAAAGCGGGTCTGGACATCGGATTTTTCAAGGATCGTTTGCGATTGCAGGTCGAAGCATACAACCGTAAAGGATACGATCTCGTGACTTCTTCGCGCGTGAATTCGGCAGTCGGATTTATTTCGCAGGGATATAATACATCCGAACAGGTGAACCGGGGAGTCGAGTTCACTTTGGGGGCGACGATTCTGCGTTATAAGGATTTTGCGTGGAATTTTACTGCCAATGCGGCTTACAATATGAACAAACTGACCAAATACGTGTCGCCCAACAGCGGTATCTATGGTCAGTATTATGTAGGTTATCCCCAGGGGATGATCATCACGGGCAAGAGTACGGGCATCGATCCATCGACGGGATTCTACAATTACGAACTGCGTCCCGATGCGAAAATAAACGAAGTCGCGGACTACCGGAACATGCAAAACTATCTTTTCTATGTAGGTACATCGACGGCTCCCTGGACGGGCGGGTTCAATACGTCCGTTCGTTACAAGGGGCTTACGCTCAGTATGAACGGTGTGTTTTCGTTGAACGGCAAAGTGCTGAACGATATCGTATCCCCCGCATCCTACAGTTCGGTGAGTGACCGGAATATGACCGGTGTGGATAAGGAGCCCATTCCCAACTCCAAATACGACCTTTATGTCAACCATCTCAATGTCGTGCGTGATGTAACCTATCGCTGGACTCCGGATAATCCTGTTACGGACGGTTATCCGCGTCTGATCGACATATACGGAGGGCGCCTTTACGATCAGAACGGCAATCTTATCGCCCAGAGTCTTCCTTCCGAATCAAGAGTTACGAACTGTCTGTTGCTGGAGAATGTTTCTTATTTGAAAATCAGTTCCCTGACATTGCTTTACGACCTTCCCGGCGCGTGGGTGAAGAAACTTCACATGCAAAATTGCAGCGTGTCGTTTACGATGAACAATCTGGCGACGTTCACGAATTACTCGGGGCTGGACCCTGAAACTCCCGGTGCGGTGTACCCGCAATGCCGCTCCTATTCGATCGGACTTTCGATCGGATTTTAATTCCGAAACGGTAATTTCAAAACAGAGAGTATGAAAAAGACATTCACAGTGATTGCACTCGTGTTATTAGCCGTATCCTGCAACCGCTATTTGGATATAAAACCTTACGGACAGACCATCCCCGAAACAGCCGAGGAATTTTCAGCGTTGCTCCATGCGCATCTCGACGAGATCGATTACGGAGAGGAGGTCGTGATGGGCGACGGATTGGAAATGGCCGATTTGGAGTGTTATGCCGATAACCTGGCTGCTAATCTGACTCAATATCCCGGAGGAAATTATATTTCGCTTTACATAGGAGAGCAACTTTCCGCTAAGCAAACTCTGTATACGAATCTTTATGCGGTGATTCGGGATTGCAACATCATAACTCCTTATACTTCCGTTCTTTAAACTCTCAGAACTTTAAGGTCAGAGATTAAAAAAAACAGTTCCCACACTGCCTCACAGTCCAAAACAAACTCAAAGAACACAAAAAATCCGCAAAAAGCCAAAAACAGCTTCCTGCGGACAAAGGTAATAAAAAAGTCGGATTATCGGTTTATGATATGCGTATAAATCTGTGTGCTTTCCAAACAGCCGTGTCCTAAAAATCGGGCGATATTCTCCACGCTCATGCCGTTCTGTAACAGATGTGTAGCTATGGAATGGCGTAAAACATGGAAGTGCAGCCGTTTGCGTTTAATCTCTTCGTTATCGCATTGCTGATGTAAATAGTGCAAATCCACCGACAGGGTTATTTTCTTCTGCACAAAAAGGCGGTCATGCCCGCACCTGATTTGATTGCGGAAGTTGTAAATATAGTGCTGCAAGGCTTTATACACGTTGTCGCTCATCGGTACTATCCTGTCCTTGTAGCCTTTGCCCTGCCGTATAAAAATCGTTTTTCTGTTGAAGTCTATTTCTGCGGGCGTAAGGTTGTATCCCTCGCTTAAACGCAATCCGCAGGCGTAGAAAAGTACAAAAACCAACTTCAACTGCTCCTGTTTGAGTTGCCTGTGTTCGTGGTCTAAATGCGGGTACAGGTGGTTGATAGCCTCTTGCAGCATTTTTATCTCTTCCACCGTAAAAGGTTCTATTCGGCGTATCCTTTGGGATTCGTCTATGGTAATACGGCGGTTGGTGGGAACAAGCGATGTCCGTGCTCCCATTTGGTACAGAAACTCGCATAACTTGTCTGTGGCGGTAAAATAATCGTTCAGATAGGAAGCACTTAACGTTCTGCCCTTAAACTTGGTATTGGGGCGGTTTTGCTGGTATTCAAAAAAATCGTTGATGTGTTTTTGGTTGACTTGGTGTATCTGTGTGATGCTTTCACCTTGCAACCACTCAAAAAAATCCATGACCCGATAACCGTAGTTACAGACCGTTTCGGGGGTAAATCCCAACGTCTCCAACCAGAAAACGTACTGTTCATGTATCGCCTTAAACTGCGGGATCATATTCTTAGAATGGATTAAATTTTGTGATGTCTTCCGCCAGTTCTTCAATGTGGTTGGGCAGATACTCCTCCGTACTGACGATACTTTTATGCCCCGCCATATATTGGGCTTTACGCAGTCCGTATGTCCTTATCCAATATGTGATAAGTGAAGCCCTTATCTGTGCGAGGGAGACAAAGTGCCTGTCTATACGTTTGAGTGCTGTCGTAAGCTGTATCAATGCCCGTGTGGCGTGTTTTTCACTGTTACCCTGTCGCACAGGCAAAAACAATGTGTCGCTTTGTCTCTTGCCCGTCAGCAGGGGACGTATCCCGTTCATGTAACGTATCAGCGTACCTGTTTGCGTGGCGTGCAACGGCAGGATTCTGTCCCTGCCTCTTGTGGTGGTCTGTACTGTTACGGTGGCTTTGTACAGGTCTATATCTTCGGTTTGCAGATGTAACACTTCCCTTGTGGTCAAGCCCTGATGTATAAAGAACAGCAACATCACATGGTTACGGGTTTTGGTGTGACAGCTATCTTTATAAAGGGTTGGACGTATGCCCGATAAGGATTTTTCTTCCGCTGCTTTTACATAGAGCTGATAATAGCTGTCGGCAAGCTCGGTCAGTTCTTCAGGACTGTAGATGTAATGCAAATGCCGTTTTTTAACTCCCCGCAGTTTGATAAGTGCGGTGGGATTAAGACAGATAATCCCCTGCCCGATAAGACAGTCAAAGTAATGCCGCAGGGCGATAAGTCCGTGATTACTGCTTACGGCTTGATGGTTCTTATGGTGTTTGAGGTAGCTTAAATAATTTAAGATGTCTTTCTTCTGTACGTTTATCGTATCTTGGTCGCCGTACCACGATATAAAAAGACTGACTTGTCTTGCATATTCTTTTATCGTTACAGGGCTTTTGCCTTGCTGCTGTAAATAGTTTTTAAAATCTTCCATTTTCTTGGGTTGCATCTTTTCATTCATAAATTTCTTTTTTTGCGTCGTCCTACTCCCAAAGGCTTGTTATAAAACGGTTTGCGGGTCGGTCATCGGGGATTGGCTTACTGTCTTACTGCCTGTCGCAGCGAGGGTATAATAATACTGTCGGTTTTTCCATTCCCGTTTGAGTTTTCCCTGCTGCCAAAGACGTTTTAAATAGCGGGCTTCGGTGATTTGACTTCTGCCTGTCAGGGTGGTAAAATCGGCTGGAATATATTCCCGGTCAGGACTTCGGGCTTCAAGTTCCAAAAGCAATTTAAGGGTATATTCCTCTTTGTCGTCAATGCGTTTACGCTTTGAGGGCTTTTGCAGTGGTTCCACACTTAATTCCGTTGACGGTTCTTGTTCGGATTCTGCTTTTTGCTCGGGTTCTGTCGGCGGATTCTGTTCTTTACGGTAAGCGTTCCACACATCTTTTAAAGTGGCTTGCATCTCCTGTTCGATACGCCCCTGCACCTCTTTTTGATTTCCGAAGTCCGTAAGTTTGTAAATAAATCCTTCCCTGTGCTTGTTTCCGCCTGCCACTTGGATGTATGAAAACAGTTTTAACTCCTGCAAATAGCGGTTCAGCGTGCGGGGATGTATCGGTTTGGTCTTGCGTATATCCAAAGCGGTAAACTGTGTGGTCTTTGCCTGTTGCAGATACTCCGTGAGCCACTTGTAAAAGCCTCTTACGGACGTGCTCAGTTCATCAGCCCGCCTGAACAGCGTGTTTTTGAGCAGGGCAAACGCCATTTCAATATCCTGCGGATGGGTGCGGATCAATATCTCTCCCGTATCGGTGTCGGTCAGCCGTTCCCTTTGGTATTGGAAAAAGAAAGTGATCGCTTCGATAAAGTTTAGGAGCAGCAACAGCGATTTGCGGGGATAGGCTATATCTTGAGGCAGGTTTATCAATGTGGCATACGGATTGACAACACTGATGTTTTGCAGTGAGGCAATCACGCATTTTAGAAGGTGCTGGGCTCGGGCAATATCTTCGGTTCTTATCTGTCCCGCCCTGCACTTCTTCTGATACTCCATAACGGCAAGATCTTGGGCGGGGCTGTGGTTCAGGTGCAGGCACAGGAACGGCAGACCGAGTTCCTCAAAATTCTTGTCAGAGTAGGCACAGGCTATCAGACAGAGTCTGGCAACCACTTCAAAGGTCGTGGAGTGCAGCATCCCGTCTTTATCCTTGGTGGCACGTGTATTTACCAACCGTCCCTGCGTTTGGAGTGTTGCCAACGGTTGCAACATCTGTGTAGTCCATTCCAAATCTTCGATAAAAAGGGCTTTGCCGTTAATATCCCCGCTGTCGAAGTAGTACAGGGCGTTTGCCGATATACGGCTGTGGAACGAGAACGAGCTGTCGGGCATACACTCCGAGAGCTTTTGCAGGATATAACTTTTACCGATACCCGATTTTGCCAGACACAAAACCGAAAAGGGATTGGCCGACTTGTGCGACGCCAACGCCAAGAACAGGATAAGGGCGTTACGGTCTTCACCCAAAATGCCGATGGTGTTCAGTTGCTCCGTCAGACTGCCCGACAGGTTCTTTTCCGAAAGAAAACGTACCGCTTTGCGTCTGTCTTCCTCGCTCGGAGAAAAAGCCTGCTGCGGGGATTTGCCCGTGTAACGTAACTGTTGCAGGCGGTATTCTTCCAACTGCAAGGTAAGGGTATAAAGGCTGCGGCTGGCTTCGAGGAGTTTCAGACCCCATTTGTCACAAAGGGTTCTTTGAAGCTTATCGGTTTGGTTGTCATTGTATAAATCCAATGTGGTGCGCTGCGGCGGATAGTCATTGTACGTGATGCGGAGCGTGCAAACCATGCGTTCCACTTGCGACAAATCCACTCCGCCCAGCACATCAACCGTTAACAGGTCATCCGTATAGGTGATGAAACGGGAGTTTGTAATCTGTAAATTCTTCATGCTGTAATTGTTTAAATGTCAGGCACGAAATAACACAGATTATACGAGAAATGAAAATGAAGTTATTAACACAAGGGGATGACTGACAACCATTTCCCTCTTTTCTTCCGATAGTTTTAAGGGATTGGGTCATGCTTCGTTTTTCATGTATATTTGTCCGTTTTTCTCTTTCTTTTTTTAGTCTGATGATTGGGGCTTTCTTCATAGGGTCTTTCTTTATTCAGTCTATTCAAGGGAGAGAACAGATATGAAGCTATTGAACAACTCAGGGATCGGTCTATAAGGATAAGTACAAGAAGTATTTCTTTTAACAAAAATGCGTGACATCAAAAGGAGGGGATAAATAGAGATTACCCCTGCCAAAAAGTGACACTTTTAAATTTACTGATTCTGTTTTCTTGCTTGGGGGCTTTCATACGTTACAGATAGTCAAAAAGAACATGCCCTATCCATGGTTCATTAGGGTATGTTCTTGCATGGCTAATTCTATTTGGGGGCTTTCTTCTCTGCAAGACAAGGAGTTTTGCTCTTTATTGATTCAGTTTCCTTTCCTGTTCTATCTGTACCCGCTGCCGTTCTATCTCTTTTTTGAGTTCCTGTTCTGTCGGTAGATAAAGCATGTATTTGGACGCAAAAATCTGGTTGCTGTCATTGAGCAGGCTATATTTTACAATGGTCTTGTCTTTTTCGGTACACAGGATAAGCCCGATTGTCGGATTATCGGTTTCCTGCCGCATCTTGTCCTCAAAATAGCGTACATACATATCCATCTGACCGATATCCTGATGGGTAAGCGGTTCGGCTTTCAAGTCTATGATTAAAAAGAATTTGAGTATATAGTTATAAAATACCAAGTCCGCATAAAAGTGTTTGCCCGTGTCGGTGGTAAGTCGGTACTGGCGACCCACAAAAGCGAAGCCCTTGCCTAATTCCTGCAAGAAGTTCTGCAACTTATCTATAATTGCCTGTTCCAGTTCATTCTCCCTAAAGTCCGTATTATCCTTTAAGCCTAAAAATTCCAGTACATAAGGGTCTTTGATAATGTCTTTCGGCTCTTGCCTGATTTCTTTTTCAGTAGCTTCATCCTTGACTATTTGGGTATTGTGGCTCATAAGCATCCGTTCGTAATAGAGGTTGCCGATTTGCCGTTCAAGCGTTCTCGTACTCCAGTTGCAATCTATGGTTTCCTGCATGTAAAACAACCTTGCCTGCTCGTTCCCTACTTTTAAAAGCAGGCGGTAATGTGTCCAACTCAATTCAGGACGCAGTGCGTCACATTTTGGATAAACGAGGTAAAAGTTACGCATGTGGCGCAGGTTACTTTCATCAAAGCCACGACCATGTTTTTTTAGTCAGTTTTTGGGATAATTGTTTGAGAACCTGTTTGCCATATTCCGCCCTTTCTTTTCCCTTTTGTTCATCTTCGACGATTACTCTGCCGATATGCCAGTATGCCCTGACCATCGTAATATTGGCGGTACGGTAAACCGCAGCACGTGCCTCTTCGATTATTTGGTTAATCGTGTCGTAAAGGATACTGATTCCTTTTGTTATTTCTCCATTTGTCGCCATGTCATTCCAATAATTTGTACGCAAAGGTAGTAATTTAAAACGACTTGAAAACAAGGGGATTACTTTCTTTCATGCTCCGCAGGAACAGAGGGGCTTTCTTTATCGGGGCTTTCCTGTAATCGGATAAAAGGGAATGTAGCAACCCTATAAAAACAGAACGCTGTTTTGACATGTTTTTTCAATGAAATAAAATCCCGTTTATAGAACCGGAAAAATCCCTTAAAACTATCGGAAGAAAAGAGGGAAGACAAACAAAAGACCTGTTGATAACTTTTTTGTAAGAAGCATTCTGCCTCTGTTTTTTGCCCTCTTTTTTTCTTTTTCTATTGCTTTCAGCAATAAAAAACCGCCTCGTTTGAAGCGGCTTTAATTTTTAGTAGAACTCAATTTTACAATCTGATATAGCATATATTCTACCGTCCGAAAGTTCTATATTGTTTTCAGATATTTTACCTGTTAACAAACCTAACTGTTCTGCTCCTTGTTCTATTTGTTTCCGCCAACCTTCAATGTCAGAATGGTAAACAACAGCATATAATCTTTCTCCTTGAGGGGTAATAACATAGCATCCATCTTCTGATACTCCTCCACTTTTAGGTAAGAAAGGCTTAATAAATGTTGTTACTTTCTTAAAATCATCAGATTGAGAAATTTGGATATAAGATACCTCTATTCCCTCTACTTTTTGATAGCCTGGTAAATCAATCATATTATGGTGTAATTTCAAATTTAAAATTATTAATACCTGCGTCTTGAAAGACTTTCGTGTAATGGCTTGCAAGTTCTGGACTATTTGTGTGATACGTTACACCGCCAGGGAATGCAGCAGAATATTTTTGAGCTTGTGAGAGCATATTTTGTTGTTCTACAATAGCAAACGGTTTATTTCCTATTTTACTATTGGGGTTTCGTATTGATTTAGACCAATCTTTTACATATTTAGCTTCTATGGCAGTATTTTTACCACCAATTTTAGTTATATTATCAGCTACTCCTGAAACAATTTCTCCATTTATAATAGCTGTATATTTTCTACTATTAAATGGAGTATCTCCATATAGGGCTCTTATACGCCTTTCATATTGATGCCCCTTTTTCGTTGCTTTACCACAATCCAATCCCAACGGGTCAATCTGTGTATTGGGATCGAAAACATATCCGTATAGCGTAGGATTACCACCCGCCAAACCTATGGGGTCTTGGCTGATGTAGTTTCCTGTTTTTGGATCATAGTACCTAAATCGGTTATCTCGAAGACCGGAGCAGCCGGCTCGGGATGGACGTGCTCGGTACGGCGTATGCCCTTCGCGGTATCTGCTATTATAATTTGCTGCGCAACTTCTGTCAGGCTTGCAATCCGGATAATCCGGGGCCTGGTGTACCGTTGGTTACAGAATTTGATATGGAGGCGAAGCCTACTCGCAGTACTTATAACCAGACCGTCAAACGGATCGAAGAGGATTTGAATAAAGCGATCGAATACGACATTCAGGATGAGATCTACCGCTTCAATTCCGATGTCGCCAAAGGCTATCTGGCCCGGCTCTATTTCTGGACACAGCAGTATCGTTTGGCAGCTCAGTATGCCTCGGAGTTATTGGAAAAATATCCGTTGCTCGATGCGGAACCTTACAAGGCGATGATCGGGGAACAGATGGCCAAGAGTGGCAACATGATCTTCAAGGCACAGATTTATGCTGGATCTTCGGAATCTACAGCGCTGACGAATTCAAAGAATTATTTGAAAAACAGACCTTGTTCCCGCCTGTTTTACGATCTTTTCGCCGAAAAGGAAAAAGATGTGCGTTTCACGCTGTCGATCGATGCCAAAAGACTGCCGGCTAAGAACCTGCTTTCCTGCCTGCGAAGCGCTGAATTGCAGTTGATTCTAGCTGAGAGTTACTATCATAGCGAAGAACCCGAAAAGGCCCTTGCTGCTTTGAACGAACTGCGACGAAAGCGCATTGCCGATGTCTCGGACTACACGATGCAGACTCTGCCTCCGGTCGATCACGACGATTTGATTCAGGTCGATGCCAAGGGAAATGCGCTGACTCCGCTGCTGTATGCTATTCATTGCGAACGCCGCAAGGAACTTTTCCTTGAAGGAGATCGCTGGTACGAACTCAAACGTAACGGATGTCCGGAATTCTGGGTCGCCAAGCAGGGACTGAAATACACGACTTATTCCTGGATGTATACTTTCCCGCTTTACGCTCCCGATATTCAATTGGTCGAGGGGTTGGAGCAAAATCCGGGGTACGATAAAATGGAATAAAAGAATCAGGATTATGAACAATACGATGAAAAGACGAATGATTGCGTTTGTCGCAGCGATTGCGGCTGTTGTGTCGCTGAGTGGCTGTGATGACAACTATGATGAGACGCCGCCTTTGGCTAAGGATTATTTGACGAAATACATTATGCCCGACGGTGTATTTCTCGGGAATGAGGATTGGGCGCAGATCGCAAGCGAAGAAGATGAATATGAAGCCTTTCTGGAAGGTTCGAAATAACTGTTGAACAAACCTTTATTAATTAAAACTTTGGTTATGAGAAAATTTTTATTTGCATTGCTCGCGGCGCCGCTGTTATTCGGCGCTTGTTCGGATGACAACGATGAATCGACGCCTACGCTTTCTTTTGCGAAGCCGGTGCTCGCGCTTTCGACAGGTTCTGTAACACTGGATCTGCAAGTCAGCGGTGTAGATTTATCATCGCTTGCGTCGCCCGTCACCGTTCCCGTTGCTTTCTCGGGTACGGCTGTCAAGGGTTCCGAGTATTCCGTATCGGCCGAACAATTCATATTGGGAGGTAACAATCAGTCGCTTTCGATTACGGTAACGGCTTTGGACAACTACGACGAAGCCAAGGAAATCGTCGCGACGTTGGGCTCGGTGGCTGACTTTATCCCCGGGAAAAATGCCACGGCGAAGATCAGTCTGGGAGTGAAAGGTAAAATTATGTATTCCTTCTCTGTCAAATCCATGACCATGGGTGAGACCGGTTCCGTTCAGTTGGATCTTTATACGGCTACGGGGGCAAAATATACTGCGGAGCAGGATATCGTCATTCCCATTGAGATCGCCGAAGGTTCGACGGCTGTCGAGAATACCAATTTTACGTTCGAGGGGGCTAAACAACTGGTTGTCGCTCAGGGTAAAAGTTCAGGTGCCATTACCCTTAAAGCCGGCACGCTGGAAACCGGAAAAGACAAGGTCGTTCTGAAAACCGGACTGGAGAACAACAAAGGATTCGTCCGGGGACAGTATAACGAGATTACCGTAACGATTTTCGGATCGTATTTCAGCAAACTGGAAGGTACATGGAAAATGAGTGCCGAAGGTAATTATGATCCTATGGAGTATGCCAATCTGAATGGAAGCAGTTCTGAATACGACAAACCTACGTTCGACGCCGATATGGCTGCTTTACCCGCATATAATGCAAAGGACCGGTTGATTTTCACGGAAGAGGGTCTTACGACCTCGCTTGAATCGACCTTGAAAAACTTCTTCCGGGAGAATTCGGGTATCTCGAATGGTGGCGAATTTACATTATACAGCATGTCGGGGAAAATTCCGGTTCAATTAATCCTTCTGGATAATGTAAATCGCTATTTTTCTGCAATAGAGCAGAGTCAAGATACAGAAGCTTATATTGGAGTCCGTTTTAAGGATGGAGATGCCAATAAAATGGAGATGTATTTTATTGATTTTGATTCAAAATCATTTTTGATTGATAAATTGTATTACGAAGAAAATAAACCGACCGCTCAATATTATCCTTATATTTCCTTTACATTCGAGCGAGAGACTGAATAAGTCAGCCTTTTTCGTTATAACAAGGGGCTGTCTAATAAGTCCCTGAAATTGAAATCACCCTCGTCAGAGCTTGTTCTGGCGAGGGTGAAATCATTAAACCGGACTTGTTAGATAGTCTCTTGTTATATTTATTTTACTTATGCTTTGTATTGATTTACCAGTGCTCTTAAAGTTTCTTCTCTTATAAGACCGACTGCTTTGGCAACAATTTTATTATTTTTAATAATTAGAGTGGTAGGTAATGTGTTTACACTGTATTTTGTTGCAATATCTTCTCCTGCTTGATCGATGTCAATACGTCCAAAATGACATTCTTTATTTGTATAATCATTTGCAACTTTTTCAAATATTAAGCGATACCTCTTACATGGACCATTCCATGGGGCTGTAAAATACATCACCAATACCCCAGGTCCCTCTGTTGACCAGAATTCAACTTCACCCTCGGTCAGGAGGTTAAATACGGCTACTCGTGTTTGTGCCAAAGGACTCATATTGCGAAATAATTCGAGTAATTGCGAATTTGTCAATGGTATTGACACGTGTTCGATTGTAGTGGTTTCGGCTTCTAAAAATGTTGACTGGTTTGCAAATTTCGGTTCTTCGACCTTGCAAGATACGAGGTATAGAATAATCCCTAACAATAAGACAAGTTTCTTCATAAATTGAAAAAATTAAAATAATTATTTGACTTTATAGCTTTCTATTAATTCTGTTAGTGCTTTTTCACTCAATATTTCCACAAAGGTAGCCACAACCTCTCCATTTTTAATTATAATAGTTGTAGGAATTTTAGCAACATTGAATAGTTCTGCCAGTTCTGGAGATTCATCCACATCAACTTCCAAGAAACGACATACACTGGCAGTGTATTTTTCTGATACTTTATGATAAATGGGCTTATACATTTTACATGGTCCACTCCATGTCGCTGTAAAACAGACAGCAACCAGAGAAGTATTCAAATAGCTCTTAAATTCTTCTAAACTGCTTACTAAAACAACCGCACGAGTCTGTACAGTAGTTAATGTGTTATACAACCCAATAATTTGTGCGTCGGTTAACGGAATACATACATGCTCAATGTTGGACTCTGTAGTCGTTAATTGAGAGTCGGCATTTTTCTCTATTTTACAAGAGGAAAAAAATAGAGATTACCATAATAAAAGAAATAATTTTTTTCATAAAGCGTTAATTTTATTAACATTCTAAATGTATGAAAATAAAATGAAAAATACAATAGAATGGAAAAATATTTTTCCTGCCACCCAAAATCGATCCGAATACAAACTTTAACACAGTTTGATTTACGCCCCACCTACTGTTGAAATCGAGATTATTGAATCTGGAATTATTTTAATTTTGTTGTCGCAATATCTCAGCATCGTCGAGTAGTTTTTTCGCTTTCCGCTCCTTAACAGTCGCCTGCTCCAACCGTTCAGCCTGACGCCTTACGGCTTCTTCGTACCACTCGACTTGGTTTCGGACGGTATCGCGCATGGCCGTGTGCTGCTTATCCCTGAATATCGTTTCCAACTCCATTAGCTCCTTTTCCTTGATCTCACCCCGCATTTTCACGTAGCGGTATTTCAGGTCGTTCGCAGCTAACAGCCGATTATTCTCTGAGATTCGGTAAATGAATGCGCCTTGCAGGAAAATACATCCCAGCATGGCGAACATCATCAGAAATGTTTTCGAAGAACTGATGTCGAGCGTATAGGTATGGCGGTGTTCCTGTGCGGGCAGGGCGTCGGGCCTTGTCAATGCTTCGACGGCTTGCCCGACCTGCTCGATCAATGTATGTGTCTGCCTGTTCTCCTTGTCGATCACCTCCAGTCTCCCTGCCAACTGCGCCAGCAGTGTGTTGTATCTGTCGGCAAATTCCCGCTCCTGCTCGGTTTTTACTCCGGGCAAGGCCGTATGCCGTTGCAGGCGTTCGAGCAGCTGTGCGATCTGCCCCTGCGAGAGCTCTGCGGCCTCTATCAGCCGTTCGATCCGTTCCAGCTGGATATTATCCAAACCTGTGTTTCCTGCGCCGCCTGCTTTAGCGTTTTTGATAGCTTTGACAAGCGTTTCCTTGAGGTCTTCATACATCTCAATCGAGAGGTCGATCTTATTTTCGTCGTTCATGGTTTCTCGGTTTTAAGGTTACAGTTTCATTTTGGCTCTTCTTTTCTGTTCTTCGAGTCTGCGTCGGTGTTCCATCGCAGCTATGGCCATCGCCTCGGCCGCGGCATCGAGCAGCGCCGTGATTCGTGCTATATGCTCTTCGGGGCTTTCTCCCGGTTTGCGTTGCAACTGCCCGGCCGACACTCCGCCGGGCGAATCGGTAGGCGACAGCGGAATACCCCCGGCTTTTCCGAGATTGACCGTTGGCGGCTCTTCGCGTGCACTGCTGCCGCCCATGCCTCCGAACAGCCCGGCAAATGCCGAACGGTAATTGCCTGCCGCCGCCGAGAGGTTCCCGAAGAGCGTGGCCCGGTGCTGGGTTTGTTGCTGCACGTGGGTAAAATGACGGTCGAGTTTCGTAAAGCTGAAAGCCCGGTCGATCTTCGATCCGGAGAACTCGAAGCCGTTTTTCGAGAAGAGGATACCCTGCTTGCGGTCGGTATTTCCGCAATACTTGTAACGGACGCCGATGTCCTGTTCCTTTAATTTGCCTTCCAGTTCGTTCCAACTTTTGCTCTTGGGCAGACAGCCTTTGATCGCATCGTGGATTTCGTATCTGGTTTTGTCGGGTTCGCGCAACCGCTCCCGCCGTACGTCGTCCTTTCCCGGTGCGAGATACAATCCGTACTTCTCGGTCAGCTCCCGGCAGACCTTGGCGTTGCGGATCTTGATGTTCCTGTCCGATATGGTCTGCCCGTTGTTCCCGACCCGGTTGTAGACCAGATGGCAGTGCGGATGGGGCT
>UMEZ01002683.1_pt1 | contig 19327 bp, 16 predicted proteins | sample 1964841 | NCBI WGS metagenome assembly UMEZ01 (sample SAMEA4836029, study PRJEB28245) | human gut metagenome | biome: gut microbiome; material: fecal sample | place: Denmark | collected 2008 | reverse complement strand
ACATCAAACATCAAACATCAAACATCAAACATCAAACATTCTTATTATACTTTATATTCCCAATTTTTCCATAATACGCTTCAGTTTTTCCTGCGTATCTTCATTTTGTTTCTGCAACGTTTGGACTTGTTTCTTCAAATCGCGGACTTCTGCCTCTTTAGCCGCATTGGCTTCTTTCAGCTGAGAAATTTCTCTAATCATATCTTTTCGCGTCGACGGATTACGGCCAACGCCGTCACCGACGCCGTACCATTAACAATATCTTTCATCGGTACGGCTTGATCACACCGGACGCCAGTCAGGCAGCTACACTTTATACACGTTTCGAAAAAGAAGCTCCTAACGACATGTGGCAAACCGATTTCATCGGTCACTTCGCCTTGAAAAACCAAAGACGCTGCCATCCTTTGATGGTGATGGATGACCATTCCCGGTTCAACCTAAGCTGCCATGCTCAATACGGGGAAACCTTCGGCGATACGATACCGGTAATGAGAAAAATATTTCTGGAATACGGTATGCCAAAGGTAATTCTGTGCGACAATGGCAATCCATGGGGAACGGTCCAAAGCACCGGATTCACCAAGTATGAAGTATGGATGATGGAACGGGGCGTCCTGGTAATTCATGGAAGGATTAAACATCCTCAGACACAGGGTAATTTTAACCTTGTACTTTAGGCAATTCATCATCGGGAAGATTGACGTAAATAAGCAAGTATTCCTGATGAAACGGGCTTATCTGATTCACAACGATCCTCGTTTAGAAGGAAAATTAAAGATTCAATAAGAAGAAATTTGTAAACGATGTGCTTGCATAAAGTGTAAAGGATGTCCTTGCACAAAATGTAAACGATGTTATTCTTGACAACGTGGGCGCCCCTACGCAGGAAGGGCTATTCACGCGGGCCGCCGGTTATGGCGGCCCCTACAGCTGCTTCTCACTTCTTTTTTCGACTGTACGGCGTTCCTTCCAGAGGCAGGCTGGTCTGGAACTGGCCGTTCCATTTGTAGTAGGCCCCGGCTACGGCCGGAGCGGTAGGGATGGACGTGATTTCGCCGACGCCGATGGCGCCGTAGGCTACGTCGACGCCTTCTTTTTCGATGGGGATAGCTTCGACATCCGGGGCTTTATCGGCCCGGAACAGGCCCAGGGTCCCGAATTTCGCCGTCGGTTTGCAGTGGTCCAGGGGATATTGTTCCGTCAAAGCATAGCCGCAACCCATAATGGTGCCACCTTCAATCTGGCCTTCCAGGCTCTTACGGTTAACGACGCGGCCGACGTCGTGAGCGGCGACCATCTTGCGAATGGTCCCGTCTTCGTTGAGGATGCAGACGTGGGTGGCGTAGCCGTAGGCGACATGCGATACGGGATGGGGGACGTCAGCACCCATCTTGTCGGTCTTGCCCAGGTATTCGCCGACGTATTCCCGGCCGTTGAGGACATCCAGATCGCTCCGGCTGAAGCGGACGGCTGCCGTCGCCGGCGATTCTTTTTCTACCGTTACGCCTTCCAGGTAATCACTGGCATGACTCGTTTCTTCGTAAGGCAGACCCTTGGCGGCAAAGAGGTCGCGCCGCAGCTGGACGGCGGCCCGCCGGGCAGCTTCCCCGGTCAGTGTCGTCTGCCGCGACCCTGATGTCGTACCGGCATCGGGAGCCGTCGCCGTATTGGGCATGTGCCATTTGATATCTTCAATGGGAAGGCCAGCTGCCTGGGATACCATCTGAACCAGGACCGTGCCAACGCCTTGGCCGATACAGGAAGCCGATGAATAGATGTGGACCATATCGTCCTTGATGACCAGGCGGCAGCGGCCATAGTCGGGCAGGCCGACGCCGACGCCGGAGTTCTTCAGGGCACAGGCGATGCCGACATAGGGACCGCTGTGATAATATACATCTTTGACGGCGTCCAGTGTTTCGGCTAACCCCGTCGATGGGTCGGCAATCTGCCCATTTGGCAAAACCTGGCCCGGCCGGATGGCATTGCGGTAGCGGATTTCCCAGGGGTCGATGCCGACGAGTTCCGCCAGTTTATTTAAGTTTAATTCCGTCGCAAAAATAGTCTGAGTGACGCCAAAGCCGCGGAAAGCCCCGGCTGGCGGATTGTTGGTATAAACAGCTTTGCCGTCGATATCGATGGTCTGGTAATTATACGGCCCAGCGGCATGAGTACAAGCCCGCTGGAGGACAGGCCCGCCCAAGGAAGCATAGGCCCCGTTGTCGGTCACGGCGACGAGCTTCATGGCCGTCAGTTTCCCCTTTTCGTCACACGCCGTCGTCAGGTCCATACTGAACTGATGGCGTTTCGGATGGATGAGGATGCTTTCCTGACGTGTCAACTTCACTTTACATATCCGTTTACATACATAGGCGACGAGAGCTGCCAAATGCTGGACCGTTACGTCTTCCCGGCCACCGAATCCGCCGCCGACGAAGCAGTTTTCGACGATGACTTTATCTTCCGGCAGGCCCAGCATAAGGGCCGTTTCCCGGCGCGTATCGTAAATGCCCTGATCCGACGAATAGATGAAGACGCCGTCATCAAAAGGCATGGCGACGGCACATTCCGGTTCCAGGAAGGCGTGTTCCGTCCACGGCGTCTCAAAGTGATGCGTCACTTTATATTTCGAGGCCGCAATGACAGCGTCGGCATCGCCGCGGACCAGGTGTTCATGGGCCAGGATATTCGTACCGGCCGACGGATGGACCAGCGGAGCCCCTTCTTTCAAAGCGTCGGCGGCACAGGTCAGGGCCGGCAGTTCTTCATATTCGATGTCGACGAGTTTCTTGGCCTGTTCCAGGATTTCCGGCGTTTCCGCAGCCACCAGGGCGATAGCATCGCCTAAGAAGTGCGTCGTCGAGCCGACGGGAATGAGCGTATCCCAATCGGTCTTCAAATGGCCGACCTTGACGGAACCCGGGATGTCATCGGCCGTCAGGACACAGACGACACCGGGCAGGGCCTTGGCCTTTTCCGCATGGATGGCCTTGACGACAGCCCGCGGATAGGCGCTGCGGACGGCACTGCCATAACACATACCGGGCAAATCGACGGCATCCAGGTCATCCGTATACTTGCCGATACCCAGGACCTTGGCTTTTACATTGATGCGCTGGCAAGGATCGCCGACACCGCGGTAGCCGCCGCGGACCGGGATTGCCTGGCCTGTGCGCAGCAAGTCCGCAGCCATAGCGATGGCGTCGATAATTTTCTTATAACCCGTACAGCGACAAATATTGTTGCGGATAGCCGCGGCGATTTCCAGGCGCGTCGGTTCCGGTTTGACATCGATCAGGGCCTTGCCGCACATGACCATGCCGGGGATGCAGAAGCCGCACTGGACGGCGCCGGCTTCGCCAAAAGCATAGACGAAGACATCCTTTTCCCGCTGGGACAGGCCTTCGACAGTCAACACGTGTTTACCAGCCATGCGGCTGACCTTCTGGACACAGGTCTTGGTCGCCTTGCCGTCGATGACGACGGTACAAGTCCCGCAAGCCCCTTCACTGCAACCATCCTTGACGGATTTCAGGCGCAGGTCGTTGCGCAGGACGTCGATGAGTTTCCGGTCCCCATCGGCCTCTATTTCACGGTTGTTTACCCATAGTTTACATAATTCACTCATAATGCCACCTTCCTAATGATCAAGATTATCTTTCATCGCGGACCGATGCAACAGGGTTCCATAGCCGCGTTTTCCACAGAATTGGTTGTCTTTTGCAATGATTTCACCGCGAAGCATAGTCAGCCGGATCATTGCCCGGACGGTCATGCCTTCATATGGCGAATAGCCGCAGGTCGTGTGCAGGTTCTCTTTGGCAAAGGTCCGTTCACCTTTCGGGTCGATGAGGACGAGGTCGGCATCGCTGCCGGGCAGCAGCGTCCCTTTGCGCGGGTACAGACCAAAAAGTTTCGCCACATTGGCACTGGTGACTTGGACGAACCGTTCCAGGGTCAGCCTCCCTTTCAGGACGCCTTCGCTGAACAACAAGGGCATCCGTTCTTCGACGCCGGATACACCGCCGGGACACTGGCGGAAATCACTGACATTCTCCTGTTTTTCAGCTATCGTAAAGGGACAGTGGTCCGTCGCCACCGTCTGTACGGTCCCCTCTGCCAGGGCCTGCCATAAGGCCCGGTTGTCTTCTTCTTTCCGCAGCGGCGGTGCCAGCATATATTTGATGCCTTCCAGGGGGCCGCCCTGGCGGAATTTATCTTCTGTCAACACTAAGTATTGCGGACACGTTTCACTGTAAATATGGCGCTGCCCCTGGCGCCGGGCCAGGCGTATCTGGTCCAGGCTCTCATGGGCCGACGTGTGGACGATATAGACCGGTGCATCGCCGCAAGCCCGGGCCGCTGCCAGGACATTGGCAACGGCTGAGGCTTCGGCTGCGTTAGGCCGCGTCCTGGCCTGTCCGATAGGCTGCAAATCCTGTGGCCCCAGGGAATCCCGCAGGGCGTTGGTAATGCCGTCGCTTTCGGCATGGACCGTAAGCAGTCCGCCATGCTTCTTGATGACCGGCAGGAGCTGCATCAATTCTCTTTCACCGACAGGATAGCCATACGTCGTATAGGCCTTGAAGCTGGGAAACCCTTCGTCGATGAGCTGGCCCAATTCTCGCAGGACCTGATCATCGACGTGCTGGATGACGCCATGGAAGCTATAGTCGACCGGACAGGGTGCCGCCAATTTTTTATACTGTTCAAAAGGATAGCGCAGGGAACAGCCGGCCGGCCCAAAGGCCATATGGTCCAGGATGGTCGTCGTGCCGCCGCAGGCCGCCGCAACGCCGCCGCTGTAAAAGTCATCACAGGCGCGATACTTCGGCGATTGCTGCAAGGCCATATGGGTATGAGCATCGATGCCGCCAGGGCAGACATAGAGGCCATCGGCGTCGATGACTTTTTCATGGCCATTGTGGACAGCCTTTCCCAGGGCCTGGATCTTTCCCTCCCTGACGGTGACGTCAGCCCGGAAATGTTCCCCTTCCAGGCAGACCGTCCCGTTTTTGATGACGTAATCCATGGTTTCCCCTTCTTTCTCTATTCAATCAGCAAATAGCCGTAATCGCGGCAGACCGTTTCCATAAAGGTCCGGATATCTTCTGGGATGGCTTCATCAGCCGTCCCTAAGGTCGTCGACCGGATTTCCCCATCCAGGCGGACCTTGCAGAAGCCGCTGACCTTGTCGATGACGACAAAGCCCTGATTATCACTGTGTTCCAGGTCCTCTTCGTTGGCAAAGAGGGTGAATTTATCTTTATACGGCGCACCGCCCCAGGGACAGAAAGTCCGGCAGTTGCCACATTCATTGCACATATAGTCGACATGGAGGATCTGGGCCTGCATATGGACCGGTACGGCAATAGCCACATTGGCCCGGTTCGGGCAGACTTCCACACAGGCTTCACAGACGCTGTCGCAATGGAGGCAGCGGCCGTCACAACCCGTTTCCGGCGCCGCTTCCAGGAGGCCCCGGCGAGAATAAACGTCGTTTACATCGGCTGGAATCAGGGTATCGACACTGGTCAGCTGTCCCAAAATGGCTTCCGCCGCCTTTTGGCCGTCGGCGATACATTCGACGACAGACGTAGTCTTGCCGTAATGGCCGTCGCCGATGATCGTCAGCCCGTCGATGGCACTGGCCGGAGTATCACCGATTTTCCCTTTGACGCCGCAGGCTGCCAGGATGACGTCATACCCCTGAAGTTCATCGAGAGAGGCAATCGCCTTGCCGACGACGAGGTGGACGCCCATCTTTTCAATAAGGGCCACATCGCGGTCGATAGCTTCCGGCGAAATCTGGCCTTTCTTTTCACATAAGAAGGTCCGCACCAGGCCGCCCGGTTCATCGTTCTTATCGAAGACGGTCACATCGAAACCGCCGCGGGTCAGGAAATATGCAGCCGACAGGCCGGCAGGACCGGCACCGATGACGGCGGCTTTCTTCCCATTAGACGGCGCAGCCTGCAAGGCCGTCATGACATCGGCATAGCCTTTTTCAGCGGCAATCAGTTTATTGCGCCGGATTTCGACAGGGTCATCGCAGAAATTGCGCGTGCAGCTGTTCATGCAGGTATGGTAGCAGACGGTCCCCGTCGTAAAGGGCAGGGGGTTCTTTTCCAGGATGATCTGCAGCGCCTGGTCATATTTCCCGGCTGCGACGAGGTCCATATAAGCCGGGATATCCTGATGGATGGGGCAGGTCTGGCTGCACGGAGCCATGAAGCAGTCCATCATGGGCAGAGCCCGGTCGTTCTTGCGCTGCTGGGTCTTGGGATCCAGGCGGGTATAGTGGGCATCGCCTTTCGCCTTGGTCAATAAGGCATTCAGGGCATCGACGTTTACACGAGTAAACGACTGACCCATCTTTCCTTCAAAACACTGGGCCAGCTGGGCAAAGCGTTCATAGCCGCCCGGTTTGAGCAGCGTCGTCGCCACCGTGACCGGCCAGATACCCGTCTGGACGATATCGCCGATATTGTGGGCATCGGCACCGCCGCTATAGGAAATCGGCAGGGTCCCGCCAAAGGCTTCGCTCAGTTTCTTTGCCACGTTCATGGCCAGGAAGAACAGGGGCTTGCCGGACATATACATTTCCGTCCCCGGCAATTCATGGCGCGTAATGTCGACGGGGAAGGTATTGGTCAATTTTACGCCAAATACCAGGCCTTCCGCCCGACCGGCTTCCTGTAGGCGCTTGAGCATGGGCACGGCGTCTTCATACTGCAAGTCGGCCTTGAAATGGCTGTCGTCAAAGACCATATGGCCGTAGCCAAGGTCATCCATGCAGTGGCGGACGAAGTCATACCCCAGTAAGGTCGGATTGCATTTGACGAAAGTATTGAGGTGTTTTTCCTTCAGTAAATAGCGGGCGATCCGTTCGATTTCATCGGGCGGACAGCCATGCATGGTCGAGACGGTGACAGAATTGCAGATAGCTGCCGGAATGGCTTCGACGTCTTCGCGGCGGAGCTTCTGGAAGCGGTCCAGATGGGCCAGGAGCCAAGCCTTGCAGTCGGCAAAGGCAGCCGTATGGGACGCATCTTTCAGATTTTCGATGAACGAATCGATCTTCGCCGTCTGGATACCGGCCAGGTCGTAGCCGACGGACATATTGAACTGCATCCCGTCCGGACTCCCTAAGCCGTATTCGACGGCCATGACGTGGACCAGGAACCAGGCCTTGATATATTCTTCCAGGGCCTTCGGTACGGTCAGCTCCGTCGACCATTCGACGTTATAACATTCATCGTCGGCTTTGATGCACGGCTTGGGGACGGGCAGGTCTTCGCCGTCGATTTTCTGGACCGTCTTCAGTTCGAAGAAACGAGCACCGGCCACATAGCCGGCAGCGATATTCTGGGCCAGCTGGGTGTGCGGGCCGGCAGCCGGGCCAAAGGGCATTTCCAAAGGACGGTCAAAGATATGATAAGTCCGTTCCGGGTCGGCTTGTACGTGATGGTGGACGCCGAAAATCGTCCCTGTCGGCGCTTCTGTCAGGACCCAGTTCATTAATTTTCCAAAGGGAATAGATGTCATGCGATCACTCATGATAGATTCCTCCTTATAAATAGCCATTAATGCGTCCGGCCAGGGTAGCAGCGCCTTCGCGGATCTTAGCCATCAGGGCTTCTTCGTCGACACCGGTGAGCTGGCGGTTTTCCATGAGGACTTTACCGTTGGCAATGGTCGTGACGACGTCGTGGCCGTTCATGCCAAACAAGATGTGGCCGTTGATATTTTCTTCATTCATCGGCGTCGGCGCGATGTAATCCATGACGATGACGTCGGCTGCCGCCCCTTCAGCCAGTACGCCTAAGGGCGCTTTGAAATAGCGGTTGGCAATGACCGCATTGTTATAGAACAACATCTGCGGGACTTCCGTCCAGGCGGCCGTAGCGTCGCAAAGGTGATGTTTGTGGAGAATGTTGGCGACTTTATAGGACTCGATCATGTCGTGCGTATAGCCATCGGTCCCCAGGCCGGTCAGGATGCCGCGGTGTACCATGTCCATCGTCGGCGGGCAGCCGCAGGCATTGCCCATATTCGATTCCGGATTGTGGACGACCATCGTGTCCGTTTCCTTGATGAGGTCCATTTCATGCGGATTGACGTGGATGCAGTGGCCGAGCAGCGTCTTCGGGCCCAGGATATTCCAGTCATAGAGGCGGTCGATGATGCGCTTGCCGTGCTTTTTCAGGCAATCCTGCAAATCTTCGATGCCTTCGGCGACGTGGATATGATATCCCACACCATCCGGTTTATGTTCCGCTGCCAGGGCCATCGTTTCGTCGCTGATCGTGAACTGGGCATGCATACCCATCATGCCGGCAAGCATGTCCGTCGTATCGGCTTGGGCGTGGCGGATCCAGGCTTCATTTTCCAGGACGGCCTGCCGGGCTTTATCCTGGCCGTCGCGGTCAGAAACTTCATAACAGAGGCAAGAGCGGACGCCCAGTTCCTGTGCGGCCTGGCCGATGGCAAAGAGGCTGTCCTTGATTTCACCAAAGCTGGCATGGTGGTCGAAGACCGTCGTCACGCCGTTCTTGATACATTCGACATACGTTTCCATGGCGCTCAGGTAGGTCAGGTCATTGGTCAAGTGGCGGTCGATGTTCCACCACAACCCATCGAGGATGTCCAGGAAGCCCTTAGGCGCATAGCCGTTGATATTCAGGCCCCGGGCCATGGCACTGTAAATGTGTTCATGAGTATTGATGAAAGCCGGCATGATGACGCCGCCTTTGGCATCGATGAAGTCCGCATCGGGGAAAGCCCTGCGTATTTCGGCGGTCTGGCCGACGCGGCAGATCTTCATCCCGTCCATGGCTACGGCGCCATCGGGAATATATTGATTCTTGGCATCACGCGTGATAACGTGTCCATTTCCGACGATTAACATATGAATTACCTCCTTCTAACATATGTATAAACCATAATCCGTTATAAGTTCTTGCGTTTTGTTCATGATATTTTTGTCATTCCCGTATCTATCTTAATAGTACCTTCTTCCGACCGACCTGTCAAATTTTTTTTAGCCTAAAATTTTTTTATTATCTTTTTGTTATAACTCGACGGGAAAGATGTTTTTTCGACATACCTTTTTTGGCTTGAAACCGTTGATTTATCGCGAAAATATGATATATTAACAGTACCTAAAAATTTTTTAGCAGGCGAGCTAATAAACTGTTTTGACGGTACGCAAGTTAAGAGAATCGTTGTTTTATAAGAGAGGGGTGCCCCTATGTTAGATGATGTTGTACTGAACTTCTTACGCCATTTGGCCAAAGGCCTGGCTGACCAATTCGGCCCGAACTGTGAAGTCGTCATACATGACCTGAGCGATAATTACAAAGAAAATTCCATTGTAGCCATTGAAAACGGCCACGTCACCAACCGCAAAGTCGGCGATGGCCCGTCCATGGCCGTCCTCGATGCCCTGCGCAGCGAGCCCGACAAACTCCAGGACCATACGAGTTACCTGACCAAGACTAAAGACGGCCGCATCCTCAAATCGACGACCATCTATATCCGCAATGAAAATCAAAAAGTCATCGGCATCTTCTCCATCAACTACGACATTACGGAATTGATGATGGTTGAAAATGCCATCAAGCCGCTCATCTCCGTCGCTTCCAAAGAAGAACAGGTCAGCCCGATTCCTCAGAACGTCACGGACCTCCTGAACGAACTCATCGAAGAATCGACGCGACAAGTTGGTAAGCCCGTCCCTCTCATGACCCGGGAAGACAAGATCAAAGCCATCAAGTTCCTCAACGACCGCGGGGCTTTGCTGATCACCAAGGCCGGCGACAAAATATCCAAACACTTCGGCATCTCCAAATACACCCTGTACAGCTACATCGACAGCAGTGAAGAGTGAGATTAGTGGCTAGTGGCTCGTGGCTAGCATCGTAGGGGCCGCCCAAAGGGCGGCCCTTTTCCTATGCCCAAATGTAACAGCTTCCTTTCATGCCTTGCAAAAAAAGTGTAGGTTCCTAACAAATTTTTAGCTTTCTCCTATTGCAAATCTGCAAGGTCATGTTATACTCTAGGTATACAAAAACTTTTAGATTTACTAAAATATTTTTTTCAGTTTATCTCAGGAGGTACGGATAATGAAGAAAGATATGAAATGGGCTATGAACCATCTGCCCAAATCAGACGATAAAAATTTACCGATTATGTCCCTCAATGAAATCTCTAAAGCCCGGACATTCCACCAGAGCTTCCCGCAATACAGTGAAACGCCCTTGACTCAGCTCACACAGATGGCCCGGTATTTAGGCTTAGGTTCGATTTTTGTCAAAGACGAATCGTACCGCTTCGGCCTCAACGCCTTCAAAGTCCTGGGCGGTTCCTATTCCATGGCCAAATACATCGCCAAGGAAACGCACCGCGACGTATCGGACCTGCCCTATGACGTCCTCACATCGGACGCCCTGCGCAAAGAATTCGGCCAGGCCACGTTCTTTACGGCCACCGACGGCAACCACGGCCGCGGCGTCGCCTGGGCGGCTCAGAAGCTGGGCCAGAAAGCCGTCGTCCACATGCCGAAAGGCACGACTCAGACGCGGCTGGAAAACATCAAGAGGCTCGGCGCCGACGTCGACATCCTCGACCTCAACTATGACGACTGCGTCCGCCAGGCGGCTAAAGAAGCCGCTGCCACGCCGCACGGCGTCATGGTCCAGGATACGGCCTGGGACGGCTACGAAGAAATCCCTTCGTGGATCATGCAGGGCTACGGTACGATGGCCATGGAAGCTGGCGAACAGCTGAAAGCCCAAGGCGTCGAACGGCCGACGCACATCTTCGTTCAAGCCGGTGTCGGTTCCCTGGCCGGTGCCGTCGTCGGTTACTTCGCCAATCTCTACAAAGACAACCCGCCGAAATTCATCGTCGTCGAAGCATCGGCCGCAGCCTGCCTGTACAAAGGTGCCGCAGCGGGTGACGGCAAGCCCCGCATCGTCGGTGGCGACCTGGATACCATCATGGCCGGCCTGGCCTGTGGCGAACCGAATACGATTTCCTGGGACATCCTCAAGAATCACGTCACGACCTTCGTAGCTGCCGATGACCCCATTACGGTCCGCGGCATGCGGATGCTGGCAGCGCCCCTCAAAGGCGATGCGCCCATCGTATCCGGTGAATCCGGTGCCGTTCCCTTCGGCACGCTGGCTACGATCATGTTATCCGACGAATGTAAAGATATACGCGCTGAGCTCGGTCTCGATGACCGCTCCCAGGTCCTGGTCTTCTCGACCGAAGGCGATACGGATCCGGAACGGTATAAGAACATCGTCTGGCGCGGATTAAATAAATAAAAACATTATATTAAGATATAGGAGTGATTTTCATGACAGTACCGTACGAAAAAATCAAAGAGGCTGCTAAAGGCTATGAACAGGATATGACCCGCTTCCTCCGGGACATCGTCAAATTCCCCGGCGAAAGCTGCGGCGAAAAGGAACACATCGACCGCATCGCCGAAGAAATGCGCAAACTCGATTTCGATAAAGTAGAAATCGACCCCATGGGCAACGTCCTGGGATACATGGGCACCGGCAAGACCCTCATCGGCTTCGACGCCCATATCGATACTGTCGGCATCGGCAACAAAGCCAACTGGAACTTCGATCCCTATGAAGGCTTTGAATCGGAAACGGAAATCGGCGGCCGCGGCACGTCGGACCAGCTCGGCGGCATCGTATCCGCCGTCTACGGCGCCCGCATCATGAAAGACCTGGGCCTCTTGTCCGATAAGTACACCGTCCTGGTTACAGGTACGGTCCAGGAAGAAGACTGCGACGGCCTTTGCTGGCAGTATATCATCAACGAAGACAAGGTCCGCCCGGAATTTGTCGTTTCTACGGAACCGACAGACGGCGGCATCTATCGCGGCCAGCGCGGCCGTATGGAAATCCGCATCGACGTCCAGGGCGTTTCCTGCCACGGCAGTGCACCCGAACGCGGTGACAACGCCATTTACAAGATGGCCGACATCCTCCAGGACGTGCGCGCCCTCAACGAAAACGATGCCGCTGACAGCACGGAAATCAAAGGCCTCGTCAAGATGCTCGACAAGAAATACAATCCCGAATGGGAAGAAGCGAACTTCCTCGGCCGCGGCACCGTCACGTGCTCCCAGATTTTCTACACCTCGCCGAGCCGCTGTGCCGTCGCCGACTCCTGTGCCGTATCCCTCGACCGCCGCATGACCGCTGGCGAAACGTGGCAGAGCTGCCTCGATGAAATCCGCGCCTTGCCGAGTGTCCAGAAATACGGCGATGACGTCAAAGTCAGCATGTACGAATATGCCCGCCCGAGCTACACCGGCCTGACCTACCCCATCGAATGTTACTTCCCGACCTGGGTCATCCCGAAAGACCACAAAGTCACGAAAGCCCTGGAAGAAGCTTATACATCCCTCTTCGGCGACAGCCGTATCGGTGCCGCTGAAACGGAAGCCATGCGCAAAGCCCGTCCCTTGACGGATAAATGGACTTTCTCGACCAACGGCGTTTCCATCATGGGCCGCAACGGAATCCCCGTCATCGGCTTCGGCCCTGGCGCAGAAGCCCAGGCTCATGCCCCCAACGAAAAGACATGGAAACAGGACCTCGTCACCTGTGCCGCCGTCTACGCCGCTCTGCCTTCTGTATACACCGATAAATAATCACATCCCATAACGATTAAAAGGAGACTGCCCTATGAAAACCTTACAGGACTACATCGATAAATTAAACGCCCTCAACTTCAAAGATATGTATGAAAACGACTTTTTCCTCACCTGGGACAAGACCGATGACGAACTGGAAGCCATCTGGGTCCTGGCCGATGCCCTCCGTTTCATGCGGGAACACAATATTTCCACCAAAATCTTTGAAAGCGGCTTAGGCATTTCCATCTTCCGCGACAATTCGACGCGTACGCGCTTCTCCTTCGCCTCGGCCTGCAATCTCCTCGGCCTGCAGGTCCAGGACCTGGACGAAAAGAAGAGCCAGATTGCTCACGGCGAAACGGTCCGCGAAACGGCCAACATGATTTCCTTCATGGCCGACGTCATCGGCATCCGCGACGATATGTACATCGGCAAGGGCCATACGTACCAGAAAGAAGTCGTCGACTCCGTCACCCAGGGTTATAAAGACGGCATCCTCGAACAGAAGCCGACCCTGGTCAACCTCCAGTGCGACATCGACCATCCGACCCAGTGTATGGCCGACGCGGCCCATATCATCCATGAAATGGGCGGCCTGGAAAACTTGAAAGGCAAGAAAATCGCCATGACCTGGGCCTACTCCCCGTCCTATGGCAAGCCCCTCTCGGTCCCGCAGGGCGTCATCGGCCTCATGACCCGTCTGGGCATGGACGTCGTCCTGGCTCATCCCGAAGGCTATGAAGTCATGCCGGACGTCGTCGACGTCGCCAAAAAGAATGCCGAAAAATCGGGCGGCTCCTTCCGCATCACCCACGACATGGCCGACGCCTTCAAAGACGCCGACGTCGTCTATCCCAAGAGCTGGGCTCCCTTTGCGGCTATGGAAAAACGGACGAATCTCTACGCCGCTGGCGACCAGGCCGGCATCGATGCCCTGGAACAGGAACTGCTGGCTCAGAACGCTCAGCACAAAGACTGGTGCTGCACGGAAGAATTGATGAAGACCACAAAAGACGGCAAAGCCATGTACCTCCATTGCCTGCCGGCCGACATCAACGATGTCAGCTGTGAAGACGGCGAAGTCGAAGCCTCCGTCTTCGACCGCTATCGCGATTCCCTCTACAAGGAAGCCAGCTACAAGCCCTATGTCATCGCTGCCATGATTATGCTGGCCAAATGCCAGGATCCGGCTCAGACATTGAAAGCATTAGAAGAACGCGGCATCCTGCGCAAAATGAAATAACCTGACCGTCAAAGGTGCCGGTCCTCCGGACCGGTGCCTTTTTCATTCCCCTATCATGCGTTTTACTCATCATTTATAAAACTTTTGTACACATAAAAGGAGAATTATCATGACCGAGAAAAAGAAACGTATCGTCATCGCCCTCGGCGGCAACGCCCTGGGAAATACACTGCACGAACAGATGCTGGCCGTCAAGACGACAGCCAAGGCCATCGTCGATCTCATCCAGGAAGGCTGTGAAGTCATCGTCGCCCACGGCAACGGCCCGCAGGTCGGCATGATCAACCACGCCATGGCCGCCCTGAGCCGGGAAGATCCGAACCAGCCCAACACGCCGTTGTCGGTCTGCGTCGCCATGAGCCAGGCTTACATCGGCTATGACTTGCAGAATGCCCTGCGCGAAGAAATGTACAACCGCGACATCTTCGACATTCCCGTCGCTACCATGGTCACCCAGGTCCGCGTCGACCCGGAAGACCCGGCTTTCAAGAATCCGTCGAAACCGATTGGCCATTTCATGACTAAAGAACAGGCGGAATACGCCGCCAAAGAATACGGCTACATCGTCAAGGAAGACGCCGGCCGGGGCTGGCGCCGCGTCGTCGCTTCGCCGCTGCCCCAGGAAATCATCGAAATCGGCGCCATCGACACCCTCGTCGAATCGGGACAGCTGGTCATCGCCTGTGGCGGCGGCGGTATTCCCGTCATGCGTCACGGCAACCACCTCAAAGGGGCCAGCGCCGTCATCGACAAGGATTTCGCCAGCGAACGCCTGGCCGAAGACCTCCACGCCGATTACCTCATCATCCTGACAGCTGTCGAAAAAGTGGCCATCCACTTTGGTCAGCCGGACGAACAGTGGCTGTCGGAAATGACCACTGACGAAGCCCGGCAATATATGGCACAAAATGAATTTGCCCCCGGCTCGATGCTGCCCAAAGTCCAGGCCGCCGTCAAATTCGCTGAATCCCGTCCCGGCAGGACAGCCCTGATAACACTGCTCCAGAAAGCCAAAGATGGTATCCTCGGAAAGACGGGGACTCGTATTTACCGAGCTTAAAGGAGGCGCATCATTGTGGAAAAAATGCCTATTTCAAACAGTCGGAGCGCCTCGCTCTTTTCCATGGATGGCATCCCTCATTTCTTTGAAGCTCTGCCCCTGGCCCTGCAGCACGTCGTCGCCATGATTGTCGGCTGTGTCACGCCAGCCATCATCGTCGCCGGTGCCGCCGGCCTGTCTCAGCCTGACCGGGTTCTGATTATCCAGGCCTCGCTCATCGCCGCTGCCATCGGCACGCTGCTGCAACTTTACCCCATCGGGCGCCGGACAGGGATCCATTTCGGTGCCGGTCTGCCGGTCATCTTTGGCGTCAGCTTTGCCTACGTACCGACCATGCAGACCCTGGCCAGCGAGTACGGCATCGCTGCGATTCTAGGAGCTGAAGTCTTTGGCGGTCTCTGTGCTATCCTCGTCGGCCTGAGCATCCATCGTATCCGTAAATTCTTTCCGCCCTTGGTCGCAGGGACAGTCGTCTTTACCATTGGCTTATCCCTGTACCCCATCGCCATCAACTACATGGCCGGCGGCGTGGGCAGCCCGACTTACGGCAGCTGGAAAAACTGGGTCGTCGCCTTGTTTACACTCGTTGTTGTGACATTTTTCACACACTTTGGTAAAGGCCTGCTGCGCCTGGCTTCTATCCTCGTCGGCATCCTGGCCGGCTATATCCTGGCCCTGGCCATGGGCATGGTCCAATTCGACAACGTCATGACAGCCGGATATTTCGAAATGCCCCAAGTCTTACACTTTGGCTTAGAATTTGACCCGCCTGCCTGCATCGCCATTTCCCTGCTCTTCGTCATCAACTCCATCCAGGCTATCGGTGACTTCTCGGCGACGACATCGGGCGCCATGAACAGGCCCCCGACATCAGATGAACTGCACGGCGCCCTTCTGGGACTGGGGGCGACGAATATCCTCGGCGCCTTCTTTGGCTTCCTGCCGACGTCGACCTTCGGCCAGAATGTCGGCATCGTCACGACGACGAAAGTCATCAACCGGGCTACGCTGGCCCTGGCGGCCATTATCATCCTCATCGCCGGTATCGTGCCTAAATTTTCCGGCCTCTTGACGACCATTCCCTACGCCGTCCTCGGCGGAGCTACCGTTTCTGTTTTCGCCTCCATCGCCATGACCGGTATCCGCCTGGCTCTATCCGATGGAGCGACACCGCGCAACATGTCCATCATCGGCCTGGCCGTCGCCATGGGTATGGGCCTGTCGGCTGCGCCTGAATCGCTCTATCTCTTCCCGGCCTGGGTGACGACGATTTTCGGCAAAGCCCCTGTCGTCATCGCTTCGATAATCGCCATCAGCCTGAACCTCATCCTGCCCAAACGCCATGGAACGCCTAGTGAGAATCCTTCGGCTCAAGGATCTGACTGATTCCCTGTTGCACGTAATGGATGAATTTCTTGACTGCCGGTGATGCCCCATCCCGACTGGGAATGGCAATGCCAATGGTAATCGTATGGGGCGGATCCATGGGAAGGATAGCCACGCGGCCCTGCCACTGTGCCGTCATGAGGCGATTGTTCATACTGACACCCAGGCCGGCTTCGACCATGCGATAGGTCGTATAGTTATCGATGGCCGTATATCGCGTTTCATAAGAAATATGTTCTTCCTTGAGGATCCGGACGACATCCGTATCCTGCTGCGGCAGTGGTTCAATAAAAGATTCATGACACAACTGCTTCAACGGGTATACCTCGGCTCGTGCCAAGGGATGATTTTCCGGAAGCCACATGACCATTTCATCTTCACATAAGGGAATCCAGTCTCCGGAAAAAGGGCGCCACGTCGTGATACAACAATCGAAGCGCCCTTCTTCCAATCCATCGTACATCACTTTATTGGCGCATTCCTCGATGTGGACGTGGACTGCCGGATAGGCATGCTGGAAAGCCTGTATAATCTGCGGCAGCCAGTTGGCGGCTACACTGAAATAAGAGCCAATGTAAATATCCCCGGCCGTCAATCCCCGGATCTGGGCACTGTACTGCAACAAAGCATCTTCATCACGGATGAGGCGGCGCAGATAAGGGAGCACTGCCTGCCCTTCACGGGTCAGATAAATGCCTTGTGCCGTCCGCCCCAGCAGGGGAAAGCCGATTTCTTTTTCCAGCGATGCAATGGACCGCATGACGCCAGACGGGGTATATCCCAATCGTTCGGCAGCTGAAGAAAAACTGCCCGCCTGGATGACTTGCAGCAAGAGCCTGCATTTTTCCGTATTCATGTCTATCACCTTTGCCTTTTTATCAAAACTATATATATTATTTTGCTATTCTTTCCATACTACTTTTATCGTATCATAAAAGCAAGAAAAAAGTAAGGAGGGACTTTTTCATGAAACAAAGAAATGCAGAAATACTGCTCATCATCGTCATCGCTTCGCGCAGCATTTCCTATCTCCTGTCGAAAATCGGACTGAACGGGATACCGCCTTTAGAATTACTGGCAATCCGCTTCGCCCTGACGACACTTATCCTGCTGCTGCTCTTTCACCGCCGCCTCCCGCTGTTGACGCGCCAGCTATGGAAGGCTGCCGGCCTCTTAGGGACCTTCCTCTTCGCCTGCATGGCCTGTGAACTCATCAGCCTGACGACAATTCCCTCGTCGACAGCGGCCTTCCTGGAAAATACATCCGCCGTCTGGGTCCTGATCCTAATGGCCGTCGTCAGCCACCATTGGCCGGGAAAGCAAGTCCTGACGGCTACGAGCCTGCTCCTTATCGGCATCGCCTGTCTTACCCTGCAAGGCGCCGTTTTCCATCTGGCACCGGGAGAAATCATCTGCCTGACCGGTTCCGTCTTCTACGCCATTTGGATCTGCCTGACCGCCCGCCTGGCCCGGCAGTACGACCCATTGCTGCTGGGGATCTTGCAAATGGGATTCCTCGCCGTGTACAGTACAGTAGGCATGGTCTTATTTGAAAGCCCGGCCGTTCCTGCCGATACGACGACGTGGGGTGCCATCCTGGCCCTGGTCTTCATCTGTTCCGTCTTTGGCTTCACCTTCCAGCCCGTCGCCCAAAAGTATACCAGCGCCGAAAAAGCCGGCCTGTTTACAGCACTGAACCCGCTCATCGCCGCCGTCCTGGGCGTCATTTTCCTGGGCGAAACCTTTACGCCCGTCCAATTAGCCGGAGCCATCTGTATCCTCCTGGGCATCATCATCGTCCAGCTTCCCGAAAAATATCGCTGCAAAACGCATAGCTGTCAAAATGGATGACACCTGCCTTGACAAAACACCTCCGCCCGGCCTATGCTGAATGCGGAGGTGTCTTTATGAAAAAAAATCGTCTTATCGCAGCCGGACTCTTAGGCCTATTGTGGCTTCCCGGCCTGGCACTGGGCCAGGAAGAAGGCGTACAACAAGCCAAGCCAGCAACGGGCAGGACCTGTATTACAGTCGCCAAGAAAAAAAAGACCTCATCATCAGTTCTGATAACAAAGTCCCTCATTCTTTCTACGGCCTGCAGATTGGCGACAAAAAAAGTGACGCCCTGAAAAAGCTGCGTCCAGCCTTCAAATTCATGTATGAACTCAAGGCCATCGGTAACGAATACCTCCTGTCCGACGTCGTCTACCCGGACTATTACCTGACCATCATGTCCGACGAAAAGGACCGGGTATTCATGATAAGATATCAAGAAAACCAAAAATACGAATTGCTGTAGAACGGCGTTCAAAGAAAACATTATTCGCAGGCCGCAGTTCGCAAAACCATGCTTCATGGACCTGTTATGTATATCACCATGAAAAAAGCCGTGGCTCGTTGTTCGTGGTTCGTGGCTCGTAAAAGCTCACCATCATTCTGAATAGGCTGTGGTCAAATATCACAGCGGGCCGCCCAAGGCTCCCTTTATAGGGGAGCTGACCGCCAAAGGCGGTCTGAGAGGTTAAATATCGGCCCCTACGCACAAGGCCGATGGCCGTGTTTTTTGCGTATTGCAGAATTATGGCAACCGACATTCATTTCATCGCCTGTATGCGATATCGTAGGGGACGCCCAAAGGGCGTACCGTTATGGGGATTCCGCAAAATGCTGTGCAGAGAAAACGCTATTTGCAGGCCCCGGTCGGGGTGTTTTTTACGAGCTGAGAGTTACTCGAAGCGATGTTGTCAGTTTGAGTTTGTTGCCGCGCAGCGGCATCCGTAGGGGACGTCCTGTCAAGGCGTCCCGCTACGCGCTGAGGGTTTCCCGAAGCGTCGTTGTCAGCTTGAGTCTGTCGCGGCGGAACGCCGCATCTGAATCCGAGAAAAAAGCCGTGGTTCGTGGCTCGTGGTTCGTGGCTCGTAAAACCATGCCTCATGGCCCTGTTATGTATATCACCATTTAT
>UMEZ01036826.1_pt1 | contig 19421 bp, 9 predicted proteins | sample 1964841 | NCBI WGS metagenome assembly UMEZ01 (sample SAMEA4836029, study PRJEB28245) | human gut metagenome | biome: gut microbiome; material: fecal sample | place: Denmark | collected 2008 | reverse complement strand
TCTGTAACGCCTGCGCCGACGGAAAACGCCGCCGAAACGGCTGCCCCGATGGACGAGCCGTCCCCGACACCTGCGCTTACGGTGATTCCGTCGATGGATGCTGATGCCGCGAAGCCGGACGACATGATGATGCCGTCGTTTGGACTTGACCCGGACTTCCAGATGATGGCGAACGAACCGCCTGCCGTCAGCGAGAGCGGCATGCAGATTACCAATATTACGGTATCGAACATCATACTTCCGGAAAATGCCAATGCGTACAACTATAGCTTCGCAGCGGACTTCAAGATTTCGGATGAAGCTATTCTGCGCCATGGCGAAGGCAACAAGATTATTATTCCGGCAGAGAATACGCATATCAAAACGGACAGCACTTCTGTCTGGTCGGGCACGGACGCCAAATTCAGCAATGAAAAGCCGGCGTTTAAGTTCCAGTATAATCCCACAACGAAACAAGTTGAAATGTGGTTCACCGACGAGTATATGGACTTTGTCCGGAACAACCCCAGCCATGACGACCGCACCGGCACCATGAAGATGAGTGCCGAAATCCGCAAGGACGATGTTGAGAATCTGGGCAACGACGACCTGACCATCAAGTTCGGTGGCGCATCGACTACCGTGAAGTGGGAGGACATCGACAGGGGCAACAACTCCCTCCTCGGCGATTTGAGAACTTGGAAAAGCGGGGCTAATGTCAACTGGGAAAAAGGAACGATTGAGTATACCGTCAAAATCGAATCCACAAAGGGCACGAACGGCAAGAACGCGACTGCTCAAGACGTCATGACGGCTGTGAATAAGCAAATGGCCCTGACAAACATGACCGTCACGGAGGTTAAAGTACACTCTAACTGGAGTCAGGTGCCCGCTGTTGACTCTGCTTCGACAGAAATCAAGACGGACGGTACATGCGCCTGCGGTACGACGGGAACGCACATTCACTACGTTTATGCGAACACGACGGACGAAAGCGGCAAGGTCTATACCATGACGACGGACTATGTGCTGCCGCCGCTTTCGGCAAATGAAACATACGAAATCAAGTATGAATACACGTTCGACAAGGACGGAATGACCGGTGAATACGATCAGCTGACAAACACTTTCACTGCCCAGAGTGGCGGAAAGTGGGATCATTCCCAGAATTCCTCTAACAGCAACCCTACTGACGTTCAGATTAGAAAGCTGCAAAAGAGCAGCGGGTACAACAGCAATGAGGGTTGCATTCAGTGGACGCTCACCGTCAACGAAAACCGTTTCAACATCAAGGACAAGACGCTGACGGACACGATGTTCGACCAGCTTGTGGACGAAAACGGCAGTCTGCTGTTTTCGAAGACGGACGGCAAGGGCTATGTGTCGCAAATCACGGCGAATAACACGCCTATCACCGCTGAAAACTACACGGATTACTTCACCGTGGAAACCGGCGCGGATGGCAAACCGCAGCTGAAATTCAAGGACACCACCGCTAAGATCGTAATCCAATACAAAACGCCGGTGGAAGCAACCGCGCAGAATCAACAGATTACAAACACGGCGGAATTCGACGGCGAACAAAAGACAAGCACCGCACACGTAGGGCAGGACGAGCGTTACAATGTGGTGAAGTCGGTTGACGCGAGTATGCCGGCGGATCCGACGAAGAACGGCGAATACACCGATGGTCTGTATCCGGTAGCGTGGAACGCGACGTACACCTTCCCGGCGACGAAGGATGTTCAGTATAAGCTGAACTTCGGCGATACGCTTGCCAAGAAGGTGGAATGGAAAAACGGAATAGAAATCATGCAGCACTACATGACGGCGGCTCAGGCGCAGACATTGCTCAACGCCATCAAAGACCTTGATGTTGTGAAAAAGCATGATGCGCAGAATGTGCCGTACACCATTACGCTGCTGACCTGCGACAGTCAGGGCAAAAATGAAGGCACGATGGTGGTGTCTCCGGAAACGACGCTGACGGAAGGCTACTACTATGGTTTCCGGTTTGAAACGACGGGCGAAGGCGTTGTGCTGAACGACGCCAATACGGATGTGAACGCGACGACAAGCGTTACGCTCCCGTATCAGACGACCATCTATTTGGAACAGTCCCGCACGAGCGGGGTTGACTTCAAGAACACGGCTGTTAACGCGGGCAAAAACGGAGACGCGTGGTACAAGGCCGCCCCGAACGACCTGGTGGAGAAGAAGTTCGGCAACCATGGCGTTGGTGATTTGAACGGGCAGACCATCCACGAAAACGAGCTGTACTGGACCATCCTCCTGCGCAATGATGGCGTGGCGCACGACGAAATCACCCTGACCGAAACGCTCCCGCCGCACATTGTGGTGGAGTACATCGAATACGGCGGCTCGAGGCTGATTCTTAGCGAAACGGACAGCACGAAGATGACCGTTGTCAATAAGAAGCTGGACAATGCCGGTACGATTCCGAATGGCTATGAGGTCAGCAACGAGTGGAGCGAGCAGCGCATTTCCATCAAGGCTGATTTGACGACGGTGGGCGAAGGCGCACAGCAGCAGCAGAGAATCAACATCTCCATGAAGCCGAATGAGAATACCGGCGGTTCGGAAACGATCCTCAACGGCAAGGCGGATATGACCGTCAAGGTTCACTGCAAGATTGCCGACGACTTCCTGGCAAACGCGGTGAACGGCAGTTTGGAGCTGGGCGTGCTGAACAACCAGCTGGACGTGAGATACGACGCGGCGCTCTATCACAAGGAGCAGAAGACCGAGCTGACCTACGAGGAAGAGACGGTCAAGGCGGTGAACGTCCAGAAGGGCTACAGCGTCAAGGGCGGCGACCAGCAGGCGCGAATCACCTACACCATCGACATCAACCAGGCCGGCGCGGAGCTAAGCCCAAGCTCCAGCACCCTCACGCTGACAGATACGCTGTCGTATGACGTTTTTGGTTGGTGCAATAACTGGCCAAATAATTATATCTATCTGCGAGACGTCACGCTGGATGAAGGCTCCTTCAGGCTCTACGAGGCGCTGAAGGATGAAAACGGCAATCCGATTCTGAACGTTGATGAAAACGGCAAGGGACATTTGGTGCGCGGCGCAGAGATAGAGAAGTATCTCTGGAAGATGGAGTTCACGGAAACGGAGGAAGGGAATAAAACCTACCAGTATCCTGCGCAGGGAACGCCGAGCTTTAGCGGATCGACGGTAAACACGCGTAAGCTGAACATAACTGTCACCGTTCCGGACGGCAAGGCGCTGATTCTGGAATACACGGCGCAGGAGAACATTCTGCTGCCGCCTGAGGTGACGAACGAGTACAACTTCAACGACGTGAACCACAAGGGCATCAATCCGGCGTTGAGAAACCACGCAAACCTTGAAGGAAAAGACAGCTCAAGTACCGAACTGAACAACAGCAATAACGACTACTTCAGTCAGGGCGGCGGCTACATCCACAACAATCTGGTCATCCGCAAGGTGGACAGCGCGAACACCTCGCTGCTGCTGCCGGGGACGGAGTTCACCCTCTACGCATGGAACACGGCAACCAACAAGTTCGAGGCGGTTGGCGGCGCAAATGGTAAGGTCTACACGGATCAAAACGGTATGATTACTTACCAATACAATTCGGCGAAGCTGAACGAGCGTCCGCTCGACCCGAACGTCGCGTACATGCTGGCGGAAACGGATGCAGTTGAACCGTACCACCTCGTGCTGGAGGATCGCCCGCTGGTCGTCTTCCACATCGTTCCGAGAGCGGACGATACCGAAGCACATCCGGTGAGATACCCGGACGGTCTCAACAATGGCAACTTCGGCACGATTTCGAAGAGTCGGCTGCAGGAGCTCATGACTGCTTCCGGCATCAAAGGCGTGGTGGATGGCCCGCACACCGTCAACGGCTCTGCGAGCATCAACATTCAGGTGAAGAACAGCAAGGACCGCCACGACATGGAGGTGCAGAAGAACTGGGCTGGCGACGACGCCCATGAGAATGCGCGCCCTGCCAGCGTCCTCGTGATGCTTCGCCGCTATGTGCTGACGCAGGAACAGTACACCGACGTGCTGAACACGGGCGCAACGCAGAATCCGCAATGCATCCTGTCTGCGGAAATGAAGGGTAACAGCAGCGCGACGATTGCACGGCAGTTCCCGGAAAATCAGGAGGTTACGGTAACGCTGAACCTGTCAGGTAACGGACTTGGTGACACCGGGCGTATTGTGGCTCGCGTAGACGGAAAACAAATCGTTTTGCAGCCGCAGGATACGTCGAAGAAACAGTTCGTTTACACTACAACGATGGCGTATCAGAAAAAGGTAACTTTCAGTGTACAGTGGTGGCAAAGCTGGAATAATCAATGGTCGGCAGACTATGGGTATGATGACAGCGTGAGCATCACGATGACCCCGGAAGGCACACCGGTTGACGAAGTGCCGACGCAGGTCACGCAGTTCACCGACGCCCAATGGGCGAAAATCCGCCAGCACCCGGACGACGCCTACGGTGGCCGCGAGGCTACGCTGACGGCGGCGAACGGCTGGCACACCAAGTGGTCGCAGCTGGAATCCACCGGCGCGGACGCGAACGGCAACAAGCTCTACTACATTTACTACATCGTCGAGGGCAAAGTGCCGAGCTACACCACATCCGGCATCACCTACACCATCGACCCGAACGCCAGCAAAACCACCGGCACGGTCACGGCGACGCTGACCAACGTCTACCGTCCGGAGGACAAGTACGGCGAAATCAGCATCGACTTGTCCAAGGAATGGTACGCGCCGGATGGCACAAAGCACACGATTACCGAGGAATTCGGCGGCGTACAGGTCGCACTCTACAAGACGCGCTGGGATTACGTCAACGGCGCGTGGACGAAGGGCAGCACGGAACGCCGCGACACGGTCACGCTGGCAGAAGCGAACAAATGGAGCGCCAAGTTCGAGGGGCTGGCAACCTACACGGTCGCCATGGAAAACGGCGTTGTCCAAAACGCCCGCGCCTACACCTACAGCCTCCGGGAACTGAACGTGCCGAGCGGCTTCTACTGCCAGCTGGCATACAGCGGTCTCCCGCAGCACCCGAACGAGTACTTCACGGACGGGAATCCCGCCAATCCGAAGGCGGACACGCAGAACGCACGCGGCACGGCGACGCTGCGGAACTACGAGATCGCGAAGCTGACCATCGAAGCCGAGAAGCGCTGGGGTGAAGGCGCGAAGCCTGAAAACATGCAGGATACGCTGACCTTCCGCCTGACCCGCGAAAAGCAGGAGAACGGCGCGTGGGTCGCGGACGACAGCTTCCAAGCGGTCACGAGGGTCATGAGCATCAGCAGCCTGAACACAAGCAAGGTCGTGTTCGGCACTTTCCCGAAGTACGCTGTGACGGGCTTCGACGAGCAGAATCAGCCCATCAGGCAAAGCTACCGCTACAAGGTGGAGGAGGTCAAGTACCAAAACGAAGCCACCCTCCCATTCAGCGTCAGCTATAGCCCGGCGGACGGTTTCGTGACGACGGAGGGCGATGCGAACACCAGCACCACCGTCACCGTGACGAACAACAAGCTGACGAGCGAGAAGGAAGGTCTGTACCGCTTCAACGTGGCGAAGCAGTGGCTGGATGCTTCCGGCAATCCCGCGGACAAGCCCACGCCGGAAGGCACGAAGGCGAAGATTACCGTGACGCGCACCCGCCATGTCTATGCCCCGGATACGGGCTGGACAGCGGAAACGCCCACCGCAAAGACAATCGAGCTGGACACCACAGCAACGTATACGGCGCTTTGGGCAGAATGGAACGAAACGCAGTCGGTTTATGCGCAATACAACGCCGACGGCACGGTGAAATCCGCGTGGGCGTACACCTACGAGGTGTCGGAAGCGGCGATTGACGGCTACTTCGGCACGCAGCATCTGCCTGCGGACTTCCCGAAGCAGCCGAGCGACTACTTCACAGACGCGGCACTGACCGATATCAAGGAAATTTATCGCCAGCCGCTGACGGACACGCTCCCGGAAGTGACCGAAAAGAACTACTACGTCGAGCGGTTCAACGTCAAGGTGGACAAGACTTGGGCGCGCTTCATCGACCGCGACGAGCTGACCTTCTGCCTGATTCAGACGCCGGTTGTCGGCTACGACGCGGACGGCAAGGAGATTGTGGATGCGCAGCAGACGCAGTACTTCTACGTCACGCAGAGCCTGAAGGGCGAGGAAGCGCCGGAGTGGGTGTTCACCAACCTGCCGAAGTACTACTTCACGGTCAACGAGGCGGGCGAAGCGGTGAAGATGCCCTACCAATACAGCATCGCCGAAGCGTGGGACGAATACGGCAATTACCACGGCTATGGCTATCAGGTCATCTTCAGCGGCGACGTGCAGGAAACGACGAACGACCATGAGTGGGGCAAGGTAGAACTGCCTGCGGACGGCGGAACGGCGGAAATCCACGCGAAGAACGTGCCGCTGTACGAACAGGGTAAAGTTAGCATTCAACTGACGAAGCTGTGGGACAGCAGCATCAAGGAAACTCCCACGTCTGTTACCGTAAAGCTGATTCCGACGCTGCACGTCTGGAACGGCACGGAATGGGTCAGCACCCGCATGGAAGACGAAAAGTACCAAGAATCCATCACGCTGACGGCGGAGAATGGCTGGAAAACGACAGAATCGCTGCTGCTGTACAGAGTAGAGTACAACACGGATGGCACAATCGCAGCAGGTGACAAGGCGGAGAAACCGACCGTATGCACCTACGAGCTGGTCGAAGTGATTGCGGACGGAGCGAAGTACACGCCGATTTACAGCTACACGAGCTGGATTACTGGACCGGAAGATGTCTTTGAACTTGACTCCAAGACGAAAGCACCCATCAGTGTGAAGTTGAAGGCGGAGGACGGTTTCCGTGTTGACGAGGCGGAGAAGGATTCGGCTGAGGCGAACACGGACGGCGGAACGCTGTACACCATCATCGACGCAAGCGCGACCATCACCAACGTGCAGACCGGCAAGCTCAACATTGTGAAGCAGTGGGCGGAAGAAGTGGAGTACGACGGCGCACAGAACCCGCTGGACATCAAGCAGGTGTCGATTTCGCTCCTCCGCAACGTCTGGGGCGAAAACTGGACGGATTCGGACGGCGTGGTGCACTACAACTGGTGCCACGACCCGTTCCAGCAGAATTACGTCCTGTCGGCGGAAAACGGCTGGAAGCTGACCATCGACAACCTGCCGTTGTACGACACGCCCCTCAATCCCGACGGCAGCCTGCGCAAGTACCGCTATTACATCTTCGAAAACACGAGCGTCGGCAACGACACGCTGGACCGCTACACGCCGGTGATGACGGCGGATGAAAGCGAACTCGTCGGCTCGATTCTCTACATCACCTTCAAGGATACGACGGAAAACAACGTGACCATCACCAACGTGCCCAAGAGCATCAGCATTGTCAAGCAATGGGCGGACGCGGACACGTTCGGCGAAGAGGGCATGATGCAGGACATCTACCTTGAAGTCATGATGAAGTATCAGGAAGTCTACTCCACGCAGTGGAAAACGGAAAACCTGCTGGAAAAGAGCTACTTCAGCCTGAAGAACGTTATCTGCACGCCGAGTTCGCTCACGGCGGAGCTGGTGCAGATTAACGGCGCGCCCTACCTGCATGTGTCGGGGCTGGCGAAGGCGGATGAACCGTGGCGCGTGACCATCCGGAATCTGCCGGGCTACAACAGTGCGTCCTTCATCATCCGCGAAGTGGAGCTGGCGGGCTACCTGAACAACCTGCCGGACGGCAAGCTGGAGCTGGGCTTCAACGAAATCGGCACAATTACCAACACGCCGACGAAGCTGAAAATCACCAAACAGTTCAAGCAGGCGTATTTCCCCGTAGGCAGCGGAAGCGAACTGCCGCTGAATGTCCGCAATACCGTCGTGTACCTGCAAATCTGGCGCGAAAAGCGTGACGGCGCTGGTCTTCCCCAACACGAACGCTACACGCCCTTGCTGGGCGCGCTGGAAGCGAACATGGACGCGACGATCTTGCCGGACGGCACCGTGAAGCTGACGGTCGGCACGAATACGCCGACCGACGCCGCAACGCTGACGCTGACCCGCCTGCCGCGCTACTGGTTCGACAAGGATACGGGCGCAAGCGGCGAATGGTACTACTACGTCAAGGAAGTGGACGCGGAAGGCAACGAAGTCCATTCGGCGTCTTCCCCGACGAACGGCGAACGGCCGGAAATCAACCTGAACGTCAAGACACTCACCGTCACCAACACCCTGACCGACGTCAGCGCCCGCAAGGTCTGGACGTCGCTGGACAATCAGTTCACACTGAATCCCGCGAACCTCCCGGACATCACGCTGACGCTCAAGCAGACCACTGCGGAAACGGCGGCGGACGGCGACAAGATCATCGCGACCGTTACCCTTGGCTGGAACGCGGAAGCGGGGAAGGTCGTCGCGAAGAATCTGGATGGCTGGCAGTTTGGCGAAGTGGTTGAATACACCGCGCCGGAAGGCAGCAAGAACATCTGGTGGGGCTACAAGTGGTACAATCTCCCGGCGTATGACGCGGGTGGCAACATCTACCGCTACTACGCCAAAGAGCAGACCCCGGTGGGCAGCGGCTGGCAGCTGGTGACGGACGACCAAAACGCTACGAACACCCTGCCGATTCCCGCGAACAGCGAAAATCGCGTCTTCCAGATTACGAACACACCCATTACCTACACGCTGCCCGAGACGGGCGGCATCGGCACACTGCCATACACGGCGGGCGGTCTGCTGCTGATGGCAGCGGCGGCATTGCTGCTGGGGCAGGAAATCAAACGCCGGAGGGAAGGCTGCTGAGCAGTCGGCAGCCCCCCTTCCGGGGCAGCTCAATCCGTATACGCGGGCGAAAGCCCTTGTATAAACATGGGGAAAAAAACGACGGGAGGAGGAATGAAAAAAGCATAGCAGCTATACGTCAGGAGACCTCCCGACGTAGGCAACCCCGGTAATCCCCGAAAAATGTTTCCCAATGAATGAAAAACGACAACGAAAAGGAGAAAAACCATGAAAAAGTTTTGGGCAATTCTGCTGGCCATGATGCTCGTGCTGAGCATGGTCACTGTCGCAGGCGCAACGGAAGTGGAAAATCCGTCTACGGGCGCGGAAGGCACTACGCCGACTGCTACCGGCTTTACGATTCAGGTAAATCCGAAGGACGATGTGACACACGAATACGAAGTGTACCAGATTTTCACTGCTGATGTTGAGACAAATGCAGGTGAAAAAGTGCTGACGAGCGTCAAGTGGGGCACAAACGCCAAGAACGACACTGCTGCGGTCAGGACTGGTGATCCTGTGCCGGACGCTGTTCTGGAGGCTCTGAAAACTGTTTCGGGCACGAATCAGGAAAAGCTGGCTGAAATCACGAAGTATTGGTATGCTGACTCCACTCCGGTTGATAAGTTCTCTTCCACCAAAGCAGCCCCCGGCAAGAGCAAGAAACTGACCCCTGGCTATTACCTTGTGCGGGACAATCAGGCAAAGCTGGAAGGCAAGGACGGCGCTGCCACGCTGCTGATTGTAAAGGTGCTGGATCAGGACATCGTTGCGACTGCAAAGTCTGAAAAGCCCTCTGTGGACAAGCAGGTACAGGACGAAGTTGCTGATGCCGAAAAGAACGGCGGAGAAGTGAATCCGGAAGGCTGGGGCGAGAGTGCCGACCACGCGCTGTTTGAAAACTTCAAGTTCCGTCTGGTCGCAACCATTCCGGTCAATGCGGATTATAATGACTATCCGACGTACAAGCTGGTCTTCAACGACACCATGTCCAAGGGCATTACCTTTGTTCAGATTGATTCTGTGAAGGTGAACGGCATCGCACTGAAAGCTACCGATTATGTTTGCACTGCAACGCCTGGTCAGAAGGGCGCAGGCAAGGTTGGTGAAAATCAGGATAAGCCGTCTTGGACGCTCACAATCGAAGACCTGAAGAAGGTGATGAGAGAAAACACCAGCATCCTTGTTACGGACAAGATTACGGTTGAGGTTGTTTACACGGCGTATCTGAACGAAGAAGCGCAGGTCTTCAACGCGAGCGCAACCAGCACGGACAACAAGAACAGCGTCGATTTGGAATACTCCAACAACCCCAATGCTGATGGCATGGGCAAAACGCCGGAAGACCATGTGTGGCTCTTCACCTATGTTGTGAACAACACGAAGTATGCGAACACGGCTGAAGCAGGCAACGAACTGCCTGGCGCTGGCTTCACGCTTTATGACCAAAATGATCGTGTTGTTCCGCTGTGGAAGGATGCCGCTGGCAATTACATTGTCGCAGGCACCACGAAGCCGAATGATACCTATACGGATGTCGCAAACAATGAAATGATTACGGAAGCCAATGGTACGTTCAACATCATCGGTCTGGATCACGGCACGTACACGCTGAAGGAAACCACGGTTCCTGCTACCTATAATCCGCTGGATCCTGTCACCATCACGATTTCGGCAGACCACAAGGAAGCTGCTGGTGGTGCAAGTGCAACCATGGAACTCACGGCGGCTTCTACGATGAACAACAAGCTCGTCAACAAGTCCGGCGCGACCCTGCCTGAGACCGGCGGCATCGGCACGACCATCTTCTACGTGCTGGGCGGCATGATGTTCGTGGGCGCGGCGCTCATCCTCATCGTTCGCCGCAAGGCCGAAGCGGACGAAATCTAATTTCTCTCCCGCAATTCGTTGAACATCCCCATGTTCTGATGAAACCCCTGCCGGGCGGTGCGCGCAATGCCGCCGCCCGGCATTCCCAAATGGGAAAATGAAGCATGTTTGCAGAAAGGAGGCGGCTCATGAAGCGCAATATGACAACCATTTTGCTGTTTGTGGTGCTGTTTGTGGGTCTGGCGCTCCTTCTGTACCCGTCCGTGTCGGATTTCTACAATTCCTTCCACCAGTCGCGTGCCGTAGCTACCTACAACACGGTGGTGGAGCAGGAGTCCAAGAAGGATTACGAGGCGGATTGGGCGGCGGCAAACGCTTATAACGAAAAACTCCGCGCACAGTCCACCGTTGATCGCTTGATCATGACCGACGAGGAGCGCGAGGAGTACGACGCGGTGATGAATGTCGGCGGTTCGGGCATCATCGGGGTGATTGAGATTCCGCAGATTGCCGTGACGCTGCCGCTGTATCACTCGACGAACGCCAACGTGCTTCAGGTCGCCGTCGGTCACATTGAGGGCACAAGCCTGCCGACTGGCGAACCGGGGACGCATTCCGCCTTCTCGGCGCATCGAGGGCTGCCCTCCGCCAAGCTCTTTACCAACCTTGACCAGCTCACCTACGGCGATACCTTCACCCTCCGCGTGCTGGACAAGGTGCTGACCTATGAAATCGACCAAATTCTCATTGTTGAGCCGCATGACGTCAGCGCGCTGCAAATCTATGACGGCATGGATTTGTGCACGCTCGTCACCTGCACGCCCTACGGCATTAACTCGCACCGGCTGCTTGTCCGCGGACACCGGGTCGAAACGTCGCTTGCGCAGCTATCCGTGCGCATCTCCGCGGACGCACTCGTGATTGACCCCTACATCGTCGCGCCGATTGTTGCCGCGCCGATGCTGCTGATTCTCCTCATTCTCATGCTGGTAACGACCAGCCCGAAACACAAGAAGCGGAAAGGAGCTGAGCGGTCGTGATGAGCCGCAAACCCTCGCGCCTGCTGGCGCTTGTCCTGCTGACAGCATTGTGCTGCCTTCTGCTTGCGCCCTGCGCGCTTGCCTTTGAACGGGTGGATTTGACGCACCCCTTGACGTTCGCCATTCAGGCGGATGACAACGAGGATGATGCGCACCTGCCCGGCGTGACCTTCCAGCTGTATCAGGTGGCGGACATGGATGCGGACGCTCGGTTCGCCCTGCGCAGCCCGTACAGCACCCTGAATATCGACATTAACGCGCTGAAGAACGCGGCGGACTGGGCAGCTGCGTCCGAAGCGATGAAAGCCCTCACTGCGTCCGAAACGCCTGATTTCACCGGAACGACGGACGAAAACGGCAGAGTAACATTTACGGGTCTGAACCCCGGTCTGTACCTTGTTTCCGGCACGCCGGTCATCATCGGCGGCTGGGCGTACAGCTTCCAGTCCTTCCTGACCTCTGTGCCGACGCGCAATGTGGACGACGAGTGGCAGTACGACGTCCTCTCCACCATCAAGCTGGAGCGTTCCCCCGCGCTGATTGACCTTGAGTGCGTCAAGGTGTGGGATGACGACAACCGCGGCACATATCGCCCTGTGCAGATTGAAATTCATCTGATGCAGGACGGTCAGCATATCGACACGGTGATTCTGAACAGCGAAAACAACTGGCATCATATCTTCAAGGATTTGCCGGCTGACCATGTGTACACCCTCAACGAGATTCTGGGGGCTGACGTGTACTATGAGCCGGAATATTCCATCGAAAACGGCGTGTATGTGATTACCAACCGCCGCACGGTCACGCCGACCCCGACCGCTCCGATTCCCGAAACAGGGCAGCTGTGGTGGCCGGTGCCGATTCTGGCGGGTGCGGGCATGATTCTGTTCGTCATTGGCTGGATTCTGCACCGGAAATGGAGCCAAGAGCATGAAGAACCGTAAGGGCAATTTGCTGATGACGCTGGGGCTGGTGCTGATTTTGGCGGCACTGGCGCTGGTGGGCTACAACCAGTGGGATGCCAGCCGCGCGCAGCAGGAGTCGGATGATGCGCTGATGGCGCTGGAGCAGATTCGCATTCAGCGGCAGATGGAATCGCAGCAAACCGCTGCACCGCCCGTAGTCACCGCGACGATGATGCCGACGGACACACCGACGACGGATGCGCCGACGACCGACACGCCGACGGCGGATGCCACTGCGGCGGATACCCCGGCAGCATCCACGCCCTCCGTAACTGACGCACTGACGACCGACATTCCGCGTGATGACGTAACCGCCACGAATACCCCTGTGACGGATGCGCCCGCAACGGCGAATCCTGCGACGAATCCGCCGAAACCGACGAGCGCGCCAACGGTGAATCCTGCGACGAATCCGCCGAAACCGACGAGTGCGCCGACGGCAGGGAATGCGACGAATCCGCCGAATCCGACGAGCGCGCCGACGACAGGGACTGCGACGAATCCGCTGAAACCGACGAGCGCGCCGACGACAGGGACTGCGACGAATCCGCCGAAACCGACAAACGCGCCGACGGCAGGGAATGCGACGAATCCGCCCAAGCCGACAAACGCGCCGACGGCAGGGACTGCGACGAATCCGCCGAAACCGACGAGCGCGCCGACGGCAGGGAATGTGACGAACCCGCCGAAACCGACGAGCGCGCCGACGAAGGGGACTGCGACGAATCCGCCGAATCCGACGAGCGTGCCGACGGCAGGAACTGCAACGAAGCCGCCGAAGCCGACGGGCACGCCGGATGCCGCGCAGACATCAAATCCGACGAGCACGCCGGAAATCACCGAAACGCCCATGCCGACGGAATCCCCCGAACCGACGGAGACGCCTGAACCGACACCATCCCCCGAACCCACGTCGACACCCACGCCCGCGCCGACGGGCAAGCTCTACGAGCGCGTGCCGGGAATCGAAATGCCGGGCGAGAAGGTCAATGGGCACGAGTACATCGGCACGCTGTCCATTCCGTCGCTGGGGCTGAAAGTGCCGGTGCAGCGCAACTGGTCGTACGAGAACCTGAGCGTGTCGCCGTGCCGCTATTCCGGCAGCGCCTACGCGGACAACCTCGCTATTATTGCGCACACCTACCACTTTGGCAAGCTGAGCAGCTTGGCGCTGGACGCAACCGTTACCTTCACGGACATGGAGAATAACGTTTTCCGCTACGTTGTGCGGGAGAAAAACACGATTTCGCCCAACGATGCGAACGAAATTGCCCATTCCGGCTATGACCTGACGCTCGTGACCTGCACCCTCAGCGGCACAAAACGCGTGGCGGTGTACTGCGAGCGCGTGAAATAATCCAACAAAAGGACTGTCTGCAACGGGCAGCCCTTTTTTCGTGGAATCCGTGCAATCCGGCAGGAATTGACGGGGTGGAGCGCGAAATAAACAAGCACGGCGTTACTTTCGCCGCAGGAAAGGAAAGCAAACTTGAACTGGAAAATACACCTTTATCGTGCTATCCTCTGGCTGATTACGCTGTCTCTGCTGCTGATGATGTTCGGTTTCTCGGCACAGGAAGGCGTGCAGTCCGGCAGCATCAGCGGTAAAATTGCCCGCCCAATTACGGATTCTCTGGCGCAGCGACAGGGACTGACGGGGCAGGCGTACTGGAAGCTGTATGCACAGGTGGATTTTGCCGTGCGGAAAACGGCGCATTTCTTGGAGTACACGCTCTTGGGAATCCTGCTGACGCTGCTGCTGGACAGCTACTGCGCCCGCTGGCACTGGCTGTCATGGGCGGGATGTACGCTCTATGCCGCGACGGACGAAATCCATCAGCTTTTCGTTGCCGGGCGCACGGGCAAGTGGCAGGATGTGCTGCTGGATTCATCGGGTGCGCTGGCGGGGCTGCTGCTGGCGATGCTCGTGCTCTGGCTGATTCGGCGGCGCAGGGCGAAAAAGCAATCAACATAATAAATAGGAGGCAGATTATGCTGACAATCGAACAGCTTTACGACCTTAACCACACATTGGCGGCGGATTATCTGCGCCAGTTTACCTATCCGTGTGAGGCGCTTGCGGGCATCAAGGCGGAAATCCTGCGCATCGGTGCGGCGCTTGACCCGGCGGAATACACCGAAGTCAGCGAACACGTCTGGGTGCACAAAACCGCGACGGTTGCGCCGACGGCGTATCTGGGTGCGCCCTGCATCATCGGCGCGCGGACGGAAGTGCGGCATTGCGCGTTCATCCGCGGCAGTGCGCTGGTAGGGGCAGACTGCGTGGTCGGCAACTCTGTGGAGCTGAAGAACGTGATTCTTTTCGACCATGTGCAGACGCCGCACTACAACTACGTCGGCGACAGCATCCTCGGTTATTGCAGCCACATGGGGGCGGGGTCGATTACCAGCAACGTGAAGAGCGACAAGACGCTGGTGACGGTTCGCGGCGCAGGCGAAAGCATGGCAACCGGCTTGAAGAAAATGGGGGCAATGCTTGGCGACTATGTGGAAGTCGGCTGCAACAGCGTGCTGAACCCCGGCACGGTTATCGGGCGGGAGAGCCAAATCTACCCGCTGAGCTGCGTGCGTGGTGAAGTGCCCGAAAGAAGCATCTGGAAAACTGGCGGCGTGGTGGTGAAGAAGCAATGATTCAGCCGATTGTGAGAGATGTGATGTTCCTGTCCTGCAAGAGCCAGATGGCGACGGCGGAGGATCTGCCCGTTGCGCGTGACCTCGCGGATACCCTGCGCGCCCATGCGCACGAGTGCGTCGGCATGGCGGCGAACATGATTGGCATCCGCAAGCGCATCATTGCGGTGATGGCGGGGAAAACCGTGCTGGTGATGCTCAACCCGGTCATCACGGATCGCCAGATTCCTTTCGCAGCGCAGGAGGGGTGCTTGTCGCTGGACGGCGAGCGCCCGTGTTTGCGGTATCAGCAGATTTTGATGGAATATCAGGATGAGCAGATGCAGCGGCATGTGCAGCGGTTCTCTGGTTTCACCGCGCAGGTGATTCAGCATGAGGTGGATCATTTGGAAGGCATCATTATTTGAGGTGAGGACATGACTATCACACAAACGCTCTGTCAGGAGTTCCAAACCGCCCCGTGGCAAATCGACGCCGTCATTCGCCTGCTTGACGAGGGCTGCACGCTGCCGTTTATCGCGCGCTACCGCAAGGAACAGCACGGGTCGCTGGATGACCAGAAGCTGCGTGAAATCAGCGAACGGCTGACAGCGCTGCGGGCGCTCGAAGCGCGTCGGCAGGAAATCAGTGAAAGCCTGCAAAAGTTAGATGTCTGGACGGAGAAGCTGCAAAGCGACCTCGATGCTGCCGCGACATTGGCGCAATTGGAGGATATCTATCGCCCGTACCGCCCGAAGCGCCGTACCCGCGCGTCGATTGCCAAGGAGAAGGGGCTGGAGCCGCTTGCGAACGCGCTGATGCTCCAGCAGCGGAACATGATGGCGCCGGAAACCATCGCCCTGCGCTATGTGAACGCGGAGAAGGGCGTCGAAACGGCGGAGGATGCCCTGCAAGGCGCGATGGATATTATCGCCGAGGTCGTCAGCGACGATGCCGCCGTCCGCACGAAGCTTAAAACGTACTACCATCAAACGGCGATGGTCGCGACGGTCGCAGCAAAAGACGAGGACAGCACCTACCGCATGTACTACGACCACCGTGAGCCGCTGCGCCTGATGCCGTCGCACCGGGTGCTGGCGATGAACCGCGGGGAGAAGGAGGGCTTCCTCAAAGTCGCGCTGGACGTGGACAAGGAGAAAGCGCAGCAGCTCGTGCGCTACGGCTTCGTGCAGCAGACGGGCAGCCCGGCATGCAAGTACGTCGCGCAGGCGTGCGACGACGCGTATACGCGGCTGATTGCGCCGTCGCTGGACACGGAACTGCGCGCGGAATTGACCGACAAGGCGAGCGCGGCGGCGATTCGCGTGTTCGCGCTGAACCTGCGCCCGCTGCTGATGCAGCCGCCGGTGCGAGGAAAGGTCGCGATGGGGCTTGACCCCGGCATCCGCACGGGCTGCAAGGTCGCGGTTGTGGACGAAACCGGGCGCGTGCTGGAAACGGGCGTCATTTTCCCGCTGCCCAGCCACGGCAAGGTTGCGCAGGCGAAGGAAACCGTCAAGCGGATGATCCAGAAGCACCACGTCGGCATCGTCGCCATCGGCAACGGCACGGCGGGGCGCGAGACAGAGCAGTTCTTCGTCGAGGTGATGAAGGAGCTGGCGCTGGGCGATGCGCTCAAATACATGGTCGTCAGCGAGGCGGGCGCGTCGGTGTATTCCGCGTCGAAGCTGGCGGCGGAGGAGTTCCCGCAGTTTGATGTCAGTCTGCGTTCGGCGGTGTCGATTGCGCGGCGGCTGCAGGATCCGCTGGCGGAGCTGGTCAAAATCGATCCGAAGGCGATTGGCGTAGGACAGTATCAGCATGACCTGAAAGCAGCGGAACTGGACGCGGCGCTGGGCGGCGTGGTCGAGGACTGTGTGAACAGCGTCGGTGTGGATGTGAATACGGCGAGCGTGTCGCTGCTGAGTTACGTCGCGGGCATCAACACGACCGTCGCGAAGAACATCGTGGCGTACCGCGAGGAAAACGGCGCGTTTACGACCCGTGCGCAGCTGAAGAAAGTGCCGCGCCTTGGCCCCAAAGCCTTCGAGCAGTGCGCAGGCTTCCTGCGCATTCCCGGCGGCAAGGACTTGATGGAGAACACAGGCGTTCACCCGGAAAGCTACGACGTGGCGCGCGCCCTTTTGAAGCACTTTTCGCTCACCCCGGCGGAGGCGGTCGGCAAGCTGCTGACCTTGGCGGACGCGGAGGGGTTCGCGGCGCTGGCGAAGCAGCTGAATGTGGGTGAACCGACCCTGCGCGACATTGCGGCGGAGCTGTCCCGCCCCGGCCGCGACCCGCGCGATGAGCTGCCGCAGGTGCTGATGCGCAGCGACGTGATGGATTTGAAGGACTTGCAGCCCGGCATGGAGCTTCGCGGCACGGTGCGCAACGTGACCGACTTCGGCGCGTTTGTGGACATCGGCGTTCACCGCGACGGCTTGGTGCATATCAGCCAGATGGCGCAGCGACGCGTGAATCATCCGAGCGAAGTCGTCCGAGTCGGCGACATCGTGACCGTGTGGGTGCTGGAAGCGGATGCGAAAACGAACCGCATCAGCCTGACGATGCGTCCGCCAGCGAAACAATAAAGCAATTTCTGGATAAACTGCGGTTGACTGATACCGTGGCTTAGAAGAACAACAGTACAGTAACTATAAGTAGTTTCGATATAATTCAAGAAACTTAGATGCGAACCGAAGGGGTCGAGGGGGCGAACGGAAAGCCCCCTCGTCGCTCCCGCAGGAGCGAAATCCCTGCGTAACAATCCAATCCTATAAGCAATAGGAGGAAAATTCATGCAAAACATGCGAAAATGGATTGCGCTATTCTTGACCATGCTGCTGCCGGTGCTTCCGGCAGCCGCCGAGGAGGAATCAACCATGCTGACAGGCAAAACAGCGACGGAAATCGTTGAGATGATGGGTTTCGGGTGGAATCTGGGCAATACGCTGGACGCAACCGGCGGCAATACCGCGGATGTGACCGCGCAGGAGCAGTCGTGGGGGAACGCGAAAATCACCCCGGAACTGATGGTGCGCGTGAAGGAAGCGGGCTTTGACACCATCCGCATTCCCGTGACTTGGTACCGCTATACCTCGGACGATGGGACGTACACCATCCGCGAGGACTTCCTCCAGCACGTCCATGAAGTGGTCGAGTGGGCGCGAGAGGCGGACTTGTTTGTCATCCTCAATGTGCACCACGAAGCGTGGATTAACGAGCCGAATTTCGCGGCGGACGCGGAGAAAATCGGCGAGCAGCTGACGGCAATGTGGCGGCAGATTGCGGACACCTTCGCCGACTTTGACCAGCATGTGATTTTCGAGGGCATGAACGAGCCGCGCGCGCAGGGTACGAACTATGAGTGGAGCGGCAACGCGGCGTGCTACGCTGCCGTCAACTACCTCAACCAAGTGTTCGTGAACACCATCCGCAAGGACGCCAAGGGCTGCAACGCCGAGCGCTGCCTGATGATTCCGGGCTACGCGGCGACCAGCTCCCCGGCGGGCACGGCGGCGATTGCCCTGCCGACGGTGGATGGCGAAGCGGCGGCAAACATCATCGTGTCCGTGCATTCGTATGATCCGCAGACCTTCTGCCTGCAGGATACGCAGACGACGTTCGACCCGGAGAAGGATGGCGCGAAAATCAACCGCGTGTTCGAGAACATCAAGGAAACCTTCCTTGACCGGGGGATTCCGGTCGTGATGGGCGAAACGGGTGCGACGAACACGAATGGCAATCACGACGAGCGCGCGAAGTGGGCGTACTGTGTCGCACAGAATGCCCAGCGCTATGGCGTGCCGATTGTCATCTGGGACAATGGGAACAATCAGACGTCCGGCGGTGAGTGCCACGCCTGGATTCGCCGCGCAGTGAATCCGAAGCTGCGCAGTCAGGCGACGAGCGTGGTGTACCCGCAGGTGCTGGACGCGCTGTGGGAGGGCAAGAACAGCGCGGCATGGGGCAGTGCGCTGACGGAAGTGCGCGCGGAGGCGGACGAGAGCATCCTCTGGGCGAACGCCGACGGCTTGACGAGCCAGAAGGAATGGGATTCCTCCTACATCCAGCTCGAAGCGAAAATGGAGTGGTTCGCGGACGGCGCACGCATTGGCATTCGCTATTCCGGCGC